>Ga0272441_10000676_pt1 | contig 76112 bp, 45 predicted proteins | sample SSMProp6N_FD_193582 | JGI IMG/M metagenome (GOLD analysis project Ga0272441, IMG submission 193582) | Marine sediment archaeal communities from Little Sippewissett salt marsh, Falmouth, MA, United States - SSM-Prop-6N | ecosystem: Environmental > Aquatic > Marine > Wetlands > Sediment ...
CGCGTCCTACTACGAGACGGTCGTCCCGGACCTGCCGGCCGGGAGTCGGTCCGCGTCCTACTACGAGACGGTCGTCCCGGACCTGCCGGCCGGGAGTCGGACCGCGTCCTACTACGAGACGGTCGTTCCGGACCTGCTGGCCGGGAGTCGGGCCGCGTCCTACTACGAGACGGCCGTTGCTGGCGAAGAGCCAGCCGGTGTGCCAACGGTTGGGAGCGGTCTCGGCACGGGCGGCGCGGACCCCGTGCCGTTGAGCGCGGAGAAGCTGATCCTGGCCATCATGACGGTCAACCGAAAGCCACAATACGTGCACCGCACCCTCGCGAGCCTTTTCGCGTCGGGTCCCCTCGTACACGAGCTGGCATCGGTTCACCTTGTGATCGACACGAGCGCCGCGGGCTACCTCGACGCCTACCGCCATCACAGGAAGCTCCTCTTTCATCCCCTCTTGGCGGACGAATGCGCTCGCACCGCGGATTGGGGACCCCACCGGCGATTCTGCCGCAACTACGTCAGGTGCCTGGCACTCCCGGTACCGAAGGGCGGCGGAATCTGCGTGTGCGAGGACGACATCATCTTCAGGGATCGCTTCGTTGAACGGCTCTTGCTGACGATCAACGAACTGGAGGCCCAGGTGGACAGGACCGATTACTGCCTGGCGCTTTTTTCCGATTGCGATTTCGAGATGGAGCCGTCCTTATACTGCGGCCGGTACGTCTGTCGCCACGGCTTGCCATTCCACGGGACGCAGTGCATGTACTATCCGGGCACCGTTGTGACCGAGTTGGGGGAGTTCCTCCAGAGGTACGGAGTTGACTCGACGAAAGACTGTGGAGACTTGCTGATCCATCGACTATGCCAAGACAGGATGTATGCCAGTCCACGGTCCCTGGTGGATCACATCGGCGAGATCTCGACGGGGTTGGGCGGGTGCCGGCCGTCCCCGACTTTCCATCTTCCCTTCGCTGCGATCAGCCGGGATCAGTGGGGGACGAGTTCCTAGCCCTTTGGCGGCAGGCCTATGTCAGTGCGAATCCCCAAGGTGTTTCATCGGATCTGGGTCGGACATGAGCCACTGCCCGAAACGGCGAAGGAGTTTGCCGCGGCGTGGCGGGAGAACCATCCGGGCTGGACGATGGTGTTATGGACCGACGAGAACCTGCCCGGGCAGTTCAATCGTGGCCTCTACGACCGGACCCGCATCCTCGCGCAACGGGCCGACATCCTACGGCATGAGGTCCTTTGCCAATACGGCGGGGTCTATCTCGACGTCGACTTCGAATGCCTCTCCAACATAGAGCCGCTTCTGGACGATGTGGTGTACTTCTACGGAGAGGAGTTGCCGGGTCGGCCGGGGACGGCCATCCTGGGATGCGTCGCCGGGCACCCCTTCGCGCGCTGGTGTCAGCTCCGTCTTCGCGATCGCTGGCCTTGGCAACCGGGAGCAATCCTCCATGAGACGGGGCCGGACTTCTTCGCCCGAGCTATCGGAACCTATGTCGGGGGGTGCGAGAGGGAGGCCTTCACCGATCCCGAGTCGAGAAGGATTGCAGGCGTCAGGCTCATGCCAGCCGATGGGCTGCCGCTGCACGCGTTCTCGCGGTGGGTCTTCTACCCGTATTCCTGGAGCGGTTCGTGGTTGCCAGAGGACCATCCGGATGCGTATGCTGTTCACCACTGGCACAGCAACTGGAAGGCCTGAAGCAGTGACCGAGAATCAGACATCCAGCCCCGTCCGAGTCTTGGTGATCGCCGACATGGAACGCCTCGGCAGGAGAATGGACCGGAACCTGTATCAGCGATACGAAGCTCTGGGGCGCTGCCCAGGCGTCCGAGTCACGGGGCCCGGCTGCGAAGGGTTCTCCAGGGGCATGCCGGTAGCCGACCTGTTTGACGGGGCCGGTGATTGCCCCGACCTGCTGATACACGGCCCGGACCTTGGCGCAACCGGGCGTCCTCTGGTCGGTGGCTTGGCCGACCTTCGTATACCCAAGGCCATGCAGATCGTGGACTCCTGGGAGCTGCCCGCTATTCGCCAGCAGTTCCTGAGGAGCAATCACTTCGATTATGTCTTCCACGTGGCTCGACCGAGAGAGCCCGAGTACGAGCGCGCGTGCCCCGAAGTTCAATTCATATGGACGCCGAACGCCGTTCAAACCGACGTGTTCCGTGACTACGGGCATGAGAAGGTCAACGATGTGCTCTTCTATGGCGCGGCGTACGATTGGTATCCCCTTCGGGCCAGGGCCCTCCCGTTGCTGGAGGGGCTTTCCCACAATTCACTGCGCGTCAAGATCATTCCCCATCCCGGGTATTGGGACGACGGCTACACGCCGCAGCCAGACCACTACGTGGGTCGGGCCCTTGCGGAGGAGATCAACAGGTCCTGGATTACCATCACGACTGCAAGCGTCCACGGATGCCTGTTCGTCAAGCACCTGGAGGCGCCCGCGGCGATGTCGTTGCCTGCCGGCAGCGTTCCGGATCAGGCCCGACCCCTTCTGGGAGACGGAATCCTGGATCTGGCAGCGCTGCCGGATGAGGCAATTATCGAGTCGCTGACGGAAGCGCTGGCCGACAAAGGCAGGCTGTTGGCTCGCATTGCGGAGGCCAGCGATCGCGTGAGGGAGCATTGCTCCATGGAGTGTTGCGCCAGGGATACCTTGTATCTCGTGGAGCGCCTTGTCCGCCCGAACAGCCCGGCATCGCGATCTGACCCCGAACAAGAGGCCCCCGCTTACGCCTTGCCGGCGCTTCTCCAGGGAGCGTACGGCCAGTTCCGCGCGGACGCCGTCAACGCCTGCGAACTCTGACCCTTCGTATCTCCGAAACGGTATGCCAGTTGCCCAACCCAAACGGCATGAGCTCGCCCCAGGGGTTGGGCAGTGCGAACTCGTGGTCCGCTTGGCGCACGTGGATCACCTCGGTGTTGTCAATCCATACCCTCACGTGGGCCTTGGTCACCTGGAGGCGGATCTTGTACCAGACGTTGTTGGTGATGCCGAATCGCCTTCTCGCCGGGTTCTCATCTGAATCGAAGCCCAGCCCGTCCACTCGATCCAGGCATACGATGTCCTGTGTGCCGGAGCCCACGGTCAGGAAGCAGTGGCGATCGTTGCCCAATGGGAACGCCATGTGGCAGAAGGAGTCCCATCCTCTCACGCGTCGGGCCTCCAGGCACACCTCGTAGTCCGGCCCTGCGAATGGGTCCACCATGGCGATGGACGTGCTGCCCTCCCCCTCACCGAGCACCACCACCCCATCCTTCCACCCCACCCCACCTTGGTTGAAGTCATCGCCGCTGGGGCTGCTCCAGCCGGTCAGTGTGCCGGCGTTCGGGTCAATAAGCCACTGCCAATCTCCCCAAGGCCTTGGCTGGTTCAGGTACAGCGCCACCCCGCCAATTCCTGCAACGAGGAGCATCGTTGCCAGCAGCAGCCGCCAACGGGGCAGGGCTCGCGGTGAGGACTTCCTGGCCGCCGTGCCCCCCCCGGCGGCCTGCCTTCCGCCCCGAGGGGCCGCCGATGGCGTCTCGACTCGATCCAACTCCTCCAGCAACTCCGCCGCGCTGGTCAACCTGGCCCCGGGGTCCTTCGCCAGCAGGCGATGGATGATCCTGCACAACTCCTCGCTCACGCCGGGAGCCGCCTCGCGGAGCGGAGGAGGGTCAACCTCAAGGTGCTTGGCCACCAGCTCGGGACACGTTGCCCCCGTGAAGGGGGGCTTGCCGGCCAACGCCTCGTAGAACGTGACTCCGATGGCGTAGAGATCGCACCGTTCGTCCAATCCCTCGCCGCGCATCAATTCGGGCGCCATGTAAACCGGCGTGCCCATGGCGGCAAGCGTCCGGGTTACGCTGAGATCGAAGTCCGGCCGCTTGGCAAGACCGAAATCCGCCAGCTTGACCTGCCCCTTGGCCGTCAGCAGGATGTTCGAAGGCTTGACGTCCCGGTGCAGGATCTTCGCATCGTGCGCCTCGCGCAGCCCGGTCGCCACCTGCTTCATCAATCCCAGGGCTCGCGGCGGGGACAGGGGGCCTTCCTTGCGAATCAGATCCGCCAGCGTCCCGCCGTCAACGTACTCCATGGCGATGTAGCGCCAGCCGCGATCCTCGCCAACGCTGTAGACCGTGACGATGTTCGGATGGCCGATTGCCGCCAAGGTCTGGGCCTCACGCTGGAATCGGATGGTGGCCACGGGATCCCAGTAGGCTTTGCTCGGCAAGACCTTGAGCGCGATGATGCGCTCGACGCCCGGTTGCCGCGCACGGAACACCGTTCCCATGCCGCCGTGTCCGAGCCGGCCGCGAATCTCGAAGCCACCCAAGTCACGGGGCGGCCAGATCTCTCCGTCGGTCGGAATGCCCGGGTCCATTGGACCAGGCTCAACCCGGACAACGCCCCCTCCTTCCGCAGGATGCAACGCGGAAACCGGCGTCCCCTGCCAATCCGCAGAGGTCACGGTGACGCCCCAGTGCTTCTGGCAGTCCGCGCACTCCCCAATGTGCTTGGCAATGGCCGCACGCTGCTCGTTTGACAGCTCGGCGGCCTGGCCATGGGACAGCAGGTTTTCTATCTCCTTGCAATCCATGCCAGATCGCCGGCTCTACGGCCTATGGTCTCGCCATAGGTCACAAGACTCCCGAGACACCCCGCCGTCGGACGACGAACCGTCTGCCCGCCGGGACGAACAGCCCGGGCCGCTTCGAGCGCACCTCACGCAATCGTGTATGCCACCGCCGGTAAGGTACCATGGCTCTCGATGTCGTCAAGGGATTCCCATACCGCAGGAGGCGTCTGGTGGCAGTCCGGTCGCAACGTGTAGGGCTCGGCGACGAAGGTGGACGCATCGCAGGGCAGCTACGCATCCAGAACGTGTTCCGCAGAGCGTGACCGTGGGGATTTGCCGGCATGGGCTCTGCCGCTGACGCTGGAGTGACCGCCTTGTAACACCCCGCCCCCCCCCATAGGCGGGGTGTCGTGTCCTTACCACAAGGGGTGGTCGCGTCCGTCGACTTGCCGAGGCCCTGACCAGCGGGCCGCGAGCAGCGCGCAGCGCCCTGGGGAAGCCGGGAGCGCCGTTCCTGCGGTGACCGGGATCACTTCTGCTCCCCAAGCAGCGACCTGGCTGCAGAGAGCAGGCTGGACACGGATTCCGGAAGGCCTGGAATGAGATCCAGGACGCCCAGCGCATGGCATAGGTCGCTGCCGGCCTGGGAGGTGATCTGGCGACCGTGATGGCAAAGCGCAGAAGCAATCGCAGCGTAGTAGATCAACACCGCGACCGTGTGCTCGCTGCCTTTCCGCCATCTGCTGGCCAAGGCCTTGGCATACTCCTTGATGGCCGCCAAGGCAGTCAGGCTCGTGTGAGGATCGGTTAGGACCTCGCGCAGGGGCCGCCCGGCCAGCGATTGCAGTTCCGGGCAGGGGCGAGCCAAGACGGCCGGAACGGAGTCCACCGTCTGTCGCTCCAGTGCGAGCGGAGAGGCGAGTCGGATCCCGACAGTCTGCTGCAGCGTCGGCTCTTCCGGCGACAAACCGCCAGACGCTTCGGTCTGCGATGCGACAGCTAACAGATCCGCCAAACGATCCGAGTCAGCGCCAAATGTAGAGCGAATTCGCAATTCCTGTGCCCAGATTCTCTCGTCGCCCGGACGGCCCCGATCCTCTGTGACCCACTTGCCCCAAGGCTTTGCCTTGGTTGTGCCTCGGTCTCCAATAGTGCGATCACCGACTGGCAGACTATCTTGCGCGCTTCTTGGAGAGAATCTCACGCAGTTCGTTGATTTCCTGGGCTACTTCAGCGTCGGATCCAACCAGTTGCCGCAGACGGCGTTCCATTTCCCTCTGCAGGCGCCGCTTCACCGTCACGATCATGTTCGATACCTTCGCTTGGTCGGCAACCTGGTAGCGACGGCAGAGCGCCGGAAGCGCGGGGTGATCTGCCTCGGAGAGGATCGGGTCGAGGACGCGTTCGCGGAACAACTCCCAGTGAACCTGCATCCCATCGCTTCTACACCCGGCCTCAACCGCGGACAGAACGGCGTCCAGCAGTTTGGATGCCCATGCGTAGTGATAGGCCCGCTCCGGATCCGACTCCGGATTCTCATCTGCCACTCGCGGGGCTCCCAGCTCATCGAGACTCAGCCAACCCCCTGGTGGTCGGCGTTTCTTGGCCTCGATGTGCCGACGGACGTTTGCGCAGTACCGATTGAGTGCCCGCAGCAGCAGCGTCCGGAATCGCCCGTTCGCCGGAGACGCCGACTCCAACAGTCCGCGGCGCAAGACCACGTCATAGAAGAACCCCTGGACAAGATCGCATGCGTCTGCGCTCGCGTGACCTTTTCGCCGGAGATACCAGTACACTGGCCGCCAGTATTCAGCCAGAAGCTGCCCCAAAGCCTCCGTCTGCCCCGGGTCTCCTGATGCACGCGCTGAGTAGATCGCTGCCCAATGCGTCGTGGCGAACGTATTGCGACCTCCGGCTCCACCGATCGGTTGTTCCCAAGCCAAGCCGTATGCCCTCCTCTCCGGGGCTTGGTCCGGCCCTTTATTCCAAACGACCAATCTTAACCGGTGGCATTGGGTCTCGCAAGCCGCAGCGCCCTAGTGGCGGGCGGCGGGCTTGCGAATGCTGAGCGGTGTGAATCCCCGATCCGGCTGGGCAGGTACGTCACGGCTGCGTATGCGCGTCGTTTCGGGCGTGCTTGCGATTGGCGAGGGAGTCGACGTGCACGGGCTTTTCGGTGTCCCCGGCCTGGGACTGCTTCTCGCGCTTGATCGCGTCGTAGACTTCCTTGCGGTGGACGGGCACGTGGGACGGGGCATTGATGCCGAGACGGACCTTCTCCCCCCGGATGTCGACGACGGTGATCTCGATCTCGTCGCCGATCATGATTGTCTCATCTCGTTGTCGCGAAAGCACCAGCATCCTCGGCTCCTTCCGTGGACCGCCCGGTGACAGCTTTCCGGTTCTTATGGCCCGTCCGACACAAGAACGGGGCACGCGCCAGGCTGCGCATGCAAGTATAGCAGTATATCGACCAAAACCGCGCGGCATATGAGTGCGGTTTTGCATATCCCGTTTTGCCGACTCCGCTTCCGGTACACGCCTTGCCGCCGAGCGCCGCGTCTGCTATCGTGCCGGCATGACCACCGAATCGCTAGCGATCCGCCCGCCCGTGGCGGTTGTCCAGTGGCAGGGAGACGCCCATTCCGGCACGCTGCGACTGCTCGACCAGACCCGCCTGCCCACCGAGACGGCCTACCTGGACTGCCGCACCGCCGAGGACGTCTGGGACGCCATCCGCCGGCTCGTCGTCCGCGGGGCGCCCGCCATCGGCGTCGCCGCGGGCTACGGGCTTGTCCTCGCCGCCCAGGGCCTGCCCGACGGCGCGGGCTTCCTGAATGCCCTCGCCGACCGCGGCGAGTACCTGATCTCCTCTCGCCCCACGGCCGTGAACCTCGCCTGGGCCGTGCGGCGGGGCCTGGACCGGGCCCGCGCCGCCGCCGGCACGGCGGGGGCCGTCCGCGAGGCCCTGCTCGACGAGGCCCGCGCGATCCATGCCGAGGACGAGCGGCTGTGCGCGGAGATCGGCCGGCACGCGGCGGGGCTCATTGCCGGCTGCGATGGCGTCCTGACGCACTGCAACGCCGGCGCGCTGGCCACCGCGGGGATCGGCACGGCGACCGCGGGCATGTACGTCGCCCACGCCGCCGGCCACCGCTTCCGCGTCTACTGCGACGAGACCCGCCCCCTGCTCCAGGGCAGCCGCCTGACCGCCTGGGAACTGCTCGCCGGGGGGATCGACGCGGCGGTCATCACGGACAACATGGCCGCCCAGGTCCTCCGCGAGGGGCGCGTGCAGATGGTCGTCACCGGCGCCGACCGGATCGCCGCCAACGGGGACGCGGCCAACAAGATCGGCACGTACGGCCTGGCGATCCTGGCCCGCCACCACCACGTGCCCTTCTACGTCGCCGCGCCGTACAGCACGTTCGACCTGTCGCTGGCCTCCGGGGCGGACATCCCCATCGAGCAGCGCGGCGCGGAGGAGATCACCGAAGGGTTCGGCCGCCGAACCGCCCCGCGCGACGTGGCGACCTACTCCCCCGCGTTCGACGTGACCCCCGCCGAGTTGATCACCGCCCTGATCACCGACCGCGGCGTTATCGAGCCGGTCACCGAAGCCGGCATTCGAAAAACCATCGGCGGTTGAGCCTGGCCAGAGGCGTAGATGCTCAAGCACGACCCCACTCCGTGGCTGATGAGCCAGGACGGCGAGGCAGCCGTGCGGGCGAGGCGGCGCCTGGGGCGGGTCCGCGACGACGACGAGGAGCCCGTGCGCTCGACGGCGCGCCGGCTCGCGAAGGCCCAGCGCGCCGACGGCAGCTTTGCGGGCAGTCCGCTGAAGACGGCCGGGGCGCTGTGCCTGCTGGACGACCTTCGCGCCGCGTCCGCCGAGCAGGTCGCCGCGGCCGGGGCGGAGTACCTGCTGGGTGTTCTGCAATCGCAGCGGGGCTACGGGAGGGCTCGAGACGTCCGCCCCGGCGGGCTGGGGACGGCGTGCGACCTGTGCGGGTTCTTCGGACCCTACGACGAGCGGAACCGCCCGGACGTGCGGTCGTGGGGCGCGGCCGAGATGAACCACTTCCGCCGGGCCGAGCCGCTGCTCGGGCCGAAGTCGCCCGTGCGGGCCGACCGGCGGGGCAGCCGGGACCGCCGCGGGCCGGGCTCCTGCTTCGAGTGGGGGCTGCTGCCGCTGAGCTACGTCATCGAGGCCCTCTGCCGCGCCGGCTTCGCCGGAGACGCCCGCCTGGCCCCGGCCGTGAACGCGCTGCTCGGCGCCCAGCGGCACAGCGGCGGTTGGTGCCGCAACCTGGGCGGGCATCCGAACTGCTCGCTGTACGCGATTCGCGCCCTGGCCGCCCACCCGCGCCTGCGGACCGGCAAGCACGCCGAGCGCGCGCTGACGATGATGCGCGCCAGCCAGCGCAGCATGGGTACGTGGTGGCGCGGCTCGAAGCTCTTCGCCGCCCTGGACGCCGTCTCGCGCTTCGACCTGCCCCTCGCCCGGGACATCCTGCGGCACGGTCTGGCGGCCGCGGCGCCCCGGCAGCGGGCCAACGGGTCGTTCGGTGCGCCCTGCCCCGTCGAGCGCGTCGCCGCGGCCGTCTCGGCCGCCCGCGCGATCCGCCGCGGATAGCCCGCTCACAGCCCGAACGGGCTACGGTCCCGCCGGACCATCGCGGTGGGCGGTGTGCGCCACGACGAACTCGACGATCGGCTGGGGGTCCTTGAGGCTGTGGGGATGGTGGCCGCAGCCGGGCTTCGAGATCACGCGAATCGGCCCGCCCAGCGCGCGGTAGCGGTTCTCGATGACGGCCGTGTTCTCCGCGACGGGCACGACCGTGTCGGCCGCGCCGACCACGTGCAGCAGCGGGACGTTCGCCCGGGCGAGGGGACCGAGGCCGTCGATGGGATTGCCCCGGAACCCCGCCGCCTGTTCGTCGGTCAGGCCGTAGGCCTTGAGGCACTGCTGCCACGCGCCCCCGCCGCCTTTGCCCTTACCCTTCCCGCCGGGCCAGCTTCGGATGTCGCAGACGGGCGCGTCGGCGTAGATGCAGGCGACGCGGTGGGGGTTGGCGGCCGCCCAGTTGAACACGATCAGCCCACCGCGGCTCATGCCCTCCAGGGCCGGCTTGCGGGCGAGGGCGTGCTTCGTGGTCAGCAGCGTGTGGAAGGCGTTCCAGTGCCCCACGGCCGCCGGGCCGCCGAACAGGCCGCCCACGTCGATGTAGGCGAGGTGGTAGCCCCGCTTCAACAGGGCGAGGTCGGTCTGGGGCTCGTGGCCGAAGAACCTCGCCCGCCAGATCCACGGCCGGTTCGGCGCGGGGGCCTTGGGCGTGACGACGATGCACTTGCGCCCGTCGTGTGTGAAGTCGTACCGATCATAGCCGTGCCAGGTGGTCCTCTTGCCCTCGAACGCCGCGCCGACGGGCGAGACTTCCCAGGCCCAGGCCCGCTCGGGCTCGAACGTGAGCGTCCGCGTGAACGTCCGCGGGACGGTCTCGGGCGGGCCGGTCCCGGCGGCGGTGATGCGGCGGATCGTCAGCTTCTCGCCGCCCAGCCCGTACGCGGCGGCGTCGAAGGCAAGCTCCGCCGTCACGGGCCGGTCCGAGACGTTCACGAAGAGCATCGCGAGCCGCTGGGCGTGCCGGCTCTCCCACGCGCCCGTCAGCACCGCGTCGGTCGTCACCGGCCAGACACCGCTCCACTGCCAATCCGCCGTGACGGTCGGCATCGCGCCGGCGAGCCTCGGCGGGCGGGCCATCCGCCCGGCGTGGAAGTAGCGGACCAGCCGCCGGCGGAGCTGCGCCGTCTGCCGCAGGAAGGCCGCGTTGGCCTTCTCCTTTGCCACGCCCGCGCCGATCCAGCCGATCTGCTCGCCCCAGACGAGCTGCTGGCCCGCCTTCATCCGCAGGGCGCGGTCCTTCGTCGGCCCGCCGCGATAGGCCCGCCCGAACAACTGGATCGCCCCGCCGTAGACCGCCGGGAAGGCCGGAACCTGCCCGTCGTATTGCCAATGCCACGTCAGGTACCCGTCGAACCACGGCAGGTACGGCTCGGCGTTGCACTCGGTCGTCAGCACCTGCCCGGGAGGCATGGTCTCGCGCAGGCCGCGCAGCAGCTCGCCGTACGCCGCCACCCACCAGCCGCCCCCGCCGAGCGGGTGCCCGTGGGACGCGTCGAAGCACAGGCGCGGCTTGGCGGCGGCGATCTGGTCCATGTACACCGCCTTGCAGCCGTGCTGCGTCATCAGGCGCAGGACGATCCCGCTCGCCCGCTCGCGCCAGAGTTTCGTGGTCGGGCACATCACCGCCAGCCGCACCGGCGTGCCGTCTGCCTCCTTGCTGCCGTAGGTCTCGGTGTAGGGCTCGCCCTTTTCGTTCTTCGTCGCGGCCGGCCGGGCGAGCCTGGTGAACTCGCGGTCCTTTGCGCCCCGGTCCCGCGTGTCCCACAGGCGCCCGTTGATGTAGGGCATGACATAGGCGGGGTGGGCGCAGCCGGCCTGGATCTTCGCGACGGCCTCGGTGAAGCCGTCCTTCGGCGGGAAGTAGTGCGGGTAGTCGTTGTCGAACGGGATCTCGTGCCAGTTGTACCAGTGGAAGCCGGCGGGCAGGCCCATCGCCTCGACGAATGGCCCGGCTGTCTTCGCGGCGTGTTCCGCGCCGCCGCCGAGCATGCCCCAGACGCAGAGCTCGCGCATCCACCGCGGTGTGTCCTCGCGTCCGTCGATCCCGAGCCGGGGCCACCAGCCGGCATGCTCGCGGGCCCAGTCGCGGTAGATCGTACACGCGTCGAACCAGTCGCCGCGGACGAGCTGCCAGACGACCGCGCCGCTCAGAGAGAAGCCCGTCCCGCTCTTGCCCATGTTCGGCGCGGGGTGGTCGAAGGCGAACGTCACCCGCTTGCGGGAGGGATCGCCCTCGACGGCGAAGTCCTTCGTCGAGGCGTTCGGATCGTGGACGCCGACGTAGAGGCCCGTCCTGCCGCCCGCATCGTAGGCCGCGGCGAACGGCATGGCCGTCCAGCCGCTGGGATACGTGCCCGCCACGCGGAAGGGCCTGGTCCAGACGTCCTTCTTGACCACGCCGGCGGCCTGGGGGACCAGCACGCGGGCGCTGCGCGAAAACGGCCCGACGGCAAGCTGCGGAAACGTGACCCGCCAGACGCTCCACCCGTCGGGCACGCCGCGGACCTCCAGCGACCAGTGGAGACCGTCCCTCGATCCCCCGGCCGCCGCCCGCGCGGAGACCTTCACCGTCCGCAGGGCCTTCTCGGGGGGCGCTTCCCACCGGAGCGTCAAACTACTCCCGTCGCCGGCTCGCCTCGTGTGCGCCCAGCCGGCATCGGACGGCAGGCGAACCAGCCGCCCGGTCCGCACGTCCTTCATCGTGAGGGCGAACAGCGGCTGGGGCTCGGCCGGGGCGAGCTCCACTCCGGCCGCCAGGTCGTACACGCTGAGGACCCGGAACGTCTCGGCCTCCAACGCCACGGCCAGGTCGCCGGCGTGAAGCGTCACCCACGGCGGGGCTGCACCGTTCGCCAGGGCCTCGGCGGCGCGGTCCCACTGTCCGGCCGCTTCGAGCTTCTCCACGAGGGCGACGTGATACCGCCTCCGGCGGCGCGCGGTGGGATCGGACGTACGCAGCGCAGCCTCCCCGGCCGCTTCGATCCGACCGCGCAGCGATGGGGTGGTGGCGATCGGCCGCGCCTCGGCGGGCAGGCTGCCGGCGGCCTGGCGGATCGCGGCGACGGGGTCCTCGCCGTCGCCCAGCCACAACCACGCCGAGAACCGCCGCTCCGTGTCCCGCCAGCCCCCCCAGGCCTCCGTCGCGTGGGCGTGAAGATACGTGCCGTACCCGCCCCGGCCGTCGTAGAAGATCATCCGACCCGCCCGCAGCATTCCGATCGCGCTGGGTCCGTCGCGCAGCAGGGCCCAGTCGCCGAAGGACGTCGTCTTGTTGGTGGCCGTGAATCGGCCCTCGGACAACGGCTCGCCGCCGATCCACTCGCCGAAGCTCTCGTCGGGGTAGTTGAGCTCCAGGAAGTGCAGCTCCCGCCACGCGAACGGCTCGTCTTGGGCGACGTGCGCCCGCACCAGCATCAGCGGAAGGTCGTTCAGAAGCAGCCACTCGTACGTCGCGGACGGGGCGGACTTCGGCACACTCCCGTCGGGCTTGGCGTACGCGACGTGCGTGCGGACGGCCGTGCAAAGCGGGCCTTCGGAAACGCACTCGATCCGTCCCTTTGAGTGCCGTGCGAGGAACCCGCCGAGGTTGGGGTCGTGAAGGCGGTCGTTCCAGGTGAAGGTATCGAACGCCTTCTTCGTGCGCAGGAACCGGAGGGCCGACGGCAGGCCGGCCTGCTTGTCGGCGTCGAACGTCAGGCGCACCCAGCGGTTTTCGGCCGTCGCCCGGTTCGGGCGGAGGGGATTGCGCTTTGTCACGGACAGCTTGACCCGCACGCGGTGGTCGCCGCCGGCGGGCAGCTTGAGGACGGCGAGCCAGCGGCCGGCCCTGCCCAGCGGGGGGATCAGTTGCACGGGCAGGGGGCGTTTGCCTGTCGTGGCGACGGCCGAGGGCGCCGAGGCCCCCGCGCCGAACGGATCGGGCAGGCGGGGGAGCTCGGCGACCACCACACCGTGGGCAGGGACGTCCTGGACGAGCAGGAGCAGGTCGGCGGGGTCGTTCGCGATCGCGGGGAACGCGGGAAGCAGAGCGAGTGCAGCGAACGGGCGCAGAATGAAGCGTGTCATGGTCATCCTCGCAATCGGCTGCCCGCTGAAGACGGGCAGGCCTCAAGATCTCGCGCGGCAGTTGGGTTCTACGTGCCGAACGCCGCCTTGATCTCGTCGAGACCCACGCCGAGGGTCTTTCGGGCGATGACGTCGAGGGCCGCCTCGGGGCCGTGCAGGTGGAAGGTCCGGTGGACGTGGCGGATCGACTCGCCGGGGGCCAGCGCGGCGGCGGGGGAGGAGGACTCGATCTCGTAGAACGGGCCCATCGGCTTGACGCCCGGCGCGGGCGGGCCGTCGTTGTAGCTGTTGATCGTGTCGCCGGCGTAGGGGTGCTTCTGCATCTCCCACATCGAGTTGACGTAGTCCGTCACGCCGGCCGGCTTGGTGAACTGGACCAGCGTGAGAACCCGGTTGGCCGCGTCGTAGCTGCCGGCGATCGGCGTGGCGCGCTGGGGCGAAAGCCCGATCTTGGTCCGCATCGTGCCGTCGCAGCGGAAGAACAGCACGTCGTCCTTGACGATCAGCCGGTCGGCCGGAACCTTGCCGAAATACTCGTCGTTGACCTTCGAGCCCAGCTCGGCGTCCGGCCCGGCGGCGAACGGGACCACCACGGCCGTCTTCGGCGAGGGGAGATACATGCCCAATATCCAGATCGACAGCAGGCCGGTCTCTTTCTTCCACGCGGCCTTGCCCGTGTTGGTGATGCGGTTGTCGGACTCGTACACGACGGCCTGCACTGCGTCGCCGAGGGCCTGGCCGAGCTTCTCGGCGGCCTGTTTGCGGTCCAGCAGGCGGACGGTGCGGTCGATCTGGAGGTCGAAGACCGTTCCCGAGTAATTCGTCAACTGTGTGATCTTGCGGAAGCTCGCCTCGGTGGGGGACTGGGCGACCACGTCGTACGCCTCGGTGTCGATGACGGCGGGCGTTTGCCAGTCGTCAAAGACGAACTTCGTGCCCGGCTTGAAGTACAGCGCGAACTGCCCGCCCTCGGGCCCCAGCCAGAAGCGGTCCTCGCCGCCGAAGGCGTTGATGTGCGGGCCGATCTCGCCCGAGGCGATGTGCTCGTAGTTGATCCACCCGAGGCTGGGCCCGCCGTTGCCGGCGAAACTGCTGGTCATCACGCGCCCCTGCCATGCCGGGGCGACCGCCACCTTCGCGCCGCCGGCCGCATCGGACAGGACGATCGCGTCCGTGTGCTTCCCGAGGAACGCCACGTCCGAGCCGAACGTGCCGTCGGAATAGCCCCCACAGCCCGCGAGCAGCCCCCCGACCAGAACCGAAACCGCCGTCAGCTTTCCCATCGCCGTCTCCCTTCGTGTACGAGCCGTTGCCGCCGACCTGCGCTCCATTCGGCGGGGTCCCCAGGATGACGCGCACCGGCCCCGGCCGCAAGGGGCGGGGTCACAATCCCCGCGGCACCCGCCGGCGAGGGGTGCCTTGAGCTTGACTGCCCCCGGCGTGTCCGTATCATAAAGTCAGGGAGACCCTGAGCCTTTCGGGGTCCCGGACTTGTCTCCATAGTGAGGCCCCGCGCGCAGCGGTGCGCCGGCGAGAACAAACGCCCGGACGCGGTGAGAACATGGCCGGCAAGGAACCAGAACGGGAACGGCGCGTCTGCCGAACGTGCGGCAGGAAGCTGCTCGTGCCGCGGGCGTCGGAGGCCATGGCCGCCGTCTGCCCCCACTGCGGGGCCACCGTCGGGCCCGAGCTGTCCGCCCTGGAGCAGGACGGACCGGAGCGAGAGGCCGTTCACAGCGGCCGGCGCCATCGAGACGCCATGGTGAGCTGGGTGGTCTCGGTCTGTCTGCACCTGGCCGTGCTGACCGTGCTCGTGTTGATCGCCTGGCCCGCGGCGAGCCAACGGCGGGCCGACGACGCCGAGCGCGACGTCGGCGTGGTCCTGCCCGCGGACCGCCCGCCCATCGAGCCCGGCGCGGCCGGGGCCATGCGTTTCGAGCCGGCGGCGGGGGAGCTGCACATCCCGCAGTTGGAGGACTCCACGCAGATCAAGCCCCTCCGGAACGTCACCGAGACGGCCCGCCCGGGCTCGACCGTCGAGCGGATGATCAGCATCGACGTGGGCAGCGGGGGCGAGTTCCCCGCCGCGATGAAAGGCGACTGGACGGACCTGGCTGCCGGCGGGGCTGGCGCGGGCAGGGGGGGCGCGAGTTTCTTCGGCCTGGAGGCCGCGGGACGGCGGTTCGTGTTCGTCGTCGACCGTAGCGGCAGCATGAAGGGCGAGAAGCTCGAGGCCGCGAAGGCCGAGCTGGTCCGCTCGATCCGCGCCCTCGACCGCGGCGCGAGCTTCTACACGGTCTTCTTCAACCACACCCACATGGCGATGCCCGCCCAGGAGCTCGTCCGCGCGACCGAGGGCAGCAAGCGGAAGCACTTCGCCTGGGTGGGCACGGTCACCGCCGACGGGGGGACCAACCCGGTCTCGGCGATGCGGCTGGCGCTGTCGCTGAAGCCCGACGCGATCTGGCTGCTGTCGGACGGCCAGTTCAAGCCCGCCGCCGTGGACATTATCCGCAAGGCCAACCCGGGACGGAAGGTCCAGATTCACACCCTCGCCTTCTACAGCCAGGCGGGCGAGAAGGTCCTCCAACGCATCGCCGCGGAGAACCGCGGACGCTACCGGTTCGTGACACCGGGGGCGATCGGCCTGGGAGAGAAGGGCCTCTGATCGCCGCCGGCGGCAGCAAGCGACCTGTACCCATGGCAGACCCGCTGCGAAACTCGAATCTCAGGTGCCCCGCGGGCGGCTGCGAAGGCAAGGGCCCTGCCGCCCGGCGCCGGCCTTGCCTGTTGTTCGGCCGGGCCTCGGTCTCTCCGTTTGCGTGAAAGGAACTCGCCTCGTGCACAATGCCAAGCTCGTGTTCGCCCTCCTGCTCGCCGTGGTCCTGCTTGCGACGGGGGTTCCCGCCTTGCTCGCGCAGACGACCGCCCCCGGCGAGGCCCCGCCGGACGAGCCGCCCGCGCGGGGGCCCGGCGCGAAGGAAGTGACGCTTTGGAGTACGATCGAGGCCGGCGGGATGATCGGCCTGCTGATCATCCTGATGTCGGTGGCGGCGGTCTCGCTGATCGTGGAGCACTTCCTGTCGATCCGCCGGGACCGGATCCTGCCCGGCGCCCTGGAGAAGGCGCTCGGCGACCAGATGGCCACCGAGCAGTACAGCCTCGCCGTCGCGACCTGCCGAAAGGACGACTCGTTCCTCGCCAAGGTCATCGAGGCGGGCCTCGCCCAGCGCGGTGGGATGTTCGGCTTCTTCGACATGCAGAACGCCATGCAGGAGGTCTCCGAGCGGGAGGTCTCCCGGCTGTACCGAAAGCTGGAGTACCTGTCGTTCATCGCCGCGACCGCGCCGATGCTCGGCCTGCTGGGCACGGTGACGGGCATGATCCGGTCGTTCAACAAGATTGCCGCCACCGAGGGCGCGGCGCAGCCCTCGGACCTCGCCGGCGGGATCTCCGAGGCCCTCGTCACCACGTGCATGGGCCTGATCGTGGCGATCCCGGTGATGTTCTTCGTCTCCCAGTTCCGCAACCGCATCGACAGCTACGTCGCCGAGGCCGAGACCGTCGTCGAGAGACTCATGGGGCGGTTCCGGAAGAACCGGACGTGACCGGCGGCGGAGCCGAGGCGAGCTGGCCGGGCGAAGTGGCGAGGCGAGGAAGGAGAACGGGATCCGTGGAGTACAGGATTACCGGAGTACGAAGACGGCCGGGTAGAGGACGGACGAGACGACCGTTCTTTCCGTTCTCCTGCCCTGTCGTATCTTGTCTCTTACCGAATCCCCGTCTTCCAGGAATCCATGGAATGTCCCTCTCCCTTTCCCAGGAGCAACCCGCGGCCGGACCGGGGGGAGGGACACCATGAAGCTCGTCAAGCCGCGGCGGCGATACGGGTGCGAGATCAACATCACGCCCCTGATCGACATCGTGTTCCTGCTGATCATCTTCTCGATGGTGGTCTCGCAGTTCACACGGCTTCAGGCGGAGAACGTTGCGCTGCCCCAAGCCCGCAAAGGCCGGGACCCGACGACCGCCCCGACGGCGCGGATCGTGGTCAACGTCCTGAACGACGGGCGCGTGCTGGTGCTCGGCCGGCGGCAGTCGGACGCCTCGCTGGACGCGCTGCTGGGCGCGGAGGTTCGGCGGGTGGGGCCCGGCGGCGTGTCGGTGGTGATTCGCGGCGACAAGCGAACGCAGTGGGCGAGAATCGCCCGCATCCTCAAGACGTGCGCGGACCAACGAATCGGCGACGTCAAGGTCGCCGTTCTCTCGGCCGGAACGAAATGACGCGGCGGGAGGTTCGCCTCACGGCCGCCAGGGCTTGGGGCCGCCGGGCTTGGCCTGAAGGAGCTTGGCGTCCACCTGCTTGTACCAGGCGTGGAGCCGGGCGCGCATTTGGGCGACGCGGTCGGGTTGTGTGGCGGCGAGGTCCTTCCGCTCGCCGATGTCCGCCCGCAGGTTGTACAGGTGGACGCGGCCGTCCTCGAACCGCTCGATGAGCTTCCAGTCGCCCATGCGAATCGCCGCGCCGGGGAAGCCGCCCTGGTTCGAGTAGTGCGGGTAGTGCCAGTACAACGCCTCGCGTCCCAGCGACTTGCCGCCGCGCAGCAGGCCCGCCAGCGAGACGCCGTCGAGGTGCTGCTTCGGCCGCGGCGGCAGGCCGGTCATCTCCAGGATCGTCGGGTAGAAGTCCGTGCTGATGACCGGCACGTCGCAGACGCTGCCGCCCCGCGTTACGCCTGGCCAGCGGATCAGGAACGGCTCGCGAATCCCGCCCTCGTACAGCCACCCCTTGCCCGCGCGGAGCGGCAGGTTCGACGTGGGCGAGCCCTCCGACGTGCTCAGCCCGCCGTTGTCGGACATCAGGACCACGGCCGTGCGGTCGGCGAGGCCCAGCGCGTCCAGTTTCTTGAGCACCTTGCCGACGGCCCGGTCCATCGACTCCACCATCGCCGCGTACACCGCGTGGGCCTGGAGCGTGCGGACCTTGCGGGGGCCCGGGGCCTTCTTTCCGCCTCGGGCGGCCTGCCAGACCTGCTCCTCGTCGCCGAACTGCGGCCGGTCGGTCAGCCCCAGCCGCTGTGCCTTGGCCTTGTACTTCTCCACCAGCGCCTTCGGCGCCATCAGCGGCGTGTGGACCGAGTAGAACGCCAGGTAGGCCAGGAAGGGCTTGTCCTTGTGGGCCTCGATGAACCGCACGGTCTCCGTCGAGAGGCGGTCGGGCAGGTGCTCGCCGGGCGGGCCGTCTTCCAGGCTGGGGTTGCCGTACGGGGAGAAATACTTCTTGCCGCCGTACGGCCCGCCGCCTCGGTGCCCGCCCCGGTTGACGTCGAAGCCCTGGTTCTTCGGCCAGTATTCCTCGGTCGGCCCGAGGTGCCACTTGCCCGCGAAGAACGTCGCGTATCCGTGGGCCTTGAGCGCCTCGGCGAGCGTGACCTCCTCGAGGGCCATCCGGTCGTTCAGCGGGGCGGGCAGGAAGCGTCCGGCCCGCCGGCCGCTGAAGAAGTTCGTCGCGTCGACCCGGCTGGGGTACTTGCCCGTCATGATGCTGTACCGCGTCGGGCTGCACACGGGGTTGGCGGCGTACCCGTTGGAGAACCGCATGCCCGTCGCCGCGAGGCGGTCGATGTTCGGCGTCTCGTAGAACGTCTTGGGGTTGTTCGCCCCGACGTCCATGAACCCCAGGTCGTCGACGAGCACGAAGACCACGTTCAGCGGCTTGGCCTTCCTCGCCGGCGCCGACCGAGCCGCCCGCACGGCCGGGCCCAGCGCGCCCAGCCCCATTCCCGCCGCCGCGGCCTTGAGGAACCGGCGACGATCCATCCTGCGCAGAATCTGCCTTGCGTTCATGCGTGTCCTCTCGCGATGCCGCGCCTCGGAGGCGGTCGGCAAGGGGAAACCGGAAGCGCTGCCTTGTTCAACCCCCGGGCGTGGTGAAGGTGACGTCGACGAGCTCGCCGGGGCAGACGTTGGCATCGGAGGGGATCGCGATGCGGACGGGCAGTCCCCACTCGCGGCCTTGGGGGTCGCTGAGGTGGTGGCGGGGGACTCGCTCCACGCGGGGGCCGACCTCGGTGATCTGCCCGGGCACGGTTCGGACCGGGAACGCGCGGATGCGGACCTGGACCGTCATGCCTTTTTGCGGGCGAACGCCCTGGTGCTCGCGGAGGTAGGTGATCACGTGCTTCTGGGGCAGTCTCGCGGCGAGGGCCAGGATTGGCATGCCCGCGGTGACCGCCTCGCCCGGGCGGCGGAAGATCTCCGAGACCACGCCGCTAACGGGCGCCCGGATCACGGTGTTCCTGGCCTGGAGCTCCAACTCGGCGATCTGGGCCTCTTGCACGCGGATGTCGGCCGTCAGGGGCGCCAGGATGCTGTCGACCGAGGCCAGCGGCGCCTCGGGGATGCCCTGAAGGCTTTCGTTGTGGTCCTTCTGCCGCGCGAGGGCCTTGGCGAGCTGTTTTTCGGCCTGGGCGAGCGCGGCGCGATTGGCGGTGATGCGCTCCTTGACCACGTCGCGGCGCAGGCGGGCGTTCCAGTAGGCCCAGCGCGTCTCCACGCCGCGGTCGGCCAGGTTCTCGATCTCGTTGAACCGTTCGGATTGGCGCTCCAACTCGACGGTGTCGGAGGCGATCTCACTGCGGCGGTCCAGGATGCTCAACCGCAGCGCCTCGATGTCGGCCGCCAGGCGGCGGGCCTCGGACAGGGCGCTATACTCGAAGGTGGCCCGGTCGCGCGACTGCGCGGAGGCCGCCTCGGTGAACCGCGCCCGCTCCTCGGCCAGGCGGGCCTGAAGCCGCGCGATCTGTTGGCGCTGCACGGCAATCGCCGCCCGCAGCGGCGCGTCGTCCAGCCGGGCGATCACCTGGTTGGCCTCGACCGGGTCGAACGGGCGCAGGGGCGGCCCGGCCAGGGGCACGAGGAGCCCGGGCATCGGGGCGGCCATCTCGTAGCGGATGTCCTCCACCGCGCCGACGGCGTTCGGCAGGCCGGCGTGTTGCTTCCAGAGCGAAAAGGTCAGGACGGTTGCCCCCCCGAACACGAGGATCGGCAGGAGCTGGAAACGGATTCTCCGCCATTTCTGTCGCCACGGTGTCCGAATGGGGCGCCCCTTGGCCATAGGCTAAATCTCCGACTCGTCTTCCCGGTGGTACAGGGAGGCGTGCGCCACGCCCTGGGTTTTCTGTAGCTCGTCGATCAGTTCCCGGCTGCGGGCCGGGTCACGCAAGAGCATGCGGTACGACAGGTCCAGGCCCTCCTCGCCGGATGCCCGCTGACTGGAGAGCTTGGCGCGAAGGGCGTGCCGCTTCAGCACGGGCCGGATCAGGGCGATCTGCTCGGCGCCGCCTGTCCAATGCAGCGAGAGGATCACGTCGTAGCGGTGCCGGCTGCCGAAGGCGGTGAACCGCATGTAGAGGAAGATGCCGGTGACCAGCAGGCAGCCCATGATGGCGGTGCTGAACCGCATCGTGCCGATGGCCATTCCCTGGATGATCGCCCAGAGAACGAAGACGGTATCCCGCGTGTCCTTCAGCACGTTTCGGAACCGCACCACCGCAAAGACCGCCAGCAGCCCGAACGCGATGCTGATGTTGCCCGCCATCAGCAGCATGACCATCGAGACGATGACGGGCACGACCACCAGCGACGCGACGAACGTCTGCGAGTACGACAGGCTGATGTGCGTGACCATGTAGATCCAGCCGATCAGGTGACCGACACAGAAGGCCAGGAGCATCACCATCAGCGCCGTCTCGGGGCCGCCGACGGTGGTGACGAAATCCCCGTACAGGAAGACCTCCAGCCAGTTCGCTGCGCCTTCGCCGGCGCCGTTCTCTACTTGTGCAAGCAGCACACTCGGCTCCAGGATGCGGTGGGGGGACGCCTGCGGCGCCGCCTCAACTATACTCGTCGAGATACTCGCCGACAAGCTCCGCCGGCATCGTGTTCAACTGCTGAATGCAGGTGACGTACTTCGCCATGGACCGCCGCTCCAGGTCGAACACGCGGACCATCTCGCGCATCCAGACGGGGAAGCGGTCGGTGAACTTCAACTCCAGCACGACGCCCTCGATCGGCGGGTACACGGGCGCCCGCGCCCGCGCCATGTCGAACGCGCCGCGGTACGCCCGCCCGCAGATCGCCCGGTCGAAGGTCACGCGGAGCGCGTTGTCGCTCGGCGTGACGTGTGCCTCCCGCATGTACGAGACGAACACCTTGCCTCTCGCCCCGATCCGGTCCCGCAACTGGCAGAATCGCTCCAGCGCGCCGAGCTCCTCGCCCCAAGCGCCGTCGCCGTGCCCGTTGGCCAGGTGGTCGGCCTGCGGCCAACGCCCGTCCAGCAGTTCCTTTACGACCGACCGGCGGACCTTGGCCCGCTGTTTGAGGATCACCTCGGAGACGCGCCGCTTGATCTCGAAATACACCGGGCTGTCCCCGGCGACGTCGTAGAACCGGATGCGGAGCTTGTAGCGGTTCTTGTGCCCGCAGACGGTCGCGCGGCACAGCTCGAGCGCGGGGCTGTCGAGGTAGAGGCTGTGGACTTCGTACTCCCAGTTGTTCTCCGGATCGGCGTGCTCGTCGGGGACGAGATACGCACTGAGGAAACCGCGAAGCGGGCGCACCAGCGATTCGGGGATGACGTATTTCAGTTCGTAGCGACTGCCTTGAAGCCGATGCGCATACGCCATGGGTACGACACTCCCTACAACACTTCAGCCGCCGTCGCCGGCGACGCCGAAGCGACCGAGCACTACGCACTCCACGCCGTCCGGGCCGTGGAGGAGTCGTCAGGTTTGCGCTACGTCTCTATTCAACCACCAGTCTACCACGGCCCGCCGCACCTTGCCAAGCCCCTTATCATTGAGGAGAGGTCGGAGAAAGTTACGCGGAACTCGCCGCCCGAGCAGGCACCGACGGCCCGCCGTCCCTCGCGGGCCCTTTCGGGGTTACAGAGGAGTATGTCGAAGAGAACGCTTGCGATCGCGGTTTGCGTGGCGGCCGGCGCGGCGCTCGCCCCGGCGGCCGAGCCGGAGGAAGGCAGCTACTGGGCGCTGTTTGCCGACGGCAAGGAAGTCACCGGAAAGAGCATTCGGGACTGGCATTACCGCGAGCGGAGGGCCTCGCTGTCCGGGCGGCGGCTGTTCGATCCGCCGAACCCCGTCCTCGTGCTCTGCCACACCCACCGCCGCCCCGGCGGCGCCGGGCCGCGAGTCTTCCTGGCCAACGGGGACGTCCTGCCCGGCCGCGTGACCGGCTTTCTTCCCGCCGATCCGGCGGACAACCAGCCCGACCGCCTGGCGGTGGCCCTTGCCCCGCCCCTTGCGGCCGGGAGAGAAGAACGCCGCGACAGCAAGGGACAGATCGTCGGGAACGTGGTGTCCATTCGCCCGGAGTCGGTCACCGGCGTGGTGTTCGGTGACGGTCCGGCCCGCCCGCACCGCGGCGGGGTGGTGTTCCTTGCGGACGGCACGGCCCAGTCGGTCACCTCGATTCGCTGGACGCCGCGGGGCCTGAAGGCCCTTGCCGCCGACGCGATTGTCACGGCGACCTTCCAGGAGCTGTCCGAAGTGCACCTGCCGAAGGTCGACACGATGGCCGCCCTGCGAGCCGACGCGATGCTGCCCAGCCCCACGCCGGACAACCGCATCGGCCGGATGGAAACCACCGAGGGCGCCGTGCTGACGTATCGAACGAAGATGCGAGAATCGCGCAGCACCCGGCGCCGCGGGCGGCAGGACTATTTCCACGCCCTCCAGCCGGCGTGGTCGCTGACGCCCATCGCCGTGCCCGAAGGCAGCGTCGCCGTGCGCACCTACCGCAAGCCGACCGAGGTCCCCCTCAGCCTCCTGCCGGCCGAGACGCTCGTCGAAAAGAGCTTCACCGGTTTTCTCTGGCCGTGGCGGCGGAACCGCAACGTGCGGGGCGACCTGCTGCGGTGCGGATCGCTGTTCTGCGGTCTCGGCGTCGGGACGCACTCCTACAGCGAGGTGGCCTTCTCGCTGCCGCCGGGTGCCCGGGCGTTCTCCTGTACCGTGGGCCTGGACCGCGCCGTCGGCGCCGGAGGCTGCACGCGGTGCGCGATCCACCAGGACGCACCCGGCGGCCGGCGGCTGTGGCGGAGCAACCTGCTGGTCGGATCGGGTCCGCCGGTCCGCGTCGGGCCCCTCTCGGTGGACAAGGCCAGGCGGCTCGTGCTGGTCACGGAGTTTGCCCACCCGCAGCGCCCGCGCGGGGCCGACCCGGGCGACATCCGCGACGAGGTCAACTGGATGATGCCGCTGGTGACGGTCGATCCGGCCTCTCTGGCGCTCGACGAGGCGGGGGTCCGGCGATGCTTGCCGATTCTGGAAGGCTGGTCGGTCCGCCCGGCCGAGCTCGCCGCGATGAAGCTCAGCATGGCCGCCGCCGGTCGGGGGCCCTGGCAGCCGGCGATGGACCTCGACGCGTCCGGCGGCCTGACGCTGACGCGGAAGATCAAGGTCTCGCCGGCCAACGGGTTCCTGGAGGTGGCCGCCGCCCGGGGGCACAACGACTCGGGGCACGTGATCGAGGTCCGGGTCAACGGCGAGCCGCTGAAGGGCTTCTACGACGACGGCAAGCCGGTCTACACCCGCAGCCGCGGGCCCGGCGACGAGACGGCGCAGCGGTGGCTGCTGGCGCCCGGCCTGGGCAAGACGGTCACGATCGAGGTCAAGGCCACGCGGGACAAAGACCGCCGCGACGGCAAGTACCTGCTCTGGCGGAGCTTGTCGCTGCATCCGCTGATTCGCGGCCTGGGGCGGGACGGGAGGCCCCGTCGGCCCGACGTGTACCTGCACGAGGCGGAGCTGAAGGAGGCCATCTGGTTTCCCCAGGACAAGGGCAAGCGTCCCGAGAAGACCGACGCCCCCCAGCCCGCGACCGTACAGGTATACGGCGTGGACGTGCCCCACTCGCTCCACGTCACGCAGGGCATGCGGTTGACGTACGTGCTGCGACCCGAGTACCGGCGGTTCGCGGCCGTGGTGCACAGCGATTCCCCGTGGCACCGCGGGCCGATGATCGTCCGGGCCGACGAGAAGGAGATCTGGCGAAGCGACGAGGCGTTTCACAAGCAGCGCTGGCCGATACAGGTGGTCGTGGACATCCCGCGGGGCGCCAAGACGCTCTCGCTGGTTCCCGAGCACAACATGACCGACGCGGTGTGGGGGCAGGCGGGCTTTCTGCGGCGGTGACCCGGTTTGCTGGGAGCGGGTGGGCCCGCCCGGCGAAATGCCGTGGACCCCCGTAACCTTTCCGTGCGGGGGCACAACCGGTTCTGGAACGCCCCGGTGGGCCGGGCCGAGCAGGTCCCCGGGCGGGTCGCGTGGTGTGGCACGAGCAAGGAGAAGCCATTGGGTAGGTTGGCCGTTGTTGTCCTGACCGCGCTGGCGGTGGGGGTCACCGCCCCCGTCGCGCTGGCCGAGGGCGATTGGGAGATCACCCGCGACAGCGAGCGGGCGGCCAAGCTCGGCCTCGAGTGGCTGGCCGCCAACCAGGGGCGGGCGGGCAACTGGGAAAGCGACGACCTGGGTCTCGTGGCGGTGGGGGGGCTGGCGTTCCTCTCCGCCGGGCACGCCCCGGGCCGGGGACGCTACGGGGACAACGTCCGCCGCGCGCTGGACTACGTGCTGAGCAACGCCAAGCCCTCCGGGCTGCTGAACGTCGCCTCCCACCGCCGGGACATGTACAACCACGGGCTGGCGACGTTCGTGTTGACGCAGGCGTACGGCATCTCGCACGACAAGCGAATCGGCAAGGCGTTGGACAAGGCGCTCAAGCTGATCGCCAACTGCCAGTGCGAGGACGGCGGGTGGGACTACGAGGCCCGACGGCAGCGCAAAGGGCACGACCTGTCCCTGGCCGTCATGCAGGCCAAGGCCCTGCGGGGGGCGATGGACATCGGCTTCGAGATCGAGCCGCGGGTCATCAAGCTGGCGATCAAGTCCGTTCGGGAGCACTACAAGGTGACCGGGAGGGGGCGGTCGCCCCGCGGAGCGGGCGGCGCGGACGCGGCCGTGGACCTGCCCGGCGTGTTCACCTACGACGGCAACCGGTCGACGACGGCAATGGCCGCCGCGGGCGTCGTCTGCCTCCAGGAGTTCGGCAAGTACGGCGACTTCCGCATTCGCCACAGCGTGGACGCCGTGATCGGCGACATCCAGGGCAAGATGCGCCGGGCCCCCGGCCGCGTTCCGTTCGACGCCTACACGCTCTACTATGTCAGCCAGGCGGTCTACCAGGTGGGCGGCGATCGCTGGCGCAAGAGCTACCCGAAGCTCCGCGACGCGTGCATTCGCAACCAGCGGACCACCGGCTCGGTCAAGGACCGCGGCAGTTGGGACGCCGGCTCGCACGTGAGCGGCAAGCCGGGGCGGCTGTTCGGCACGGCGGTGGCGGTGTTCACGCTGTCGATCCCGAACCGCTATCTCCCGATCCTCCAGCAGGCCTATCTTGATCCGCGGACGGCCCGGGCCTCGGCCGGGCCCGGCGCGGCGAGGACGCTCCCGAGACCATGAACTTCCTGCCCGGATCTCAAGTCTTCCTCTACGCCCTGGCCGCCGGGGCCGCGCCGCTGCTGATCCACCTGCTCAACCGCCGGCGCCACCGGCGGATCGAGTGGGCGGCGATGGAGTTCCTCCGCGAGGCCGTCCACCGCAACCGCCGATTCCTGATCCTCCGCGACCTGCTGCTGCTGTTGCTGCGGACGCTGGCGGTGATCCTGTTCGTGCTGGCGATGGCCCGCCCGTACCGGATTGCCGCCCAGCGCGCCGGGTACGCCGGCGAGCCGGTCCACGCGACGCTGGTCCTCGACAACAGCCTGTCGATGGGCTACGAGCCGTTGAAGGACTCGCTGCTGGAACGCGCCCGCAAGAAGGCCGCCGCATTCATCCGCGACCTGCCCGACGGCTCGAAGGTCTCCCTCGTGCCGATGTGCGACTACGCCGGGTGGCACGCCAAGGGCGTCTACGCCACCAAGGAAGGCGCGCTGGAGGCCCTGGGACGCGTCGAGCTGGTGGACCGCACCGCGCGGTCCAGCGTCGCCGCCGAGGCCGCCGCCCGCGCCCTTCGTGCCGCCAAGGACCTGCCCACCAAACGCGTGGTCTTCCTGGGCGACATGCAGCGGGAAAGCTGGGCGGCCGAGGGGCTCGACGAGTTCTTCCGCGAAATCCCCGACGTCCAGATCGTCCAGGTCAGCGAGGGCAAGCGGGACAACACCTCCCTTTCGTCGCTGCGGCTGCGGGACGGGATCGCCGACGCGGACTCCACGGCCGTGTTCTTCGCCACCATCCGCCACGAGGGCGCCGAGCCGCGAGAGAACGTCCGCGTGACGCTCAAGCTCGCCGAGCGGACCGGGGAGAAGCTGGACTGGGCGACGATCCAGGAACGCCGCGTGGACCTCCTGCCGGGCCAGAACCTCGAGGTGATGTTCGAGCACAAGTTCGAGGACCCCGGCGCGCCGTCGCAGCCGCGGTTCGTCGCCGCCCGCGTCGAGCTGACGCCCGACCACCTGCCCGGCGACGATTTCCGCACCATCGTCGTGCCCGTCGTCGCGAAGGTGCCCGTGGTGTTCATCGACCAGCTCGGCCGGGACGAGAACCCCAAGCTCAACAAGTACGGCGAGACCCACCACCTCCGCTGGCTGCTGGCGCCGAAGACCAGCCGCCAGGAGACGAGCAAGCAGTTGGTCGAGGTCCGCCACCGCAAGCCGGCCGACGTCACGCAGGAAGACCTCAAGGACGCCCGGCTGGTGGCGATGGCGGGCGTCAAGGCCCCCTCCGCGGACCTGGTGCGCCTGCTGCGGGAGTACGTCGAGCAGGGCGGGGTGCTGTTCCTGGCCGCGGGGGCCGAGTTCGACCCCGTCGCGTGGCAGGCGGTCGCCTGGCGGGACGGCATGGGGATTCTCCCGGCCCCGCTGGCGCCGGCGCCCGTCGGCAAGCTCCCCCCGCCGGAGGCCCTGGACGCCGAGACCTTCCGCCTCGCGCCGGCGACCATGCAGGACGCCGTCTTTCGCCTGGACATGCCTCCCCGCGAGATGGAGGAGATCTACACCACGCCGTTCTTCTACAAGGCGGTGGCCGTGGATTCCGATGCCCTGGCCGCCATGGCGGACGCCGAACGGGCCCGCCTCCAGGAGCGGCGGACGTGGCTGCGCGAGAACGACCAGAACGAGAAGCGCTGGGCCGAGCTGGAGCGAAAGGGACAGCTCACTGCCCAGCAAGCCGCCCGGCGCGAAGACAACCGCGCCCGGCGGAAGCAAATGCAGCCGAACTGGCTGCTGTGGAGCGTCCCGGCGGAGAAAGACCTCGAGTCGATGCCTATCGACCAACTTCTCCGCCGCGGACGCCCGCGCATCATGGGCCGCTACGACAACGAGAACAGCGACGTGTTCGCCGTCCGCCGGGACATCGGCTACGGGCGGGTCATCATGATCACCACCGGCTGCTTCCCCCAGTGGAACAACCTCGCCGTCGAGCAGAGCGTCCTGCTGCTGGACCAGGCCCTCCGCAGCCTGCTCGCCCGTTCGCTGCCCGAGCGGACCTTCGGGCCCGTCAACGAGATTATCGTCCCCGTGGACTCCGCCGACCAGGGCGCCCGGTTCAGCGTCCAGGGGCCCGGCGAGGAAGACGCCCGGCCGCTCGGGGTCGAGGCGCTCAGCGAGAATACCTACGGGCTGATCGTTCGCTCCGTCGGCAAGCGGGGGGCCTACCGCGTCCGCCGAGAACGGAGCCAGGCCGCCGAGCAGGAAAGCCGAAAGGACGATAGCTGGGAGATGCTCCTGGCCGTCAACGGCCCCGCCGCCGAGAGCGAGCTGACCGCCGTGGGCGAGGACGGCCTGCGGGAGCGGATGGGCCAGACGGAATTCCGCTGGGTGGGGCCCGAGGGCGACATCCGCGTCGAGGGCGTCGCCCTGATCGGGCACAACTACTGGAAGTACCTCATGGTCGTGGTGCTGGCGTGCCTCCTGGTGGAGATGCTGTTCCTGGCCGCGCCGCGACTGGGCGGGAGGACCGAATGAACGCCTGGCTGGGCAAACTGCTGGGGGTCGAGAACCTCGAGGCGATCGACAGCTTCCAGTTGAAGCTCGCCGCGCCGTGGGCGGCCAACCGCCCGGCGCTGCTGCTGTTCGCGTGCATCCTGATGGCCGTGCTCGGCGCGGTGTTCTACGTCCGCTACCAGGCCGTCGCCAGGTCCTGGCGGCGGGGCGCGATGGCCCTGCTGCGGGGCCTGCTGCTGATCCTGCTGGTCGTCATCCTCGCCGAGCCCGTCGTCTCCATGACGATCACCCACCACCCCAAGCCCCTGCTGCTGATGCTGTTCGACTGCACCGACAGCATGAACATGCAGGACAAGCTCTCGCCCGAGACCCGCGCGGGGTACGGCTCGCTGCTCGGAAAGTCCATGCCGCCCGCCCGACCGGGACAGGACGACCCCAGCCGCATCGAGCTGGTCCGCAAGGTCCTCGCCCACGAGGACGCCTCGCTGCTCCGCCGGCTGGACGAGACCTACCGGCTCCAGTGCTACGCGCTGGACCGGTCCGACCAGGTGCGGGAGGTCAGCCTGCACAAGCCCGACGCCGCGGGCGTCGACGTGGACTACGTCCTGCCCCAGCTCGCCGGCAAGGGCCCGGTGACGGCCCTGGGCGAGGGCATCACCGACCTCAGCCGCCGCCACGCCACGCACATGCTGGCCGGGGTGGTGCTGGTCAGCGACTTCGCGCAGAACGCCGGCACGCCGCCGCTGGCCGCCGCCGAACGCCTGAAGGTGCCCCTCCACGCCGTCGGCGTCGGGCCCACTGAGGTCGTCGACCTCGCGCTGGAGCTCCAAACGCCCCTGCTGCTCAAGAAGTCCGAGCGCACGGACGTGAGCGTGCTCGTGCGGCAGACGGGCCTGACCGGGCGCCGCGCGACCGTCGAGCTGTTCGCACGGCGCCTGGGAACGACCGGCGGGAGCGGCTCGCTCGGCGTCCCCGAACGCGCCGCCTCGCCCCAGACCGTCCGGCTCGACGCCTCCCAGACGACCGTCCGCATCCCCTTCACGCCCGACCAGACCGGGAAGTTCAACCTCGTCGCCAAGGTCCAGCCGTTCGACGACGAGGTCCTCGAGGAAAACAACGCCGCCGGGCGCGAGATCAACGTCCGCGACGAGTCGCTGAATATCCTCTTCGTCGAATACGAGCCCACCTGGGAGTGGCGGTTCGTCAAGGAGGTCTTCCACCGCGATCCGCTCGTCGGCTGGGAGGGCTTCCGCACGTTCCTCCGCTCGGCCGATTTCAAGGTCCGCCAGACCAACGACCTCTTCGTCGAGACCCTCATCCGCCCCCGGTCGCAGTTCTTCAGCTTCGACATCATCGTCGTCTCCGACGTGCCCGCCGAGATGCTCAGCGAGCAGTTCCAGGACATGGTCCGCGAGTACGTCGGGAAGTTCGGCGGCGGCCTGGTGGTGATCGCCGGGCCCCGGTTCGGGCCCTCCGAGCTGCGCGACACCCAACTGGCGGACATGCTCCCGGTGGTCATCGACCCTACGGCCCGGCTGCGGGACAACGACTTCCGCCTCCGCCTGACCCCCGCGGCCCGGGAGTACGACTTCATGAACCTCGGCGAGAGCGACGAGGAAAGCGCGATGGCCTGGGACAACCTCGGCGAGACGCCCTGGTACCAGCCCGTCGCCCGCGTCCACCCGCTGGGGACCGTCCTCGCCCAGCACCCCACCGACCGCTGCGCCGACGAGAAGACCCCCCAGCCGCTGATCGCGATCCGGCGGTTCGGAAAGGGCGAGGTCGTCTACTTCGGCTTCAACGAGACCTGGCGGCTGCGGCGAAGGTACGGCGAGCGGTACTACCGGCAGTTGTGGGGGCAGTTGATCTACCGCCTCGGCCTCGGGCGGGCGCTGGGCAGCCAGAAGCGCTTCCTCGCGCAGACCGACCGGCGCGCGTACCAGGCGGGGGACAAGGTCCGCGTGCTCGTCGAGGCCTACAACGCCGACTACGACCCGCTGGACACCCAGAAGCTCAAGGCCCGCCTGCTCATCGAGAAGGAAGAAGGCGGCAAGGCCCCCGAGCCGGTGCAGATCACCATCCCCCTGGCGCGGGACAAGGTGATCTTCGAGACCAATTTCCCGGTCTTCACGGCCGGGGCGCATCGGCTGCTGATCCAGGACCCCGTCACCGGCGACGAGACGGAGGTCTCGTTCAAGGTCGCCCCTGTCACCGCCGAGCGCCGCTCCGCCGTGCGGGACGTGGCGCTGCAGAACTCCCTGGCCGGGCAGACCGGCGGGCGGGCGTACGAGCTGGCCCAGATGCACCAACTGCCCGCGAACCTCGCCCAACTCGAGCTGACCGAGCAGACCGAAGAGCGGTTCGATCTGTGGAACACGTGGCTGGTCCTCTCGTTGGTCGTGGGCCTGATGCTGGTGGAGTGGTTGACGCGGAAGCTGCAGAACCTCCGGTGAATCGCCGGCCCGCAACTGCCGGCCTGAACGAGCCGGCCAAGGGGCGACCGAAGATATGAAGAAACTCACCCTCGTACACAGCGGGCTGCGGCGTCTCCGACGGTTCCGGTCGACGGTGCGGATGGGGTCGGCTTGGTCGGTGACCTTCTCGATCGTGCTGTGGGCCCTGGCCGGGGCGTTCCTGCTGGACTTCTGGATCCGCATGGGCCGGCTGGAGCGGGCGATCCTCCTGCTGGCCGTGGCCGCCGCAGCCGCCTGGGCGGTCGGCCGGTATCTCCTGCCCGCCCTCCGCGTCCGGGAGAGCGAAGTGTCGCTCGCCCTGCTCGTCGAGAGGCAGCAGGGGCTCAACAGTGACGTGGTCGCGGCCCTCCAGTTCGCCGACGGGCACCGTGCCCAGTTCGGCTCGTCCGCGCTGCGGGAGGCCGTCGTCGACTGCACCGCCGAGGCCTCCGGCTCGCTGAGCTTCCTGGAAGGCTTCTCTCGCGAGCAGTTGCTGCGGCGGATGGGGATCATGATCCTCACCGCGGTGTGCGTCGTCCTGCCCGCCGCGGCGTTCCCGGCCCACACCCGGACGTTCATCAACCGGCTGTTTCTCCTCGGCCGGGCACATTACCCCACGCGGACGGTCATCCGGCGCATCGAGTCCCCCGGGCGGGAGCACGTCCCGTACGGGCGGCCGGTCACCTTCCAGGTCCGCGCCGGCGGCGTCTTGCCCGAGAAGGGCTACGTGGAGCTGACCGCCGTCGATAGCGACCTGACGACCGCCGTCGACCTCCTGCCCGACCCGAACGACCCCGGCCTGTTCGTCGGCACGCTTGCCCGCATCCTCGACGACCTGTCCTTCGTCGTCTACCTCGGCGACGCCTACACCGAGCCCCGACCCCTGAAGCTCATCCCCCTGCCCTTCGTGGAAGTGGCGATGAACGTCGAGCCGCCCGCCTACGCGGCCGAGCGGTACCGGACCGACCGGGCCGCCGGACGCCAGCGGGTCGCGCCCGAGGGCTCGCGCGTGGCGCTGACGGTGACGGCGGACAAGAAGCTCGCGGCCGGCACGGTGACGGTGGACAAGCAGTCGTTCCTGCTGACGCCCCGCGACGGGGCGCTCGTGCTGGACCCGGCGGGGACGCCCTTCGAGCGGGTCGTCGAGTCGCTCCGCTACAAGGTGCAGGTGGTCGACGAGCACGGGCTGAGCCTCGACCGGCCGATCAGCGGCACGGTGCGGGTGACACCGGACCGCGGGCCGCGGATCGGCGGGGCGGCGGTCAGCCGGCACGTCCTGCCCACGGCCGCCCCCCGCATCAAACTCAGCGCGATCGACGACTACGGCGTGCGGCAGGTCCGCCTGCACCAGACCGTCCACTCGATGGACGCTAACGAGGTGCAGTCGACCGTGACGATTGGCGACTGGCCCGACCACCCCGTCCGCCGGGAGGCGTGGCACACGGTGAACCTCGCCGCGCTGAACCTGACCAAGGGCGACCGGGTGACGGTCTGCCTGGAGGCGGTGGACTACCGTGGCGAGCTGCCCGGGCAGGCCGGACGCAGCGACCCCATCACCTTCCTCGTCACCGACCGCCAGGGGCTCCTGGAGGCCATGCGCAAGCTGGACGACCAGATGGTCGAGAAGCTGGACGACATCATCCAGGCACAATTGGGGTTAGGAGAGTAGACATGTCTCGGAGAGCGAAGATCGGCGTGGGCAGTCTGCTGTGCGTGGTGGCCCTGGCCGCCTCGGCGCCGGCCGCCGGGCCGGGCGACGTGATCGAGCGAAAACGCAGCAGTCAGGCCCGGGCGAGGGAACTGACGGTCGAGCTGCTCCAGACGGTGCTGGACAACCACCTGCGCCAGCTCGAGGAGAACGGCCTGAAGGACCTGCCCCTGTACGACGAGATCAAGGGCATGAAGGAGAACCTCGGCGAGCTGGCCGAGAAGGAGATGCCCGGGGTTATCGCGCTGCTGGGCCAGGCCGCCGCCGCCGAGGCCGCCGAGAGGACGAAGCTGCTCAAGGCGGCCCAGGGCCAGATGCACCGGATCCTGCTCAAGCTGCTCGCCGAGCGTGAGAGGCTCCGCATGCGGCGCAAGCAGGCCGAGCTGATCGAGCGGATCCGCGAGATGATCCGCAAGCAGCGGGCTACCCACCGCCAGACCCTCACCCTCGACGCCGCCAACGAGCAGACGATCCTCGACGCCACCGGCTCGCAGCGGACGGTCAAGACGCTCTACGGCGAGTTCAGCAAGCTGCTGGCGCAGGTCTCGACCTGGCCCGGCGAGATCGGGGCGGCCGCCGCCGACGCCCAGGGCATGCTCCGCAAGGCCGGCGTGGCCAGGGCGATCGACAAGGCCGTCGCCGCCCTGCTCGCCACGCGGTTCGGCGAGGCCGCCGGCAGTCAGAAGAAGGTCATCGACACGTTGGAAAGCGTCCTCGGCGAGATCCAGAAGGTCATCGCCGCCGCGACGAAGGGCCCCGACGCCCTCGAGGCCGTCCGCGAGCTGATGAAGAAGCAGGAAGACGTCCGGGCCGCGACCGAGAAACTGCCCGCCGGCGCCGAGGCCGAGACCGAACGCCTCGTCAACGCCCAGGCCGAGATCGGCAAGGAGATCTGGTCGCTGTCGAGCCTGCTGGGCGCCCAGCGGGAGGCCGCCCCGCTCGTAAGACGGGCCGCCGATTCCTCCGCCCAGGCGCGGGAGTCGATCTTCGCGGGACAGAAGGACAAGGCCCTCGACGAGCAGGGACGCGTCGTGGGGGCCCTCGCGCAGCTCGAGAAGGAGATCAAGAGCAACCGGCCGTACGATCGCGACCTGTCGGCCGCGGAGTACGATCAGCTCGCCGAGCGGCTGGCCGACGTGCGCCAGGAGGTGGCCCAAGCCGCGGAGAAGTCCGGCGAGGCCTCGTCCGTCGCGGCGGACTCGCCCTCCACCGCGGCGGACCTGCAGAAGCAGGCCAAGAAGGCCCTGGACAGCGTGGCCGATCGGGCGGGCCTGCCGCGGACGATCGCCAGCCGGGCCCGGGCCGCCGCCGATGCCGCCCAGGCCGCCGCCGAGGCCCTCGCCGGACAGGGCGACGCCGCCGGGGCCGTCGAGAACGCCCAGCGGGCGGCCGACCGGGCGCTCGGCGAGGCGACCGAGGCCGTGGCCGATACGAAACGCCGGGCCGTCGCAACGCGGCTGGGCGAGTTGAACCGCGCCGCCGAAACGCTGGACCGGGCGGCGGGGGCGGCCCGGGAGATGTCCGAAGGCATGACCGTGGGGGCGTCCGACGCGGACAAGCCGACCGTCGGGGCGGCCCGCGAGGACCTCGGCCGAATGGAGCAGATCGGCGAGAACGTCGCCAAGGGCGTCGGCGACGTCGCGCCCGATGCCGTCAAGAAGCTCGAAGGCACCGAAGACGCGGCGCGGAAGCTCGCCGAGGCCCTTCCCGCCGACCAGCCCGACCGGAAGGTGCCCACCGACCAGGCCGGCGCCCAGGCCGCCCGCGACCTGGCGGAGACCTTCGAGGCCGCCGCGGACGATATCCGCGAGCAGATGGCCGGGAAGGCCGACGACCTGACCCGGCTGGCCGAGGGCGACCTCGCCGGCGTGAACAAGATACAGGAGGCCGTGCAGCAGGCGATCGACACCAAGCCGCAGCCGACCGCGCCGCAGCTCCAGAAGCTCGGCCAGCAGACGGTCCAGCAACTGCCCGCCGTCGGCGCGGCGCTCCAGCAGGCGGGCGACGCCGCCAAGCAGCTCGCCCAGGCCGCCGGTGCCTCCGCGGCACCGGCTCCAACCCCGGCAGCGGGGACCCCCGCAGCCTCGCAAGATGCGGCCACGCAGGCCGCCGCCCAGCTCCAACGGGAAGTCCAACGCGCCCGAATTATCGGCGAGATGAAGGCCGAGCAACTCCAGGACCAGTTGGAGCTGGCTCGCCAGATGGCCGAGCTGGCCCGGCTTCAGCGGCAGACGGCCGAGGAGGTCGTCGACGCGGGCGAGGCCCTCGCCGACGCACTGGCCGACGCCGCCGCCGCCGCAGCCGGTCAACCCGCCGGCGGTCAACCCGCCGGTGGTGAGCCTGCTGGTGGTGAGCCCGCCGGCGGCCAGCCTGCGGGCGGTGAGCCTGCCGGTGGTGAGCCCGCCGGTGGTCAGCCTGCGGGCGGTGAGCCTGCCGGCGGCCAGCCCGCCGGTGGTGAGCCCGCCGGTGGCCAGCCTGCCGGTGGCCAGCCTGCCGGTGGCCAGCCCGCCGGTGGCGAGCCTGCCGGTGGTCAGCCCGCCGGTGGCCAGCCTGCCGGTGGCCAGCCTGCCGGTGGCCAGCCTGCCGGTGGCGAGCCCGCCGGTGGTCAGCCTGCTGGTGGCCAGCCCGCCGGTGGCCAGCCTGCCGGCGGTCAGCCGGCCGGAGCGCAGCAGCTTGCCGAGAAGCTGGGCAGTGCAATGGAGCAGCACGCCAACGCCTTGGAGGGCGTCGGCCGGGCTGCGGAGGACGCCAGCGGGCAGATCGATATCGCCAACCAGCCCATTCGCAAGGCCATGGACCTGGCCTCTCAGCTTGCGGCCGAGGCAATGGCCGGCGACGCCGCGGGTGCGGATGCCGCCGCCGGTGACGCCGCGGCGGCAGGCCAGCCCGCCGGCGGTCAGCCTGCCGGTGGTGAGCCCGCTGGAGGTCAACCCGCCGGTGGTCAACCTGCCGGTGGCCAACCTGCGGGTGGTCAACCTGCCGGTGGCCAACCTGCGGGTGGTCAACCTGCCGGCGGCCAACCCGCGGGTGGCCAACCCGCCGGTGGTCAGCCCGCCGGTGGTCAGCCCGCCGGTGGTGAGCCTGCCGGTGGCCAACCTGCCGGCGGTGAGCCTGCGGGCGGTGAGCCCGCCGGAGGGATGCCGACGGCGGGGATGGCGAGCGATATGGGTACCGGCATGATGCCGGCATCGGCCATGACGACGGCCCAGATGATGGCCGGCAGCGCCGCGGCCGCCGCGGCCGGGCAAGGCCAAGGCATGGGCCAAGGTCAAGGTCAAGGCCAGGGCCAAGGTCAAGGTCAAGGTCAAGGCCAGGGCCAAGGTCAGGGTCAAGGCCAGGGCCAAGGTCAGGGCCAAGGTCAGGGCCAGGGCCAAGGTCAAGGCCAGGGTCAAGGTCAAGGTCAAGGTCAAGGTCAAGGCCAGGGCCAAGGTCAGGGTCAAGGCCAGGGCCAAGGTCAGGGCCAGGGCCAAGGTCAAGGCATGGGCCAGGGCTCGCTTTCGCCGGGCGGGGGCGGATCGAGCCGCGGCGGGCGCAGTTCGACGAACATGGCCGTCAAGCAGGGCTCGATCACGCCGGCCGACGCCCCGCAGGACAACGACACCCGCACCGGCGAGCGCCGTGGCGAGGACGTGGAGAAGGACTCGCTCCGCCTCCGCAGCCGCAAGGAGGCGTCTTGGTTCGCCGCCTTACCCCGCGGCATTCGCAAGGCGATGCGGTCCCGAGTGAAGAAATCGCTGCCCCGTGGCTACGAGGAGCGGCTGAAGAAGTACTTCGAGAGTCTGGACTGAAGAAGCGATCCGCCGTCGGCCCTCGGCGATCCGCGGACGGCCGGAATCGATTCCGGTCCCAGGCGGACAGCGGAGCTCCGAAGGCCGGCGGCCAGATACCGGAGAAACAGTATGGCAGAGGCAGCAGAGAACAAGGGCGTGGCGGTCAACGAGGACGACGTCGCCGCCGTCGCGAAGTGGGAGCAGAAGAACAACGACCTCCAGCGGGAGATGGCCAAGGTCATCGTCGGCCAGAGCGAGGTCGTCGAGCAGATGGTCGTTTCCATCCTCGCCCGGGGGCACGCGCTGCTGGAGGGCGTTCCCGGTCTGGCCAAGACGCTGATGGTCCACTCCGTGGCCGACGCGCTGGGCCTGAGCTTCCACCGCATCCAGTTCACGCCGGACCTGATGCCCTCGGACATCACCGGCACGGACGTCCTCCAGGAAGACCCCATCACCCACGAGCGGAAGTACGAGTTCGTCCGCGGGCCGATCTTCGCCAACATCATCCTGGGCGACGAGATCAACCGCACCCCGCCCAAGACGCAGGCCGCCATGCTCGAGGCCATGCAGGAACGGATGATCTCCTCCGGCGGGAAGGACTTCCCGGTCCCCGACCCCTTCTTCGTGCTCGCCACGCAGAACCCCCTCGAGCAGGAGGGCACGTACCCGCTGCCCGAGGCCCAGCTCGACCGCTTCCTGCTCTACATCAAGGTCAACTATCCCACCGGGGCCGAGGAGTGGGAAATCGCCCGCCGCGTGACCAGCGCCTCGCTCGGCGAGATCGGCGAGGTCATCTCCGGGCAGGAGATCATCGAGGCCCAGCAGCTTGTCACCCGCATGCCGATCTGCGACCAGGTGCTGGGCTACTCCTGGGCGATCGTCCGCGCCAGCCGACCCGGGGCCGAGGAGGCCTTCGACTTCGTCGACAAGTGGGTCAGTTGGGGCGCCGGGCCCCGCGGCGTGCTCTCCCTCGTCAGCTGCGCCAAGGCGCGGGCGATGATGCACGGCCGGTACCACGCCTCCGTCGAGGACGTCCAGGCGGTCATCTTCCCGGCGCTGCGGCACCGGATCGCCCCCAACTACGCCGCCCTCGCCGCCGGCGTCGACAGCGACAAGCTGATCGCGATGCTCATCGACGCCGTCCCCGCCGACAGGGAATACGCCGCCCCGACCGCTTGAGAAGCCAACCACAGAGGCGCAGAGAACACGGAGAACGAGTACGTTGCCAAGAGCAGTCAGCAACCAACACCCGACATGCAACAGCCGACAGGCAGCCGAGCCGAGCCCCGGCCTCGGTGCCGGCGCCGGCACTGGGCTGTTCGCGGTTGAGTGTTCGCTGTCGGGTGTTGAGCGGTCTTCTTCTCTGGGCTCTCTGAGCCTCTGTGGTCAATCCGTAAAGGCCCGACATGGCTAGAGCAATCCTGGGAAAGTACATCCAGCCGCAGGTCCTCAACCGGCTCAGCCGGCTTGAGTTCAATCCGCGGGAGCTCGTCGAGGGCAACCTCGCCGGGGCGCACAAGTCGCCGTTCCACGGCTTCGCCGTCGAGTTCGCCGGCCACCGGGAGTACGTCCCCGGCGACGACCTGCGCCACCTCGACTGGAAGGTCTACTACCGCCACGACAAGCACTTCATCAAGCAGTACGAGATGGAGACCAACTTCGTCTGCCATCTCATGCTCGACGTCTCCGCCTCCATGCGCTACGGGCGGGGCGACGAGCAGAAGCTGCTGTACGCCTCCCGCATGGCCGCGACGCTCGGCTACCTGATCGTCGAGCAGATCGACAAGGTCGCCCTCGCGCTGTTCGACGACCAGGTCCGCGAGGCCCTGCCGCCGGCCAATGGATTGCATCAAATCATCCGTATAAGCGAAATACTGGATCGGATTGAGCCCACCGAGAAGACCGCCATCGGCCGGGCCGTGCTCGACCTCGCCGGCCGGACCGGACGCCGCGGAATCATCATCATCTTCAGCGACTTCTTCGTGGACCTCGACGACCTCGAACAGGCCCTCCAACGCCTCCGCTACGCCCGCCACGAGGTCGTGCTCTTCCAGGTCATGCACCACGACGAGCTCGACTTCCGCATCCCGGGCATGGTCCGCTTCGACGGGCTCGAGGACGACGACCGCTTCCTGACCCGCCCCGACGACATCCGCTCGGCCTACCTCGACGCCCTCGGGCGCTTCCGCGAACGCCTCGAAGGCGTCTGCGAGTCCAACCAGTGCGAGCTGGTCCTCTGCGACACCAGCCGCCCCATGGGCGAGCTGTTCGCCGACTACCTCCAGCAGCGTTCCGTCGCCGGCCGCCGCCGCTGGATGCGCTGACGTGCCGCTCCCCCCGAGCACGTCTTCCGGTCTCGGGCCCGCCCGCCCCCAGGGCCCGCGGTGTGGCGTTTTTGTGGCAGTCCCGGGCGGGCGCACGGAGGGGTTCTGTCTGTAAATCTTTGATTGGCAATGGGTACGCTTGTGCCCGCCTGTGTCGGCCCGCTTGAGGGTGACACACCTGCGGTCCGGCCCTTTCGAGGGCGCCCCCCCCATATACTAAGGACATTTCGACCCCCCAAGTGGGTAACGAATCCCGGCGGATTCGTCTTTTTCCGGCCGCGCGGCGTCGGCGCGGGCGCAAACGGTAGCCGCCGCGGGGCCGGGATGAGGCCCCGCGGCGGCGTGCGGGGTGAGGCTGTCAGGAAGGTCGAGTTTGCCCGGCTACTTCTCCGGGGTGACGAACAGGAATCGCTTCGCGCCGCGGGGGTCGGCTACGAGCAGGCGGACGCCGTCGGCGGCGTCCTTGGCGCCCAGGGCCCGGCCCAGGTCCTCGGCGGAGGTCACCGCGCGGTTCTGGACACGCAGGATCACGAGGCCTTCGGCGAGGCCCTGCTCGGCGGCCTCGGCGGTGACCTCGGTGATGACCACGCCCTTGACGTCCTCGTCGTGGCCGTACTTCTTCCGCAGGTCGTCGGTGAGCGTGGTCGCCTTGAACCCGAACTTCGCCGTGCCCGCGGCCGGGCTGGACGGCTGCTCCAGCAGGGAGGCCATGTCCTCCGGCTGGGGGTCGACCTTGACCTTGACGGTCCTCCTCTTGCCGTCCCGGTAGACTTCGAAGGGATAGGTCTTTCCCGGCTCGAGCTCGGCGACGGCGTTCCGCACCTCGTTGATGTTGCGGACCTTCTCGCCGTTGATGCTGGTGAGGAAGTCGCCGACCTCGATCTTGGCGCGGGCGGCGGGGCTGCCGTCCATCACCTGGGTGACGAGGGCGCCCTCCATATTGGGCAGCTTGAAGCTCTTGGCCAGGCCCTCGTCGACGTCCTGCATGACCACGCCGAGGTAGCCGCGAACGACCTTGCCCTTGTTGATGAGCTGGTCCATGATGCTCCGGACCATGTTGGAGGGCACGGACAGGCCGATGCCCTCGTTGACGCCCGTGCGGGAGACGATGGCGGTGTTGATCCCGACGACCTCGCCCCGGACGTTGACCAGCGGCCCGCCGCTGTTGCCGTGGTTGATCGCCGCGTCGGTCTGGAGGAAGTCCTGGTAGCTCATCCCGCCGGTGCTGGTCCGCCGGCCCTTGGCGGAGATGATGCCCGCGGTGACAGTCTGGGGCAGGCCCTCGGGCGCGCCGATGGCCAAGACCCAGTCGCCGACCTCCATCGCGTCGCTATCGCCAAGCGGCGCGTCGATGAGGCGGTCGGGCTTGACCTTGATGACGGCCAGGTCGGTCAGGCTGTCGGTCTTGACCCACTCGGCCTCGAGCCGGCGGTTGTCGGAGAGGACCACTTCCACCTTGTCGGCGTTGCGCACGACGTGCCAGTTGGTGACGATGTAGCCGTTCTTGGCGTCGACGATCACGCCGCTGCCCAGCCCGCGGGCGAAGTACTCGCGCTTGGGCGCGGGGCTCGGGGCGCGCCGGCGGAACTGCTCGGGGACCTCGTCGCCGAAGAACCGCCGGAAGAACTCGTCGCTGAAGGGGCTGCCGCCCGGCATGGAGCGGTACTCGACCTTCTGCTTGACGTGCACGACCACCACGGCGGGCTTGACGGCCTTGGACACCGTGCGAAACAGCACGGACATGTGATCGCGCTGGCTCAGCTCGGCAAGCTGTTCCCTTGCCGCGCGGGCCTTCCCGGCGTCGATGGCATACGCAGCCTCGCCGAGCAGGGCGGGCCCGTAGACCCATACGAATGTCACGAGCAGCGCCGCGACGACGATTGGCGTGAACTTCCAGATACGCTTCATACCATACCTCCCATACTGTGAAGGCCCGCCGGTCGGGCGGCTGGCCTCTCCCGAGGAATCGGTTGTGGACGCTTCATTTCTTTATCATAGTCCGTCGAGGGTACTACGCGTCGATTGCGTGAGAAGTTTGCGCCTGCGGGGCGGCCCGAGTTGACCCGGGCGGGCCGCCCGTCGTGCGGGGGGGGGCAACGGCAAGGGGCAAATTCCTTGCATGGCGAAGGTTATAAGCCGCGTTTATGCCCCGTATAAGCCGACGGATTTGTCCGGGAAGCCGGGGCAAGGTAGAATGCAAGGCTCGGCAGGCCCCCGGGTCGCTGGGGGCCGGCCGAGAGGCAACCTGGGCCGGCGACCCGCCGGGGCCCGGCGACCGGCCGGACGCGGTCAGTGAGGAAACACCCGTGCGACCAAGAGCTTACGGTCTATACGATCCCCGATTCGAGCACGATAGCTGCGGCGTCGGCGCGGTGGTCAACATCTCCGGGCGGCGGGAGCACAAGATCATCGAGCACGCCCGGCAGGTCCTGCTGAACCTGCACCACCGCGGGGCCGCCGGGAGCGACAACGTCACCGGCGACGGCGCGGGAATCCTGATGCAGGTGCCGCACGCGTTCCTCGCCGCCGAGGCCGAGCGCTGCCGCGTCGGCCTGCCCGCGCCCGGCCGGTACGCCGTCGGCATGGTGTTCCAGCCCACGAACAAGGCCCTCAGCGACCGGTGCGCCGACGCGCTGTCGGCGGCGCTGGACGACTACGAAATGCCCGTCCTGGGCTGGCGGGACGTGCCGGCCGACAATCGCTGCCTCGGCGAGCTGGCCCTGTCGGCCGAGCCGGTCGTCCGCCAGGTGTTCGTCGACGCCGGCCCGTGGCAGGACGACGAGCTGGAGCGGAAGCTCTACCTGGCCCGCAAACGGGCCGAGCGGACCATTCGGGAGCGGTTCGGCCGGGAGGCGGAGGACTTCTACGTCTGCTCGCTGAGCCATCGAACGATGCTCTACAAGGGCATGTTCATGGCCCACCAGCTCTTCGCCTATTACCCGGACCTCGCCGACGAGCGGATGGTCACGGCGTTGGCGGTGGTCCACCAGCGGTACAGCACGAACACGTTCCCGAACTGGCGGCTGGCCCAGCCGTTCCGCTACGTCTGCCACAACGGGGAGATCAACACGCTCAGCGGGAACCGCAACCGGATGCACGCCCGCGAGATGAACATGAGCAGCCCGCTGTTCGGGGACGACATCGCCGACCTGCTGCCGGTCCTGGACGGCGAGGGCAGCGACTCGGCGTGCTTCGACAACGCCCTGGAGCTGCTCGTGCAGGGGGGGCGGTCGATGCCGCACGCGATGATGATGCTGATCCCCGAGGCCTTCGGGGCGCGGTACCACATCTCCACGGACAAGCGGGCGTTCTACGAGTACCACACGACGATCATGGAGCCGTGGGACGGCCCGGCGGCCATCCTGTTCACCGACGGGCGGGTCGTCGGCGGGACGCTGGACCGCAACGGCCTGCGCCCGGCGCGGTACGTGGTGACCACCGACGGGCTGGTCGTGCTGGCCAGCGAGGTGGGCGTGATCGAGTTCCCCCCCGAGCAGGTCCGCAGCAAGGGAAGGCTCCAGCCGGGGCGGATGTTCCTGGTCGACACCGTCGAGCGGCGGATGGTCACGGACAACGAGATCAAGGCGCGGATCGTCCGCCAGAAGCCGTACCGCCGATGGCTGAACGCCAACCGGATCGAGCTGCGGGGGCTGTTCAACCCCACCGAGCCGGTCGCGCCGAACGGCGAGACCCTCACCCGGCGGTTCCGCGCGTTCGGCTACACGCGCGAGGAGCTGCGGCTGCTGCTGGCCCCGATGGCCCGCAACGGGCAGGAGCCCGTCGGCTCGATGGGCAACGACGCGGCCCTGCCGGTGCTCTCGGACCGCCCGCGGCTGCTGTACGACTACTTCAAGCAGCGGTTCGCCCAGGTGACCAACCCGCCGATCGACCCGTACCGGGAAGAGCTGGTGATGAGCCTGATGAGCTACACCGGCAAGGAGCGGAACCTGCTGAGCGAGTCGCCCGAGCATTGCCGCATGCTCAAGCTGCCCCACCCGGTGCTGACCAGCGAGGACATCGAGCGGTTGCTGGCGGGCACGCGGGAGGACTTCCGCACCGAGACCGTGGGCGCCCTGTTCGACGCGACGAGCGGCGATCCGGGCGAGGCGCTCCGCGCGGGCCTCGCGGAGCTGGTCGACGCCGCCGAGCGGGCCATCCACGACGGCGCGAGCCTGCTGGTCCTCTCGGACCGGGACATGTCGGCGGGGCGCGCGGCGATCCCGGCCCTGCTGGCGACGGCGGCGGTCCACCACGGGCTGCTCCAGCGCCGCCTGCGGGCCGAGGCCGGGCTGGTCGTCGAGAGCGGCGAGCCGCGGGAAGTCATGCACTTCTGCCTGCTGTGCGGCTACGGCGCCAACGCGGTCAGCCCGTACCTGGCGTTCGAGGCGATCGACCGCCTCCAGCAGCGGGGCGACCTGCCCGAGGGCCGCGAGCCCGGCGAACTGGCGGACAACTACATCGCCGCGGTCAAGAAGGGCCTGCTCAAGACGATGTCCAAGATGGGCATCTCGACGCTGCGGAGCTATCACGCCGCGCAGTTGTTCGAGGCCGTCGGCCTGAACCGCGCCCTGGTCGACGCCTGGTTCCGCGGCACGCCGTCGCGCATCGAGGGCGTGGGCCTGGACGGGATCGCCCGCGAGGCGCTGGCCCGGCACGCGGAGGCGTTTGCGCCCCGGCCGGACGGCGCCGAAGAGCCCGAGGCGGTCCAGTTGGACTTCGGCGGGCAGTACCACTGGCGGTGCGACGGCGAGAACCACCTGTGGACGCCGATCACGGTGACGCGCCTCCAGCACGCGGTGGTCCACGACCACCCTGCCGCGTACGAGGAGTACGCCCGGGCGATCAACGACCAGTCCCGCCGCCTGTGCACGCTGCGGGGCCTGTTCGACTTCGTCCCCGGCGAGGCGGTCCCGCTGGACGAGGTCGAGCCGGCCGGCGAGATCGTCCGGCGGTTCTGCACCGGGGCGATGTCGCACGGCTCGATCAGCAAGGAGGCCCACGAGGCGATGGCGGTGGCGATGAACCGTCTCGGCGGGATGAGCAACACCGGCGAGGGCGGGGAGGACGAGGCCCGCTACCAGCCCGAGCCCAACGGCGACTCGCGGAACTCCGCGATCAAGCAGGTCGCCAGCGGGCGGTTCGGCGTGACGATCAACTACCTCGCCCACGCCCGGGAGATCCAGATCAAGATGGCCCAGGGCGCCAAGCCCGGCGAGGGCGGGCAACTGCCCGGGCACAAGGTCACCGAGGAGATCGCCCGCCTGCGCCACTCGACGCCGGGGGTGACGCTGATCAGCCCGCCGCCACACCACGACATCTACTCGATCGAGGACCTCGCGCAGCTCATCTACGACCTGAAGTGCGCCAACCCCGGCGTGAAGGTCTCGGTGAAGCTCGTCTCGGAGGTCGGCGTGGGCACGGTGGCGGCGGGGGTGGCCAAGGGCAACGCCGACGAGGTGCTCATCAGCGGGCATGACGGCGGCACGGGCGCCAGTCCCTGGTCGAGCATCAAGCACGCCGGCTGCCCGTGGGAGCTGGGCCTCAGCGAGACGCAGCAGGTGCTGGTCCTCAACGGCCTGCGGGACCGGATCCGCGTGCAGGTCGACGGGCAGATGCGGACCGGGCGCGACGTCGTCATCGGCGCGATGCTCGGCGCCGACCAGTTCGGTTTCGGGACGGTCTCGCTGGTGGCGCTCGGCTGCATCATCATGCGGAAGTGCCACCTCGGCACGTGCCCGGTGGGTATCGCCACCCAGGACCCCGAGCTCCGCAAGCGGTTCGCGGGAAAGCCCGAGCACCTCGAGCGGTTCATGCGCTTCGTGGCCGAGGACGCCCGCCGGATCATGGCCGAGCTGGGCTTCCGGACCTTCGACGAGATGATCGGCCGCGTCGACCGCCTCAACTGCCGCCCGGCCGTGGAGCACTGGAAGGCGAAGGGGCTGGACTTCTCGGCCGTGTTCGCCAGGCCCGAGAACCCCTACGGCTGCGCGGTCCGCCTGACGGGCGCGCAGGAGGACAAGCACGCCGACCACCTGGACTGGGCGATCCTTGAGAAGGCGTCTGCGGCGGTGGAGCGGGGCGAGCCGACGCGGCTGGAGATGGACGTCCGCAACGTGCATCGGACGGTCGGGGCGACCCTGAGCCACCGGATCGTCACGCGGCACGGTCCGGGGGGGCTGGCCGACGGGACGCTGGACGTCACGCTGCGGGGCTCGGCGGGCCAGAGCTTCGGCGCGTTCCTGATCTCGGGCGTGACGCTGCGGCTGGTGGGCGACGCGAACGACTATCTCGGCAAGGGCCTCTCGGGCGGGCGGATCATCGTGCAGACCCCGCCGGGCTCGCCCTTCCAGGCCCACGAGAACATCGTGGCGGGCAACGTCATCCTGTACGGGGCCACCTCCGGCGAGGTGTTCGTCAACGGGGTCGTGGGCGAGCGGTTCTGCGTTCGCAACAGCGGCGCGACGGCCGTCGTTGAGGGGGTCGGCGATCACGGCTGCGAGTACATGACCGGCGGGACGGCGGTGATTCTCGGGCCGACCGGGCGGAACTTCGCCGCCGGCATGAGCGGCGGGATCGCCTACGTCCTGGACGAGATGCAGTTGTTCGACACGTGCTGCAACCTGGACATGGTGGACCTGGAGTACGTCTGGCAGGACGAGGACCGCCGGAAGCTGCACCAGTTGATCCGCCGTCACCACGAGTGGACGCAGAGCCGCCGGGCCGAGTGGCTCCTGGCCAACTGGCAGGAGGTGGTGGGGCGGTTCGTGAAGGTCATGCCGATCGACTACCGCAAGTCGCTGGAGCGGATCCGGATGCGGGAGGAGCGCCAGACGGAGACCACGCCGGCGACCGAGGAGGTGTTCCATGGCTAAGCCGACCGGCTTCATGGAGTACGCGCGTCAGGAGCCCGCCCACCGGGAGGTGGCCGAGCGACTGAAGGACTACCGCGAGATCCTCGTGCCGCTTTCGGCGGACGAGATGATCGCCCAGGCCGCCCGCTGCATGGACTGCGGCATTCCCTACTGTCACGGCGCCGGCTGCCCCGTGATCAACCGCATTCCCGAGTTCAACGACCTGGTCTACCGGCAGCGGTGGCGGGAGGCGGCGGAGAACCTCCACTCGACCAATAACTTCCCGGAGATCACCGGGCGGGTGTGCCCCGCGCCCTGCGAGGCGGCCTGCACGCTGGGCATCAACAGCGACCCGGTCCTCATCAAGCACATCGAGCTCCAGATCGTCGAGCGGGCGTTCGCCGAGGGCTGGGTCGAGCCCCGGCCCGCCCGCCGGCGGACGCAGAAGCGCGTCGCGGTGATCGGCTCGGGTCCGGCCGGCCTGGCCGCCGCCCAGCAACTCGCCCGCGCCGGCCACGACGTCGTCGTCTTCGAGAAGGACGAGCAGCCCGGGGGCCTGCTGCGGTACGGGATCCCGGACTTCAAACTGGAGAAGCACATCCTGGACCGCCGCCTGGAGCAGATGACCGCCGAGGGCGTGGAGTTCCAGACCGGCGTGCTCGTCGGAGAGGACGTCTCCGCGCGGTTCCTGGCCCGGACGTTCGAGGCGACCTGCCTGACCATGGGCGCGGGCCAGCCGCGCGACCTGGCCGTGCCCGGCCGGGAACTCGACGGCATCCACTTCGCCATGGACTTCCTGGCGCAGCAGAACCGCGTGGGGGCCGGAGAAGTGCCCGCCGACGCGCCGGACCGGATCGACGCGCGCGGCAAGGTGGTGGTCGTCATCGGCGGGGGGGATACGGGCAGCGACTGCGTCGGGACGGCCAACCGGCAGGGCGCCCAGGAGGTCCACCAGTTCGAGATCCTCCCCCAGCCGCCGGAGCAGCGCCCGCCGGACACGCCCTGGCCGCTCTGGCCAAGAGTCCTGCGCACGTCCGACAGCCACGAGGAAGGCTGCCGGCGCCGCTGGAGCGTGGCGACGCGGTCGTTTTCCGGCCGGGGCGCGCGGGTCGGGTCGTTGGAGGCCTGCGAGGTGGACTGGGTCCGCGGCGAGAAGGGGTGGGAGATGACCCCGCGGGCGGGCACGGAGTTTCGCATGCAGGTCGACCTGGTCCTGCTGGCGATGGGGTTCGTTCACGTGGTGCATTCCGGGCTGATCGACTCGATGGGGCTGAAGCGCGACGCCCGGGGGAACGTCGTCGTCGACGGCAGTCACATGACCAGCCGGGAAGGCGTCTTCGCCGCGGGCGACACGGTGGCGGGTGCATCGCTGGTGGTTCGGGCGATTCACGCGGGCCGGCAGGCGGCGGCGGGCGTCGATCGGTGGCTGCGGAGATAGACCAGACCTTTGCCCCGTCGTCGGACGGCGCGGGCCCCGTCGAGGCCGGCCCCGGGGATCGGCGCCGCGTCGTACGGGGTTTGTCCTATCTGAACTACGGGCCTTTTCCGTCCGCACTTTGTATGTAAAGAGGGGCAGTTGATTTGCCGACAAGGGGTGTGTCGGGATCCAGGGAACGGAATGTGCGTGGGCAAGATAGGATAAGTTGCGCCCCTGTCGATCGCTCGCTGTGTGCGTTCCAGGCCCGCGGCACGTAGAGGCGGGCTTGGGGCAGCGATGCGGCGAGCAGCGTGCGCGTTTCCACCAGCCGAGATAGACGGAGTTGTGATGATGTCGGATCCCGCCAAGCCGACCTGGCGATGGCGTATCGCGACCGGGTTACTGGTCGCGGCGGCTCTCCTGGGGTTCGTGGGCCTTCTGGGGGCCTTTTCGTTTGGGCAGGACCAAGACCCCTTGGGCTTGGGCAGAGGACCGCACGGCGTGAAAGGGCAGGGGGAACCTGGGCGGTCGGAGGTGGCCTGGGCGGTCCTCGGGGGCGTTCTCGTGCTGGGGGCGGCCGGTGTGGGCCTGGCCCTGCTGGAGCGGACGGCCCACGTCCAGGGCACGGCTCGGCTGGCAAAGGCCTGCGCGCGTCTGGCCGAGGGGGACCTGAAGCAGCGATTCGACACCGACAAGCACGGGCCGCTCGGCGCACTGGCCGGGGCGTTGGAGGGCCTGCGGGCGCAATGGGACCGCCGGGACAGAGAGAGTGAGCAACTGGCCGCCGAGGTCGGGGAGGCGCGGGCTCGGAAGGTCACGGAGCTTGCGGGGGCGAAGCGGCACCTGGAAGAGCGGGTCAGGAAGCTCCAACTCGCCCTGGACGAGGTGACCGGCCTGCTCCGCGCCGTCCAGCAAAGCGGGGCGTACGACGTGCGATTCGACGGCGCCAGGATGGAGCCCTGCTGGCAGGTGAACTCGTGCGAGAGGAAGGACTGCGCCTGCTACGGCCAGTCGAGCGTCTGCTGTTGGCGGGAGGGCGGCGATGCCAAGAGGAACGAAACGGACGGGGAAGACCCCCCCCGCGATTGCGAGCGGTGCGACGTGTACCGTCAGGCCGCCGGCGACCCGGCGCTGGAAATCGGGGAGGCCTTCAACGCCATGATGGCCGTGCTGGAGAAACGCCAGGAGGTCGCCGTGAGGGCACTGACTCGGGCCGAGCAGGCCGGCGAGACCAAGAGCCGTTTCCTGGCCGGTATCTCCCACGAGATCCGTACCCCGCTGAACGGCATTGTGGGGATGACCGAGCTTGCCCTCGATACCGACGTGACGGGCGAGCAGCGGGAGTACCTCACGGCCGTGCAGCAGTCCGCCGGCGCGCTGTCGGCGGTCCTGGAGAACATCCTGGACTTCTCGAAGATGGACACCGATCGCCCGACCCTCGAGCGGGTGGCGTTCCCGCTTTCGGTCTGCGCGGCCGACGCGATCCGGGCGCTGGGGCCGGACGCCGACGCCCGCGGCGTGGAGCTGCTGCTGGACATCGCGCCGGACGTTCCGGCCTCGCTGGTCGGGGACGCCGGGCGGCTTCGGCAGGTCCTGCGGAACGTCGTGGGCAATGCCGTGGCGTTCAGCGACGGCGGGCAGGTGGCCCTCCGCCTGACCGTCGAAAGCCGCACGGAAGAAGAGGTCTCCCTGCACTTCGAGGTCAGCGACGTGGGCCCGGGCGTGCCGGGGGAGGAGCACCGGGCGATCTTTGACGCGGTCGAGCGGGCCGGCGGCGTGATCAGCCGTCGAGACGCCTCGTCTCGGCTGGGCATGAGCATCGCCGGGCGTCTGATCGAGATGATGGGCGGGCGGATGTGGCTTGACAGGGAGACCGACCAGAACAGCCGCCTCCATTTCTGCGTGCGGTTCGCGCTGGCCCCGGCCTCAGGCGACGAAGGCGCTGCCTCGATCGAGGGCACGCGGGGCAGGCGAATGCTCGTTGTCGACGACAATCCCTCGGCCGGGGCCCTGCTGGTGGACCTCCTGACGGGCATGGGCGCCGCAGTGACGGCCGTGGAAAGCAGCCAGGAGGCTCTGGCGGCGGTGGCACGGGCCCGGCAGGAGGCCGCGGGCTTCTCCCTGGTCTTCCTCGACGCGGGGATGGCACAAACGGACGGCGACCGCGTGGCGGAAGCCCTGCGTGCCGAAGCAGCCGAGCACGAGCGCATCGTGATGGTGGCGTCCGCGGCGGAGCGGAAGAACGCCGCACGTCGGTGGCAGGAGCTGGGTATCGCGGCGGCTCTGCCCAAGCCGGTCACCCGGCCGGAACTGCGCGAGACCATCGAGCGAGCCCTGGGCGGCGGGGGCCCCGTCCTGCCGGAGGGTGCCGATGACCCGCCGGACCCGGTTGAGGCGCTGGAAGACCTGCGCGTGCTGCTGGCCGAGGACGACCCGGTGACCCAGCAGGTGGTGACCTCGCAGCTTACCAAGCGTGGGTGCACCGTGTCCGTCGCCTCCACGGGCCCGGAGACCCTGGCACGGGTCGAGAAGGAATCGTTCGATCTGGTGCTGATGGACGTCGAGATGCCGGGCATGACCGGTCTGGCCGTCACGCGGGAGATCCGCCGGCGGGAGCAGGCGGCCGGGGGCCACCACGTCCCGATCCTCGCGATGACCGCGCACGTGATGCAGGGCGACCGGCGACGGTGCCTGAAGGCCGGCATGGACGGGTACGTGCCCAAGCCGATCCGATCGGCGGATCTCCTGGAGGCGGTGTCCTCGGCCCTGCGCGCCGGGGGCGACGAGTCCTCACCGGAGACCGACCCGCCGTCCGACGAGGCCGGGGCCGCCTCGGCGGCCTTTGACCGAACCGAAGCGATGCGGCGTCTGGGGGGGAACGAGGACCTGTTCAGCCGACTGGCCGGCATCCTGATCCAGCAGGCGCCGTGCCTGTTGGCGGAAGTCCGGGAGGCCCTGGCCGATGCCGACGCGGACCGTGCCATAACGGCGGCACGCCGCCTCCGCGTGATCGTGGGCGGGCTCGGCGCGCAAGAGGTTCAGGCCCAGGCCAGTGCCGTAGAGTGCGCCGCGGCCGAGGGACGAACTGCCGACGCGCAAGAGGCCGTGGCCGAACTGGGCGCGAGCTTGAAGGCGCTGCTGGAGGTCCTGCGGCCGCAGCCGGTGGCCGTCGCCGCCTCGTAGGGCTCCGCGAGGCCCGGCGGCCGGCACGCGGACACAAGAGGCGCGGGCGGGCCCGGCCGGCCCCCGGCCAGACGACCCGCCCGCGGATCGCGCCGACGCCCCAGAGCGACGGTGCGGCTGCGTCGCCCTTCTCATTGCCGCCGCCGTCGTTCTCCAGCTCTTGCCTGCTCCTGCCCGTCCTCGTCCTAATCGTCGTCAGGCGGGGCCTCCACGGTGAGCAGGTAGGTCACCGAGACCCACCAGCCGTCTGCTGTGGCGCCGCCGAACTCGATGAGGTACTCGCCCGGCGGCAGGGGCGCGAGAAGCACGGCGTACGCCCCGGCCACGGAGGGGTATTCCCCGACGTCCATGACCATGCTCGCGAAGGAGCCCTCGGTCACGGGGAAGTCGAAAAGCGGCGAGTCGGCGCGGTAGGCAGACAGGCAGTTCAGCGGCTCGCCGTTGACGGTGCAGTACAAGTCCGTGACGGCGTCCAACGCGTCGTTGACCCCGTCTCGCAGCATCTGCTCGTCCTCGTCCGGCTCGGTCCTGTTGTACATCGAGTTGATCAGCGGGATGTAGATCGCCTTGCCGACGGGCACGGTGCAGGTACGGAAGGCCTCCCCGCCGAACGTCCCCGCCAGGAACCAGACCCTTCCCGATTGGTTGACGTGGGCAGACGCCCCCGTCTCGTCCAGGATCGGGCACTGGTCGGCGGGGCAGTTCAGGGCCCAGGTCCACCATTGCGCCGCCAGCCGGCCATAGATGCGCCCGCACTTCGGCGGCAGGATGCCCGGGTTGCAGTTGCGGCGGCCCCTGGCCACGGCGGAGGGCCTCGGCGCCACCATCGCCACGAGACCCGCGGCGAGCAGAACGACCGCCCAGGCGGCCCCCGGCCTGCGCCCGGCGCGTACGGAACGTCGCTTCAACATGATGCTCTCCTTTCCGGAGCTCGGCGGGGCACGAACCGTCTTCCATGTTGGGCGGTCGGCGTCCCACCACTCGGTGAAGGTCGCTGCGAGACGCCCCCGTCTTCCACGGCGGAACACGGCCCGGCGCCTCGGCGCGAAGTGTGTGAGGGAATCGCGCCGGCGCCGGCGCGCTCGGGAGCGAAGGGTGCGTCCGAGACGGCTCGAACACCTGGCCGCGTCGTCCTGGAGACAGTGGCGACGGGTCGGCCCGCCGCAGAGCGGAGCACGGCGTCATGACGTGGCGCCGGCTGCCTTGGCGTGTCCGCCGTCCGCCCTGCACGGCTTGGGCTCCGATCGCATCCCGCAGCGTCGGCCGCTTCCTGCCCACACGAATCTAGGGGTTCTTTCCGCGGCGGGGGCGCGCGGAACGAGAAGAAACGCCCCCCCCGTCCAGCATTCGGCGGGCGAGCGATGCGCGCCGCCCGTCCGGGAACGACGCCTTGCTTCCGGGAGGAGCGCGATGCTGGACGCCCCCACATGCCGAGACCCGCGCGCACGGCGGAGGCCGGGTGTGGAATTCCGCACGGGCGGGCCCTATGATCCATTGACGAGAGACCCGTTCCAGCGCGGTATCGTGCGGCATGCGGCTCCTGACGGTCCCCATTGCCCCCGGCCCGTGTGCGGTGCGGACCGGGGCGGCCTTGCGAGGCGCGAGGACACCGGGACGCCGCGGCGGCGGATGGGAGCCGGCGTGGCCCGGAGCGGCCAACAGGTCTTGATTGGGCGGGCGAGCCAAGGGGATTCCGTCGCGCTGGAGGAACTACTGCTTTTACACTACACGCGGCTGTCGCGCCACATCGCACCCCAACTGGCCGGTCGCCTGGGGAAGTTCCTTGCCGTCGAGGACCTCGTGCAGGACACGTTCATCCAGGCCATCCGTGACATCCGCACCTGCCAGGCTCGCACCGAGCGGTCCTTCGCCGCGTGGCTGAACGCCATCGCCGACCATTGCCTCCAGGACGTGGTCCGAAAGCTGAACCGCAAGAAGCGCGGCGGCGATCGTCTCGCGGTGCGCGGGCGAGGCGGCGACCCTCGCAGTTCGGTGGCCGGCCTCGTCGAGCTGTTGTCGAACGGCGGCGACACGCCCAGTCAATCGGCTGCCCGGAACGAAGCGGTCGAGGCCGTGCAGGTCCGCATTGCCCAACTGCCGGAGAACCAGCGCGAGGCGGTCCGGCTGCATCACCTTGGCGGCAGGAGTATCGAGGAGACGGCGGCGGCGATGCGGCGCACGCCGGGCGCGGTTCGCGGCCTGCTGCAACGGGCCAGGCGGTCGTTGCGGGACGCTTTGGAGCGTTCCACCTTGTGGCTGGGCAGTCGATGAAGGGCGAGGGGCGGGAGGCCGACCATGGCGCGAGACGGCAGGGTCGACGGCACGGCGGCGAACGCCCGCCGGGAGCGAATTCGACAGGTCGTCCGGGACTGCCTGCGTCGGCGCGTGGCGGGGGAGACGGTCTCGGACCAGTCGATCCTCGACGCGCATCCGGAGTTGAACCCGGAGCTGGCGGAGGAGCTGCGCAAGCTTCGGCTGATCGAGGCGGCGCGGGCGGTGGCCGACGTCGAGGACCACAGCAGCGCGGACACCGAGACCCTCGGACCGGCGGGCCTGCACATCCGCTGCCCGCATTGCCATAACCCCATCGAGATCGCGCCCGACGCGCCGCTGACGGACATCACGTGCAGCGCCTGCGGCAGCCGGTTCAGCCTGGTGGAGGACGACAACACCTACACGACCCCCACGCAGCGGACGATCGGCCACTTCGAGACGCTCGAGCGGCTGGGCACGGGCGCCTTCGGCGCGGTGTGGAAGGCCCGGGACACGGACCTGGACCGCACGGTGGCGCTGAAGGTCCCGCGGAAGGGCCGGCTTACGCCCGCCCAGACCCAGCACTTCCTGCGCGAGGCCCGCGCCGCGGCCCAACTGCGGCACCCGAACATCGTCAGCATCCACGAGGTCGGACGCGACGGCGAGATGGTCTACATCGTCAGCGACCTCGTTCGCGGCGTGCCCCTGTCCGACTGGCTGACGGCCCATCGCCTGACCGGCCGAGAGGCGGCCGCGCTCTGTGCGAGAATCGCCGACGCGCTGCACCACGCCCACGAATCGGGGGTGGTCCATCGCGACCTGAAGCCGTCGAACATCATGATCGACGCTTCGGGCGAGCCGCAGGTCATGGACTTCGGCCTGGCCAAACGGGAGGCGGGCGAGATCACGGTGACGATGGACGGGCGCCCGCTGGGCACGCCGGCGTACATGTCGCCGGAGCAGGCCAGGGGCCAGGCCCACCTGTGCGACCGCCGCACCGACGTGTACTCGCTGGGCGTGATCTTCTTCGAGCTGCTGACCGGGGAGCTTCCCTTTCGCGGCAACACGCGGATGCTGATCTACCAGGTGCTCCACGACGAGGCGCCCAGCCCCCGCAAGCTGAACCACAGCGTTCCGCGGGACCTGGAGACGATCTGCCTGCAGTGTCTCCAGAAGGACCCCGCCGGACGCTACGCCACCGCGGGGGCCTTGGCGGCGGAGTTGCGGCGCTTCCTCGCCGGCGAGCCGATCCAGGCCCGGCCGATCGGCGGACTCGCCCGTCTCGGGAGATGGTGCCGCCGCAAGCCCGTCGTGGCGGGACTGGCGGGATGGGTGGCCGCGTCGCTGGTGGTCGGCACGGCGGTCTCTTCCTACTTCGCGGTCCAGGCCGATCGGCGTGCCAACGAGGCCGACGGCGAGCGGGCCCGTGCCGTCGCGCACGAGCGGACGGCCAGGAGAGAGCGATTCCAGGCCCGGCGCAGTCTCTACTTCGCCCACATGGTGCTGGCCCGGCAGAACTGGGAGAACGGGCACGTCGGCCGGATGCGAGAGCTGCTCGATGCGCACCGGCCCACGCCGGGCGAGCCGGACTTCCGCGGCTGGGAGTGGTACTACCTCCAGACGCTGCTGCACAAGGACCTGCAGACCCTGCGCGGGCACGTGGGCGCGGTGTCCTCGGTGGCGTGGAGCCGGGACGGCCGGCACCTCGCGTCGGCGGGAGAGGACCGCACCGTCAGGGTCTGGGATGCCTCCCAGGGCAAACCCCTCGCCGTGCTGCGCGGACATGCCTCCGAGGTGTGCGCTGTCGCGTGGCGCGGCGACGGCCGGCGGCTCGCCTCGGCGGGCGACGACGGGACGGTCAGGATCTGGGAGCGGAACCCGGCGGGCGGGGTCCGCACGCTGGTCGGACACGAGGGGCCGGTCCGCTCCGTCGCGTGGAGTCCGGCCGGCCGACGACTGGCGTCCGCCGGCGACGACCGCACGGTGAGGGTCTGGGACGCCGAGACGGGCAGGGAGTCCCTCCTGCTTTCCTACCGGGAGTTGGGCGTGCCCATCCTCTCCGTGGCGTGGAGCCGGGACGGGACGCAGCTTGCCACGGGGCACGGCCGGGCCGCCGACGGACACGGAACCGTGGTCGTGTGGGACCTCGCGACGGGGCAGCGGCACGACCTGCGCGATCGGGCGGGATACGGGGCGGTGCGCTCCGTCGCGTGGAGCCCGGACGGCGGGCTGCTGGCCTCGTCCACCGACCACCCGCGCGTCAAGGTCTGGGACGTGGCCGCCCGGCAGAGGAAGGCCCTGCTGGTCGCCCACCGCGCCGGCGTGAACTCCGTCTGCTGGTGTCCGACCGGTGAACGCCTCGCCTCGGCGAGCACGGATCAGACCGTCAAGATCTGGGACGTGGCCGCAGGGAAGGCGGGAATCTCCCTGTGCGGTCACACCGGGCCCGTGTGTTCCGTGGTCTGGGGCCCGGAGGGACGCCGGCTGGCGACGGGCAGCGAGGACGGGACGGTCCGGCTCTGGGACGCCACCGGCGGCGAGGAGGCCCTCACCACGCGCAGACACGCGAACTGGGTCTCCTCGGTGAGCTGGAGCCCGGACGGCAAACGGCTGGCCTCGGCGCACCTGCTGTCGAGGGTGGAGGTCTGGGACCCGCTGACGGGGCGGGCGCTGTTCGCGCTGACGGGCCATACGGCCAGGGTCTGGTGCGTCGCCTGGGGCCCCCGGGGCTGGAGACTGGCCACCGGCAGCATGGACCGGACGGTCAAGGTTTGGGACGCGGCCAGAGGGGGAGGAGCCCTCCAGACGCTCCGCGGACACAAGGCGGAGGTGCGGTCGGTGGCGTGGAGCCCGGAAGGCAGCAGGCTCGCTTCCGGCAGCAGTGACGGGGACGTGAGTGTCTGGGATGCGACAACGGGACGGAGGACGTCCGTCCTGCGGGGACATCAGGCCCCGGTGCGCTGTGTCTCGTGGAGCCCGGGCACCGCCCGCCTTGCCTCCGCGAGTGCCGACCATACGGTCCGGGTCTGGGACGCCGGGACGGGCGAGGTGCAGCTCACCTTGCGAAGCCGTGCCGCCGAGATGGCCTCCGTGGCCTGGAGTCCGGACGGGACCCGCCTGGCGGGCGGATGCAACGAGGGCAGGGTCACGGTCTGGGACGCCGAAACGGGGCGGGAGGTCCTCTCGGTCCAGGCGCATACGGGCTGGGCCCGCTCCCTCGATTGGAGCCCGGACGGTCGGCGGCTCCTGTCCGCCGGATACGGGGGGACGATCAAGATCCGCGATGCCGTCACGGGAGAGGAGACACTCGTCCTCAGCGGTCACGACGCGCAGGTGTTCTCCGTCGCGTGGAGTCCCGACGGTCGGCTGGTGGCCTCCGGCAGCTTCGATGCCACCGCCAAGATCTGGGACGCGTCGATCGGCTACGAGTTGGAGAGCGGCTCGGCCCGTCAACCGGCCTGGGCTCGGCTGGCGAAGCGGCAGGCGCACGAGATCGCCGGCGCCGGTCCAAGGGAGCAGCGATTGATCGCAGCCGACGTGCGGGCGTTCCTCGCCGCCAGAGGCCCCGCCGGCCTGACGCCCAAAGACGTCCGGCTGGCCCGGACCGTCGTTGGGGCGCTGGATTCCGCCGGGAACCACGAGCTGGGCGCCGCGTCCGCCCGCGGCTTCGCCAAGCTGTTCGTCGCAAGCCCGGACAGGGAGATCGCCGCCCAGGCAAGCGTGTTGGCGGGCATCGGCCGGCGAATGGCCTTGGTCGGCCGGGAAATGAAGTTGGAGGGACACCCGATCGACGGCCGTTCCTTCGATTGGGCGGCCTACCGTGGCAAGGTCGTGCTGGTTCGCTTCTGGCGCGCCCGGTGCTCCGAACGCGGCATGTGCGACAGGTGTCGGGCTGAGCTCAGCAATGTCCGCAGGCACTACGAGCTCTATCACCGCCGCGGGTTTGACGTGGTGGGCGTCAGCCTCGATCGAAAGAGGGCGTCCCTGGAGGGCTTCCTGATCAAGGAGCCGATCCCGTGGGTGACGCTGCACGAGGACAAGGCGCTGGGGCAGCATCCCATGGCGATCCACTACGGGGTGACGGCGCCGACGGGGTTCCTGGTCGACCAGGCGGGCAGGGTCGTCTCGTTGCGGGCCTACGGGGAGAGGCTGGACAAGCTCCTCGCCGAACGGATCGGGCCGCCGTACGCGCCACGTGGCGCGCTGACCTGCATCGACTTCCAGGCCCAGGCGAACCAGAAGCTGACCGAGGGGCTCGACGGGGCGGCGGATAACGACCTGAGGCAGCTCCGCCGCGAGGAACAGCCGTTCGGGGGAGTGACGTTCCGGATCGCCGACGCCATGATGTACCTGGCGAGCAAGGGGCAGCAGGACCGGCCGGGGGCGATCGTGGGGATCCCGGTGAACAAGCCGTTCAGAAGGCTGTACGTGCTGCACGCGGCCGCACGCTCCCCGGCCGCAAGAAGAGGAGACACGATCGGCTGGTACAGCCTGAACTACGAGGACGGGAGCGACGCCCGCCTCGACATTGTCTATGGCGAGGATCTCCGCGACTGGTGGACCATCGACCGGGGCGAGCCGGCCACGCGAGCGGTGGTCGCCTGGAGGGACAGTAATCCCTCGGCCACGAGGGCGGGGAAGACGCTGCGTCTGTACCTGGCGAAGTGGGAGAACCCCCATCTCGACAAGACGGTCGTTAGTATCGACTACGTCTCGGCGCTGGGGAAGGCGTCCCTGTTCTGCGTCGCGATGACGGTCGAGCAGGCCGAGGCGGGGCCGTAAGCGGGTGGGGCGTCACTTCTGGACCACGACGCGGAAGCCGACGTCGTGGCCGGGGTTCTCCAGATCGGTCGAGCCGCGGAAATCGCTGCGGCAGTACCGGGCGGGAGACTGCCACGACCCGCCGCGAATGCAGTGCGGGCCGTACCGCTCGGCCTGGTCGTGGCACCATTCCCAGACGTTGCCGTGCATGTCGTGCAGTCCCCACGCGTTGGGCTTGCGCCGCCCCACGGCCCGGACCTGGGGGCGGTCGCTGAGGAACACGTTGTCCTGGTACCACGCGTATTCGCCGAGCCGCTCGTCGCCCGTGCCGAAGCAGAAGGCCTGGTTGCTGCCCGCCCGACAGGCGTACTCCCATTCCAGCTCGGTCGGCAGGCGCACCGTCCGCTTGCACAGTCCGGCCAGGCGGGCGCAAAACGCCTCGGCATCGTGGAAGCTGACGTGCGTTACGGGCAGGTCGGCCCCGCCGCGGGCGTGGCGCCGGTTCTCCCACGGCCGGGTCCCCATCACCGCTTCCCACTGGGCCTGGGTGATCTCGGTGCGGGCGACGTGGAAGGGCCAGGGGACCTCGGCGACGTGCACCTGCGTGTCGCGGTCGCCCGGTCGGCGCGGCGTGCGGGTGCGGAACTGCCCGGCGGGCAGTTCCAGCAGGACCAGGGCCACCCCCTCGGTCAGCGGGAGCGTCAGGCGGGGCCGGGGCGTCCGCGGCGTTGGCGCACCGCCCGCGCCCCATCCCGACCAGACGCCCAGTCCCACGCCGGCGGAGGCGATCAGCGCGGTCGTCACGGCCAGCGCGACGCGGCGCCGGTACCACCGGGCGCGGGCCTCTTGGGCGGCGCGGTCGTCCACGTCCGTCTGCGTGGCGAGCTCCTGCGGCGACAGGCCGCGGTACTGCGACTCGGCCTTGACCTTCTCCCGCCGCTCGGCGTCTTCCAGCAGGGCGCCATAGGCTTGCGTCAGTTGCAGGAAGACCCGCGCGGCGCCTTCGTTGTCCGGGCCGGCCACGTCGGGGTGGTACGCCTTGACGGCGGTGCGATAGGCGCGGCGGATCTCATCGGGGCTGGCCCCGGCCTCCACGCCAAGCAGGGCCCGGTACCTCTCGAATTCCTCCTGCACGCGTTGTTCCTTCCGGCGAGGCTAGAAGCCCGACAGACTCCTAGGGCCTTTGCGTGAGGACCACGAAACCGATGATCGCGACGATGAGGACCACGATCACGACCGCGACGATCAGCCACGTCCGCTTGGCATTCAACGCCGGCGCACGAGCCGGCGACCGTGCCGGGTGCCTTCGAGGCGCGACGTCCTCCGGCTCGGGCCGGTCCGTGAACGCCCCGGCGGCGAGGATGACGGTGTCTTCGAGGTCCTCGTCGTCCTCCTCGGGCAGGACGATCTCTTCCTCCAGGCAGACCCGGTCGGTGGCGGGGGGCGGGGGCACGGTGCCCGCGCCGCTGTCGTCCCCGCCGGCGGGGTCGTCCGGGCCCAGGGCGGCGGCAAGGTCGTGCAAGGCCCCCCCGGCCGGGGGAATCATGACCACGTTCTTGCAGTGAGGGCAGCGCCCGGACTTGCCGCCGTACCGGTCGGCGACTCGTACGGCCTGGCGGCAATGCTCGCACTCAAAGTGAATCATACTGCGCGTTCCCGAACCGCCCGCCGGTCGGGCCGATCCTCATACCATGGTAGTGTAGGATTCCCCCGGCACAAGCGCCAACCGGCCCATCGCTAGGTCGGCAGGCAGATGCGCGCATCGGCGGGTAGGGCCTCGTTGGGGCGGTACAAAAGGGCGGTCCGGCCGACCACGCCGACACACGCCCCGCCGACCGCCCCGGCCAACGCCTCGGCCAGGGCCTTGCGGGCCGCCGACCGGCCCGGGGGCATGCGGATCTTCAGCAGCTCGCGCCGCTGGAGGGCCGCCCCGGCCGCCGAGACGGTCCCCTCGGTGAGCCCCTCCCTGCCGACGATCACCCCCGCGCGGAGGGACTGGCCCAAGGCCTTAAGGTGCCGCTTCTGCTTACCGGTCAGTTCACTCATGCGAATCATCCATGTGACGGCGGACCCATGCCAGCGCCGCCGCCCGCGTGCGCAGCGTCCGGTTCAACTGGGCGTCGTAGGCCGCCCGCAGCAGTCGCCCCAGCCGGGGGCCCTCCGGCACGCCCATCGTCAGCAGGTCCAACCCCGTCACCAGCGGCGCGGGCAGGGCCGGCTCGCCGGGAGGGATCGCCTTGCTCTGCCTCGTGACGGCGGCAACGCTCTTCCGCCCGCCCGTCGCCCGTTGCTCCTCGACCCGCCACAGGACCCGCAGGCGGCCGAACTGCTCGTGCCCGGCCAGGCGGCGGAAGCCCGCCAGGGACATCTCCGCCACGCGCCCCCACTCACCCAGGTGAGACGACAGCCACCGCACCGCGTCGCGCAGCTCGTTGGACGCGCCCCAGCGGCGGGTCAGCGTCCCGATCGCCCCGCCCGACAGCTCGCCCAGCAGGGCGCCGAACGTCAGCGTCAGGTCCTTCCGCGAGGCGACCTTGCCGACGCGCGCCACGGCCGCGGGCCAGAGGAGATCGGGAACGAACAGCTCCCCCAGCACGTGCCGGGCCAGGCCCAACTCGTCCAGCCGCCGCAGGGCCTCGCCGGCCGAGGCGGCGGCGAGCATCGTGCGCAGCTCGTCGTAGACCCGCTCGCCGCTGATGCCGGTGATCTTCGCGGCATGTTCCCGCACGGCAGCCGCCGTGGCCGGCTCGATCCGGAAGCCCAGGCGCACGGCGAACCGCACGGCCCGGAGCATCCGCAGGTAGTCCTCGCCGAAGCGGTCGTCGGGCGTGCCGATCGTGCGAACGACGCCTCGGTCCAGGTCCCGCCGCCCGCCGACGTAATCGATCACCTTCCGGCCGATCGGGTCGAAGAACATGCCGTTGATCGTGAAGTCCCGCCGCAGCGCGTCTTCGCGGGGCGAGCTGAAGCGGACGGCGTCCGGGCGGCGCCCGTCGCTGTAGGAGACGTCGCTTCGGAACGTGGCGACCTCCACCTTCCGCCCGCCCCGCAGGACCACCGCCACGCCGAACTTCGCCCCGATCAGCAGCACGCGCGGAAACAGCCGCTTCACCTGCTGCGGCGTCGCGTCGGTGGCCACGTCGTAGTCGGAACAGCGGCGCCGCAGGAGCATGTCCCGCACGCACCCGCCGGCGAACAGGGCCTCATGCCCCGCCTCCCGCAGCCGCCGAACCACCCACAACGCCGTCGATCTCGTCGCCGCTTCCGCCATGGGGGCATTCTACCGGCGCGCCACGATCCGGTACACCGCCGGCGGACGGGCTCGCGGCGGCCCCTACCGCTGCGACGCTCCCCCGGCCTTGCCGACGAGAATGTCCACGACGGTCGGGTCCACCTGGCGCATGCCGTTGAGGCTCAATCGGCCGAGGTTGCGGATGGAGTCCTCCGCGGTCCGGCCGATCATCCCGTCGTCGTCGGACAGGCCGTAGCCCTCGACGGCCATGAACGCCGCCCGCATCGCCGCGTCCACCGACGTGACGGTCTTCATCGCGCAGCCGGGCTTCGCGCCGTCGCAGACCAGCCCGCTCAGGTCGCCGATCACATTGCTGACCGCGAAGGTGATCTTGCGCGGGTCGACACCGGACCGCTGGTACACGATGGCCACCGAGGCCGCGATGCCCGCGGCGATCGCACACCCGCAGATCGCCGAGAGCTCGCCGAGATAGCACTTGATGTACGCGTTGGTCGCATGGGCGACCGCGATGCTCTCCTCGATCCGCTCCATCGCCACGCCCTGCGCCTGTCCCACGAGGTAGGGCGTGAGAATGGCGACGACGCCCTGGTTGCCCGACCCCCCGGAGGTCATGACCGCCTGAGGCGTGCCGGCCATCCGCGCGTCCACCGCCGAGGCCACCCGCACCTTCACGCGGTAGAAGAGGTCCTCGCTGAGGATGCCCTGCTCCTTCATGCGGCGGAGCTGGAACGCCGCCCCCCGAGCCTCCGTTCCGCGGTCCGCCATCGCCAGGTTCATGTCGATGCCCTCGCGGACGGCCCGGCGGTCCGCCTCGTCCAGGCGACAGGCCGTCTCGACCACGTCGGTCAGCGACATCGACTTGAGGATCGCGCGGTAGCCGGCCTGCCCCGTGGCTGCCTGCTCCGGCCCGCGCGACCGGACCGGCTCGCCGTCCCGCTCGACCACCTCGACGTCCGTGTGTCCCCCCTGGAGAACGCACCGGGCCGTGTGGGAGGCCCCGGAGACGGACACCTCCACGCGAAAGGCCCGCTCGCCTTCCATGCAGGCATAGTCGCAGCGGTTCTCCGCGATCAACGCGCGGGCCCTGGCGTGAACGGACGGCGTGACTTCCTTCAGCAACTCGAGCTGCCCCGCCGAACGGGCCAGCATCGCCCCCATCGCCGCGGCGATCAGGTTGCCCTTGGCCCCCTCGCTGTGCGGCACGGTCACGGCCGCCCCGTTCTTGAACGTCCCGAGGTCCGCCTTCAGCGTGAGGCGTCGTACCGGTTCGGCAAGGCACTCGGCCGCAATCGCCGCCGCGTATGCACAGGACACCGGCTCGGTGCATCCCATGGCGGGGTACACCTCGTGTTTCAGGATCGCCTTCAGCACGTTCATTGCCGCATTCTCCATGAGGAGATTGTACCTGGTGGAACGACTCGCTGGCCACGAGGCGATTCCGCAATAGATTCCCTCGGCGAATCCCGCAAGGCGTGGTATCATACAAAACTGGAGGTCAGGAGCGGTGCGTCCTCGCCTGGGCGCCGGTAGCGAGAGGCAACGACCATGGCAATCGACACGCAGGGGCGAACGGGCTGCCTGTTGGCCGGCTTTGTGCTGCTGGCGTGCGCGACGGCGGCGTCCGCGGCCCCGTTGATGTACGAGCCGTTTGGCTACGTCGGCCCGAGCCTGGATGGACAGGGCGCCGCCGAGCTCGGCCTGGCCGGCACGTGGCAGACCGGCGTGGGGCTTGCCGCCGACGCGCTGAACCACGTCGGCGACGTGGGCCTGTCCGATGACGCCGCCAGCCTGGAACATCCCTCCCTGCCCGCATCCCTGGGCGCCCGCGTCCTCGACGACGGCGCCGACGCCGGCACGGCCAAGCGGTCCCTGGACGGCTTCACCCTCAGTTGGAACACCAACGACGTCTGGTTCATCTCCGCCCTGATCCAGGGCAAGGGGTTGATCCAGTTCCAGAGCGACGCCCACAGCCGCATCAGCTTCGGGATCAACGACGCCGGCGAGTTCCAGGTCGGCTTCAAGGCCACCGACCAGCGGCAGATGTCCGCGACCTACGCCGGCGGGGCCGGGAGCTACGACCCCGACACGACCTACCTCCTTGTGGTTCAGGGCGCCCCCAGCACGACGGGCGGCCAGGACCGCATCGCCATGAACGTCTACGACGCGGCCATGGCGCCCCCCGCGGCCATGGCGTCCCCCGCGGTCGAGCCGGGCGCGTGGGACCTGGTCGCGGGCCCTCACAACAGCGGGGTGGTGATGAATACGATCTCGCTGGCCTTCTACGACGCCCCCGGTCAGATCGACGAGATCCGGATCGGCACGGAGTGGGCCGACGTCGTCCCCGAGCCGGCCAGCCTCCTGCTGTTCGCCGCCGCGGGCCTGGGCCTGCTCCGCCGCCGCGCCGCCTGAAAAGGCCCGTGCAGCAACCCCCCGCTATCTCGCGGCCGGGCTGCGCACCTCATCGCCGCACGGCGTTTCCCGGCGCCGCCGCTATGGCATGCCGCCGCAGACCGCCGGGTCTGGCCCGGCCGCGCCGTTCGGCACCCTCAGACGGGTGCGTTGCGCTGGAGGTGGGCGGGGACGGCCTCCTCGCGGGTGCGGCGGTTGGCGACGATGGCCTCGAATACGAGCACCATGATCGCGACGGCCAGCAGGAGGTCCCACCAGTTTCGGCCCTGGGATTCCCCGGCCGCGGCGGCGTGGACCTCGGCGAGGGTCGGCGCGACGTAGACGCGTTCCAGGCCGCGCTGGCGGAGGCTCTTCTGGAAGACCCTCGCGGGCATGGGCTCGAGGCGCGTCTCCGCGCCGTAGGGGTTGACGGCGAACGTCCCGGTCGGCAGGGCCTCGCCGCCGGGCTTCGTCACCCGCCATGCGTACAGGCCGCGCTCGGCCGAGCCGGTGAACGTCGCCAGCCAACCCTCGCCGGCCTTGCGGGTCAACGGCAGGGGGGGCGGGGGCTCGGCCGCGTCGCCCGGGGGCGTCACGTGGACGAAGAGCTTCTCGTCGGCTTCCACCGGCGGATCAACCCGCGCCAGGTCCGGGCGGATGGGCACGTGGTCCCCGGCCGTGAACGTCTCGTCGCCCCGCAGCTCGCGCCGCGCCAGGAGGCTCATGCGTGCGACCATCGGCAGGAACAGGCCGGTGATCGGCAGGTTCGACCAGGACGGTCCCGCGCCCGTCGTGCACAGGACCACCCGCCCGCCGCCGAAGTCCTTGGCGACCAGCAGCGGATGGCCGTCCGCCAGCTCGATGAGCGTGCGGCTCTGCCCCGCCGCCGGCTGGAGCCGCCAGTACCGCTGGACCAGCACGGAGAGGTAGTCGGTGTGGCTCTCGTAGAGCCCGGCGAAGTACGGGTGGTCGACGGCGACGGTGGCGAGCTTGGTCGCGCCGGCCTCCGGGCCGATCTCGCCGACGGGGCGGTCCAGCCGCGCCGGCAGCAGCCCGCCGTGCGCGGGGACCTGCTGCACCAGCCTCTCGCCGTAGTTGCCCGCGTCGACGTCCGGGCCGAGGAACACCACGGCCGTGCCCCCGCCGGCGACAAACTCCTCCACCGCCCGCGCCTGGGCGAGGGTGAACTTCTCGACGCCGCAGAGGAAGGCGATATCCGACGCCTGCAGGTCCTCGGCGGCGAGGCGGTCGATCTCGACGATCCGCGAGCGGATCGGCCAGGGCGTCGCCGCGTCCTCGTACGGCTGGAGGGCCAGGCGGACCATCGCGGACGGGTCCATCGGGCCGATCTCCCCGGTCCCGCGGACGACCAGCGCCCGGACGCGATCGCCGACGGTCAGGCAGAACCACCGCGTGTCGTCCACGGCGAGGTCGTCGCCGCGCCCGCCGCCCGCCCCGTCGCCCGCGGGAACGAGGTAGAACCTCCCCGAGACCTGTCCCGCCTCCGTGAAGCGGTGATGGAATCGCACCGTCGTCGTGCTGCCCTCTCGCCCGGCGGCGCGGAGCGTCTTGCGAACCTGGCGAATGCCCGAGGCCCCGTCGACCTGGAACGCGACGTCCACCGTCTTGTCCGTCGCCGACGAGTTGACCAGCGTGAGGGTGAGCTCGACCACGCTGTCTACCACGCGCCGGCCCGTGATGCGAAGGTCGCTGATGCCCACGTTCTCCGCCCGCCCGCCTGCGGCGTTGACGACCATGAGATGAACGTCCTGGGCCTCGGCGAGCGCTTCCAGCGCGGTGATCTGCTCGAAGGCCGACCGCTGGAGATCGCTGAAGACGTACAGCGCCTTGCGGGGCGAGCTGTCCTCGGCCAGCAGCGCCAGGGCGGAGCGGACGCGCTGGCCCAGCGTCGTCGGCCCGTAGCCCGGCTGGGCGCGGGCGATGCCCTTCCGCAGGTCGTCGAGCCCGGCCGAGAGGGTGTCGTGGGAGACGAACCCGCCGTTCGTCGTCAGCAGGGCGGCGACGGAGGGCTTCTCGTCGCCGTTCAGCAGGGCGATTGCCTCGGTCTTGGCCCGCTCCAGGCGGCTGCCGCCGTGGCCGTTGGTGGCCATGGAATAGCTGTTGTCCAGCACGATCGCCGCGGCGTACCGCTCCCCGCGGAGCCACCCGCCCGTCGCCTCGCTGATCGGCTCGGCCACCGCCAGCGCCAGCAGGGCGAACAGCACCGCGCGGAGAATCAGCAACAGCCAATGCTGCAGCCGCCTCCGCCGGGCCGTCTTCTCCATGCTCATTCGCAGGAACCGCAGCGTGGGGAACATCATGTCCTGCGCGCGGACGCTGGCCAGCAGGTGCAGCACGAACGGAATCCCCGCGGCCAGCAGGCCCAGAAGAAGAAGCGGCGTGGCAAATCCGAAGGCTAGCATCAGCTTCATCCGAACATCGCTTTGCGGCGGGCGAGGTAGTTCAGCAGCATGCGGTCGTAGGGGTCGCCGGTGGTGACCTGGACGTACTCGATGTTCCGCTCGCCGCACTCGCGGCGGTAGCGCTCGACGAAGGCGTTGATCTCCTCGATGTAGCCCTCCCGAACGTAGCGCGGGTCCACCTGGATTCGCTCATCGGTCTCCATGTCCACGAAGGACAGGATCCGCTTGAAGGGGAACTCCAGCTCGGCCTTGTCCATCAGGTGGAAGACGATGATCTGGTGTTTCTTGTACACGAAGTGCTGGAGGGCCTTCATGATCTCGTCCGGGTCGTCGTACAGGTCCGAGATCACGATAACCAGCCCGCGTTTGGCGATCATGTTCGCCAGGTCGTGGAACGTCGGGGCGATGTTCGTCCCCTCGCCCGGCGTGGTGGCCTCCAACTCCTTGAACACGCGGTTCAGGTGCGCCGGCGTCGAGTGGGGGGGCAGGTGGAAGCGGGTCTTCTCGTCGAAGGCGATCACGCCGACGAGGTCCTGCTGGCGGCACATCAGGTAGCTCAGGCAGGCGGTCAGGTAGCAGCCGTAGACGAACTTCGTGATCTCGCCCTCGTAGCGGTAGCCCATCGAGTTGCTGACGTCCAGCAGGATGTACGTCCGCAGGTTGGTCTCCTGCTCGTACTGCTTGATGTAGTAGCGGTCGGTCCGCCCGTAGGCGACCCAGTCGAGGTGGCGGATGTCGTCGCCCGGGGTGTATTCGCGGTGCTCGGCGAACTCGACGCTGAAGCCCTTGTGCGGGCTGCGGTGCAGGCCGCTGATGAACCCCTCCACCGCCTGGCGGGCCAGGAGGCTGAGGTTCTTGAGCTTCGCGATCCGCTCGGGCTCGAAATACAGATAAGAACTCTTGGCCATGCGAACCACTCGTCAAACGATCGGCCGGTGAACCAGCAACCGTATCACCATCTCGCCGTATTGCTTGCGCCGCAGGACGTCCAGGCCTGCGATCGGCTCGGACGGCTCGGCGTCGGCGGGGGTTCGAAGGACCACCACGCCGTCGTCGGCCAGCCGCTCGGCCAGCGGCGCGAAGATTGTACTCTCGGCCCGGCGCCAGGACCATCGTCTCGCCGCCGCGTACGGCGGGTCGACAAAGGCCAGGCCGACCGGCTCGCCGATCTTGCCCAGCCGCCGGGCCAGGCCCCGTGCCGCGTCGCCTGCCCAGACGGTGCATTGCTCGGCGGCCCCGATGGCCTCGATGTTCCGCCGCAGGCGTTCGACGACCTTCCGGTCCCGCTCGGCGAACCAGCACGCCCGCGCGCCGCGCGAGAGGGCCTCCAGGCCCATCGAGCCCGTGCCGCAGAACAGGTCCACCACGGCCAGGCCGTCCAGCCGCCCGCCCAGCAGGTCGAACAGCGACTTCTTCGCCGCCCCGGTGATGGGGCGGGTCTCGCTGCCCGCCGGCGGGGGCAGGAGCTTGCGACCTTTGTACCGGCCCGCGAGGATACGCATCGACACCGGCCTTTCCAGGTTACGCTATCTAACGTTCGGCGCTCGGGGCAGTTCCGCCCGGCCCGGCGCGGAGAATCGAATAGGCGCCGGGCAGAAGGCGTCCAGTGTACAGACGGACCTTACGAGGAGAGCCCGCATGGAGCCGCTTGCGATCATCCTGATCGTCGGCTTGTTCGTCGTGCTGGCGGTGTTCGCCTGGCAGTGGCGAATGACCCGCGCGAGAGGGATGCTCGAGCGCTGGGCGCGGCGCAGCGGCTTCCGCCTGCTGTCCGCCAGGCGCTGCTGGGTGTTCCGCGGGCCGTTCTGGTGGCGGACGGGCAAGGGGCAGGAGGTCTTCCGCGTTACCGTTCGCGACGACGAGGGCGGTCTTCACCGCGCCTACGTCCGCGTCGGGGGCTGGTGGTGGGGCCTGTGGTCCGACCGCGTGGACGTGGAGTGGGATTGAGCCCCGCCGCCGGGTATCATGCCTCGCAGAAGCATTCGTTGGACCGCGATACCCCTGCGAGGTGAACGATGAACCGACTGCGAACCGTGACCGTCCTGCTGACCGGCTTGTTCCTTCTCCCGGCGCTGCCCGCGGCAGGCGGGACGATCCTCCTGGAGGCCGAGGCCTTCGACGACACCGGCGGCTGGGTGGTGGACCAGCAGTTCATGGACGAGATGGGCTCGCCGTTCCTGCTGGCCCATGGGCTGGGCGTGCCGGTCAAGGACGCGACGACGGCGGTGACGGTCCCCGCGGCCGGGGTGTACCGCGTGTGGGTGCGGACGCGGGACTGGGTGTGGATGAGCAAGGCGCCCGGCACGGCGGGGCGGTTCGAGGTCCTGCTCGGCGGCGAGCCGCTGAAGGCGACGTTTGGGACGACGGGGAGGGCGTGGCACTGGCAGGACGGCGGGACGGTGAAGCTGCCGGCAGGTAAGGTCTCGCTGGCCTTGCACGACCTGACGGGCTTCGAGGGCCGCTGCGACGCGATTTGCCTCTCCGATGAGAAGGGCTTCGTCCCCCCGAGCGAGGCCGAGGCGCTGGCGGCGTTTCGGCGGAAGCTGCTGGGCATTCCCGACGAGCCGCCGTCGGCGGGCGACTTCGACCTGGTCGTCGTCGGCGGGGGCAACGCGGGGATCTGTGCGGCCGTCGCGGCGGCAAGACTTGGCGTGAAGGTCGCGCTGATCCAGGACCGGCCGGTGCTGGGGGGCAACAACAGCTCGGAGGTTCGCGTGTGGCGCGGCGGGGGGACGAACATCGAGCCGTTCCCGCGGATCGGCGACATCGACCGCGAGTTCGGCACGCGGGCCAAGGGCTCCCCCGGGAAGACCGCCGAGTTCGGCGATCAGCGCAAACTCCAGGTCGTCCAGGGCGAGAAGAGCATCTCGCTGTTCCTGAACCACCATGCGTTCCGCGTGGTCACGAAGGGCAAGGCCGTCGCGGCCGTGGACGCCAAACACATCGTCACCGGGCGGGAGCAGCGGTTTGCCGGGCGGCTCTTCGCGGACTGCACCGGCGACGGGACGATCGGCTTCCTGGCCGGGGCGGACTGGGAGATGACCCGCAAGGGCCACATGGGCCGCAGCAACATGTGGCGGGTGGTGGACACGGGCGAGGCGACGAGCTTCCCGCGCTGCCCGTGGGCGCACGACATGTCGGACAAGAAGGCCCCGCGGACGCTGGGCGTGTGGTTCTGGGAGAGCGGCTTCAACCGCGACCCGTTCACGGAGGGCGAGCGGATTCGGGACAATAACTTCCGCGGCATGTACGGCACGTGGGACGCGCTGAAGAACGTCCAGGGCAAGTACCCCACGCACAAGCTCGAGTGGGCGGCGTACGTGGCCGGCAAGCGGGAGAGCCGCCGCCTGCTGGGCGACGTGGTAGTCACCGGCAAGGACGTTCGCGGCGGCAAGCCGTGGCCCGACCTGGCCGTGCCGTGTACCTGGAGCATTGACCTGCACTTGCCCACGGCCGACGCCGCCAAGCATTTCGGCGACGACGCGTTCATCTCCTACGCCAAGCACGGGCGGTTCGACCGCCCCTACTGGATTCCCTACCGCAGCTTCTACTCCCGTAACGTGCCGAACCTCTTCATGGCCGGGCGGTGCATCAGCGTGGACCACGAGGCGTTGGGCACGGTCCGCGTGATGCGGACGACGGCGATGATGGGCGAGGTCGTCGGCATGGCCGCCGGCGTGTGCAAGGAGTACAACACCACGCCGCGCGGCGTGTACGAGGATCACCTCGCCCAGCTCCAGGCCGTCATGAAAAAGGGCGTGGGCAAGCTGCCCCCGGTGACCGGCGGCGTCGGGCCGTCCGGCGGGCGGCGCATCGCCAAGCTCGAGCCGCCGGCGTGGGTGAAGTCCGCCGGGCCGAACCTGGCGCGGACGGCGAAGGCGACCGCGTCCAGCCGCTACAGCGAGAGCCAGTACCCGCCGAGCCATCTCAACGACGGCAAGGCCGACGTCGCGAACAACGCCGGGCGATGGGTCAGCACCCGAACGATGCCGCAGCACGTGCTGCTCGAATGGGACAAGCCCGTGACGATCTCCGCCGCCCGCGTCATCACCGGCTACCGGAAGGGCGGAAGCGTGGGCGACACGATCTGGGACTTCGCCTTCCAGGTCCCCGCCGGCGCGGGCTGGAAGGACGTGCCCGGCGCGAGCGCCAAGCGCAACACCAAGGTGGATTGGGACGCCCGGTTCCCGCCGGTCACCACCCGCCGCCTCCGCCTGCTGATCACTGCCGCCCACGCGGACACGGCCCGGGTCTGGGAGATCGAGCTGTACAACGCACCGCCCGGCCCGAAGAAGCCTTGAGAGCGGGCCGCTCCCTTTCCCGCTGCCCCGGGTCAAGCGTGCCAGGCGTGCGAGAAAAAGTGCAACCCTTCCGCCCTCGTGCGCGTCTACATCGGTAGCCGGGCGGCTGGGCTGCGCCCTGTCGGCCCGGAAGCCTCGCACGATTCTCTGTCTGTCGGTTGATGACCGTCCCGGCCGAGCGGCGGCCGGGTACGGTTCTCGTGCACCTTGGTGAAGGAGCGAAGCCATGAGATTCCCCGTCGTTCCCGTTGCAGGCGTGCTGGTCGCCTGTATCCTGCCGGCCGCGGCCGTACCCGCCGCCGAGGCCGGCATCCTTCAGCCCGTCGCCTTCGACCCCGCCGACGGCCCGGCGTCCCCGACCGTCTACCTCAGCGCGACGCTGGATAAGCCCCCCGGCGAGGGCGCGGGCCTCGGCGAGAGGGCGAAGGTCGGCACGGCCGGCAGCACGGCGCTGAAGGTCGCGATGGCCGTCGACTACCGTGACCGCGATGCCGAGGCGGATGTGATCCATTTGGACTTTAGCGGCGCCGGGCGGTTCGACGCCAAGAAGGGCATCCTGCTGGCCAAGCTGCCCGGTTCGCGGACGGACTACTACCAGGCGACGTTCGGCCCGGCGAAGGTCGAGGCCACCCGGGGCGGGAAGGTGTTCCCGCTGTGCGTGCGGGGCCGGTACTACCGCTACAAGGAGCGGCGTCGCGCCTACGTGGTGTTCACCGCGGCGACGGCGGGAACGTGCGGTTTCGGCGGCAAGGCCGTGGAGGTCACCGCGCTGGACTGCTCGGGCAACTTCCGCTTCCAAGACGTGCCGGTCATCAAGCCGAAGACCTACGGCCCGCCGAAGGGCGACCTGCTGATCGTGGGCGGCGTCAAGGTTGTCTACGGCCAGCCCGTGCAGGTCGGCGGCACGTGGTACAGCGTTACGGTCTCCGCGGACGGCACGAAGGTGTCGGCCGAGCCGGCGAACGTCTCGGCCGGCCAGATCACCTGCCCGGGCACGAAGTGGGAGATCGCCCTCGCCACGGAGGACCACAAGGCCCTGCTCGTTCCCGGCGGCCGGGACCCCGTGGCCGTGCCGGCCGGAACGTACGGGCTGGTCTACTACCGCGAGTTCTCGGTTCCCGACGCGTCGGGCGAGCGGGCGACGTTGCTGTCGGGCATGATCGAGCACTATCGGGGCAAGTCGCCCACCGTTCGCGTCGTCGAGGGCCAGACCGCCAAGCTGAGCTTCTGCTCTCCGCTGGCCGCGAAGATCACGGCTTCGGCCCGTAGTGACGGCACCGTTCGCCTGGGCATGGGGCGTCCCATGCTGACCGGCGGGATCTCGGTCCAGTCGTTGACCCGCCCCGGCGCGTGGGTCTTCACCAAGCCGGTGTGCCCGAAGATCCGGATCACCGACGAGGCGGGCAAGCTCGTGGACTCCGTCGTCCTGGAGTATGGGTGAGGCTTCACCTGCTCGCGCACGTGGCGTGCGCCGGACGGCACCAAGGGCACCCTCACCGCCGAACTGGTCTTCCACCCGGGCTTCGAGGTGAAGGCCGAAAAGGTCTCGTTCAAGATCAACTGATCCCGCAGATCACGCGGTCTCCCTGAGGCAGGGCCCCCAGCGCGGGCCCTGCCTCTTGTATGCGCCCGCAGCCGGTTCCGCCGCGGCGCCGCGCGGGGACGAGGGCATTCCATCTGCGCCGTGGTAAAGGCCGTCCGGCTCGCGGTCGATGTACGTTGCGTCGGGGCGGAGCAGGGCCGCGGGGCATCAGACGAGCCGCTTCGCGCGCGCCGGCTGGGGCGGGATGGAGCTTCCGGTCTGCCCGGGCCGACCGTGCGCGGCGGGGCCACGGTGCGCTTCCGTGCGTCGGCAGCCTGCGGAGAAGGCGATGAAGCGGATTCGGACGCGGTTCTTCCTTGCGGTCGGCGCCTTCGTGGCGGCCTTCTCGGCATTCCAGGTGTACCGGACCTGGTGCTCGACCGACCGGCAGGTCCGCCACCTGATGGCCCGGCAGGGGGCGCTGGCGCTGGAGTTCGACCTGGCGATCCGCGAGTACGTGGGGCAATCCATTCGGCCGGTCGTGGCCGAGCAGGTCGGGGCGGATGCCTTCATCCCCGAGGCGATGTCGACGTCGTTCGTCGCGCGGAGCGTGTTCGAGAAGGTCCGACGGCGGTTCCCCGATTACGTGATCAAGTTCTCGTCGGACAACCCCCGCAACCCGGCGAACCTTGCCGGGCCGGCGGAGCTGCGCGTCCTCGAGCGGTTTCGGGGCACGCCGGGCATGGACCGGTGGACGGGCGAGATCGAGATCGACGGCAAGCCGTACCTGGCGCATTTCAGTGCCCGGCGGATGAAGCCGAGCTGCCTGCAATGTCACGGCCGGCCGGAGGACGCCCCGGCGTCCATGCTGGCGCGGTACGGCAAGAAGGCGGGGTTCGACCGCTCGCTCGGGCAGATCGTGGCGATGGACACGGTGGCCATTCCGACCGAGCGGGTCCGCGCGGCGATGGTCGCCGAGGCCGCCGAGCAGTTGGGGATCACCGCGGCGGGGCTGGTGGGTCTGTTCGTGGCGATCGCCGTGGGCTTTCGTGTGGTGGTCGGGCGCCGGCTCGCGGAGATCACGGGGCATTTCCGCCGCGCGGCGGAGTCGGCGGAGGGCGTGGCCCTGGAGCCGGTGAAGGTCGCCGGGCGCGACGAGATCGGCATCCTGGCGGCCAGTTTCAACGCGCTGGCGGCCCGGCTGCGGGCCTTGCGGGAATCGCTGGAGCAACGGGTCGCGGAGCGGACGCGGCAGTTGGAGGCCGAGGTCGCCGAGAGGCAGCGCCACGTGGAGCAGCGCCGCTGCGAGCTTCGCCGTGCCCAGCGCCAGCAGACGGCCATCCACCGGCTCTCGACGAACGAGGCGGTGATCGCAGGAGACCTGCCCCGGACCGTGGAGGCCGTCACGAGCACGGCCGTCTCGGGCCTGGACGTTCGGCGGGCGGGTGTCTGGCTGCTGGATGAGGGCGGCGAGGTCCTTCGGTGCGAGGGGAGGCTGGATCGGACCTCCGGCCGGCGGGCGCGCGGGATGAAGCTGCGGGCCTCGGACTACCCGGCGTACTTCGAGGCGTTGGGCTCGGCCAGTGCCATCGACGCCTCGGACGCGCGAAGCGATCCGCGAACGAGAGACTTCACCGAGGCATACCTCGCCCCGCACGGCGTGACCTCGCTGCTGGACGCGGCGATCCGCGCCTCCGGGGGCATCGTCGGGGTGGTGAGCATCGAGCACGTCGGTCCGCCTCGCACGTGGACCCCCGGCGACGTCACGTTCGCCTGTCAACTGGCCGACCAGGTCGCCCGCGCGCTGGTCAACGCGGAGAAACGCAAGGCCGAGCAGGAGCTCCGCAGGGCGATGGAGGCCGCCGAAGCCGCCAGCCGGGCCAAGAGCGAGTTCCTCGCCAACGTCAGTCACGAGGTCCGCACGCCGCTGAACGGCGTGATCGGCATGACGCTGCTTGCGCTGGACACCGAGCTGACGGCGGAGCAGCGCGAGTACCTGGGGATCGTCAAGGGCTCGGCCGAGGACCTGCTGCGCATCATCAACGACATCCTGGACTCGGCCAAGGTCGAGGCGGGCAAGCTGTCGCTGGAGCGGGTCCCGTTTGGCCTGCAAGCCTGCCTGGACCGGGTCGTCCGTGCGCTGTCCCATCGGGCCGGCGAGAAGGGCCTGACGCTGCGGTGCGAGACCGGCGAGGCCGTTCCCGACGGCCTGGTGGGGGATCCCGGGCGGCTGGGGCAGGTCCTGACGAATCTCATCGGCAACGCCGTCAAGTTCACCGAGCACGGGGAAGTGGCCCTGCGCGTCACCCGCGCCGGGGGGCAGGACGGCAAGGCCCTGCTGCGGTTCGCCGTCCGCGACACGGGGATCGGCATTCCGTGGGAAAAGCAGCGCGTGATCTTCAACGCCTTCGAGCAGGCCGACGGCTCCACCAGCCGCAAGTACGGCGGGACGGGCCTGGGGCTGACGATCTCCGCCCAACTGGTCAGCCTGATGGGCGGGCGCATCGAGATGGAAAGCCGCCCGAACGCCGGCAGCACGTTCGCCTTCACCGTGCCGTTCCCCACAGCCGAGCCCGGCGCGCTTGGCCGCGAGGAAGACGCCGCCGCAGGCCCGCCCGCCCGTTCCGAGCCGTCCGAGCCCTCCCTGCGCGTGCTGCTTGCCGAGGACAATCCCGTCAACCGCATGCTCGCCGCTCGCCTGCTGACCAAGCGGGGGCACGCCGTCGTGACGGCGGAGCACGGCCGGCAGGCCCTGGAGCTTCTGGAGCGCGAGGCCTTCGACGTGGTGTTCATGGACGTGCAGATGCCCGAGATGGACGGCCTGACCGCCGCGGCGGAGGTCCGCCGGCGGGAGCAGCGCACCGGCCGCCACCAGTGGATCGTGGCCATGACCGCCCATGCCATGGCGGGAGACCGCGAGGCCTGCCTGGCGGGGGGGATGGACGACTACGTCTCCAAACCCATCGACCCGCAGGACCTGGCGCGGGCCCTCCGGGCCGTGCCCCTCGCGGTGGGCGCCGCCGATGCGCCGCTCGATCTCGCGGAGGTCCTCCAACGCCTCGACGGCGACGACGAGCTTCTTGCGGCCGTGGCGCAAACCGCACTGCGGGAGGTCCCGTCCCTCGTGGAGAGGCTCGACCGGGCGTGGCGGGACGGCGACGCCGTCGCCTTGAGGCAGGTCGCCCACCGATTCGTGGGCACGGTCGGCGCCCTCGCCGCGAGGCCCGCCATGGCCGAGGCCCTATCCGTGGAGACGGCCGCCGGGGCCGGCGACCTCGAGGCGGCCGGGGAGGCCCTCGGGCGTCTCCGCGGGGAGATCGTCCGCCTTCTGCCCGCGCTGGCGGTGGTGGGGGCCGATGCGGCCCGCCCGGCGGCGTCATTGCCCTCGTAGCGGCGGATCGGCCTTGAGCTTCATCGCCCAGTCGTTGCCCGACCGGTCCTTCCCGCCGGGGAAGCGGGGCAGGGCGATCGCGCCGCCTCGCGTGGTCTCCAGGGGCGACCCGGCCGCCTTCGTCCATTGTCCCGTGCGCGGGTTGAACCACTGGGCGGCGTACGTTCCCCCCGCCGCCGCGCCGGAGAGCCTCCCCCGCGGGCAGCCCTGCTCGAAGTACAGCAGGAACAGGTCCTTCTCCTCGGTCCGCGCGCAGTACGCCCAGCCGGAGTAGCCCTTCGCCGGGCCCGTGGCATTGGGTTTCAGCAGTTCGCGGTGGGGGACCAGGTGCTGGTAGCGCGTGCCCTCGGACAGCACGAACGTCGCGAGGTGCCGCATCTGCGAGCCGCCGGGCCAAGACAGCGCCTCCCAGATCTTGTAACGGGCGGCCGGCTCGACGTTGCCCGGCCAGAGGCCCTCGGCCCCGTGGATGTGCCCCGCCAAACCGCCGGACAGGACCGAGCCGTACATGCCGCTGCGGCAGTACAGGGCGGACTTTTGCGTCCCGGCGCGGGCGGCCCGGCCCCAGCCGTCGTAGTACGGCTCGCCGTTGAGCGCGGGCAGGGGCGGATCGGCGGCGAAGATCTCGGTGAGGTACGCGTAGTAGCCGTGCTCCCGCTGGTTGCCCGTCTGGTGGAGCGTCAGCCACGGGGCCTTGTCGACGTGCCCCCAACTGCGAAGCGTCGAGCCGTCGATGTTGGTGGAGACCGGCTGGCCGAACGGCGGGCGGCCCCAGCGCTCGATCACCCGCGTGGCGGCGGCGTTCCAGTCGGCCTTGGCAATCGTCCGCGCGTTCCAGTCGAAGTGGATCGGGCTGAGAATGCAGTTGCTCCCCTGGCAGCGAGCCCAGAGGTACTGCACGTACCGGGCGTAGGAGTCCGGCCAGGCGTGGTGCTTCTTCCACGCCTGGCCGATGTCCCGCCGGGCGGCCTCGATGAAGGGAATGAAGCCCTGCGCGTTGAGATAGTCGATCTTGCGGTCCAGGTTCCGGAAGTACGCCGGGTTGATCCGGTCCAGGTCCGGCAGGACCTTCTCGAAGCCCTTCGCCTTGCCCGGGAACAGGAACGGACGGTTGCCTTCCTCGTCGTGCATGTCCTTGGCGGACTTCGTACCGGCTTGGCCCCAGGCGTGGCGGAGCACCGTGCCGTCGGCCTCGCGGACCTCCGTGGGCAGGCCGTCGTTCGCCCATGACGGAAACGCCGCGATCATCGCAATGCAGTTGAAGCCCTGTCGCTTGCGGAAGCGGACGGCGTCCTTGAGGCCCATCTCCGGCCCCACGCCCCGCCCGCCATCGCCGTTGTCCCACCGGTAGCGGAACGTGCCCACCGGCCACCATGTGTCGCCCAGCAGGAAGCACGGCTCGCCGTCGGCGTAGCGCAGGGCGTGGCCGTTCGGCGTGGGCCGCAGGAAGCCGCGCCGGCAGGGGTTGGCCCGCTTCTCCGCGGCGGTCCATGCGGCGGCCGTGAACCTGCCGGTCTTGCCGGTCAAGCCCGGATCGCCGCTGTTGCAGGCGGTGCGGTAGGTCCACGTGCCCGGCTCGGTGGCCACGAGGCGGATGCGGAACGTCTTCCCGCCGTCCCAGAAGCCGTAGCAGCGTTTCGAGTCGCCGCTCGGGCCGGTCCACTCGGCCCAGACCTCGACGTCGCGGTAGGGGTCCTCGTGGGCCCGTCGGGCCGTGAGGGTCACCTCGATTCTCTCCCAGACGTGGACCGCCTCCGCACGTTCCATGGCCGGTTTC
>Ga0272441_10000677_pt1 | contig 76043 bp, 57 predicted proteins | sample SSMProp6N_FD_193582 | JGI IMG/M metagenome (GOLD analysis project Ga0272441, IMG submission 193582) | Marine sediment archaeal communities from Little Sippewissett salt marsh, Falmouth, MA, United States - SSM-Prop-6N | ecosystem: Environmental > Aquatic > Marine > Wetlands > Sediment ...
GACCCCGACCCCGACCCCGACCCCGACCCCGACCCCGACCCCGACCGCGTCCCCGACCCCGACCCCGACCCCGACCCCGACCCCGACCCCGACCCCGACCCCGACCCCGACCCCGACCCCGACCCCGACCCCGACCCCGACCCCGACCCTGTACCTACTCGCGTCTGCATCGACTCTCTCCACCATTTCCAAGCCTCACTTCATTTGTTACCCTTAGCTCACCTAGGGCCGCGGACTGGTCTACGCGGCGGAGTGGCGCTGGATGAAGCCTCAGAGATTCGGGCGATACGAGCTGCTGGAGCAGATGGGTAGGGGCGGGATGGCCACCATCCTGCTGGCCCGGCTCGTGGGGCCATCGGACTTTCAAAAGCACCTGGTCATCAAGCGCATCCACGATCACCTCACCACCGACGACGAGACCATCAACCGCTTCATGGACGAGGCGCGGCTGGCGGCGCGGATCCACCACCCGAACGTGGTGCAGCTCTTCGAGTTCGACGATGTCAATGGCACCTACTACATCGCCATGGAGTACGTGCACGGAGAGAACCTCGCCGACCTGTACAACTACGTCCGCAAGGACAGCAGCGGCGGGTATCACTGGGGGCACGCCGCGCGGGTCGTCGCCGAGGCGGCGGCCGGGCTCCACGCGGCCCACGAGCTGGTGGGGGGGGACGGAGAGAGCCTCAGGATCGTTCACCGGGACGTGTCGCCCCAGAACATCATGATCTCCTACGACGGCCACGTGAAGGTGGCCGACTTCGGCATCGCGCAGGCGGTGGGCCGCCACCACAACACGGTGGACGGCACCGTGATGGGCAAGGTCGCCTACATGTCGCCCGAGCAGTGCCGTGGGGAGGACCTGGACCGGCGCACGGACGTGTTTGCCCTGGGAATCGTGTTGTACGAGATGGTGTGCCTGCGGCGGCTCTTCCGGGCCCCCAGCGACCAGGAGACCATGCGACGGGTGCTGCACTGCGACTTTACGCCGCCGCGTCAGGCGAGGCCGGACCTGCCCGAGGGGCTGGAGCAGATCCTGGTCAAGGCGTTGGCCGCTCGGCGGGAGGATCGCTACCAGACCGCGGCGGAGCTCCAGTACGCCATCGAAGGGCTCCTGGCGGCGGAGCGCGCCATGATCACCGCCTCGAGCCTGTCAGCCCTCATGGCCGTGGTCTTTCAGAAGGAGAAGCTGGAGAGGGACCGGCGCATCCAGAAGATCTACAGCCAGACCTTCATGGAGCCGCCCAAGCCCCGACCCCGTCCCCGGCCCGAGGCTCGGAACGGGCGCTCTCCGGACATATGGACGGAAGCGGGCGCCACCACCTCACGCGACACGGCCCCGCCGGCCACGGCCGATCCCGAGAGGCGGGAGCGGACCATGCGTGGGTTCGGCACGCCCTCGGACAAGCCCATCGTGACCGAGGATCGGTGGGAGGACGAGGCCCCCACGGTGGTCGACAGAAACCAGGGGGAGCTGCTGGATCAGGTGGTGGCCGAAGTCGGTGACAACGATCCCTCCAAGCCCCTCATCTGGCCCCCGGACGCCCGCCCGTCCACGGATCGCACCGAGCCCGTGGGTCCGGGACCGGCCCGGCGCGTGAAGAACCTGGGGCCAACCGTGGAGCTCGGCGCTGACCAGGCCGCCAGAGTCGTCGCCGCGGGCGCGGCCGCCGACCTGGCCGCGCTGGAGCCCCGCGGCGCTGTTCAGGTTGCCCACTCGCCTGGGACTTCTGGCGCAACCTCCACCCCGGCGTCCCCCGACCTGTGGCCGGCCGATCGACACTCGGGGGAGATCGACGCCCTCGGCGCGGCCGGCACCGGCTCCACCTCGGGGAGGTCCGCCAAGCCCAGGCACCCCTCCTCCGACTCCCTCATGATGAAGGTGGTCAAGCGGTCCACATCCAAGATGCTGGTCCTGGGCATCGGCCTCGCGGTGGTTTTGGGTGTCATCATCGGCCTGACGCTCACCTACCTGGGAAACCGCGGCCGGGAGGGCAAGAAACGGTCAGGGTCGTCGAGGTCGGCCACCGAGAGGAACCTGGTCACCCTCCGGTTCAAGGTGAGCCCACCGGGGGCGAAGCTGCTCATCGACGGCGTGGAGCTCGAGGCTCCTCATGCGGGTGGCGTGCGGGTGAAGCAGGTCCCCTGGCAGGAGACACCGCTGCTGGTGAGAGCAACGGCCGACGGGTATCGGACGGAGGAGCGCACCGTCATGCCGGAGAAGGACCAGTCCCTCGAGATTCGGCTCGAGCGACAGACGATCAACACCAGCCGGCTGTCACCCATGGGGGCTCGGCGGTCGCAGCACAGCAAGCCCCATCGGAAGCGGCCCATGCGGCGCCGCGGCTCGCGGGATCCCGGCCCCGGTGGCCCGGAGGAGATCGAGCTAAGTCCCTTCGACCGGGAGATCCCGTCGCCCCGACCCCGTCCCAGACCCATGTCCACCGACCTCAAGGACCCCTTCGGCATGCGGGCCATGCGTTTCGGTGAGGGTACCCTGCGACCGGACTTCTAGTGAGGCTCCGCCTCAAACGGTCCAGGGGTTCGATGGTCTCGGTGGCCGGCAACGGAGCTGAGATCGTCCGAGGGCCTCACTAGCACTGACCGTAGAGGAAAACTCTGCGGTTTTCCTCCCCCGTGGAGTAAATCCACGGGGACCCCCTCCTTTCAGCTCGGCGACACTCGTCGCCGGCCGTCGCCGTGCGCCGGCTGGTCTGCGCCGGCCCGACGTCGAAGAAAACCTGCTCTCTTTGTGAGGAAGTTGATCGTGTAAGCACAGCTAGAGGGTGCCCCGGGTGCGGCGTTGATCAATCCGGTCCGACGACGGGCGTGATCCAGCGGGTGTAGCTGACCACCACCTCGTAGGGCGGGTAACCCATGGGCTGGCCCACCAGCACGATGCGGTTGGTGGAGGCCTTGTAGTTGAACCCGCTGGTGCGGGAGCGGGGAATGGCCTCGTAGCCCAGGGAGGTGCCGTTGGCCGGATCCTTGCGCTCCACGGCCGCGGCCAGGGACACGGGGATGGGCGTGTGGTCCAGGTACAGCGGGGACGCGGCGCCCGCGATGTCCTCGATGATCAGCTCCATGGTCAGGTTCAGGTCTGCCTGGCACATGGAGGCCAGGATGCCGCCGGTCTGCTCGATGAGCTGCTTGTAGCCCATGGGCGGGGACATCCCCGAGTCGGGTGAGCAGGACTCCGGGTCGGTGGCCAGGATCGCCAGCCCATAGGCGATCATGTCGTTGTCGTCCAGGATCTGGCGGTAGGGCGCGACGATCGGGTCGCAGAGGACCGGGTCCCAGGCTGCCTCGTCGAGGTCCCCCATGCACCGGTAGTACTCGGAGCACTCGGGATGGCTCCAGATGTCGCCGGAGAAGGCCTCGCAGGTGGTGATGAGGGTGAAGTCCGTCATCACCGACATACAGCTCGCGATGTCGTGCTCGGCGCAGCCGGTGAAGAAGTGGCAGTCGCCCGGCTGGTTGGGGATCACGGTCGGACACCCGTCGGTTTGGCCGGCCTCGTCTGCGGTCTCGTCGGTCAGGAAGATCACCACCTTGGCCGACTCGGGGCGATAGTAGAAGTCCGAGTCCTGGGTCTCGGGCAGGTGGCGGTTGATGGCCACGTCCATCTGGGTCAGGCCGTTCTCGCGGCTGCCGCTGGACATCTGGCTCCCCGCGGGGTCCTGCACACAGTTTCGGAAGCGCTGGTCGTCCCCCGGGTTGCCCGCCGCCAGCCAGCGGTCGCCGGACTCGTTGGTGTCGGTGCAGCAGCTCCCCTCGTTCTCCCGGGTCATGTCCACCACGCACATGCGCCACTGGAGCCCGAAGCCGGAGGCCACGTTCAAAAAGGAGTGCGACGCGTCCGAGAGGCGCTGCTGGTCGTCGCTCATGGAGCCCGACGCGTCCACGACCCAGAGGATGTCCGCCGTGGGGATGGTGGCCAGGTACTGCTCGCACTCGTTCTCCGTGGTGTCGGCCGGGTCTGCCAGGCAGGCCCCACCCGCGGCGTCGGTCACGTGGAAGGAGACGTCGTCGTTGTTCTGCCAGTCGCTGAAGGTCGCCACGCCGCCCATGAAGACGTTACGCAGGGTGTCGGTGCGCTGGACCATGACCGTGACCACGAAGTCGGAGGCGGTGTTGGTGAAGGGGCTGTTCGGCAGGTTCGCAAAGTCGGTCAGCGGGCGCCCGAGGATCTCCGCCAGGACCTGGTTCCGGACCTGGCCCGGGTCCGCGGTGCCACCCGGCTGGACCAACAGGGTCACGTTGACGAACTGGTCCTTGAGGGCATGGCTCTGGGTGGCGTTGCCGCTGCTGAGGGTGGTCACCGAGGTGAACGTGGAGCGCAGGGCGACGATCACGCCCGACAGGTCGTCGTACAGGCTCACCGGGCCGGAGGTTCGCGACACCACGAAGCCGGCCGAGGCGTGGGCCGGGTCGGTCATGTCGAAGGCGCCGGCGCCCTCGTCGGTCCCTGGGCTGGCCGGGTCGGTCTGGGTGTAGCTGGCGTCGGCCTCGATGGCGATCTGGTACAGGCCCCGGCTGTGCTCCTGGAGCTGGATGGGTTTGCGCCCCTGGCCGAACTCGTCGGCGGCGTTGCAGATGAACGTGGACTCCTCGCCGTCGCTCACGCCGTCGCCGTCGGTGTCCGCCCGGGTCGGATCCGTCTCGCCGTCCAAACACAGCGCGTTGATGCAGATGGACAGGTCGGGGTGGCAGAAGGACTCGGCGTCGGCGCAGGACCCGCCGCTGCAAGCCACCGGGTCGTCCTCGCAGTTGCCCAAGAGCCCGTCGTTGTTGCGGTCCTCGTCGCCGTCATTCACGCCGTCGTTGTCCGAGTCCATGTCGATCCAGTCGGGCACGCCGTCGCCGTCCGTGTCGGCGGGATACCGCTCGTACTCGTCGTTCACGCCGTCTCCGTCCGAGTCCCGGTCCTGGTAGTTGGGCAGGGAGTCCCCGTCCGAGTCCAAAAAGCACTCGCACCCCTCGTCCCCGTTGGAGATGCCGTCGAAGTCGTCATCGGCGGCCGTGTCGCACTCGTGGGTGACCTCTGGGCACAGGTCCCAGGACCCGTTGGAGTTGTTGTCGTTGTACTTGCCCTCGACGGTGCCGCAGGCGGCCAGGCCCGCGGCGATCAGAAACGTCACACATATACTCAAGATGTTGCGCATGGCTGTCTCCCTCAGTTGACCGAAATCGACACGTCGTCCACGTACCAGTAGTCGGCGTTGCTGCCGTAGTAGCGAAACCCGATCCAGACCGTCGGCTGACCCGCGAGGCTGGTCAGGTCCACCGTGGCCTGGTTCCAGCTGGAGGAGCCGGAGCCCATCTCCATGACCTGCGTGTAGCCTGAGACGCTGCCGGGCGCGGTGGTGCTCGTGGAGGAGACCACGTAGTGGCCCTCGTACCAGCCCGGTAGCGAGTTTCGCTCCCAGTAGGTCATGGTGACGGTCATCCCGGCGTATGGGCCCAGGTCCAGGCATGGCAGCACCATGATGTCGTTGTCCGTCTCGGTGGAGTCGTAGCCGTGGTAGGCAGACGAGGAGCCGCCGTGGGCAGTGCTCGACGAGGTCCACTCCAGAGAAAAACCGTCGCCGTCCACGTGGGTCCCCCCCGGGGGCGGGACACCGTTTTCGAATCCCTCGGTGAACGGCATCAACGCGCAGCCGGAACCCGTGACGCAGCCCGACTCGTCGAGGGTGCAGGTCGCCGAGCACGCCAGGGTGCCGCCAGCGTACCCCTGGCTCAGGCAGTCCAGTCCGCCGAGGTCCGCCCCGTCGCACTCCTCGCCGGCGTCCGCCACCCCATCGCCGCACGTGGAGGTGGTGCAGCCCGTGGTGTCGAAGAGGCACGTCGTGTCGCAGGCCAGGGTGCCGCCCGTGAAGCCCTGGCTCACGCAGTCGGCGCCGGCCAGGTCCGTGCCGTCGCAGTCCTCGCCGGCGTCCACCACCCCGTTGTCGCAGGTGGACGGGCCGCAGAGGGTCTCGTCGAAGGCGCAGGCCGCGCTGCAGGCCAGCGGACCGCCGCCGTAGCCCCGGCTCACGCAGGTCTCACCGCCCAGGTCCAGGCCGTCACACTCCTCGGTGCCCTCGACGACGCCGTTGCCGCAGGTCCCGTCGGTGCAACCCGACTCGTCGAACAGGCAGTTCGCCTGGCAGTCCAGGGTCCCCCCCAGGTAGCCGAGGATCTCGCAGGTGGCCCCGGCCAGGTCCGACTGATCACACTCCTCCGGTCCGTCACGCAGGCCGTTGCCGCAGGTTTCCGAGATGGTGCAGCTCTGCAGGTTGAAGTCGCTGCAGTCTGCCAGGCACCGGAGGGTCCCCGACACCATGCCCTGGCTCACACAGTCCTCCCCACCCAGATCGTCGCCGTCACAGATCTCGGAGGCGTCGAGCACCCCGTTGCCGCACACCCCGATCCCCCCCGTGCACGCGCTCGTGTCCATGGTGCAGTCCGCGCTGCACGAGAGGTCCCCTCCAGTGAACGCGAACCCCGGCAGGGTCTCGCAGGTGAACCCGGTCAGGTTCTGCCCGTCGCACTGCTCTCCGGGGTCCAGCGCCCCATTGCCACAGGACTCCCCGGTTCCCCCACCCCCCGCCGCGCAGGCTCCCAGACCCCCAACCGCCCCCACGGCCACCACCACCGCCACCGCGAGTCCGACGACCACCCCCCCACGCAACGCCCTACGCAACCCATCTGGAACGACCCTGGTCATGCTCATGGCGCACCCCACGGACACTTCTCCTCTTCTCTCATCCGTTACCACAAAACCCTAGGCCCGGTCGAGTGGCTTTCGGGCTGGAGTGCAGATCTCGCCGGGAGCCCTGGACCAGATCCTGGTTTGACGGGATATCGCGTACCTGGGCTTCGCGGCGATTTTCGTCGGCGCATCGTCGTGTAGGATCTTCATCTTTGTCCCCGGGGCATGAGTGCCAAAAGTGGGGTGCGATGAATCATCGTGCCAGGGTTTTGGCACTCGTGTTCATCTCACACTCGTGTTCATCTCACGGGGTATGTACCCTCTGGGTTTCCCTGGCAACGCAAGCTCTCGTTTTTCTGCGAAGCGATGTCGACTGGCAGGTACTTGTGTGGGACGTCTCGGACAGAGGGTTGGTGGGGATGCACGGTGTAGCTGCCCTGGAGGGGCGCTTTCGCCTGGATCGTGGATCCGCGTTCGCGGGGATGACGACTGCGATCTGCGGGCGGCGGGATGATGGGGGGATTGGGTGTCGGAACGTCGCGACGGGGTCCAGGGGCTGGGCTGGGTGCTTCACACCGTCCCACCCCACAATCCCAGAACGTCGTTGAAGCAATCCCGACTCGCGCTTTCGCCCGGTGCGTTGGATCAATGCGTCCAGGTGAGGGTCAGGCCGGCGCCGGCTCCGTCCGGCGTCAACGTGGGGGTGACGCGGAGGGCAGAGGGGCGCTCCTTCCGACCGCCGCGCCAGCGGGTGAAGATGGCCAACACCACCGCCGTGGTGGCCGCCGCCGCCGCGACGCCCCATAGGACGCCGCCGGTGGTCTGGTATAGGATCCCCTCTTCCCGCAAGGAGGCGTCGGTCCGATCAGCCAGGAAATCCTCGTGGGCCCGCTTCGTCATCATGAACAGCGTCCCCGCGCCCACCGCGGCGCCCAGGGCCACCACGACCGCGGAGGTGAAATACGCCCAGTGAACGCCGCGTCGAGTGGCAGAGCGAGTGGAGGTCTTCTTCAGGGGCACCGTCGAAATCCGGCGAACCGGGCGGGTGACAGCGCGACGAGCCAACAGCACGTTCTCCCAGCGCATCTCCCGGCCCGCATCCACCTCCATGTCCCGCCGCGCCACCGTTCGCCCCCCGAGCCGGATCTCCACGACCCAACGTCCGGGGACGACGACAATCTCCACCCGGTGTGTCCCGACGATCTTGCCGTTCAAGTAGATCGCTGCCTTGGGATTGGCAACCCGAACCACCAGTACCCCGACCGCGGAGATCGCGGCCTGAAGAACCTTCGGGAGGTTGCGATCGCTGCCGGTGACCAAATGACAGCCTCACGTCTGAGAGTATCCAAAGCCCGGACACCTGCCGGGAGTATATCTGAAGGGATGCTGTTCATAAACACCGTTGAATCTATAGCAAAATCAACCTAGTGTACGAGTGGCTCCGGGGTAGGCCCGACGCCGGCACCTTTGTTGTATTTGCAAGTACCAGGTATTCCAAATTCCCCATCCCTGCAAAGTCTGGTCAGAGCGTGGGAGTGACGGGGTCCATTGGTTGGGCTGGGTAGACCGTGCCGTGCTTGGGGGGCATGGAGTTGTAGACCCAGTTGATGTCGATGAGGCCGGTGCCGAGGCCGGGGCCGAGGAGGCCGCGGTAGCCGGTGAAGTGGCCGCGTACCAGGACGCTCTCCATGGCGAGGTTGAGCCCGAAAAGGGCGACGGTTTCGCCGGGGACGAGGCGCGCGAGAAGGGCGCGGTACACGGTGGGCGCGAAGACGAGGCGGCGGCTGTCGGCGGTCTGGCAGGGCACGACGGGCACGAGGTCGGGGAACCCGTCGGGGCCGATCCAGGCGAGGAACTTGAGGGTGTCGGGGCGGGCCAGGAGGCGCTGGGCCCAGGGCTTGAGGATCGCCGGGCCGAGGCCCGTGCCGGAGAAGCGGCGGGTGGCGGCGGTGGTGACCATTCCCGCGGCCACGCCGGGCAGGGAGAGGGGCTCGGGGCCACAGACGGACAGGAGATCCATGTAGTGGACGGTGTGGATCCCGAAGTAGGCGTTGTAGCGGAACATGGGCGACTGGTTGAACAGGTCGTAGTCCGGGCCGTCGTGGGCGGGGTAGAACACGCCGGGCGGAGGGCCGGGCGGGGGCGTTGCTGCGGATCCTGGTTGCTCGCGGCTTGGAAGTGGCATCGAGCCAGCGTGCTCACATCCTGCGGTGTACCCCCCCCCGGACACGCTTTACCGCTGGATCGATCGCGTGGTCACCGTGCGATGCACGTGCGAGCTCTTTGACTGGAAGCCAGCGATGCCGACGGCATTTTCGGGAGCTACTTTGCCGATACGCCCTTGAATACTAACCGTAGAAGGCAAAACGAGGATCGTGTGTACCATCCGCGGCTGCATACACTGGTCGATCTGCAACGGTTTTGCTAATTCCATCGATTTCTGTGGCTTCGAGTTCGAGATGCTCAGTCTGTGGCTTTCTTCGGCCGAGCAGGAGGCGTTTAACCGCGCCTACGCCTGTTTCGCCAGCGCCACTGGTTGCGACGAGGTCGCGGCGTGCGATCCAGGCCAATGTGCCCCCCTGAAAGCGTGTGACGGTGACACGCTCGTGACTTGCGTTCGGGGATACGAGGTGCGGGTGCCGTGCGGAGACGCGCGCACGTCGGGCCCTCGCTGCCTCGTGCGCGACGACGGCGAGGCAACCTGTGGCCATCGCGCGTGCACGCCAGACGACCTGGCGCGCGACTCCTGGTGTGAAGGTTCCACACTCCTCGACTGCCGCCACAGCGTGGTCGAGTCGATGGACTGCAAGACGATCCCTGGGCAGCAGGCCTGCGACGACACCCAGACCTATGCCGGATGTACACATGAACCCGGCGAATCGTGCGATCCGGACACCTTTGTTGATCACTGTGACGGTACCACGATCGTCGAATGTGGAGGGCTGGAGGACACACAGTACCGAACGGACTGCTCCCTCTACGCGCACCGCTCCCTCTGCGTCGAGGTTGAGGGGACGCCCCTCTGCGGCTCCCCCGAAGCGACGCCCCCCTGCGCCACGATGTGTATCGGGAACGTGCTGAAGTATTGCGCCAGTGACGTGTCGGTGGACGTAGATTGCGCGACTTTCGGCCTGGCCTGTGACGACGTCGGTGTCATTCCGACCTGTCGGTAACCGATTGACGGTAACGAACCAGGGACAAGCCGACCGACGGCAGATCTCCGACCCCCCCCCCCACTCCCGAACGTCGTTGAAATAATCCCCGCCCGACCCTACAGTCCCTAATGACAGCCCCACAACTCGAGGAGGTCTTCCGGTGACACCGCTGCGTCGTCGGTGTATCGGCTCCAGGTTCCGTAGGCCGGCGTTGCGCCCCTTTCACTACATCACAGTGCGCCTGACTCCGCGGGGCCTTGCCGTCACGGTGCGTGGGCTCCATCCCGGAGCGGAGCGGTTGCACACCATGGAGCGGTTCCGCTGGCCCTGGCCCGTGGTAGACACTCCCCCACGCGCCGCCCCCGCCTCCCGATAGTCGCGGTGCTCGACTCCGGCCACGGCACAGTGTGACAATACTTGTCACTCCTTTGCCGCAGAATGTCATCAGCCGCAAATCGGCTGGATCTTCCAAGTCGGACAATCGGCAGGAATCCGGGGGGGGTTGGGTGCTCGGTGGAGATGGGCGTTCCTGGCACCGGTCTTGCAGCACGTTGCAGCGACAAAGGGAGACGCATTACGAGCACTGAAAGTGCTTGATCTGCGCGTGGTGAGTTACGGTTTGACCCTGCACCCGGATATGGCGCGGCTTGTATCGTCCAAACGGCCACAGGTCAGAGGAGCGGGCGGATCGGGGCACCCTGGCAAGCGGACGTGGACCTATCACCGGCTCGTCTCCGCTCGCCTCTGGGGTATGTCACGGCGCCAGCTTTGGGTGGTGAAGCGCCGGACCGCCAAGGTATGCATCGTGCACTCGATCCACGGTCGTTAATTTCCAATTTCTGTTACCATTCGTGGCGAATCCGTGATCCCAAGGAGCCGTGTACGTCAATTGCGCACGCTCAGATCCATGGGAGCCCCGTGGACGCAATTTCCCGGGGCCACCCGACCTCAGCCGGGCCGCACTGCCGATGTGTCGAGGCTGGGTCGCGCTCCGCAGCGACTGCTGAAGCTGCTGCTGTGCTACCGAGCACGTTGCCGCCTGAAGAAGGTACGGCCGCCAGGTGTGGCTCCTTTGGTGTTCGTCCTGTTCGCCGCTGGGATGATCCTGTGGAGCCCAGCGGTGTGGGCCAGGAGGGCGGACGGGCGTCAATGGGTCGCGCCTGTATTGCCGGCGGGGTCCCGGCTGGCGGTGCCTCTGGACGCTCGCGGACCCCGTGGTCGCTGCTATCTGATGTGGTACGGGTTCCAGCAGCTGGCCAATGGCTCACGCGTGCTGTTGCAGCTCAGCCGGCGGGCGGCGGCTCGGATCCGTCGCGTGGGCCGGACCCTGCGGGTGGACCTGCGCGGTTGTCGGCTGCATGAACGGATACGGCGACGACCCCTGGAGACGCGCTTCTTTCGCACACCGGTGGCGTCGGTGCGCGGGGTGCAAAGGGGGCGCGACGTGCGGGTACGGATACGGCTCAAGCGGGTGAGTCGGCTGCGTGTCCGCCGCTTGCGGCGGGCGCCCCAGCACTTTGTGGTGCTGGAATTCCCAGACCCCGGGGCCGGCAAGCTGCGGGCCTGGCCGACGCCCCGACCGATCGCGTCGCCCCCGCGGCCAGCCGAGCGGCGTCGGGCATCCCCGCGCACGTGCCCGTTCGTTCGGCATCGGCCTGGCCTACGGGATCTTCCTCGTCCCCGCTCCAAGCGCACCAAGGTTGCCAAGCCCTGGATCGAGCATTTCAAGCACAACGGCGCGGCGCGACGGGTCTTCTATCACCGCTTTCAGTTCCTGTGTTCCGACGGCCCGTGTTGGTACGACGGGGGCGGGATCATGACCCACCCCACCGCCTGGTACCCGCTCCCGGGGTACTGGCGCCTTCTACGTTTCGGCATCGGCCTGGCCGGCGCCGGCGAGCAACACCAGCAGGTCGACGAATGGTACCACCACCAGTGGGGCGTTGAGCTGTTGCTGTCGGCCGGGCTCCAGGTGCCCATGCGGGTGACCCCCTACGTGGAGTTTCAGGGCAGCCTTGGTCTCATGCACCTGTATCTATACAACCGCGACGCGTTCTCCCTGGCCTACTCGCTGAGCGTTCTCGCCGGCGCTGAGTGGTTCATCGTTGCCCGCATGACCATCGGCGTCGCCGTGGGCTGGCGTCGCACCATTGCCCGCTACGAAGGCGCAGATCTCTTCGCTGACAGCTTCTTCCTGCAGGTTAGCTTCGGGCTTTGACACGGGGACACAGTGCGCGTTGTCGGGGATGCAGAGAGGGTTGTCGGGGATGCTGGGCAGGTTGGTGGGGATGCTGGGTTGGTATGTCGAGGGGCTTTGAGCTCAGACCGTCGCGACGGGGTCTAGGGGTTGGGCTGGGTAGACTACGCCGTGCTTGGGGGGCATGGAGTTGTAGACCCAGTTGATGTCGATGGCGCCGGTGCCGAGGGCGAGGGGGCCGCGGTAGCCGGTGAAGATGCCGCGTACCAGGACGCTCTCCATGGCGAGGTTGAGGCCGAGGAGGGCGACGGTCTCGCCGGGGACGAGGCGTCCGAGCTGGGCGCGGTACACGGTGGGGGCGAAGATCAGGCGGCGGCTGTCGGCGGTCTGGCAGGGCACGACGGGGACGAGCTCGGGGAAGCCGTCGGGGCCGATCCAGGCGAGGAACTTGAGGGTGTCGGGGCGGGCCAGGAGGCGCTGGGCCCAGGGCTTGAGGATCGCCGGGCCAAGGCCCGTGCCGGAGAAGCGGCGGGTGGCGGCGGTGGTGACCATGCCCGCGGCCACGCCGGGCAGGGAGAGGGGCTCGGGACCGGCGGCGGCCAGGAGATCCATGTAGTGGACGGGGCGAATCGTGCGATCATGACACCTTTGTTGATCACTGCGACGGTATCCACGATCGTCGAATGTGGCGGGCTGGAGGACACACAGTACCGAACGGACTGCTCCCTGTACGCGCACCGTTCCCTCTGCGGCGAGGTTGAGGGGACGCCCCTCTGTGGCTCCCCCGAAGCGACGACCCCCTGCGCCACGATGTGTATCGGGAACGTGCTAAAGATTTGCGCCAGTGAAGTGTCGGTGGACGTAGATTGCGCGGCTTTCGGCCTGGCCTGTGACGACATCGGTGTCGTTCCGACCTGCAAGTAACCGATTGACGCTACCGAACCAGGGACAAGCCGGCCGACGGCAGATCTCCGAACTCCCCACCTCCCCCGCTCCCGAATATCGTTGTATTAGTCCCCGCCCAACCCTACAGTCCCTAATGACAGCCCCACAACTCGAGGAGGTCTTCCGGTGACGCCGCTGGAACGCGACAGCCCCGAGCGCGAAGCGCGCGAGGCCACCGACCACGCCATCGACGCCGCCGGCTGGGTGCCCAAGCCGAAAAAGCGGCGCCTGGAACAAGCCAGTCTAGTGACACTTATCACGCTGATACTATTGCGGTTCCCACCCCTGAGCTGGTACTCTGCACCTTGAACATGGCGCAGGGCAGAAAAAAGACATCCTCTCGTGGACGCTCCGCGGCCCGTGCGTTTGGCACGGGGAGATTGAGGACGCCTTCCGGGAGAACGAGGCGCAGGATTGGGCCAAGGATCCTCTGGCCAAGCTGGGCGTGGCGGGGGATGCGGCCGCCAAGGAGTACTCCGAGGCGGTGGAGGCGGGTCGCGCACTGCAGAAGGCGCAGGCGAGGCGGGCCAAGGTCGCCGATGAGGGTCGGGAGATCCTGGTGCCGTTCCGACGATGCGTGCGAGGGACCTTCGGGAGCACGTCGAAGGAGTACCGGGACCTGCTGGACCGGCAGTACCGCAAGAAGCCCAGCCCCGAGCCCACGCCCACGCCCGCCACGTAGCCGCAGCGGCCAGCAGCATCGTCCTGGACAGAACCGGTGGGATCCGTGCCCGCCCTGACATTTGACGTTCTTGGTTTGGTTGAGCATAACGCTCGGACTTCATTGCATATATTGTTGGTGGGGATGCAGGTGCGGGCCGTGGGAACGCAGAAGCGGGCCGTGGGAATGCGGAGATGGCTCGGAGGAACGCAGAAGCGGGCCGTGGGAATGCAGAAATGGGCCATGGGAATGCAGAAACGGCTACCGGAAATGCAGAGATGGCTTCCGGGAATGTGGGGCAGTTTGGCGGGGTTGCAGGGCTGGTTGGTGGGGATGCGGGGCTGGGCAGGTGGGGATGCGGGACTGGTTGGTGGGGATGCGGGGCTGGGCAGGTGGGGATGCGGGACTGGGCAGGTGTCAGGAACAGCGGATCGGCGTCTTGGCGCAAGTCAGATCAACGCCTGGGAGAGGCGAGCTGCTCAATCCAGCGTTCAACCATTCGTGGTAACGCCTTCCCTCGGTGCCACTGCCCGTTCTTGAGCTGCCATGCAACGAGCTCCTGACTTGCCCCGTACTCTTCCCCGAGCTCATCGACGAGCTTTCTGCACTCCTCGAAGGAAGATAGCTTCCTCGTCCTCGCACGTTCCACGGCCTCGTCCTGTGGCATGAGCAGCTCGGCTGCAAACGCCCGGGCACGTTTTTCGGGTAGCTCTGGTGCGCGAGGACTCAGCGCCTCCGCGAATGGCAAGGCGCCCTCACGGTCCCAGACTAGATGGCAAAGCTCGTGAGCGAGAGTCGCGCGTCGCCCCATCCCTCCCTGTGCGTGGTGCCCGTCCGTGTTCACGAGGATTGCCGGACCGTGATTCCCGCCGAACACCGCGACCGCGTCAATATCGTCCACGCCAAGACCTACTTCCAGAATCAAGGCGCCGAGCTCCCCGAGCACCTGCTCGATCTCGACTCGGCCTTCGGCTCGCGTATCCGGAAGTAGCGGTCGCACTGCTTGCGCTAGAGCGTAGCCCTCCTCCCATGCCCTCATGTTACGCGTTGTGAGCCCCTTCACCTTGCTTACCAGTGCGTCAAGACTTGGAGTTTCTCGCTTCTCGATCTTCTTGATCTCGTCAAGTAGCCGCCTGAGGTTTTCGTCGTCTACCAGACCAGCAGTCATCCGTGCAGCCACCAGTATTTCGTCTTCTGTATATCGTCCGTCGCACGCCTTGAGGTATGGCTCCACCAGCGCGCTCGTGCTCGCATCCAGGCCTGCGCCGTACCGGAGGACGAACGTAGCATCAACGGCACGATCACGCGCCTTCCAGCGCTCCTGGGAGATCCTTGCCCGCTCGTCACAAGAGAGCGCGACTCGTGTAGCCACTTCCTCGCCAACCTCCTCGAGAGTCCTTCGGACGTCCGAATACGGGAGCAACAGGTCAACCTGCCCGGTGCTCACGATGGAAAGATTGCCCTGGCGGAGGATGCGAACTGGCGCTGCATACGCGCCCTGAAGTGCGTTCGCGAGGTCGTGCACTTCGAGAAACGATAGCATTTCCTCGTGGACTTCATCTGCATACTCTGGTGACTCGTCCGCTCGAATCCTCTCAACCTCCCTCTCCAGGTCCATCGGCGATAGTGGATTGAGCGGCGCCGGGTAGGCCTGCTCCCACTCCAGGTGAGACCACGCCTCGACGAGGAACTCCAGAAGCTCCACCCAAGTCCACTCGATCCCATCAGCCTCAGCGAGTCCCTCTTCCGCCGATCCCCAAATCGGATTTCCGCCGACCCACAGGACTACTACCCCGCGAGTCACCTCCGCCGCCGAACCGGACTCGACTCCCGACCACAGTAGCGAAAGCCCGAACTGCTCGCGGTTTCCAAACATCAATTGTTCCCCAGCCATCTCTCTATCTCCCTAGCGCAGCCCAGTCGCTCGGCTTCCTCACGTATACTCGTGTGAATCTTTGGCGGTACTCGTCGCTGCTGATAGTCTTCTGGGAAAGCATGATAGCTGCGTCCTGCAACGGTTGGTGTCGCGCGGTATAGCCAGCCGTTATGCACGATGTAGATTCGTTTGGGGTGCTCGTGCACCCAGTTCGACGGAAACCACGGTATCCCGCTGTTTAGCAGGCGATTCAACAGCTCTCGGTTTTCCTCCGATGGTGCAAGCTTGCTCGGGCACTTACCTACCCGCACGCTCCCGCGGCTCTTGCGTCTCGGAACCTCGACAAAGCCTGGATGATCCTTCTCCCAATGATGCTTCCTCTTCGGGTTTTCGTCTGACTGGTATTCCCACCGGGTGTGCGCTGCGCTGATCATGGCTTCTCTGATCGGCTCCGTTTCCATAGGCATTCGTCCCTGCCACCGCCAACCATGGAACTAGTAACATAGCAGTCATCAGGTCAGCGAGGCAATCTCGGAACGTCCACAGTCTACTGTCCATGTCGCTGGCGACAGATGGCGGGAGCGGTCTGTCAGAGCGTGGGAGTGACGGGGTCCAGGGGTTGGGCTGGGTAGACCGTGCCGTGCTTGGGGGGCATGGAGTTGTAGACCCAGTTGATGTCGATGAGGCCGGTGCCGAGGCCGGGGCCGAGGAGGCCGCGGTAGCCGGTGAAGTGGCCGCGTACCAGGACGCTCTCCATGGCGAGGTTGAGCCCGAAAAGGGCGACGGTTTCGCCGGGGACGAGGCGCGCAAGAAGGGCGCGGTACACGGTGGGCGCGAAGACGAGGCGGCGGCTGTCGGCGGTCTGGCAGGGCACGACGGGCACGAGGTCGGGGAACCCGTCGGGGCCGATCCAGGCGAGGAACTTGAGGGTGTCGGGGCGGGCCAGGAGGCGCTGGGCCCAGGGCTTGAGGATCGCCGGGCCGAGGCCCGTGCCGGAGAAGCGGCGGGTGGCGGCGGTGGTGACCATTCCCGCGGCCACGCCGGGCAGGGAGAGGGGCTCGGGGCCGGACACAGACATGAGGTCCATGTAGTGGACGGTGTGGATCCCGAAGTAGGCGTTGTAGCGGAACATGGGCGACTGGTTGAACAGGTCGTAGTCCGGGCCCTCGTGGGCGGCGTGGGTCCACCGGGCCTTGCCGCGCCAGAGGCGCCGATCCATGGTCATGACGAGGAACGCGGTCTCGGGGCGGTGGCGGACGTTGTCCTTGCTGCGCCCCTCGCAGAACTGGCCCCACATGAGGTGGGTGGGATCCTTGGCCCGCAGGGTGGTGATCAGGGTCAGGTGGGGCAGCCCTTCGGCGTCCCGGGTGGCGACCAGGCCGATCTTCTGGTCGGGCTCGAAGGCCTCGATGGCCTCGGGGGAGAGGTGCTGTTTCATGGGGTCACGGCTCGATCTCCGTGGCGCCGGGCACGTGGACGATGGCCGGGTCCACGCCTGAGGCGCGGGCCACGTCGCCCAGTCGGGCCAGGGCTTCGGGGGACTGGGGCTTCACACCGGCGTAGGGCCAATGGAGCCCGAGGCGCCGGTACTTGTCCTCGCAGAGGTGGTTGAAGGTGTTCAGATCCCACCGGCTCACCCTGCCGGGGTGGTTCTGGGCCAGGTGGGCGCCGATGGCGCGGATGTTCTCGTCGGTGTCGGTGTCGCCGGGGATCAGCGGGGTGCGGATCCAGAGGTCGGTCCCGGGGGCGTGGGCCTCGGGTTGGGACTTGGGTTGGGCCTCGATGCGGGCGGCCACGGCGGCGAGGTTGGCCAGGATGCGCTGGTTGTCGTGGCCGGTGAGCCGGGCGTGCAGGGCGGGGTCCAGCGTCTTGAGGTCGTACAGGACGAGGTCGGCGTGGCGCACCAGGGACATGAGCTTGGCCTCGGCGCAGTGGCCGCAGGTGTCCAGGGCCACGTGGAGCCCGAGGTCTCGGAGGCGTCGGCCGAGGGCGGCACAGAAGGTCGCCTGGAGGGTGGGCTCGCCTCCGGACAGGGTGATCCCGCCGCCCGAGGCGTCGAAGTAGGCGCGGTCCTTGACCACCTCGTCCACCAGGGCGTCCACCGTCCAGGGCTCACCGAGGCGCTCCATGGCGGTGGTGGGGCACTCGTCCACGCAGGCGCCACAGGCGCGGCAGGTCGCGGCGCGGGTGATCCCGGAAGTCCCGGCTGTCAGCGCGTGGTTGGGGCACGCCTCGACGCAGGAGGCGCAGCCGATGCACAGGTGGTCGTTCCACGTCACCTGGGGGGCGACCGGGATGGACTCGGGGTTGTGGCACCAGCGGCAGGCCAAAGAGCAGCCTTTGAAGAAGACGGTGGTGCGGATCCCCGGGCCGTCCTCGGTGGACATCCGCTGGATGTTCAGCACCGTGGCGCTCGGCGCGGGGGTCGGCGTGGCGCTCGGCGCGGGGGTCACTTTGCTGGCTGCGGACATGGGCCTACCACTGGTTGTGGCTCTCCCGGGCGATGATCTCGTCCTGCAGCTCCCGGCCGATGGAGGCGAAGTAGGCGTTGTAGCCGGTGACCCGCACGAGGAGGTTCCGGTAGTCCTGGGGGTGCTTCTGGGCCTCGGCGAGGAGCGCGGCGTCCACGACGTTGATCTGCAGGGCCGTCCCGCCGTTTTCGCAGTAGCCGCGGAGGAACGCCTTGAGCTTGGACCGGTGCTCGGGATCCCGCATCATCGACGGGTTGAAGGTGATGGTGTGGCTCGCCCCGTTGGGCAGGTTGTTCACGTACCCGGCGAGGTCTCCGGCGCCGTCGTGGGACCGCCCGCCGAGGACCTTGCCCACGGAGTTGGCGTTGGCCGTGGGGCCGCGGATGTCGGCGCCGTTGGAGGGGCAGATGGCGTTGGACAGGAACTGCCCCTTGGGCCGCCCGTCGGCGCTCGCCGCCAGGACGTACCCGTCCCCCACCCAGTAGTTCCAGCTCAGCATGCCCGGGCGGAACTGTCTTCCGGTGCTCTTGGTCCGGTGCCTCCAGGTCTCGGCCGTCCACACCTCCATGACCCGCCGGGCCAGGTCGTCGGCCTCGTCGTCGTCCCGGCCGTACTTGGGCGCCCTGAGCTTCGCCCAGGCCTGGAGCACGTCGTGGCCGTCCCAGTTGTCCCGCAGGGCCTCGATCAGCTCGGCCATGGTGCAGCGCTTCGCGTCGAAGACCAGGTCCTTGATGGCCAGCAGGGAGTCGACGGTGGTGGCGAAGGTGACCGCCTCGATGGTGACGAAGTTGATCTCCGGCCCGCCCTCGGTGATGTCCTTCCCTTTCTCGGCGCAGCCGCGCACCAGGCACGACAGGTACGGCGTCGGGGAGAAGTCGGCGCGGATCCGCTCGCTCCGCTCGTACAGGTCCACCGCCGCCCTGACGATGTGCCGGGTCTGGATCTCGAAGGCGCGCCAGACCTGGTCAAAGGTCGTGAACCGCGTGGCGTCCCCGGTGCTCGGGCCGTCCTGACGGATGGGATCCGCCTTGCCCGTGATGGGATCCACCGCGGGGATCAGGTCCTTGCCGCCGGTCAACGCGAGCTCCACGGCCTTGAGCAGGTTCAGGTTCACGTCCACCGTGCCGGATCGGTCGTTGCCCACCATGGTGTTCTCGAGGCAGCCCACGGGCGCGTAGTCGTGGACGTTGCCCGGGTGGATCAGGTCCTCGATCCCGGCCATCCGGGCTTGGCGGACCAGGCCCGCCATGGACCGCTCGTCGAAGTTCAGCAGAAAGGGCGCCCCCTGGGAGCCCGAGACCATCTCGACGATCTTGTCGAGCAGCGCCTCGGGCGTCCGGCGGTGGAGCCGCACGTTCGGCTTGGGCTCCAGGATGGGGCTCATCTCGTCGATGACCTCGAGAATGGCGTAGGTGAGATCGTTGGTCATGTCCCGGCCTTCGGGACCCATGCCCGAGAGGGTCAGGAGCTGGCCGAACCCGGCGGTGATGCCCTGGTTGCCACCCACGCGGATCATGGCGTCGTAGGCGGTGTTGGCGTGGACCCAGAAGCACTTGAGGATCTCCTTGCCGTGGTCCCGCTCCATGCCGTCTGCCCGGGAGGCCTCCCAGTAGGGCAGGAGGTACTGGTCGATGCGGCCGAAGCTCACGCCGGGCCCTGGGTAGCACTCGTCGGCCATGACCAGCATGTGGTTGAGCCACAGGGCCTGGACCGCCTCCCAGAAGGTGGTGGGCGGCTCCCAGCCCACGCGGTCGAGGTTGCTCTCCATCAGCAGCAGCTCGGCCTTGCGTCGCGGCTCGGGCGTCCGGTCGGCCTCGGCGCGGCAGAGGCGCGCGTACCGCTGCGCCAGGTCCCGGGCCATGGTGGCGGCGGTCATCATGGCCTTGAGCTGGCTGCCCCGCTTGGAGGACTGGTCGGTGAAGGGGAGGGCCTCGAACCGAGCGAGGAGGTCCTGGTGGATCCCCTTCCAGCCCAGGCGCAGGGCCCGCTGGTGATCGGGGATCACGTGGCCGCTGGTGGCGCCGGCGTTGCCGTACCCGTGGTTGTGGAACCACTTCACGGCCTCACGCACGCCGGTCTTCGTCCCGGGCAGCCCGTGGACCAGCAGGTCCCGCATCCAGGCCTCGGTGCGGCTCCAGCACCGCGACGCCGCGAGGTTGAACCTCCCCCCGGCCAAGAGGTCCCCGGGCAAGAGCTCCTGGGGCAGGTACCGGACCATCACCTCCTTGATGAACCAGGCGCGCCGCTCGGGCAGGCTCCACTGCCAGAACTTGGGCGGCAGGGTCACCGGCAGCGCCGCCTGGTGCGTGGACGAGCGGAACGCCTGGAAGAACGCGTAGGACTCCGGGACGATGTAGAAGGACAGCTCATCGTAGAGCACGTCATGGTTCGTGCCCGTGGTGAAGCAGGCCCACTCGTTGGTCCAGGCGCGGTCCACGCCGCGGAAGTAGAAGTCCCGCAGCCCCTGGATCCGCTCCGAGAGCCCGTGGGGCTCCTTGATTTCGTGTTTCATGACGACTCCCCATCCGGCAGCCCGGGACGAACCTTGAAGACGATCTCCTTACGGATCTCCACGGTGCCTGGCTTGGCGCCGCGGGGCTTGGAGACGTGCTTGGCGAGGGTCGCCGACACGGGCACGACGCCGCCTGCGCGGGCCTTGCTGTAGTAGGCGGCCACGGCCGCGGCCTGCTTGAGGGTCGCCCGGTCGGCCTCCTCGCCGTCGGGCACCTGCAGGACCACGTGGCTGCCGGGCATGCCCCGCACGTGGAACCACCAGTCGTTGGCCCGGGCGATGCGCAGGCTCAGCCGGTCGTTGTCGGCGTCGGTGCGCCCTGCGAGGACCTGCCACCCGTTGGGCAGCCTGTGCTCGTAGACCTTCGGCTCGGGCGGCCTCGTGCCTCCGCGTGACATGGGCGGAGCGTACCACCATGCCGCACCGCGGCAAACCCAACAGTTGTGATCGTCGGCACATTTCTGCTATAGGGCTATTGGAGGCAAAATATAAGAGGAGCAGAAGATGCAGCGTACGATTACCGGAAGCGTCGCGGTGCTCGTTGCGGCCTTGTTGATCCTGGCCTGTGGCCCGGTGGACTCGAACGTCGGCGGGAACAACTACAACGCCAACCAAAACGTCAACTACAACACCAACCAGAACACCACCTGGCCCGACGCCTCGGTGGAGGATCTGGTGCGCGTCTACGGCACCATCTGGAGCCCTGGGTCCGACAAGGCGGACGTGTCGGAGAAGAACCGCTTCCCCATCCCGGGCGCGGCGGTCATCGCTTACAGCGGTCCCCCGGCGGAGATCCCCCAGGTGGCCTACTGCAACGAGTGTGTGGAGTACACCGCGGGCACGCCCAACACCATCGCGGACCCGGTGACCGGTGAGTTCGAGCTGCTGCTCATGCCCGGGCGGGACTATCACCTGACCATCCAGAAGGGCGAGTTCCGCCGGGTCCGGCTCTTCTCCGTGCCCAACGCCCCGGGGACGGAATACGAGATCAGCTTCGTGCCCGGCGGGCCGCGCCCGGTGGAGACCACCCTGCCGAATCGCACGGACCTGGCCAACGGGGACAACGTACCCAAGATCGCCATGATCAAGGGCTCCTATGAGGACATGGAGCCCATGTTCACGGCCCTGGGATTCGACTACACCAACGCGGGCGTCGACTTCGACATCTTCTGCGTGGCGGATCCCTTCTTCAACACGTGCCCCACCGACTCGGACCCGGTCGCGGATCTGCTCAACGACGCCGCGAGGCTCGCCGAGTACAACCTGATCATCGTGAGCTGCGGCGCGGACTGGGAGAACGGCGGCACCGCCGAGGCCAACCTGCGCCAGTGGGTCAAGGACGGCGGCAGCCTCTATGTGGACGACTTCAACTACGACTTCGTGGAGCAGCCCTGGCCGGAGTTCCTCTCGTGGTACGTGGACACGCCCGAGGACGGCATGGGCGGCACAGGCCCCTGCGGCGACACGAGCAACCCGTCGGACGGCTGGGGCAACTGCAACAACTGGAGCAGCTACGACTTCGCCGGCAACACCGGCGACGCCACGGAGTTCGGCGCCTGGCTGGCCCTGGCCGAGGTGAACCAGGGCGCCCCCCTGGTGCTCCAGGCCGCCTGGGACTACCTCTTCCAGATGGGCCCCGGTGAGGTGGGCCGCTCCGAGACGGGCCAGGGCCCCAACGGCGAGGTCTACATGGAGCCCAAGGTGTGGATGTGGAACACCGAGAACGTGCCCTTTGGCAGCCCGCCGGTGCCCGCCACGGTGTCATGGCCCTTCTACTGCGGCAAGGTGCTCTACACCGTCTATCACACCCACAGCGGCAGCGGTGGGGCCAACTACGAGCTGCTCCTCCAGGAGAAGATCATGATGTACCTCATCATGGAGGTGCAGACCTGCTCCACCGGCCCCGTCGTCGACTAAACAGAGTCACCTTGATTGCGATCCTTCGTGCGATCCGGCGTCAGCCGCTGTGGTGCGTGCTCACGTACCCAAGTACGCTCCGCGCGCTCCTCGCGGCTTCCTTGTCTCCCGCTTGTCTCACAATCAATGCGACTCTGTTTTGCTCGTTGTTTCGGTCTATAGTGGAGGGGGAGGGGTTGCGATGAACGAAGAGATCCCTCAGGAGGTTCGCGCCGCGGCCAAGCACGGCGCGGTGCGTGACGCCAGCCGGCTGATCAACTTCGGCGACATCCTCTACCAGCTGGGGACGCTGCTGTACCGCAAGTCCCTGCGCTACACCCTGCTCACGGCGGGCATCGCCTTCCTCGGCTACTTCTCGGGCTTCGCCGGCCTGCCCGGGTTCAGCGGCAAGCAGGCCATCGCCCTGCCGCTCATCGTCGGTGGGGTGACCCTCTTGTCGGGCGTGCTGCTCCGGGTGATCCCCGCGGTGATCGCCTCGAGGCAGATGATGGTCGCCCAGGCCAACGACATGAACCTCATGGAGGACTACCGCAAGGGCGAGGTGGAGACCCACCTGCGGGGCCTGTGGGACCGGGTCTACCGCTACGAGTTCCGACTCGCCGAGCAGATGGCCGGGCGCGACCCGGACTGGGAGGCCGGAGAGGCGGCCTTTCTCCGGCTCGCCCGCCGGGCCCTGGAGAGTCACCTGTCTCAGCCGCGGGAGTACTTCGAGCTGGGCATCGACCTGCACCACTACGAGGACTGGCGGGACGGGGCGTACTTCGACCAGTCGGACATCAAGCTGCTCGAGCAGTACGAGGGCGACAGCGGCCTGACCGCGGTGAAGCGGTGGGCGGGGCTCGGCATGTTCGACGCGCTCCGGCAGATGCCTACCCGGTTCACCCAGCGGGCGTGGTTCTCGCTCATCACGCGGGCGGTGGCCATCCACGTGGCCGACGCCGTCGACAGCCTCAACCGCAAGCACCGCACGGACGTGTTCAACGCCCAGGTGCTCGTCTGGCCCGCCGAGGAGCGGGCGGGCTGGATCGAGCAGTTCCCCGGGGCGCGGGAGGAGGTGCTCGATCGCCGGAGGAAGCTGATGCTGCGGGTCTTCGGGCCGGACCGCGCCACGGCGAGGAACCTGCTCGATCGCATGTTTGCGCCCAACTTCGAGCTGGCCACGGACCTGCGTACGCGGTTCGATCCGGAGTACTGCGTGGGCGGGCTCCGCTACGACGTGTCGGGCGACCTGGCCAGCGCGGAGTTTGTGCACGACCGCCGCCTCGCGCGCCGGATCAAACGGTGGGTGACCCGGTCGGGGCGGGAGCTGAGTGTCTTCGACGACCACCTCGCCGAGGCGCACCCGTCCCTGGGCGATCCTGACCGCGCCGAGGATCTCCGGGCGGTGCGCATCGCCTGGCACATCGACCGGAGAGGCTTGAAGCGACGGTTCCTCGCCGGCCAGGCCCGGTCCATGTCGGCCGAAGGGCTCCGGGCGATCTCCACCGAGCTGGTGGACCTCGCCACCAAGGACACCGACTGCTTCTCCCGCCGACTCCTGAGCCTGCGCCAGCACCACGAGCTCACGCGGCTGGAGCGCATCGGCTACTACCGCCTGGTGGACGCCCTCTGGCCGCCCGAAGAGCTGTAGGGACAGGGGTTAGTCCCTTGTCAACCAAATCGTGCGCAAGATGGTATCAACTTGTGCACACATCGAGCTGGTATCGAACTGCTATTGGCCGTTGGCAATTTGGTATTAGCTTCCTGATTCCGGAGTGTTGGCTAACTGCAAATCGCTATCGGCAAACAGGTCCCGGCTACGCCGGGTTGGGGGCCGCGAAAGGGAAATTCGATCGTTCAGGCCGCCGATACATCCCGGCTCGCTTTGTTGCCAGGCGGTCGAATATTCCCGATATGCTCCCTTCTGGCGCCTCGCGAGCCGGGCGCCTTGACGGCCCGAATCGACCGACTTCCCAATTCGCGGCCCCTTAGTCGGAGTCGCCGCCTTGGGGGAGCCGCCGCTGGCCCCGCCGCTCGCCGTCCAGGCGATGGCCGCTCAGCGCGGTGACCACTCCGTGGAGCGTCCTGGCCTCCTGTTCGGTGGGCGCCGACCGCGTGAGCCACACCCGCAGGGCCCGCACCATGGCCGGCCGGTTCGCCGGCACCTTGAAGAAGGTCGCTCGGTCCAGCGCCTGCTCCAGGTGGTGCATGAGCCGCAGGACCGCCTCCTTGGGGGCCTGGGGCTCCCCCGTGTCGGTGCGGGTGCGCGCCGGGGTGTCGTCCCCGGAGCGAAACCACTCGTAGGCGACGACCAGCACGGCCTGACCGAGGTTCAGCGACGAAAAGGCGGGGTTGAGGGGTACGGTGATGGCCGCGTCCGCCAGGGCCATGTCGTCGTTGTGCAGCCCGGACCGCTCCGCCCCGAAGAGAACGCCCGCGTCGCCTCCGTCGGCCCCGAGCGCCCGCATCTCCGCCGCGGCCTGACCGGGCGTGACCACCACCTGGTCCAGGTCCCGCCGGCGAGCGGTGGTGGCGTAGACGCGGCTGAGATCCGCCACGGCCTCCCCGGTGGTCTCATGGACCCGCACGGGCGCGAGCACGTCCAGGGCCCCGGCAGCCGCCGCCTCGGCCTGGGGGCTCGGCCACCCGTCGCGCGGCCGCACCAGCCGAAGGTCTGTCAGCCCACAGTTGACCATGGCCCGCGCGGCGAAGCCGATGTTCTCCCCGAGCTGCGGCGCCACCAGCACGACGGCCGGCCCGCCGAGGATGGGCGTGACACTGCGATCCGTTCCGGACATGGTTCCCACAATAGCGGAAGGGGACGGCGTGCGATATCTCGAAAGGCTCGGTGAGTGGGGTGGTCTACAACAAAGTGTCTACCGTCCGAAGAGGGTGTCGGCTTCGGCGATGATGGTGGGGCAGTCGCTGTCGGGGGGGACGCGGAGGGCCTGGAAGGTGGAGTCGATGCCCGGGGTCTGGTCAAAGGTCGGGGTGACCTGGTCCAGGACCCCGAGCTCGGCGTCGTTGCAGGCGCGTTTTTCGCCGCCGCCGAGGGGCTCGATGCGGCAGCCCACCACGGCCAGGTCCAGGCCGAAGGTCGCGGTGCCCACGAGGAGGTCAGGGCGGCCCACGAGGCCGTCGAAGGCCACCCAGGCGCGGAGGGTGGCGTAGACCTCGTCCACCTCCAGCCCGGGCACGTTCTCGGCCTCCACCGTGGCCGCGGGCTTGGTGTCCAGGTCCACGTCGAAGAGGCAGTTCAGCGCCTCGGGTCCCGGGCACGTTTGACTCTCGACGTCCTGGGGCAGGGGATCGAGAAGGTCGTCGCCCAGGCGCACCGCCACCAGGACCACCGCGGGGCCGGTGACGAAGCCCGCGCAGGTGCGCTCGCCGGCGAGGGTGAAGTGCGTCACCGCGGGAGCGACGAGCTCGAGGGTCTGCCGGCGCACGGTGAAGACGGTGGGCTCGGGCTGCCCGGGGATCTCCATCTTGGGCACCACCAGGTCGCACATCTTCAGTGTCAGAGTCCCGGCGCCGGCGGCCGGGTCGTAGTCCAGGTCGGCGTAGCCGATGGCCGTTCCGATGGTGTCCGTCTCCACGATGCTGGCGGCGTTGACGTGGACGTACTGCACCACCTTCACGGCGAAGCGGCCGGAGGCCTCGCCGGGGTCCCGAGGGTCGAAGGGCAGGTCGCACTGGATCCCGCCGTCCACCGTGGCCGGGGGATCGTCGCCCTGGTCGCAGGGTCCCGGGTCGTCAGCCGCGACGCAGCCACCGCCTACCGCGAGGCCGCTGCCGCCCACTGCGAGGAGCGTACCCAGCAAGAGGATATACAAGAGGCGGGCCATCCGATTCGCCTGTCCTGTCACCGCGCCGGTCGCCGGGTCGCGAGGTCCGGGGCGGTGTTTCAGTTGGTTCAGTCTAGAATGAACGAAACGGATTGACAAGCGGATTGCGCGCGGGCCGGTAGGGATGGGGGATCACTGGCAGACCAGGCGGTTCATCCCGGTGGGCGAGCCGAAATTGTCGCAGAAGGTGGGTTCAGGGCAGTCCCGGTTGCCGCGGCACCTGATCTGACAGGTGGGCGCCTCTCCGATCCTCTGGCCCACGCACGAAAAACCGTCAGGGCAGTCGCAGTCGACATCACACACCGTGCCTATGGAGTCGGTGTCCATGGCGGGTTGGCACCAGTCGAATCCCTGGTCGGGCAATGGCAGGCACGCGAAGCCCGGGTCGCAGTCGGCGTTGGACTCGCAGGTGTCCAGCATCCCGGTGGAAAGGCAGACCCCCTGGGAGGTCTGGGGTAGGAAGTCGTTGCAGAACAGGGGGACGGGACAGTCCGCGGTGACGCTGCAGGTCTGGTAGCAGCCCCCCGACCCGTCCATGACGCACCCGAGCTGCGCCTCGCACATGCAGTCGAAGTCACAGGCCGCTCCCCAGTCTCCGGGAACACCCTGCCAGGTGTCGCAGGTGCAGTCCTCGCCCGGATCGCAGGGCCTCACCAGGAAGGGCACGCCGGGGCCGTTGATCAGGTAGTCCAGCAGCTCCCAGGTGCCGGCGGGGAGGCGTCGCAGGGCGATGCGCTCCACACCGGTCTGCACCATGTCGGGACAATCGCGCGTCCCCACGTAGCGCCACACGTAGCCCGTCAGCAACACCAGATGGTCCTGCCCGAAGACTTCGTACTGGACGCCGGCCATCTCGTCGCAGCCTCCGAACATCACCTCTATTTCCACGCGCACGGTCACACCCTGAGGGATCCCGTTGCCGCCCAGGGCCGGGTTGAGCACGACGATGTCCGACAGCGGCACCGTGGTCAGCTCCCAGGCGTCGTCTCCTTCGCAGGTCACCGTGCCACCGTCCGGGCGATCCCCCGCGTCCGTCGGCACCGCCCCGTCCGGGATCATGGTGTTGTTGTTGGTGTTGTTGTTGCCTGCGGTCGACACAGAGCGGCCACCACATCCCGCCGCCATCACCAGACCGCAGATCGTCAAGGCGTAGACTCGCATGTTTTTCCTCCACCGTGGATCATCGCACCGAACCGCTGCGACTGTCCAGCACCGAGCCGCCGGAAGTCGTCTGGAATGAATCCTTGACGCTGACCCGGGTTACCGAGACGATGGAACGTCTTGTTCGTGGGGGCACGCATGATGAAACACGGAATCGTATTGGGGGCCGCCTGCGCGGCGGTGCTGGGTGTCAACGCTGGGTGCGGGGACAGGGAGGGCTGTCTCGACGAGGCCTGCGACCAGCCCCCGGCGCCCTACTGCGTGGACGGGAGCCACCTCTATGTCTATGAGCCCCAGGGCGCCTGCAGCGGTGGGGAATGCGTCTACGATGGCGCGGAGCACAACTGCCCGGACGGATGCATCGACGGGGAGTGCCTCGGGAACCCATGCGCCGGGATCACCTGCGACGCGCCGCCACCGGACGAGTGCGTGGACGCTGTGAGCCTGCGGCGCTACACCGCGCCGGGCACCTGTGTGGACGGCCATTGCGGCTATCCCCACGAGGACCTCGCCTGTGTCAACGGCTGCGTGGATGGCCAGTGTGTGGGCTGCACCCCGGACTGTGCCGGGGTCGAGTGTGGGCCGGACGGCTGCGGCGGCCACTGTGGAATCTGTGGGCCCACCGAGTCCTGTGACGACGGCCAGTGCGTCGTGGGCTGCCCCGGCGGGTGCGGGGCAGGGGAGGCCTGTGTGGGATTTGCCTGCGCGCCCATTGCCATCGCGTTGGCGAGCGAGGCCTCGGGCGCGCCGTCGCTGTGGTGCCCGCCCGGGTACCAGGAGGCGGGGCACTGGCGCCCGGGCCCCGGCCTGTACGACGGTGCCGTGGAGGGCGACGACTTTCATGGCTACAAGATCGACGCGGGGTGGGTTTGGGTCTGCTCGGCGGATCCGTCCAGGGTGCGGGTGGTGGTGACCACCGACGAGTGCGGCACGGGCAGCACTGCCTGCCCGGACCTGGTGCGCGGCTCCTGGCACGTGGGCGAGGGCTGCGCGGGCTCGGTGACGCACGGCGTGGACGCGGCCGGCGTCTCTGTGGACGCCGGGTGGATGGCGCTGTGCGTGGCCGCCGGCGTGGACGCCCGCGTGGAGACCGGCCACAACGACTGCGGCGCCGACGGCCCGGGGTGCGGCGCCTGGCGGGAGGTGGGCAAGTGGCACACCAACCCCGGCTCCTGCGGCGGCGCCGACACGGGCTTCGGCGACTCTGGCGTGGCCATCGAAGCGGGGTGGATGGTCCTGTGCGTGGACAGCACCGGGTATCCGCCCGTGGATCCCTCCACCGTGGTGGGCAAGGTCATGACCGGGTACCAGGGCTGGTTCGGTGCGCCGGGTGATGGCTCTGTTTCCAACTCATGGCGGCACTGGTTCCGCAACCAGACGCCCGCAGCGGCCAGCGCCACCTTCGACCTGTGGCCGGACCTGTCGGAGCTGGATCCCGACGAGCGGTACGCCACCACCATGACGATCGGGGGTGTCACCGCCCAACTCTACTCGGCGTACAACGCCAAGACCGTGCGCAGGCACCTGCGTTGGATGGCGGACTACGGCATAGACGGCGCCTTTTTGCAGCGGTTCCTCTTGGATGTGGCACCGGGATCTCCGGGCCTGGAGTTTCGCGACCAGGTCACCAGCAACGTCATGAGCGGCGCCGAGAGGTACGGGCGCACTTTCGCCATCATGTACGACATCAGCGGCGCCTCTGCCGGTACCTTGGTGCAGGACCTCATCGCTGACTGGCAGCACCTGGTGGATACCCTCGGCGTGACGGCCTCACGGCGGTACCAGCACCACAACGGGCTGCCCCTGGTGGCGATCTGGGGCCTCGGCTTCACCGATCGCCCGGGCACCGTGGCCGACGCCCAGACCCTGCAGAGCTACTTCTGCTGCGATGCCCAGGTGCAGTACCGCGCGGCGGTCATGGGCGGCGTGCCCACCCACTGGCGCACGGGCACGGGGGACTCGCAGCCTGGCTTCGACGCGGTCTATCGGAGCTTCGACATCATCTCGCCCTGGTCCGTGGGGCGGTACGCCGACGACGCCGGCGTGGACGCCTTCAACGCGGACCAGATCCAGCCGGACCTGGCCGAGGCCACGGCGCAGGGGCGCGACTACCTGCCCGTGGTGTGGCCCGGCTTCTCCTGGGCCAACCTCATGGAGGACCCCGGCGTGTACAATCAGATCCCCCGCCAGGGAGGGGCGTTTTTTTGGAAGCAGATCACCGCCGCCCTGGCCAGCGGCTGCGCGATGGTCTACGTGGCCATGTTCGACGAGGTGGACGAATCCACGGCCATCTTCAAGGCCGCCCAGACCCAGTCCGGCGTGCCCGACCAGGGCCAGTTTCTCTCCCTGGACGCCGACGGGCAGTCCGTGCCGAGCGACTGGTACCTGCGCCTCGCCGGCGCTGGCGCCAAGACCTCGTCGGGGCAGGTGCCGTGGTCCGCCGACCCTCCCTTGCAGTAGCGCCGTTCCATTGACGGCAGGCCCGAAGGACTTATTTTATCGCCGGAGCGAACAACCCGCGGATGTGACAAAAAGGAGCCGAGGTCCATGAAAGAGCCCACCGTGCAAAAGAGCCTGGAGCTGGCCGCTGAGACCGAGCGACAGGGCGCCCGCTTCTACACCAAGATGGCGAAGCGCTTCGCCGACAAGGGGGACGTGGCCGCTGTCTTCGAGCAGCTCGCCGCCGATGAGGAGGTCCACGAGAAGAAGTTCCAGTCCCTCCTCGCCGGCGCTCCGGAGGATCCCATCACCGCCCATCAGTTCGACCGGGATCAGTACCTGCGGGCCGTGGCCATCTCGGAGTTCATCAAGGCGGAGCACTTCGTGGACGTCGACAAGGTGGAGACCGTGGGGGATGCCTTGAACCACGCCATCGGCATGGAGAAGTCCACCCTGGTCTTCTACTATGGTCTCGCCGACGAGCTCGGCGGGCACGAGGCCCTGGAGGCCATCATCAGCGAAGAGAAGAGCCACATCGTCGCCCTCACCAAGCGGCTGGAAGAGACCACACGCTAGTCGCGATCAGGCGCGGGCTACATCGGCGATCGGGCGCCGGGCTACATCGGCGTGAACCCGTTGGCCTGCCAGTAGTCCTCACGCAGGGCGGCCTGCTGACTGGTCAGGGCGGCGTAGTGGTTGGCCTCCCAGTCGGCGAGCTCCTCGTAGAAGCGCTTCATGAACGGGATGTCCGTCTTGGCGGCCTCGGCGCGGTAGAACTTCTCCGAGGAGAGCTCGAGCTGGACGCCCACCGACAGGGCGGTCATCTCGAAGTGAGCGTCGCCCACCCGCGCACGCAGCGCGTCGGAGAAGATGGGGCTCTTGGCGTCCAGGGCCCGGCTGTGGTCCAGCCGCGCGGTCTCGTCCAGGCTGCCAGTTTCGGTCAGGGCGTCGTACTGGTGCCGCAGGAACTCCTGGTGCTGGCGCTCCTCGGCGGCGAGCTGGTCGAAGATCTCGCGGCCCTGGGGATCGGAGGTGGTGGCAGCGGCCATTCGGTAGAAGTGCTCGCCCTCCACCTCGGCCAGAAAGGCCCTCTTGAGGCCGTCGGTCAGGTCTTTGGTCAACGCGTTCATCCGACTCTCCTTGTGGCGCTTGGGCCTGGGGCACTCAAGTCCGGGGCAGTGCCGCGACCGATAAGCTCGACCATTTGAGGCCTTGCGTCAACCCCGGGATCTCACGGCCGCGGTTGCCATGGGGGAATCAATGCCTACTGTATAAGTAGTCAATGACGCTCTGCGTCCAGCCAGACGGCGTGTCCGGGTGTCTCCTGGTCCGCTGGGGAAACGGAGGACGACCTTGAGAAGGATCCTGTTGCCCGAACCCGAGGCCTTCCGCCCGCGCGGGGCTCGGTCGCAGGGGTGGCCCGAGAGCGCCGTCGCCCTGGCGGACGCCGACCCAGGGGGCACCGTGGAGAGGTTGCCACGCGCCGGCCGCCAGACGACGAGCATTGATCCGGCGACCGGAGCGGTGCTGGGCCATGTGGTCGAGGACACGGCCGCCGAGGTCCAGCGGGCCGTGTCCAGGGCCCGCCAGGCCCAGCCCCTCTGGGCGGCGCTGCCCGTGCGCGAGCGCGTGGCGGCTCTGGTCCGGGTGCGGGACGCCATCGTGCGCGACGCCGACGATCTCGCGGAGACCATCTCCCGGGACAACGGCAAGACCCGCACGGACGCATTGACCGACGAGATCCTGCCCGCGGCGGCGGCCGCGGACTACTACGCCCGGAACGCGGAGCGGTTCCTGGCGGACAAGCGCCTGAAGCCCGGCCTGGCGCTGCTGGCCTACAAGTCCAGCCGCGTCGTGCGCGTGCCCCTGGGTGTGGTGGGCATCATCTCGCCGTGGAACTACCCCTTCGCGATTCCCTTCTCCGAGGTGGTGATGGCCCTGGCCGCCGGCAACGCCGTGGTGCTCAAGGTCGCCACCCAGACCCAGCAGGTTGGGCTCGCCCTGGCGCGGATCTTCGACGCGGCGACGCCCGCGGGGGTCTTCCAGCACGTGAACGTCCCCGGGCGCGTCGCCGGGCGGGTTCTGTTGGACGCCGGCATCAACAAGCTCTTCTTCACCGGGTCGGTGGCCGTGGGCAAGGAACTCATGGCCATGGCCGCCGAGACCCTCACGCCGGTGTCCCTGGAGCTCGGCGGCAACGATCCCATGTTGGTGTGCGCCGACGCCGACCTGGAGCGGGCGGCGGACGGCGCCGTGTGGGCCGGCATGCAGAATGCCGGGCAGACCTGCGGCGGTGTGGAGCGGATCTACGTGCACCGGGAGGTGTACCGCCCCTTCCTGGACCTGTTGGCAGACCGCGTGCGCCGTCTTCGCGTGGGCCCGGATCGGGACTTCGACGTGGACGTGGGAGCCATCACCACGCCTGCCCAGGTGGAGACCATCCGAGAGCACATCTCGGACGCCCTGGAGCGCGGCGCCACGATCTACGCCCAATCCGACGCCCCCGAGGGGGGGCAGTTCCTCCCGGCCGTGGTGCTCACGGATGTGAGCCACGAGATGCGCGTCCTGCGGGAGGAGACCTTCGGCCCGGTGGTGGCCGTGATGCCCGTGGGCTCCATGGACGAGGCTGTCGACCTCGCCAACGACTCCAACCTCGGGCTCACGGCGTCGGTGTGGTCCCGCGACCGCCGCGCGGCAGACCGGCTGGCCCGGCGCCTCGAGGCCGGCGCGGTGACGATCAACGACCACACCATGAGCAACGGCCTGCCCGAGACGCCCTGGGGCGGGTTCAAGGAGAGCGGCATCGGCCGCACCCACGGGGAGCTCGGCTTTGCCGAGATGACCCAGCCCCAGGTGATCGTGCACGACCACCTGCCCGGGGTGAAGAAGAACCCCTGGTGGCATCCCCACGGTCGCTTTGTCTATGACGGCATGAAGGGGTTGCTGGACCTGTTGTACGGCGATGGGGTCAATCGGCGAGTGGTCGGCGCGTCGCGGTTCCTGCGACTCTTCGCACGCACCTTCGGCGTGCCGGATCCGAGGTCCCGGTAGGGGGCGGTCAGCCCCTCTCCTTCCCGATCCAGCCCACGAAGTCGTCCATGGACGAGACGTCGCCCATGCCGAGGCGAGTGGCGGCGATGTCGATGGCGTGGTCGTAGATGTGCAGCCCCTTGGACGCGGCGATGATCTTGCCGTCCGTCGCCCCCAGGGCCTGGCCCACGTACTCCTTGACCAGCTGCAGCCCGGCCAGGTTCGCGGGGAATCCGCCCCACAGGTCCCAGGAGCGGAAGTAGACGCACATGTGCAGGGTGTTGTCCGCGTCCAGCCGGAAGTCCACCACTCGCAGGCAGGCGGGATCGCGCTCGCCCGTGCCAGGGTCGATGAAGTCGTCCGTGTCCAGGGCCATGGCCAGGTCCGGCGGGAGGCCCTCCGGGGTCTCGTGGCGCGGCTGCGGGGCCCAGCCACCGATGCAGATGGCCGCCTGGTTGTTGCCAGGCGCCCCCCCGAGCTGCTCGATGACCCGCTCCACTCCCGGGGCCAGCCAGGTGCCGTAGATGTACGTCTCGTTGTCGGCCAGGTCGGTGCCCATGAGGTAGCGGGCGAAGTACTCGTCCACGTAGTCCATGCCGTCGACGGGGGGCGGGATGTTCAACAAGGGGGGCATCTCGGGGATGATGGGCCGGGCGCTCGGCTGGTCGATCTGCACGGTGACATAGGGGAACTCGAGCCGGCGCTGTCCCACGTAGGAGCCCTTGTCGATCTCGTAGACGTTCCGGGGGACGTCGCCCTTGACCAGGGCGTACACCAGCTGGAACCAGGCGTCGGGCAGGGTGGTGGCCTTGAAAAGCAGCGCTTCCATCGCGATCTCCTCCGGGGTCGGTGACCCGGGATCGGTGACCCGGGATCGGTGAGCCGGCGTCGGTGAGCCGGCGTCGGTGAGCCGGCGTCGCGGCGCATAGTACCCGCCCGGACCGGGGTTTACCAGGCACTACGGTCCGTTGATGCTCAGATTTTTGAGACGGTCGCGCCTATCTGTCCAAAATTCCACGGGAGGGAAGTGGCACGAGGTTTGCTTCGTCCAAGAGACGTGGAATTGTATCTTCAGACTGGCATTGCGAGGTAGCCATGGCCCCCAAGCGCATGATCCGAAAGTCCGAACAGCCCCAGGAGCCGGGGTATCCCTCCCTGCAGTCCCACCTCACCACGCGGAGGCGGTTCCTGGAGGTGGCGGGGGTCGCCGTGGCGGCGGGTGGGCTGGCCACGGCCTGCGGCCGCGCCCTGGGAAACGAAGGCGAGCCCGACGCCAGCACTCCCACCCCCCCTGGCGGCGATCCCGGGCCGGACTACTACACCATGCGCATTCCGGACGACGGGGAGCTGTACGCGTACCTCATCGACGGCGGCTCGGCGCAGTTCTACGTGGAGCTGGCCACCTACCACTACGACAGCTTCGGGGCCTTGGCAGACCACATCGATGACGCGGCGAGCCGGGCCCGGTCGACCCTGCAGGAGTACACCTACGACAGCCTGAACACCGCCCAGGGCCTGATCGCCGCCGAGGACGACCTCCACGAGGCAATGGACGCGCTCGTCATGGAGCTGAGCGCACACAGCGAGGCCACCATCGAGGCCCTTACGCTGCACATCACGTACCTGGACCCCGAGCCCATGATGATGGGCGAGGCCCCGTTCCCTTCCTACCCCTAGCGCACTGGAGCGATCATGGCTGAGCGACGCAAGCGACCGACCACCCGGAACGCGCAGACGGGCTACCCGTCCCTCCGGGAGCATTTGGCCACCCGCCGCCGGTTCCTGGGCGTGGCGGGTGTCTCCCTCGCCGCCGGGGCGCTGCACGCCGCCTGCAACCGCTCCCTGGGTGCGCCCGGGGACCCGGACGCGGCAGTGACGCCCGACGCCGTCGCCCCGTTGCCCGACACCGGCACCATCCCCCTCCCCGGCAGCGATCAGCAGCCTGACTACTACACCATCCGGATCCCCGTCACGGACGAGCTGTCCGCATACCTGATCGACAACGGCTATGCGCAGTTCTACGTGGAGGCGGTCACCTACGTGGTGGACTCGGCGAACGCCCTGCAGGAGAACATGAGCTCCGCCGAGGACACCTGCCGCCAGACGGTGTCCGAGTTCACCTACGACTCCCTGAACACCGCAGCGGGCGTCGCGGCCTGCGAGGACGATCTGCTCGCCTCCCTGGACGACCTCGTCATGGACCTCGAGGGACACACGAACGCGACCCTCGAGCACGTGACGCTCACCATCACGTACCTGGAGCCCTACGCCGACATCGGTGGCGCCAGGGCGGATCCCAGCTACCCGTAGGGCCCCACCACAGATCACGACGCCGACGCGCGCCGAGCTTACCCGCGTTTCTCCGCGTGGAGGGCCCGGACCCGGGTCAAGAGCCGGCCGATGTGCTCGAAGTACGCCGCGCCCGCCTGGAGCTGGATGTCGTTGTGCCCGGCGCGGGGGATGCGCACGAAGGCGCGGTCGGGGTCTTGCGCTGCCTCGTTGAGCAGGTCGGCGTCCGCGATTGGAATGATCTGGTCGTCTTCGGCGTGGAGGATCAGCAGAGGCAGGGACACCGAGCGCATCTTCTCCAGGTTGCGCGGCCCCCACTGCTCGGTCACGCCGTACTGCTGGGCCGGCACTCCGCAGATCTCCAGCAGGGGCACGATCCGCGCGAAGCCGCTCTCGATGATGACGCCGTCGAGGTCGTCCGCTCGCCGGGCCGCCAGGTCGATGGCCGGCGCCGAGCCCAGGGAGCGCCCCATGACCACCAGCGGCCCCCTGCGCTCCTGCGCCTCCCGCAGGGTAAGGACCTCGTCCAGGGTCTTGTGGGCGTCTCGCAGGAAGGTCTCCACCGAGGGCGCCCCGGTAGAGGGGCCGTAGCCGCGGTACTCCCCGGCCCACACCGAGGCGGGCAGCGCGCGGTAGGGCTCCGCCGCCGGGTCGTAGTCCCGGGCGGTCTCGCCGTTGCCGTGGAAGAACAGGATGTCCGGCGCGGTCACCTCGGCGGGGAAGACCCGCAGGCGCAGCCGGATGGTCTCTTCCACCTCGAAGAGGTGGTCCCAGGCGCCCGGGGCGCTCGCCCCGAAGGGCATGTCCGGGCGGGGGAAGAACACGGCGGACGCGATGGCGGCCTCTCGATCCATGCAGACCTCCTGGGGGCCTTGTCTCGGTGGCCCGTGGTCGAGTCAGCGGTGAGTATAGTACGAGCCCGGCGCTCCACCCGCCCGATCGTGTAAAAAAATTTACCGAGTCAGACCTTCGGTGATACTCTGGCGCAGTGTGGCTTCTTTACCCAGGAGGGAGAAAACGATGCAAAAATTGACCTGTAAGTCCGTTGGTCTTCGACTCGCAGGCGCCGGGTTGGCCCTGGCCCTGGTCCTTACCAGCTCCGAAGCCCTGGCCCAGCCCGCTGGCGACAGCGAGAACCCGGTCAACCGCCCGGCCGCCACCGCGCCGCCCACCGCGACCCCGGCCCCGCCCGCGACCCCCGCCCCGGCCGCGACGCCGGCCGCGACCCTGGCCACCGGCGGACCCAAGAAGAACGGGTTCGTCTTCCAGTTCCAGTTCGGCGGTACGCTGTACACCGCGTTGGGCTCTGGTGTCGGAGGTGGAGGATGGATGAACGGGGGATTTCTTTTCGGTTACAAGATCAACCGACTCGTTCTGGGGCTCGGGCTCGAGCTCGGCTACGGTGAGCACCGATACAAGACAATGTCCGGCGGAGGGCTGGTGGATGCGATCGATGCGACCTCGCTCATGCTGTTCTCGCCCACGGTGGAGTACTACCTGGCCATTTCCAACCCCCTCGCGCTGTACCTGACCCTCGGGCTCAATGTCGGGTTCGTGAACGTTCACTCCGATCCCGGTCGGGATTACACCGACACCGCTCTCGGCTTCCATGGCGGCCTGGGCATGCGCTTCTTTTTGCACCCGCGGTTCGCCATCGGCGTCGAGGGCGGGCTCCGAGGCGTGTGGGTCCTGGTCGAAAACGACGAAGACACGGACGACGACGACGAGACCTACGGCACCATGTCCCTCTACGGCGCCGTCCTTCTCACCGCCATCTGGTAGGTGTCGACCCGCCCGCCCACCCCACCGGCCGTCGACGGCCTCGCTGACCTCGCTGACTCGTTTCACCCCGGAGGCCTCCGGCGCGCCGAGCAGTTCTCCTGCTACTCTCACCTGGTGGGGGCTCTGGGCGCCGTGGTGGGCACGGCAGCGCTGGCCCTGTCGGCCCGGGACACCGCCCGGGTCCTTCTCGCCCTGATCTACGGATCCTCCATGGTGCTCATGTTCACCGCCAGCGCCCTGTACCACGCCTTCAAGGAGGGTGAGGACAGCCAGTCCCTCTGGCGGCGGCTGGACCACGTCGCCATCTTCTTCATGATCGCCGGGAGCTACACGCCCATCTGCTGGGTGCACCTGGAGGGCGCCTGGCGCTGGTCCATGGTGGGCATCCAGTGGGGCCTGGTGCTGGTGGGATTGGCCTTCAAGCTCCTGTTCATCGGCGCCCCCCGCTGGGTCACCGCGGCAATCTACGTCGTCATGGGTTGGATGGTCGTCATCCCGATGCACCGGCTGCTCGCGAGCTGGGACGCCACCGAGACCGCTCTGCTCGTTGGCGGCGGCGTCACCTACACCCTGGGCGCCGTGATCTACGCCTCGAAGCGCCCGAACCCCTGGCCCGGCCTCTTCGGCTTCCACGAGATCTTCCACGTCGCCGTGGTCCTCGGCGCCGGGCTCCACTACGCAGCCATTTTTCGGATGATCGCGTAGGGCGCCACAGGGCCCCGTCGCTTTCTATGGTAAAATCTTCGACGTGATGCGACGATCTTTGCGATTTCATCGTGAGCACGCCGCGGTTCTTGTCGGTCTGGTCCTGGCAGTGAGCGGATGCACTGTGAGCTTCACGCACGACGGCCCCGGGCCCGATGTCGGCCCGGACGGTCGGCCGGACGTGAGTGAGATCACCGACGGCACGGCTTCGACCGATGGAGCCTCCGAGGAGGCGGGAGCTGCGGATGCGGCAGCCGACGCGGCGGCGATGCTCGACGCGGCGCAGGACGCGGGCTGCCCCCCCGGCACCAAGGTGTGCGCCTCTGCCTGCGTGCCCGTCGACAGCCCTGCCACGGGCTGCGCCGCCGCGACCTGCGACCCCTGCGGGTTCGACCATGCGTCGGCCCTTTGCGTGGGCGGAGCCTGCGCCCTGGGGACCTGCGAGAACCTCTGGGGCAACTGCGACATGGATCCCGCCACGGGGTGCGAGACCGACCTGACCACCAGCGTCGACCACTGCGGAGCCTGCGGCGATCCCTGCAGCCTGCCAAACGCCACCATGACGTGCCAGGGCGCGGCCTGCCAGTTCGTGAGCTGTGACAATGACTGGCGGGACTGCGACGGAAACCTGCAGGGCAACGGCTGCGAGATCAACATTGGCTGGGATGACCAGAACTGCGGCTCCTGCGGAAACGTCTGCTATCCGGGGTTCGACTGCAACAACACCGCCTGCCGATGCAGCAGTGACACCCAATGTGACACCGGCGGCGGCGGCACCTGCGACTCCTACTACAGGCTGTGCCTCTGCCCGACGTCCTATTGTTACGGCCCCTGTCAAGCGGACGGCACAGGGTGCCTTTGAGCCCCGACCCCGGCAGACCAGCGGATGTAGGTGACCATGCAAATCGAGTCAACAAAGACAGCGCTCCTGGCGGCCCTGGTCGCCGTCGGGGTCATGGCGTTTGGCTGCGACCCAGCGAGCCAGCCCGTGGATCGCCCCGACGTGCTGGGGCCCTTCGGCGTCGGGCACTTCAGCTTCACGGCGGTCGACGAGTCCCGCGGGGACCGGTCGCTGCTCGTGGACGTCTGGTACCCGGTGGACCCCGACGACTGGCAGGACTCCCCGCGAACGAGCTATCCGCTCATGGCGATCATCGGCCTGGACTCCGACGTGGCCGTGGAGGACCTGCCGGTGTCCGCGCGAGGCGGTCAGACGCTGATCGTCTTTTCGCACGGCTACCAGAGCATCAACATCCAGTCCACCGCGCTGATGGAGCAACTGGCCAGCCACGGCTTCGTCGTCGCGTCGCCAGAGCACACCGGCAACTCCCAGGCCACGCCGACCGATGACTTCGACACGGCAGCGGCCAACCGGGTGCCGGACGTGTCCTTCGTCATCGACACGATGCTGGACCGCGGTGAGGATCCCGCCGATCCATTCTACGGACGGATCGACCCCGAGCGCGTCGGGGTCGTGGGCCACTCCTTCGGCGGCATGACGGCCGTCGGCATGGCGGCCGGCTGGGCCGGGGCCCCGCCCGATCCCCGGGTCGCGGCCATCGCGCCCATCTCCGCCGTCATCGACGGCGACCTCCAGTCCGACGACCGCCCCAGCGACTTCGCCGGCTTCACCGAGCAGGACCTCGCCAGCGTCACGGTGCCGGTGATGCTCATCGGCGGCACCCAGGACGTGCACGTCCCCATCGCCAACAACGACCTCGCCTTCGCGCAGTTGACCGGGGCGCCCTGGGTCTACCAGGCGGACGTGATAGGTGCCAACCACACCCACTTCGCCAACGTCTGCGCCATCGGCGACCTCCTGGTGGAGCTCAACATCAGCCAAGACACCTGGCCCTCCATCGGCGCCGAGGACCTCGTCGAGCCCTACGACGCCACCTGCAGCCCGGAGGCCTTCCCCATCGCCGAGGCCCACCGCCTGCAGAACCTCTACGTCACGGCTTTCTTCAAGCGCCACCTACACGGCGAGTCGGGGTACGACCGGTACCTCTCGGAGGACTCCGCAGACGACGAGCCGGCGATCAATCTGTCGGTCAGGCAGCAGTAGGGCCGCTGGCCTGGACTTCTCACCGGACTGCCGCTCGCTCGTTATGGGCAGTTGAGCGTGAGGGTGTAGTCCCCCAAGGGGGGGAAACCGAGGCTGTCGAGCTCCACCACGATGTAGTAGGTCTGGCCCACGACAACCGGGAAGTCGACGTTGTCGTCGCCCACGGAGTCGGCGTAGTCGAGGCACAGGTGGGGGTTGCAGGCACCTTCCAGGATGTAGACATCCAGGTCGTCTGGTATGAAGCCGTCCTGCGACACGTCCAGGTGAACGGTGGCTAGACCCGTGCCGGTGGATACGAAGGAGACGATGTCCTCCGGACCCGTGGCGGCGTTGGTGGAGCAGGAGGTCATCATGTGGATGTCGTCGTCGAGGCGGAGCTGGGTGATGCCACCTGACACCGAGGTGTTGCAAGACATCACCGAGTCGGCGCCGCAGGTCTGCTCCCAGTGGCAGGTCGCGTCGCAGCCGTCCCCGGCGGCGAGGTTGCCGTCGTCGCAGTCCTCGCCCGGCTCCACGTTGCCATTGCCGCAGACGGGTACCAGGGTGCAGCCGCTCTCGTTGAACGTGCAGTCGCCGTTGCAGGTCAGGGTCCCGCCGGTGTAGCCGCGGCTCACGCAGGTCTGGCCCCCGAGGTCGCCGCTGTCGCACTGCTCGCCATTCGTCAGGTCTATGACCCCGTTGCCGCAGATCTCGGCGGACGTGCAGTCCGCAGAGCAGCCATCTCCGCCCACGGTGTTCCCGTCGTCGCAGGCCTCCAGACACTCCAGGACGCCGTTGCCGCACCCCTCCAGGCGGCAGGTCGTCGAGCAGCCGTCGCACGAGAGGCTGTTGCCGTCGTCGCAGGCCTCGCCGGCGGCCGCGTCCACGATCCCGTTGCCGCAGCTCTCGTCGGAGGTACAGGTCGCCGAGCACCCGTCGCCGCCGACGTTGTTGCCATCGTCGCAGGCCTCGCCCGGATCGACCACGCCGTCGCCGCATCCTGGCAGCGAGCAGCTCGCCTGGCAGCCGTCGCCATCGATGTTGTTGCCGTCGTCGCAGGCCTCACCGGCGGCCACGTCCACGATCCCATTGCCGCAGCTCTCGTCGGAGGCACAGTCCGCCGAGCACCCGTCACCGGACAGGGTGTTGCCGTCGTCACAGACCTCACCGTTGTCCGTCTGTCCATTTCCACACAGGGAGGGATTGGCGCAGCCGCTCGCGTCGATTCGGCAGGCGGGTGTGCAGCTCAGGTCTCCGTCGCCCATGCCGAGGGATTCGCAGGTCTGCCCTCCCAAGTTGCTGCCGTCGCATTCCTCACCGGGATCCAGGACGCCATTGTTGCAGCCCGACGGAGTGGTGCATCCGGACGTGTCGAGCTCACAGGTCGCCGAGCACCCCAGCATCCCGCCCTGGTAGCCAAGAGACTCGCAGGTCTGTCCCCCGAGGCTCGAGCCGTCGCAGGACTCAGCGATGTCCACCTCGCCGTTGCCACACAGATCGGTGTTGTTGTTGGCCCCGAGGCCGTAGCCACTGCAACCCCCGACAAGCAGAGCGACCGCAGTGATCAGGGGTAGCCCGAGACCTGACATCGAGATCCTGCCCTCCGCGCCGACGCGCAGAGTGGACCCTCGCGCGCATCGCGTGCCGCGCTCCGTGAAAGAAAGACCATGGCAGGCTTTGTCCATTGCATTCAGTATCGGGGGCCGTGGCCCGGGGGTCAAGACGATCGGCGAACAGACGATCGGCGAACCGATCGGCGAACCGGTCGCCGATCTGACTTGGCAGCCTCCTCGATGTCGCGCTTGACACGAAAGCGGGCATGGCCGAGATTACTCGAGTGCACTCGGATGACCCCAATCAGGGCGATCCGCAGGCGCCCAACGCACCCAATGACGAGCCCCTACCCGTGGAGGAGGGGATAGATTCGTCCGGGCGCCCCGAGACGCAGCCCATCTTTTTGCAGGAGTACTGGCGGGGTGTCGGTGAGCCGGAGCCCTTGCCACAGGTGCCCGCTGAGGAGACGGGGGGATTCGAGGCCCGCCCCTCCACGGCGGACCTCCCGGCCCTGGATGGGTTGCTGGACTTCGAGTCCGAGGAGGGTCGGGATCCGTCCATGTCGGCCATCAAGTCCCTCTCCGAGTTCGAGGCGGCCTTCCCGTCCCTGCCCGAGGGGATGATTCGGCTTCCGGATTCCGGCCCAGACCAGGACAATGACGCCAAGGGTGACGATGACGATGGCGATGGCGATGGCGATGGCGTTGGCGTTGGCGTTGGCGTTGGCGAAGAAGAAGACGACGAGACCGTGCCCATCCCGGTGACGTCGGGCGACGATGGCGAGCGGGCCGCCTCCGGCAATCCAGCAGAGGTGGAGGACACCGGGACATTCAACCCCCTCGGGGTCAAAACAACCGAGGCCGGCAATCTGAATCGGTTGACGGAGGAGGCGTCGGTGGACGGGCTGGGCGAGCTGGACGCCAAGTCCACCCACCGTTTCACCGGTCCGCTCTTCTCTGACGAGGGCGCCACCAACCTGTGGGAATTCGCCGAAAAGGGCATCGAGGGGGCCGGCGATGGGGACGGGCAGATCATCGCCGACCGGTACGTGACGGTGGGGGACCTCGGGGCCGGCGGCATGGCACGGATCATCAAGGTCCGACACCTCAACCTGGGTAAGGAGTTCGCGCTGAAGATCATTCACGACGATCTGTCGTCGGACTACCAGATGAGGAAGATCTTCATCCGCGAGGCCCGGGTGGCCAGCCTCATGAACCACCCCAGCATCGTGGCCGTCACGGACTTCGGCGTGGACCCGAACCTCGGGGCGTACATCGTGATGGAGTACCTCAAGGGCGAGACCCTCCACGACCGGCTGGAGCGGGAGGGGCGGCTGCGGCTGCCGCTCGCCATGGACATCGGCCTGCAGGTGGCCGAGGCCCTCCACTACATGCACCAGCAGAACATCATCCACTGCGACATCAAGCCCGAGAACATCTTCCTGTCGCAGCCCCCCAAGGAGATGCGCCGGGGGGCGGTGGTGAAGCTCATCGACTTCGGCCTCTCCCGGCGGGAGGCCATGGGCGCGCAGCTGGCCAGCTCCGAGGTGGGCGGCACGCCGGACTTCATGGCGCCCGAGCAGATCAAGGGGCTGGCGCCGCAGCCCTCCATGGACATCTACGCCCTCGGCATGTTGTTGTACGAGATGATCGCCGGGGAGGCGGCCTTCATGGGGTCCCTCGAGGAGGTCATCGCCGCCCAGCTCAACAAGCCGCCGGATCCGCCGTCGACCCGCATGGACGAGCCCCTGGACGAGTCCGTGGACCAGCTCCTGCTCAAGGCCCTGATGAAGCGCCCTGAGGATCGGCAGCCCTCCATGGGCCAGGTGATCTTCGAGCTGCGGACGGTCATGGACATGCTCGGGATCCGGTCTTCCCGGCGCCGAAGGGCCGCGGTGGATCGCTCCCACGGCAGGGAGGCGGGCGAAGGGGCAAAGTCCGAGCCGCGGCGCGACGAGGCCGCGATGGTGTTCGACCACTGCCCGTGTCCGCTGTTCCGCATCGACACCGAGCCGAAGATCCTCGTGGCCAACGAGGCCTTTTGCCAGTTCCTGGGCATCCCCACCGTGGGAGAGGCTGTCGGCATGCCCCTCGATGAGACCCGGCTGGGGCACCTGTACCCGACCCTGCGCATGGAGGTGCTCGACGCGGCCATGAACAAGGTCGCCTTGCAGCGCATGCTTTCCTTCGAGAAGGAAGGCGTACGGGCCGTGCAGGTGATGTTGTGGCTGGTGCCCGAGCTAGACGAGGCCGCCGGCCAGACGACCTTCGCCGGCATCATTACACCGATTTCGTAGCGTGTGTCAGTTCAGGTACACCAACGACCTGACGCCGCGGGCGATGATGTGGTCGTAGACCTTGCGCCGTGAGACGCCGCCCTTGACCAGGCGACGCGCCTTGGTCACCTCCTCGTCGACGACGACCTTCATCTTGGCGAAGTCCCTGAAGCCCCGCACGTAGCGTCCGTTCACGAAGACGGCCGGGGTGCCCCGGGCGCCCAAGGCCCTGGCCGCGGCCGCCTGTCTCTGGATGCGGGCGCGGTGGGTGTGGTTGTCCATGTGGCCCGCGAACCGGCTCATGCGCAGCCGCACCTTCTTGGCGAACCGGTCCAGGTGCGCCCGCGTCAGCTGCGGCTGGCGGCCCCGGATCTTGCGGAGCCACTCCCGGATGGTCACCTTGGAGTTTCTGCGCGGGCAGAGGTCGAGCGGGAAGACCCTGGCGTACATGCGCCAGAAGCCCTTGCGCCCCTTCTGGGCCCGGGCCGCCTCCACGGCCTCGGCGGCGGGCATGGCGTTCTTGTGGAAGGACAGGGGGTGGTGCCGGTACACCAGCCGCACGGTCTTGGGGTACTTTCGGAGCACCTCCTCCATCGTGCAGGCCAGGTACTTGCAGTAGGGGCACTCGAAGTCACTCCACAGCACGATGGTCACCAGGGGGCGCTTGGCACCCTTCCAAGGGTCGTCCTCGAACACGGGCACCCGGTAGATGGCCTTGGGATCCAGCGTGCGACGCTTTCGCGGGGGGCGCTTGCCGATCTTGCCCCCGGGGTCTTTTTTGGCCGGCTGCCGGAGGCGCGCGTTCCGCATGAGGTAGGCATGGTACCCCTGGCGGGTGGTCTTTCCGGCCTGGATGGCCTTGCCGGCCCGGTCGCGCTCTGCGTCGATCATCTTGGAGAAACCCTCCATGGTGCGCCGCGCCTTGTACCTGATGCCGTTGACGAAGAGGGTCGGGGTGCCGCGCACACCGACCCGCTTGGCGTGGTCCATCCTTCGCTCGATCATGCGCCGGCGGATGGGGGCCTCGAGGTCGGACGCGACCCTGGTGCCGTCCGCCCCCACCTCCTTGGCCCAGTCCGCGAGCTTCCCCGGCGAGATAGATCGCGCGTTGGCGAAGACCTTTCGCTGATACTGCCAGAAGGCCTTGTTGCCGCGCTGGCGGAAGACCGACTGGGCGGCGATGGCGGCGTTCATGGCCTGGTTGTGGAAGCGCAGGGGGAAGTCGAACCACACGACCTTGAGGTCCTTGGGGTACTTTTTCACCAGGGAGTCCACCAGCCCGTTGACCCGCTTGCACCAGGGGCACTGGAAGTCGCCCCACAAGGCGATGACCACCACCGCGTCCTTGGCCCCTCGCCAGGGTCGGAGCAGGATCCTCATCTTGTACCGGAGCTCGGCGTCCGATCCCGTGATCGCCGGGGAGGGCGTCGTCTTGATCTTGTCGTCCACCCCGGGAAGGGCAAGGGGGGTCGGATCCGCGGGCGCGGCGGCTGGTCTCATGCCGCCGGATCTCGCCACCGGCCGGGCGCGGCTCGGGGGCGGCTTGTCCGTTGCCGTCGCGCTCGTATGCGACTCGTCTTTGGACTTGCGGCTGCCCGTCGCCAGGTAGGTCACCACGGCGCCCATGACCATTACGGCGCCGGCCAAGCCGGCGATTATCATTACCTTGGGACCCGAAGACTTGGCCCCGGGCATTGGGGTGGGCTGGATCTGGGTGGGCGGCGGAGGGCTCCCAGCGGCGGCGTGGGCCGTCATGGCGTCCGCATAGGCACTCCTGGCGGCCTCGACGGCGCAGTCATGGGACGCGCGCAGGTCCGGGGGCAGGCCCGCAGCCGGGGCGTAGGCGGCCACGGGCGGCGGCGCTGCCATGGCCGCCGCCTCGACGGCCTGGCGTAGGGCCTGGACAGAGGCGTGCCGGTCAGCTGGCGCCTTGGCCAGCCCCTGGTGGAGCGCGGCGTCCAGCTCTGGCGCCAGGTCGGGTCGCAGGGCCGTCAACGAGGGCGGCTGGGCCTGGAGGTGACCCAGCCGCACCTCCTCGGCGCTCGCCCCGGCAAAGGGCGGCTGACCGGTCAAGGCGCGGTGGAGGATGCACGTCAGGGCGTAGATGTCGGACCAGTAGCCCACCTGACCGCCGGCGTAGAGCTGCTCCGGGGACTGGTACAAGGGCCAGGCCCCGGCCGCCAACGGCGTCGTCGGGGGGAGCCAGGCGGCCAGGGTCCCCGCCGGGGTCGGCGTGACGGTGATCGTGTCGGGCGAGAGGTTGCCGTGGTGCTGGCCGGCGCTGTGCAGCGTGGCGACCTGGTCCATGACCGGGCCGACCAGCCCGATGAGCTCAGGCGCCGATAGCGGTCCGCGCTGGGCGAGGAACGACTCCAGGATCTGAGGTGTCTGGGGCGCGCCCGGGGGCGCTCCGTAGGGTGTCATGGCCGATCCTCCGGTGGCTTGAGGTGGTTTGTCCCAGCCCGGATAGTCTACCAGAATACTGCCCGTTCACTTGTCCCCTGGTCACCCAGGGCCCTTCGCGACCACAGTACTGGCGCATCCGGGGGTGCAGCGGACCGAATCACCTTGGGCGGCCTCTCAGGGGGCGGTCCGGGGCGGTCCGGGGCGGTGCGGTCCGGGGCGGTGCGGTCCGGGGCGGCGCCGGGCGGGGGGTGAAGCGGTGCATGTACACCCGCGGCGCCATGGCGTGGATCATGGGCAGGATCATCTGGGCGAGGTGCCGGCTGCCGCGCCGGCTGAAGTGCACACCGTCCCTGCGGAAGCGGCGCCAGTGTCGGCGCCAGGTCTCGGTGGGGCTGCCCACGCTGTGCATGAGGGTGACCACCCCAAGGAAGTCCGCGTCCTGGGGGCGGGCGAGGACCGCAGCGCGCTGGGCCTTGCGCACCCTGGTGAGCTTCTTGTCGAGGCTGCGGCTCCGCATGACGGGCAGCTCCAGCCACAGGACCTCCCGCCCCGGTGCCGCCACCTGATCCAGCAGCCGGTCCACGCGCGCCCGGTAGGCCGCACCCCAGCCCGGCTTCTCCCAGTTGACCCGGCGGAAGGGGCGGGGGCGGCGCCGACGTGTCGCTGGGGGCACCACGTCCTGGCCGTCGTTGCTGCCGATCATCACGACCACCAGCTCCGGCCGCCGCTGCGCCACGGCCGCCCGAGCGGCGCGGATCCAGTCGAAGACGTCCTGGCGCGCCAGCCCGGTGGCGCTCCTGGCGCGACGTTTGGAGACATAGACCGTCGTTTCGTTCAAGATCTGCTGGAGCTCGAGCCCGAACTCCGTGGCGATGAGGCTGTCACCCAGCAGCAACACCCTGATCGGGCCCGCCCGGTCGGCGTGCTCCGCAGGGGAACCATCAGCCGTCGCCGGCGCGGGTGGGTGGGCGCGTGCCTGTGTGAGTGCCGGCGCGGCTGCGGGCGTGGCGTCGCCCGCGGCGTCGGCGGACGATGCTGCGATCACCACCAGACCGATTGCTGCCAGCGCTTCCGCTCGATGCCTACGCTGCATGGGGGTACGCCATGAATTCCATTATGATGAACGCGGGCCAGGTGTATAGGTGGGATTCGAGGCAGTGTCAAATGGTCGGGGGAAGGCGCGGGTCGGTCCCAACGTAGCAGGTCCACGCGAATTGAATAGGCCATCGGCTCGGGTAGTCCACGCTAGGTGGTTGAAATCCTCGGCGGATCGACTATAGCACCTGTGGTCGTCGGAGGGTGCCGGCCTTGGGCGCCGGCAGATTGGACATCGGATGCAGAGAATCGTCATCATCGTCGGGCTGATCGTGTTGTCGAGCCCGGCCCTGGCGCGCACGGGGCGCCGCTGGAAGGTGCCCTCGGTGCATCCGAAGTACTTCCTACCCGCCACCAAGGGGTTCCGTGACCGCGCGTGCCTGCGCATGCTCCGCTCCATGAAGGTGCCCTTCCGCAGGATGCGAAAGGTCAAGGGCGTCGCCACGCCGGTGAGGATCATCGGCAACAAGATCGGCCGCACCGTGTACAGGCCCCGGTACACCAAGGGTGTCATGGTGATGGACTGTCGTCTCGCGCTGGCCCTGCGGCGGGCGGACGAGATCTTCCGGATCAACGGGATCCGTACGGTGGTCTGGTCTAACTTCTACAGCTGGCGGCGCGTGGCCAAGACCGGGCGGCTGAGCCGGCACGCCCTCGGCCTGGCCATCGACATCCACGCCTTCTACGACAAGCGGGGCCGCAAGGTGGACGTGGCGCGGGACTATGAGACGGGCCTGGGCAGGGGCAAGACCTGCGAGGGCAGGGCGAAGACCCTCAAGGGGCGCATCTTGAGGGATCTGGCCTGCGACCTCGACATCTCCAACCTCTTCGAGACCATCCTCACCCCCGACTACGACAAGGGGCATCGCAACCACTACCACATGGGCGTGTTCCACCCGCAGGATCGGAGGCGCTACCGCCTCTTCCGCACGGTGCTCATGGAGGTTCGGGGGGCCATGTACAAGTGGGTGTGGACCCGGCCCAAGCGGGCGTTCTACTCCACCAAGCGCATGCGACGCCTCGTAAAGGCCCGGTGGCGGGCCCGCCGCCGCTGGTACCGGTGGCGGAAACAGCGCAAGGTGCGGCGCCGGCGACCGCGCCGGCGATCGCGTCGGCGACCGCGCCGGCGACCGCGGCGGCGGCCGCGGCGCTAGCCCAATCGACATCGATCGCCTGCGGGAACGAATCGCAGCAGGATAGCGCAACCAATAGAAATAAAAGAAAAAACGGGTTCTTGTCGCCCTGGCCTGGCGGCAGAAATGGGAAACGTTCTTGACAGCCATGACGCGATGCGTAATATTTTAACGCACTGCGCAAAAATGCGCGGGAGGGTAATCAAAATGGCAAAATCAGCAAAGAGTGTCAAGAAGGCGACCCCCGCAGGCCGGAAGACGGCCGCGAGACGCCGGCCGCAGAGGAAATCCACCCCGAGCAAGACCCGGGCGCGAAGGCCCGCCGCGAAGAAGCCCGCCGCGAGACGGACCTCGTCCAAGTCAGGCCGCACCGCGGTGACCGCCATCGCGGAGCTGCTCCCCGGGCCCGTCGGCGCCAACGAGTACGTGAGCCGCACCCTGGCCATCATCGACCAGGACCAGCGGCGGCGGGCGCGCAGCCGTGCCACCCGTGCCCGGCAGTTCGAGCAGGTCGTGGTGGAGGTGAAAAGCGACATCGCCTCACGGATCAGCGGGGTGGAGGAGTCGGCCGTTCAGACCTTGGAGGACCTCGCCAACCGCGTGAGGTCCACCCGTGTCATACAGCAGGCCGCAGCCCTGCCGGTGCAGGTCACCGACCAGGTGACCGGGGCAGTGGACAATGTGCTGGACCGCGTGGGGCTCATGCGCAAGGCCCTGCACGAGGAGGCCCTGGCCTCACGCCCGGCCCGTCGCCGGCGGCGTGCTGCCTGACGTCGACCTGTTCCCCCAGGTTTCCACTCACCGCATGAAGACCTCGGTCCAGTAGGGGACGCCGGCGCACCAGTACACGCCGATGCCCATGCGTCGGTAACGTTTGTTCAGACGGTTTTTGCGGTGGCCGGGGCTGGTGTTCCAGTCCTTGTGCACCTCCTGGGCGGTGCGCTGGCCGGCGGCGATGTTCTCACCCGCGGCTCGGAACCTCACGCCGCCGGCCTTGAGACGGTCCCAGGGCTGGCTTCCGTCGAGGTTTCTGTGCGCGAAGAAGCGGCGTCGGCACATGTCCCGGCTGTGGGCTCGGGCGACGCGGGTGGCCGCCTTGTCCAGGGCCAGGGCGCGCATCCCGAGCCGCCGGCGCATGGTGTTGAGCAGCCTCATCACCTTCGCTTCGGCGGGCGTCAGAAATGGCGAGCGCGTCGTCGCACGATTGGCCTGCGGTGATGGCAGCGGTGGCAGCGGTGCCGGCGGCGGCGGGGCCAGCGGTGCCGGCGGCGGCGGGGCCAGCGGTGCCGGGGGTGGCGGGGCCAGCGGTGCCGGGGGTGGCGGAGTCGGGCGCGCTGGGGCTCGGGGCGGCGGGGTCGGGCGCGCTGGGGCTCGGGGCGGCGCCACGGCCGGAGAGCGCGCGAGGGGCCGCGTGACCGGTCCGCGGCGGATCACGCGGCAGTAGGTCCGGTGTTGGCGCCCCCGCCAGAGGGTGACGCACTCCACCTCCTCCACGTAGATGCGGATCTTGCCCGGCGCGGCCTCGTACTCGTCGAGGGGCGGGTCTGGGAGCTGGGCGTTGATCGTCAGGGAGAGGACCAGGGCTGTGGGAATCAATACCAAGGTCATGGGCACCTTCTACTTTCTGGCCTCGCACCCCCATATTGCTGCAAGATCGAGGCCAGGGCCGCTTGCGCCCCAAACGGCTGAATTCAGGTGATTCGGCGCTCTGCGAGCGCGATGGGTGTCACCGCGGGTTCACAGTCGGGCCATGAACCGGGGTGCAACAGCTGCGCTCGGGGTCCGCGGGTCCGCGGGTCAGCGGTAGGCGAAGTGCGCGGCCTCGGAGTAGGCCTGGTCGGGAGCGTTCCAATGGCCCCAGGGGACCTGCGTGTAGTCGTTGCCGATGTGGCCCACCTCTGTTTTGTTACGAGACGATCGGGTGACCTTTCCGTTCTTTCGGCCAAATGTCAGTCAGCCCCGGGGCCCAGGCTGGCCCTCCGCCAGGGGCTCGGGGTGGATGGACTTCGCCAGGGCGTCGCAGGCTTCGCGATCCAGGTGGCCGATGCCCGGGCGGGCGGCGTTGTGGGCACCGCAGGCCATGGCAAAGGCCACCGCATCGGTGGGATCCCGGTCCAGGGCATGGATCAGCCCTGCGCACAGCGCGTCGCCGCAGCCCACCGGGTGCACCGCCTCCACCGCCGGGGGAGTCACCCGCCAGGCCGCGTCTGCTGTACGGAACACGGCGGGGCCGTCGCCATCGGTGACCACGCCCCACCGCGCTCCGGCCTCGGTGAGCAGCGCCGACGCGCGGACCGGGTCGTCTTCGGCCAGCATCGAGCGGCTCTCCCGCCGGTTGGGCTTGGCCAGGCAGACCTCGGCCCGGTCGAGGCACTCCCGAAAGGTCGGGTGGTGGAAGTCCAAGACGACCGGAGCGCCCAGTCCGGACAGGCGAGGATAGAGGTCGGGGTGACTCACGCTGCCCGCCAGGACCATCAGGCGGGCGGGGAGCGCTTCGGTCACCGCAGCCACCAGGGCCTCGACGTCCTCGTCGGTCAGGGTCGGTCCGGGCCCGTAGACAGTGGTCACGTCCCCGCAATCGTACAGCACGAACCCCGTCCGGCTCTCGCCGCTCACGGGCACGGCGCGCACCGGGATGGACTCGTCGGCGAGTCGGTGGATCACCTCGCGGCCCCGCTCCCCGCCGCTGGCGACCACCGCCAGCACCGCCTCGCCGAGGTGGTGCAGGGCCCGGGCGGCGTTGATTCCCTTGCCCGTGGCGAAGGCCCAGCCCTCGGCTGGGTGGTGCGAGCGTCCCGCCGTGAGGCGCGGCACGGGAAACACGTGCTCCACCATGGGATTCGCGGTGACGGTGATGATCATGGGCCCTGAGCATACACGCACTTGATCCTGGATACCAACAGCGGGTATACCTGGCGCCAAACGAACAATGCCCAAGGCGGCGGTCCGGTTGGCAAGGTTATTTTGATCAGTCGCCTAAACCCAGCGCTGGAGGACAATCATGACCGAGTTCAAGAATCACGACCTGGTGCCGAGCGTTCCGGAGACCGGTGTGCTCTACGAGAAGAAGCCCGTGCTGAACGAAGACGGCAAGCCTGCCGAAGGGCTCTCGGTGGCCTGGATCACCTTGAACAACCCCACGCAGTACAACTCCTACACCACCGACATGGTGAAGGAGACCATCCTGAACTTCCGGCGGGCCTCCAACAGCCGGGACGTGGTGTGCGTGGTGTTCACCGGTGCGGGCGACCGGGCGTTCTGCACGGGCGGCAACACCAAGGAGTACGCCGAGTACTACGCCGGCAACCCCGAGGAGTACCGGCAGTACATGCGGCTGTTCAACGACATGGTCACGGGGATCCTGACCTGCGACAAGCCGGTCATCTGCCGCGCCAACGGCATGCGCATCGGTGGCGGCCAGGAGATCGGCATGGCCTGTGATTTCACGGTGGCCAGCGACCTCGCCAACTTTGGCCAGGCCGGCCCGCGTCACGGCTCCGTGGCCGACGGCGGGTCCACCGACTTCATCCCCGTGTACCTGGGCGCCGAGCTCGGCATGTACTCCTGCACGCTGTGTGAGCCCTGGTCGGCTTACATGGTGGCGCGCCTTGGCCTCATCTCCAAGGCCGTGCCTTGCCTCAAGTCGAACGGCGAGTTCATCCCCAACCCCATGGTCATCACGGACCGGTGGCTGGACAACGGCCAGATCGTCTACGGCGAGTTCAAGACCGGCGCGGAGAAGGCCGCGGGCAAGGCGCTGCTCAAGTCGGGCGAGACCGACCTGTCGCCCCTGGACGCCGAGGTGGACCGGATGGCAACGGCGCTGCTCAACACCTTCCCCGGCTGCGCCACCAAGAGCGTGGAGTCCGTACGCAAGCACAAGCTCGTCCACTGGGAGAAGAACAAGGAGTCCAACCGCGCCTGGCTTGCCCTCAACATGATGACCGAGGGCCGCGCCGGGTTCCAGGCCTTCAACAGCGGCACCCGGGAAACGGGCCGTGAGGTCAACTTCGCGCTTCTGCGCCGTCTCCTCGCCGAGGGTGAGACCTGGGGCCCCGAGCTCCACGACAAGGTCATGCCCTGGAACCAGAAGTAGCCCCAGGATGCCGGACCTCAGCCAAGTGGAGCGGGCCGCGGCTGCGGCGCGGGAGCGGGGGGATCGAGAGGAGCTGTTCGGGCCGGGCCACGCCTACGCTTCGCTGGTGCGGGCGTCCTACTCGGCCATCTGCGGGTCCATGGCGCCCTTCGACATCAACCTGCTGTTCAACCAGACGGCGGATCCGTCGGACCCACGCAGCGCCTTCCGGAAGGACTACGGGGCGTTGTTGGGGCCGGGCATGAACCTGATCATGCCCACGGCGGCGGCGTACCTGTGCTCGCCGGGAAAAAATCGCGTGTTCTTGCCCGCGGCCACGGACCACACGCTGGCCGCGTACCTTCAGCGGGTGGGTTTTTTGGGCGAGGTGGTCTACCACGACGGCGAGGCGTCCATGATGGCGGAGATCCGGCGCACGGGTCGGCGCCTCTATTCCATCGATGACCTGGGCCCCGACGCCGACGAGCTCACGGTGAACACCTACCACGCCATGGCGCTGTGCAACTCCAAGGATCGCGTCGGGGATCTGTCTGGCTACGCCGCCCCTGAGGTGCACAAGAACATGTTCGAGGTGGGGGAGGCCGACTTCGAGGCCGCGCGGCGGCCCGGGCGAAAGGTGTACCTCAAGACCTGCAACACCGAGAACGCCGGGGAGGGCGTGTTTCCCTGCGACTCCACCGAGGAGTTCCTGGCCGAGCTGGAGGGGATCCGCCGGCGCACGAGGCAGTACGAGCTCAATCCGATCCTGGTCATCCAGCCCGAGATCGTCGGCCAGAACAAGAGCTTCCAGATCTTTTTGCGTCCCCAGGAGCCGGATCGGATCCCGGTGGTGGCGCTGACGGATCAGCTGGTGGATCCCGACGGCAAGAAGTACCGCGGGAGCCTGAACCACGTGGTGACAACCGAGCGAACGCTGCCGGTGGCGCCGGTGATCCTCGATCTCGTGGAGCGGATCTACGCGCTGTGCCCTGGGGCCTTCGGGTTCGTGATGTGTGACTACTTCGAGCAGGACGACGGCACCATCGTCACCTTCGATCCCGGCCTGCGCCCCTCCTCGAACACCGGCGCCGCCATGGTGAAGCTCTGGGTGGAGGAGATGGCCGGCCAGCCGGCCGGGGTCACCAACAGCCCTTGGTTCGACTTTGGCGAGCCGGGCATGACCTACGACGAGATCGTTCGGCGGCTGGGCCCCTACGCCGATCCCGACCACATCGTCGCCCACCGCCTGGGCGTGGTGCCCCGGGGTCACAACCCGATCCAGGGCAAGACCCGCTTCATCATCGTCACCCCGACGCCGGACGACTACGAGCCCTTCCGCGCCGACCTCGAGCAGCGGATCATCCACTGACCCCCCTTTGGGCAGCTGGCACGAATAGTCTTGCCATCCGGCGCCCGAACCATCGCGGCTGGCATCGTTGCTCGTCGGTTCCATACGCCCGGTATGCGCCCTCCTCGCGTCTTGCCAGCCGCGCGCCTCGAACCCCAGCCTGATTGGATTGTTCCTGCCAGCTGCCTTGGCGCTATAATCGACGGACGGCACACGGAAGGAGCCTGGGCAATGCGTGGACTGTGGTGCGTCTGGAGACTTGGCGTCGTGCTGGTGGCCGGGGTGCTGGCTTTCGCCTGTGTGGACAAGCCGGCGGGGGACGCGCCGGATGGTGGGGCGGACGCGGACGCGGCCGTGGCCGCCGACGCGGCGCCTGACGCCGGACCGGCGCGAGCCTTTCGGGCCCTGATTCTGGACTCCGACCTGCGGCACCACTCCACCTGGATCGACACCATTGAGGCGCTTTCCACCAGCGGGCTGGACACGGCCTACCGCCGATTCTACCCCCATCTGACCCCGGCGGACGTCACGCCTGACGGCGACGGGGTGCTGCCGCACGACATCGTGGTGCTGGCGGCGGGCCGGGCGCCTGGGAGCCCGGGGAGCCGGCTTCGCCTGGCCGAGGTGAGCCAGGCCGCGGGGTTCGTGCAGGACGGGGGTGCGCTGGTGCTGGTGACCCAGTCGGGTCACACCGACAGCTTCACGGGCGAGAACGACTTCTTCGTGGTCAACCGGGTGCTCGAGGAGGTGGGTGTGGACGTGCGAGTGAGCAAGAACACCGTGGTGGGGTCGATCTACGGCGATCCCTCGGTTGCCCACGAGCCGCAGGGGTGGTCCTATCCAACGCCGCTGGAGTTCAACCTGGCCTACCCCTACGTGCTCACGGACACCGACGTGGTCCTGGCGGGTGGGACGCTCCCGACCCTGCGCGTGGGCAGCGAGGCGGTGCACGTGCTGGTACGCAGCTACCATGTCGGGTGGCTCTGGGAGCGGCTCGGGGGGACGACGCCCGTGACGACCATCGGGCGAAGCCGCGCCCTGGCGACCCTGGCGCAGGTGGGCGCCGGGTACCTGGCCGTGGTGCCGCGCTCCATGCTGACCATCACCGCGGCGAGCACCATCAGCGACAAGCCCGCCATGGACCCCGACATGCGGGGTGCCGGGCGGGCGTGGATCGACGGCCTCTTCGCGCGCCTCGCGGAGCTGGTCCGGGGAGAGGTGGCCTTCGAGGCCACCGTGGGGGTGGAGCTCGAGGCGCTGTTCAGCGTCGCGACGCCGACGATCCCGGCGCTTCAGCCGGACGGCGAGGTGTTCACCGTCGCCAGCGAGGTGTCGTCCCTGCCGGTTGGCGCCGCGCCGCCCGCAGGTCTGGTCGTCGAGGAGGTGCCCGATCCGATACCCGGCCCCCGCCCGTGTCCCACCTGGTTCAGCAATGGGGGCGGCCGCGTGGCCTATGGTGGCTGGACCGCGGATCCCACGGACATGGCCGTGGCCTTCGACGAAGCCGTGGACCATGGCCTGGACGCGCTCATGACCAGCACGGGTCTGAAGACCTTCGTCACCGCGGACGCCACGGGCCTGGCGGCCCACGTGCAGCGGCATGCCATCGCCGCGGACCTGGCCCAGGCCGCCGGAGCGCGCTGGTTCGTGGGCGGCTGGTTCAATGACGGGTCGCAGGCCTACCCGTTGATGACCGGCGCCCAGGGCCAGGTGTCAGACGTGCCCGCGCCCCTCAACGAGGCGTACTGGAGCCAGCTCATCATCCCGGCCTACGCGGCGGTGGGGGAGGTGGCCGCGGCGCACCCGGGCATCGCCGGTGTCCACCTGGACCTGGAGCTGTACAACGGCCCCGTGTGGCATCACGACGGCTGGGCCTTTTCGGACGACACCCTGGAGCGGTACCTCGCCACGGTCACCGACCCGGGCTGGGCGGAGCAGGTCCGGACGACGCCGGTGCCCGATCGGCTCGACCTCTTGGTGGACAGCGGCCACCTCGGAGACTACTTCATCGCCCTGGAGGCGAGCGCCTATGACCTCGGCCGCCGGTGCCGGGAGGCCGCCCACGCCCACGCACCCCACCTGGAGATGATGGTGTACGTGGCTGGCTTTCCGAACACCTGGTTCTACCAGGGGCTCTTCCGCGGCCTGGGCACCTTTGCCCAGCCGGTGATCGTGCTCACCTACGACGGGTGGGCCCGGAGGGCCACCGAGTCCCTCTGGAACACGGGGGTGCAGCTGGTGCACCTGGGTGGCGCCATCGTAGGGCACTTCCTCCCCACGGACCTCGACGACGTGCTCGTGTCCCTGGCCCAGGGCAACGACGGCTATTGGTACTACAGCTTCAACGACTTCAGCGCCATCAACGCCGATCCGCCTGACCTCCACGGCCCGGCCTCTGCCTACTGGCTCGCCGTGGACGAGGCCAACGCCGTCCTGCGGTGAAGCGGCCAGGGTGATCCGAGATGTGCCGAAATCGAGCTCCAAGTGTCAAAGTCGGGTAGGACGCCGCCGTCCCACCTGGGCCTCCGCCTGGGCCTTCGCCTGATCCACGTCGCCCGGCTCGGCCTCCACTGCCCCGCCCGGGAGCCGCGCTGCGCTTCTACGCACGCTCACCGGAAGGACAGACTCGGCGGACTCCTCGATACTACTACCGGAAATCGGCTCGACCGGAATGTCCGATGAGAAGACCAGCCCAAATCGGAGTGAACCGTATGTAATCTCGGGTGAAAGCATCAAATTGGTCTTTTGACCCTATGGGCATGTTCACGTACCGGATTTCGTGGGCGATGGTGGTCGTGATCCTCGGGGGGAGCGGCGGGCTGGCAGCCTGCTCCGAGGGAAAAAAGAAGAAACAGATCACGCCCACAAAGAAGCAGCTCATCTTGCGGGTGCGAGCCTGCGGCGGTAGCGTGGTGGGCGCCTACGAGGAGCAGGACACGACGGGCTCGGGAAGAACTTGTTGTATCTATGAGTCGGGCAGGTGTACAGATCCCCTGCGGAGGTTGTCGGGCCATGACTGCACGATGGACACTCGGGTTGGGGCTGCTCGTGGCGGTGAGCGGAGGCGCTCCAGGGTGCATTTCGAAAACGAGCACAAAGAAGAAGCCGTTCACCTGTGAGCGGTTCGAACAACGCACCCACCAGTGCAAGAAGCAGTTGCTCGCTGTCGTGAAGCAGCGGCTTGAGTCGAGCGCCAAGCCCGAGGCCCGTGACGCGAAGCTGCAGTACAAGATGCTCGAGTATCGTCTGCTGAGCAAGATCCGCGCCCAGAACGCGAAGAAGCTCTGCGAGCGGTACCGTCGACAGAGCCGCCGCGAGGACCGCAAACACTACGCGAACATGAAGGACTGCTACGGTCGTCAGGGGTGTCGGGCCTTTGCCCGCTGCACCCTTTCGATCTGGTGATCGCCTTCCGGCTCGTCGACTCAGGCCCTGCGTCGGAGGCGACGGCGACCCAGCAGCAAGCCCAGCATCAGCAAACCAAACCACAGCGGTGCCCGGCCCGCACCGGATGTGCGACAGCTGCACCCCGTTTTCGAGGCGGTGGGATCGGTACCTCCCGCGTCGAGCTGCGCCGTGGCGCCGTCCGGTTGAGTCGTGGCGCTGTCCGGTTGCGTGGTGGCGCTGTCCGGTTGCGTGGTGCCGCCGTCCAGCTGCGTTGTGCCGCTGTCCGGTCCGGGTACCCCGGCGTCCGGCTGAGGTGGGGTGCTGCAGTTGTCCGCGCTCTTGGTGATCACGATGGAGTCGATGATCTGGTTGGTCTGCGGGTACGCCGCCCAGGTCTCGAGCGTCGCGGTTTCATCATCGATGGACGCGAGGATGTAGTGGTGGTCGCCCGAGCAGGAGGCGCGCCCGCTGGGGCTGCCACACAGAAAGCCGGGGATGGTGAAGGCCCCTGCGCCGCCGGACACGTAGTACACCGTGCCGCTGGAGAAGTCGGCCGTAGTGCACGGGTCGCTGGATCCGGGGTTGCTCTGCGCGGAGCAGTTCGATGGCTCCCAGCGTTCGTACCAGTGGTTGTGGCTGGTGAAGACCACGTCCACGTGGTGCGCGTCGATGACCGTGACGAATGCGGTGTTCTGGGACTCCTCGTTGGGCTCGTGGCTGATGGAGAAGAACACCTCGTGGGTGTAGGTGGGCTTGTGATAGAAGACGAACTTCCACTTGCGCGGGTTCTGGGTGAGCACGTCGTCCATCCAATCCGCCTGGTCCTGGAACGGTATCGCTCCCCCGCTGAACGACTCGGTGGAAAGGGAGACGAAGATGGCGTTGCCGTAGGTGAAGTAGTAGTAGTCCTCGGTCCCGCTGCCGTAGGTGCCCTGTGAGCGTGGCAGGGCAAAGATCTGGTTGTAGTTGGCCGTGTCCCCTTCGCCCGGGCCGTTGTCGTGGTTGCCGATGCAGGGCATGAACGGGATGATGGAGGCCACGGGCTCGGTCCAGGCCAGGAAGTCCACCCACTGATCGATGTCGTCGCCCTCGATCACCAGGTCCCCCCCGTTGAGCACGAAGTGCGTTCCGTGCTGCACCGACTCGCTCAGGATCTGGGGCCAGTTCTCGCCCCCACCGAGGATCGGGTCCGGCCGGTTGTCACCCACGAACACGAAGCTGAAGACGCCACACAGCGGGTCCTGCACGGGGCCCGTGGTGAAAGACCGCTCTTGGGAGTAGCCGTCGGTGGGGTCACCGGCGATGTAGTAGTAGGTCGTGTCCGGCGTCAGCCCGGTGAGCTCCACCTCATGGACATGGCCCAGAGCGCCGTTGGCCGGCGCGGACACGCCGGCGACGGTGCTCGTGTACAGCCCCGAGGATGTGCCGTATTGCACCTCGGTGATGGGGGTCCCCGCGGGAGTGTTCCACGCGACCGTCATGGTGGTGCTGGTGTCGCCCGTGTAGGACAGCCGCAAGCTCGTCGGCGCAGCCCGAGCGGAGCCTCCGTGGCTCAACAGGATCACGCTCAGCGCTGCCGCTGCGACGAACGGCAACGCGCTCCGTGAGCGAATTTGGATACATCTCATGATGCTCACCTGCCTTTGCGCTAGCATGGTGTGAACATCGTAGCACAGATGTAGGAAACCGTGCAGAGACCAACAGAACTACCGACACCACCCTGATCTTCTCCGCACGCCGTGTGGGACCGGGGGGGCTAGAGCAGCAGTTGGGCCTGCAGGATCACCAGAGGCTGAAAGTCGCCTCCGCCGAGCTTCGTTGCGCCGGCCTGGACCTTGATGTTGGTGGCGTGGCCGCGCCACCACCAGTTGAATCCGCCGTACACCGACAGGAGGTCCCCCTCGGAGCCGTCGGCCCGGGTGGCGTCGAACCAGTCCACGTTGGCCACCACCTCCCACTGGTCGTACCGGATCCCGACCTCGCCGAGGAAACCATAGCCGGTGTACTCGCTGCCGCCGTCGAGGCCGTAGAAGGAGCCCGAGAGGCCGTCGGTGAGGTTCCGCCGGCTACCGTGATCGTAGTAGTAGAAGTTGAGCTGCCCGGCGAGCCCCCATCTGCGGTCTCGGGTGAGGGGGAGATCGAGGAAGGCGTCGGCGGCCACGGCCAAGTAGTCGTCACGAGACACCACGAACGACGGGAGGCTCGGGTCAGACTCGCCCACATTGCGGCTCACGTTGAGGTCGCGCTGCCAGTCCATGCTGACCCCGAAGGACAGGACCCGCCGAGGCGACACGAGCCCGCGCGCGGTCTTTTTGAGGTACAGGCCATCCCAAAAAAAACCGCCGGTACCCGGCCCGCTCTCGGACTCGAAGACGTTGACGGTCAACCGACCCGTGAGGCGAGGCCAGTCCGCCGGATTGCGCGGATCCGCGTTCCCACCGTGCACGCCGTTCATCAGCGCGAGACGATATCCGAGGTGACGCTTGAATAGCAGCCCCCGGACCATCACTCCCCAGTCCCGCCAGACCTTGTGCCCGCCCCGGGGGTACTTGATCAGGCCGGCGTGGTAGTCCAGCGAATGCAGGGAAACGGCCCCCTGCATGCCGTGGTGGGAGAAGGGCGCCAGCACCATGCCGACGTCGATCTGGAGGGCCTCGTGAATGTTGAACTCCACCCAGGCGTCCTGGATGAACATGTTCACGCTGGTGTCGCCGTTCTTTCCGAAGTTGGGCGAGTCGGTCTCCACGAAGAAGTGCACCCACTTGGTGACCTGCCCGTAGAAGAGCAGACGCATGCGTCGAAGGTAGAGCTCGGTGGAAAGGCTTCGGCCGTCCGGCGCGCCCTCGGGGGTCAGGGTGCCCCAGCCCTGCAACAGCGCCGAGACCTTCAGGTGCTTGTCGTCGTTACCGATGCGGAATCCGGCGGCCAGGGCGGGAGGCGCCTGCAGGGCGGCCCCCAACCCCAGAGCGAGGAGAACCAACAGCCACGCCCAACCCAACGGCCTTCCCGTCCGCGGTTGGGCCGCTCGGTTTTCGTGATGGGTCGTTTTGGATTTCATTTCTCGTGTTCCACATGCCGGTTCGAGGCACCGCTGGTCGCTGCGAGGCGGCATCGGGCGCGCCCCCGCGAGGGCCGCCCGTCAGGGGCCTACGCAGGGTGTGGCCAGCAAGCCGTTCGACCCCACCCGCTTCCCCCGGCAATGCCCGGGTTGGCTCGAGTCAGCCCATCTGCTTCCGGCTTTCGATGAGTGACTTCACCACCGCTGGCTCGGCCAACGTGGAGGTGTCACCGAGGTTGTCGAATTCCATGGCCGCGATCTTCCGCAGGATGCGCCGCATGATCTTGCCTGAACGGGTCTTGGGCAGGTTGGGCGTGAAGTGCAGCTTGTCCGGCGTGGCAATGGGCCCGATCTCCGCGCGAACGTGGGCGACCAGCTCCTTCTTGAGATCTTCGGTGCCCTCGACACCGCTGATCAGGGTGACGTAGGCGTAGATTCCCTGGCCTTTGATGTCGTGGGGGAAGCCCACGACGGCGGCCTCGGCCACCGTCTCGTGGGACACGAGGGCGCTCTCGACCTCGGCGGTGCCCATGCGATGTCCGGAGACATTGATGACGTCGTCCACCCGCCCGGTGATCCAGTAGTAGCCGTCCTCGTCCCGGCGGCAGCCGTCTCCGGAGAAGTAGTAGCCCGGGTACATCTGGAAGTAGGTTTCCTCGAAGCGCTTGTGGTCGCCGTACACGGTTTGCATCTGGCCGGGCCAGGGCGCCTTCATGACGAGCATCCCCTCGGTGGCGCCGCTGAGCTCCTTGCCCTGCTCGTCGATCACCGCTGGCTCGATGCCGAAGAAGGGGAGAGTGGCGCTGCCGGGCTTCTGGTCGATGGCGTAGGGCAGGGGGGTGATCAAGATGCCGCCAGTCTCGGTCTGCCACCAGGTGTCCACGATGGGGATCTGCTCCTTGCCCACGTGCTTGAAGTACCACTGCCAGGCCTCGGGATTGATGGGCTCGCCCACCGAGCCGAGCACCTTCAGCGAGGACAGATCGTGCTTCTCGACCCAGGACTCACCCTCTTTCATGAGGGCCCGGATGGCCGTGGGGGCGGTGTAGAACTGGTTGACCTTCCACTTGTCCACCACCGCCCAGAAGCGGCCCGGATCCGGGAAGGTGGGCACGCCCTCGAACATGATGGACGTGGCGCCCTGGGAGAGGGGCCCGTAGACGATGTAGCTGTGTCCAGTGACCCAGCCGATGTCGGCGGTGCACCACCAGACGTCGCCGTCGTGGTAGTCGAAGACGTGCTTGAACGTGGTGCCGGTGTATACCATGTAGCCGCCCACGTTGTGCTGCACGCCCTTGGGCTTGCCGGTGGATCCCGACGTGTAGAGGATGAACAGCGGGTCCTCGGCGTCCATCGCCTCGGGCTCGCAGACCGCTTCCGCGGTGGCCATCTCCTCGTGCCACCAGTGGTCTCGCCCCTCCTGCATGGGCACGTCCTGCCCGGTGCGACGCACCACGAAGCAGTGCTCCACCTGGTGGTTGTGGTCCTGCTGGCATTTCTGCATGGCGCGGTCGGCGTTGCCCTTGAGCGGGACCGCTTTCTTGCCGCGATACACCCCGTCGGTGGTGACGAGCACCCGGCACTCCGAGTCCACGATGCGATCCGCCAACGCCTCGGAGGAGAAGCCGCCGAACACGATCGAGTGGATGGCGCCGATGCGCGCGCAGGCGAGCATGGCGATGGCCAGCTCGGGCACCATGGGCATGTAGATGGAGACCCGGTCGCCCTTCTTCACGCCCCGCGCGCGCAGGACATTGGCGAACTTGCTCACCTCGGTGTGGAGCTCCTGGTAGGTGATGGTCCTGTCCTCGCTGGGCTGGTTGCCCTCCCAGATCAGAGCGATCTGGTCACCCCGAGTCTCCAGGTGTCGGTCGAGGCAGTTCACCGTGATGTTGGTTTTGGCGCCGGAGAACCACTGGATGCGGATCGGTCCCTCTCGCACGTCGTAGTTGTGCTGCCGGACAGCGCTCCACTTGTCGAACCAGGTGTATTCTTCGGCGATCTCGGCCCAGAATCCATCCGGGTCTTCGACGGAACGCTGGTACATCTTTCGGTACTCGTCGAGGGTCTTGACCCACGCGCCCTCACGGGCGCTGTCGGGGGCGTGAAACTTGAACTCGCTCATATCGTGCTCCTTGTTGTGTCGTCGGGTCGTTTCAATCAGCTGCCCTGGGTGGAGGGCTCCGTTCCGATCTCGGCGTGGGAGATGGACTTGGGTGTCTCGTGCTGGCGGTTGGCCAGCACGCGGCTGAGGAACGTCAGCATCGCCGCGCCGATCATGAGGGTGCCTGCCACCACGAAGGTGATCTTGGAGTTTCCGGTGGCGTCGATGATCATCCCGTTGATGCGCGGCAGCACCAGCCCGCCCACGCCCCAAGCGGTGAACATCACGCCGTAGTTCATGCCGAAGCTCTTCAGCCCGAAGTAGTCCTTGGTGGCCGACGGGAAGAGCGCCAGGTTGGCGCCGTAGTTGGCCCCGGCGATGGTGATGATGACCAGCAGCAGCACTGCGCTCTGCTGCACGAACACCAGGCTGAACACCATCAGGGCCTGGATCACGTACGCGGCGAACATCGTCCACTGCCGGCCGATTCGATCGGAGACGATGCCGGCCAGGACCCGCCCGCCGGCGTTGCCGATGGAGAGCATCACCACCACCCAGAAGGCGGCCGCGCCGAGGGACACGGATCCCAGTGGCTTGGCGATCCCGATCAGCATCAGGCCCGTGGCGGATCCAAAGGCGTACATCAGCCACAGGACCCAGAACTGGGAGGTCTTCACCATCTGCTGCCAGGACATGTCGTTGTCGGGTTGGGCCGCGGTGGCGGCCGAGGTCGTCGACGGCGTGGGGTCGGCCTGGTACCCGGCCGGGGGATTGCGCACCAGGAGCGCCAGCACCACAACCACCACCGTGAAGAAGATGCCCAGGTACAACAGCGTCTTCGACAGGCCGTAGCTGCCAAGCATGGTGTTGGCCAGCGGTGCGATGTACACCGAGGCGAGGCCGAATCCCGCCACCACGATTCCGGCGATCATTCCGGTCTTGGCAGACGGGAACCACTTCACCGCCGGTGGCGTGGCAGACGCGTAGCCAAAGCCGATGCCGATGCCGGTGAGTATGCCGAAACCCAGGACGAAGCCGAGCAGCGACGAGCCGACCTGGGAGGAGACGATGAGGCCCGCCCCCATGAGCAGCCCGCCGGCGATGATCACCCAGCGGGGTCCAAAGCGGTCCTGGAGCCGTCCCGCTGGGATCATGGACAGGGCAAAGACGAAGCAGGCGACCGCATAGGGCAGGGCGCGATCTGCGGAGCTCCACCCCCAGGACTTGGGAATCCCGCTCGCGATGACGCTCCAAGTATAGAGCACACCCAGCGCCAGGTTGATCCCGGTACCGGCCAGAGCGACTCGCCATCCGGTGCTGTTGCGTTTCATCTTCTCTTACTTTCTACGCGGTGGTTTGTTGCGTACTTGAATATTACATACATACCTCTAGTCACGCGCTGCGTTATGTCAAGTAGATCCGAAACAAAGAAAGACAACAAAAACAATGGCATTACATTCTATAATTAGTTAGTACTAGCTCACTTAGACTCGCGATATTCTACCGGATTCTCAGATCCGCCGGTCGAATGGAAGGTGTTCTGGTATGTAGATGTTGTTGTAGGTGTTAAGAATTACAATCAAGTGGTGGCTTTTGACCATGAGGATCTTGTGGACATGGCGTTTCTCCACGAGACTGGGAAACCCCTTTACGCGTCGCTGGATTGGGGCCATGTCTATTGTTGGCCACGGGGTCTGTAGCCGAGCCTTGAGGGAGCACCCATGCCCACTGCCGCTTTCATCTATTCGGACGCCCTGTCCAAGTTCGAATATGGGGACGATCACCCATTCAAGCCCATCCGCGCGCGCAACACGTTGGAGCTCTGCAACCGCCATGGGCTCCTGTATGCGGTGGATGTGCTCCGACCCGAGCCACAGCCGGCCCCCCGCGACGCGCTCGAGCGGTTTCACACCCCCACCTACCTCGACCAGCTTCGCCGGGCGAGCGGCGGGGAGCACGATCTGTCGCTGCTGGCGGCGGGCATCGGCAGCCCGGACTGTCCCGTGCTCCGTGGGATCTACGAATTCAGCGAGCTCGCTGTCGGGGCCACGCTCCTCGGCATCGATCTCGTCACCCGTGGGGAGGCCCAGCGCGCCTTCAACCTCGTTGGGGGATTCCACCACGCCGGGGTGAGCCACGCCGAGGGCTTCTGCTACATGAACGACGTGGGAGTGGGCATCGCCACGCTCTTGGACGCCGGGAAACGCGTGGCCTTCGTCGACATCGACGCGCACCATTGCAACGGCGTGCAGGACTGCTTTTTCGCCGACGACCGGGTGCTCACCATCTCCCTGCACCAGCACTCCGAGGGCTTCTACCCGGGGACCGGCCGCGTCATCGAGCACGGCGTGCAGGCGGGCGAGGGCTACTCCGTGAACGTCCCCCTGGCGCCAAAGACCGACGACGAGGTCTACCTCCACGCCTTCGATGAGGTGGTCCCGCCCCTCCTCGAGGCGTTTGCGCCGGATGTGGTGATCGCGGAGATCGGTGCCGATACCCTCATCTCCGATCCCCTCACGAGCCTGCGTCTCACCAGCAACGGCTACGAGGCGGTGATCAAGCGCATCTGCGATCTCGCACCCCGGTTGGTGGCGGTGGGTGGCGGGGGCTACGACGTCTTTCGCACGGCCAACTGCTGGACCCTGGCGTTTGCGGCCATGTGCGAGATCGAGCCCGAGGACGAGTACGCCGGTCTGGTGGGAGGGCGGATGTACGGGAGCGAGATCGGCGGCCTTCGCGACCCGCAGATCGCCACTGGCGGCGAGGCGAAGGAACACGCGCGGCAGGTCGCGGATGCAGCCATACGCCATATCCACGACCATGTCTTTCCTCGCCTGGGGGCGCTGCGCCCATGATCCGCTTCCGAGATTTCAAGTTTCGCACGAAGCTGGCGCTGGCGCTTGTGGCGGCGCTGTTGCCGCTGGTGGTGGGTGAGATCCTGACTGTCCGGTCGATGCAGGGGAGCCTGCAGAAGTCGGCGGAGCTGGCGTTGTCCAACAACGTCCGACAGCTCTACCGCATCGTCGCGCTGACCCACCGGTCCGGCAGGGCGCGGCACGCCGCCGGTGACGCGCAGCCGAGCCCCCCGGGCCGCGAATACCTCGCCAAGGTGTTTCAGGGCACCCGCGTTGGCAAGACCGGCTACCCCTATGTCATGGACGCCCGAGGAACGCTGCTTCTGCACCCGCTCAAGGCCGGAGAGAACATCATCGACAGCCGGGACTCCTCGGGGCGAGCCTTCATCAAGGAGATCTGCCGCAAGGCCGTGCGCCTGAAGCGGGGCGCCATCGGCACGATTCGCTACCCGTGGCGCAACGTCGAGGGGGGCGAGCCTCGGTCCCGGATGAAGATCGTCAAGTACATGCACTTCGAGCCGTGGGGTTGGATCATCGCCGTCGGGGCTTACGAGGACGAGATCTACGCTCCGGTCACGCCGGCCACCCGATCCGCCCTGACCCTCTTCGGGGCGAGCCTGGCGCTGGTCGTGCTGCTCACCTGGTGGATGAGCCGCCTCGTCGCTCGTCCCGTCGTGAGGCTCCACCGGGACGCACAGTGCTTGGCTCACGGGCGCCTGGACTGCGTCGAGCCCCTCGACGACCGCCGCGACGAGGTCGGGGAGCTGCGTAACGCCTTCGGCAGCATGGCCGAGCAGATCAACCGACAGAAAGAAGAGCTCGAGCATCAGGTCGAGCTGCGCACCCGGGAGCTCAACGACTCCCGGGAGCAGTACCGCAGCCTCGTGGAGAACGCCGTGGACTGCATCGTGACGGCGGACCTGTCGGGGACCATCACCTTTGCCAACGGCGAGATGGAGACGCTCATCGGGATGCGCCGGAGCGACATCGTCGGTCGCAAGATCTGGGAGTTCTACCGCGGCGGGATCGACAAGGCCCGGGACATCATGAAGCGCATCCGGCAGGAGGGAAGCATCCGGAACTACGAGCAGCAGCTCATCGCCAACGGGAGAAGTGTCCCCATCATGACGTCGGCCACCTTGATCTACGACGCGGCAGGTGAGCCGGTGGGCACCATGGGCATCTTCACCGACGTCACAAAGTTCAAAGAGCTCGAGGAGGAGCTCTCCCGAGCCCAGGTGGACCTGGCCCAAGCCCACAAGCTTCGTGCTCTGGGTGACCTGGTGGCCGGCGTTGCGCACGAGGTGAACAACCCCCTGATGGCCTCGACGACCATGGTGCGCGTCATCGAGCGTAACCTCACCGCCGACGACCGCAAGCTGACCTCCCAGTTGCAGGTGCTCAAGAAGTGCAACCAACGCATCACCATGATTGTGAACCACCTACGAGAGTTCTCCCGCCAGACACTGCTCGAGAAGCAACGGATCAACATCAACCAGCCCTTGTCCAATGCGCTGCTCATCAGCAAGCAACAGCTGTTGAACCTGCAGATCGTCCTCGAGCAGGACCTCGCCGACGATCTGCCCGACGTCTTCGGGGACGCGAACCTGCTCGAGCAGGTTTTTCTGGACCTTTTCGCCAACGCCCGGGACGCCATGGAGGGACAGGAGTCCGACAAGATCCTCACCATCCGCTCCTTCGCCATGCAGCAGCTCGGCGAACCCATGGTCACGGTCCAGGTACAGGACACGGGGTCGGGGATCCCCGAGGCCATTCAGGACAAGATATTCGAGCCCTTTTTCACCACCAAGCCCATGGGCATGGGAACCGGCCTCGGCCTTCCCATCTGCTACGGCATCATCGAGAACCACGAAGGTCACATCGATCTCACCTCCAGCGCCGACGGCGGCACGACTTTCACGATCCGGATTCCGGCGATGGCTCCACGCCTCGCCGGGAGCGCGGACGAGGACAGAGCAGATGAGTCACAAGATCCTACTCATTGACGACGACGAGCTGATTCTCTTGTCGGTGGAGAGCCTCATCGAAACGGAGGGCTTCGTCGTGGAGACGGCGAGCAACGGCGACGATGCCCTCCAAAAAGCCACCGCCAGCCGCTTCGACGTGTTCCTGCTGGACATCATCATGCCGGGCATGTCGGGCTTCGAGGTTTGTGCAGCCCTCCGCGCCATGGACGACTACCAGCGGTCGCCCATCGTGATGCTCACGGCCAAGAGCTCCGAGGCGGACCGCAAGAAGGGGGTGGAGGTGGGAGTCACGCGCTTTCTGCCCAAACCCATCGACCCCGACGTGTTGCTGGATGTGCTCCATGAGGTGGTCGGAGGAAAATGACCGCGTTGCCTCCCGCACACCGGCGAATCCGCTCCCGCTACGGAGAGGAGGTTCTCGTACGTCCGATGGCCCCCAACGACGGTCCTGCGCTGTGCGACATGTACGACGCCTACGAGACGAAGCGGTCCGTGCAGGGGCTGCCCGCGGAGCACGACGAGACGCGGCGGCGCTGGGTCTTGGGCATGGCAGAGGAGCCCATCAACGTCATCGCGACACCGGTGGGTTCGGCGTCTCAGGGCAAAATCGTCGGTCACGTCTGTCTTTTTGCCATGGAGCCGTGCACTCGGGTCGAGCTGCTGATCCTGATCCACCAGGACTGGCGCAACCGCGGCCTCGGCTCGGCCCTCCTCGGCCTGGCCATCGACCTCGCCCGCGAAGCCCGCTACGAGTGCATCTGGCTCGTGGTCTCCCTTCGCAACACCCGCGCCATCCGGGTCTATCAGAAGCACTGCTTCGAGGTCTGCGGCCACGTCGGCCGCGAAATCGAGATGCTGCTGCCCCTCCGCTGACGCGCAGTGGCAGAGCGGCCATTCCCTGTGGCTTGGACCACCGACTCAGCAGGCCGGGCATGTGTCACCTCCAGAGTCGTCAGAACACGTCGGCGTATCCGACAAGCCAGGCTGGCGCCCAGGAATTCCCGACCCATGTTCTGTCGGGGCGTACGCGCTCCAGGAGGCAAAATGTCAGTCGCAACCAACCTGTCGAGCATCAATGTGTTAGATCTGAAGGGTCAACCCGTGCGGCTCGGCACCCTTTGGCATGGTCGGACCACGGTCCTGGTCTTCATCCGCCACTACGGGTGACTGTTCTGCCGCGAGCAGGTCACGCAGTTGCGTGACACGTGGCCTGAGATCGAAAAGAGAGGCGCCCACCTGGTGGTGGTTGGAAATGGTCAGCCATTCCACGCGCAAGATTTCCAGCAGGAGCACCACCTCCCCTTCACTCTTCTCACGGATCCGGATCTGGAGGCCTATGCCGCCGCGGGCCTGCGTCGGGGTGTTCTGTCCGTGTTTCACCCCCGGGTGCTGGGCAACGCCCTGCGCTCCCTGCGGGGGGGCTTCCGCCAGGGACGTACAGCGGGAGACCCCTGGCAGCTGGGTGGCGTATTCGTGATCACTCCGGGCGACGAAGTGCTGTTCAGGCACGTCAGCCGCGAGGCGGGTGACCACCCCTTGCCTGAACAGATCCTGGACGCGCTACCCAGCCCAAGCTGATCCCTCGTGTATGTGCCATCCTCACCGTGGCCGACATGGACATCAGCGCCGACAGGTACTACACCGCCGTGGCTTTCAATCTTCCTCCACCGCCGTACTGTACGGAATGAGACAGGAGGTCCTCGTGGCCAGCACGACGCAATGGACCCAGACGTTCGACTGTTCGCCGGAAACCATGTTGGATATCGTCACCAGCGCGGACTTTCACGAAGCCCGCTCGGCCCTGCTGGAGCACCCCTCCTCGCAGGTCAGAAACGGTCAGCGCTCGGACGACCGGGTGACGTTCGAGGTGCACTGCGTCGAGTATGTCAAGGGCCTTCGGGGGGTGGACAAAAGCAAGACCGAGCAGACGGTCACGAGGTACGATTTCGATGTCAAATCCCTGCGCGGAGAGTGGGAGTACCACGGCCCCCACGGAAAACGGACCCGCATCTGGGGTGACATGTCGGTGAGCGTCGAAGGGGAACGAGCCCGTCTCACGCAGCGCTTCAACGTGGATATCAAAATCCCGCTGTTGGGCGCACAGATCGAGAAGCTCGTGATGAAGTCTGTGGACAGGTTTTGGCCCAGGTACGAAAAGCTCGTCTCAGACTTCGTGAAGAAGGCGAAGTAGGAGTGCCAGGGACTCAGGCGGGGGTGGTCGTGTTGGCCGGCCGGCGTCGAGCCACCACCATCGTGGCGCCCACGAGTCCCAGCAGGCCGGCGAAGCTGAATGCGACGATGGTGAGGCTGCCCGAAGGCTCGCCGAGGCGGGCGACGCCGACTGCCGCCAGCGCCCAGGTCGCCACGCCCAACCAGGCCACATCCCGCCTCGGCAGGGCAACGACCAGCGTGAGCCCCGCGACCATGACGAGCAGCAGCGTCGCCCAGGTCTCCGAGGGGAGTATCATGCCTGTGAGCCCATTGGCCCGAACCGCGATGGTGATGTTGATCACCGTGGCCACCGACAACCAGGCAGCGTAGAGGCTGATGGGGACCAGGATCGTAGCGCGTTGGCGGAGCGAGGCGACCGCGCGGTGTCTGTCGAGCGCCTTGTAGATCACCAGCACCGAGGCGAGCAGGGCCGCTATCACACCCGCGGACAGGGTCACCAGACCCAGGTGCCACACGACGATCCAGGTTGCGTTCAACACCGAGGAGCCCAGGTAGCTCCAGAATATCCGCCGACGCTGCAGCTGGTCGAGGCCGGGATCCCGCAGGGCCTGCGCCGCAAAGGCAAACAAGCCCACGTAGATCAGGCTCCAGATGGAAAATGCGTAGCCCGCCGGGGTCACGAGCGTGGAATGGGCACTGGACACCGAGCCGGTGGTCTCGCCCCCGAAGCGAAGCAGGTTGGCCAGCCAATTGACGACTACGGTTCCCGCTGTGGCGGCAAGGAGAATCACGGTGTCCCGAGTGCCGAGAGGCCCGGCCTTGGATTCTCGTCTCTTTGCTCTGGTTTCTAGATGGTCCACGATGCCTCGTTTTCTCGTCGAGCGAATCCTCTGGGAGCAGGTTCCTCGTCTATCGTGAGTCGCCACTCATGAGGAGTCGCCGTGTCGGGTGTAGCGCAGTCTCCTTGGATCGTAGCCCAGGCCCGGAAGCGCCTCGACAATGCGCTTCACAGTGCCGGGCTCCATCCGGGGCGTCCGGCTGAGAATCCAGCGGCTGAGAATCCAGAGGAGTTTTCGGTTGGGGTGTCCCACGACCGCATAGTCGTATTCGGTATTCGTTGCTCACGCGAAAAAGATAGTGCACCCATGTGTATTGTCAAGTATCTGTCCAGATATAATCCCCTTTTTCAGTGGACACCATGGCGTGCATCCTGCAAATCACCATGATTTAAGACAGTTAGAGAAGAAGGTGGAAAAGCGCGCCATCCAGGTCCGGATATTGGAAGCTGTATCCACTGGTCGGGAGCCTGGTCGGGAGCACCTTCTGGTCGCTGAGCAGCAGGGGCCCGGCCATCTTGCCCAGGGCCAGGCGCAGGGCGACGCGCGGCGCTGGCAGTGCCGCGGGTCTTCGCAACACCCATAGTCCCTTGTCAACCAAATCGTGCGCAAGATGGTATCAACTTGTGCACACATCGAGCTGGTATCGAACTGCTATTGGCCGTTGGCAATTTGGTATTAGCTTTCTGATTCCGGAGTGTTGGCTAACTGGTAATCGCTAACGGCTTAGTTCCCTTGGCTCTTCGGCGTCACGAGAAGTAGCAGTGACGGCAGCACGAGCAGCGTGGCGCCAGCGGCGATGAGGATCATCACCGCGGTGAGGAGTCCGTAGGCGGCGAACATGGGCATGGGCGCGAAGGCGAGAATGGCAAAGCCGATGACCGAGGACAGGGCAGATCCGAGCAGCGCCCCGCCCGTGCCTGCGCCGGCAGCGGCCAGGGCATCGGAACGGGTGAGGCCGTGAGCGCACTCCTCCCGATAGCGCATGGTGAAGTGCACGGCGAAGTCGATGCCCACGCCGATGGAGATGGCCCCGATGGTCGCCGTGACCACGTTGACGGAGTAGCCGGCCACGTACATGAAGGCATAGAGCCAAGCCACCACGATGAGGATGGGTACGATGCTGACCACGGCGTACCGCAGCGAGCGCATGAACACCGCCGCCAGCAGAATGCACAGCGCCACGGCCACGAGCAGCGAGTACCGGAACGCCTTCAGGATCGCGTCCAGGCTCGCCTGGCGCGCGATGGGCATGCCCGTGAAGACCACTCGCGCCCCCGCGTCCGCGGTGCGCAGACGTTTTTTGAGCGGTGCCAGCAAACGGGCCACCTCACGGCGCGCCGCCTCGATCTTCTCGTTCGAGCGGGTGCCCGGAATCCGCAACTGCAGCTGTGTCGCATAGACCTTGCCGTCCGAGGAACGCCAAAGCATCGTCTTGATCCGGTGGAGGGGCAGCACCGTCTTGGTGCCGCTTTGCACACCGTGGGCCAGCACATCCCGGTACACCGCGTCGAGCTGGGCAGGCGTGTCGAAGACGCCGTCGGCGTTGCGATCAGTTAGGGCAACCCCCGTGCGTTTCGAGATGGCGCGCCAGGACGCCGGATGCTTGTACACTGCCTCCAGCACGTCCACCAATCCGGCCTGGAGCTGGAGCCTGTGCTGGCTGTTTTTGGCCAGCGATGGCGGATTCGCGGAGCGCAGCTCCCGGACGAAGCCCACCAGGGTGGTGGCGGCGGCGGGGTGGTGCAGGGCGCCGTCCACGTAGATCATCGCGGGCTCGCCGCTGCGCTGTCCGAAATGGCTATCGAACTTGTCCAGACCCACCACGAAGTCCGACTTGGGGGAGAAGAAGTCCTTCACGTCGAACCTCGCCTCCACCCGCAAGGCAAAAAACACCGCAATCCCAGTGGCCAGGGCTACGCCAGGCAGCAGCACGGCCCTGAAGCGCGCCAACCCGGCCACGAGTCGACCCAACCAGCGCATCTGTCCGCCAACGGCCGATACGTTTTCCCTCGACGTTTCCGGCCGGCGGCGACTCAGCACCCAGGCCGGACCCAGCACGAAGGCCAGCCCGTATCCGAGCAGCAGCAGCGCACCCACCCAGGGCTTGACGAACACCATGAACACCACCACAGCCATGGTGCCCAGCCCGGCGCCGACGCAGCCGCCCAGGCCCACGACCAGCCCCAGCAGGGATGGGGGAGCGCCCCCCAGCCGTTCGTCGACGCGCATCAGGGCCAGGGGCACGAACAGACCCAGCAGCACAAAGGACGCCACGGTTCCGAGGGCCGCGGCGATGCCGAACTGCACGAGGGATTCGATACCGCTGCTGACGTTGGAAAGAAACGCCGCCGCATCCGTGAACATGGCCAGCAGCAGCGCGCCGAGCGCCCCGGCCATGCCCAACCGATAGCCCCGACCCGGGCGCCGGCCGGCATCGCCGCGCGACTCCCGGTAGCGCCCCACCGCGTGGAAAGCGAAGTCCACGCCAAAGGAGATCATGGCGATGGGCACCACGATGCTCAGGATCTGATCGTTTTTGAGCCCCAGCAGGTTGGCCCCGCCCTGGATCCAGAGCATCAGGCTCCCGAGGGCGAGACCCACAAGGGCCACGACCCAGTAGGAGCGGAACACGAGCCCCACCAGTATCAGCACCGCGAAGATGGTGAGGCCAATGAAGGGCCCGGCGGAGCGCCCCTGCTCCATGCTCGTGAGGTTCACGTCCACGGCGAGGCCCCACACCCGCAGGTGACGCTGCTGCCCTCGGAGACGATCCAGCACCTGACGGGCGAATTGCTCCTTCTGAGTGGACTTCGCGCCGAGGGTCGCCACCTGTCCGCCACCCCCCAGCTTCTCATTGTCGGCCAGGACGATCACCAGGAAAGCGGGCGTCGCCCACTTACCAGTGCGGGAGTCCTTTTGGGTGTGGGCCGACATGCCGAGCTGGTCCGGACCCACCAACGTCAGGATGGTGTCCACCATGCGGGCCACGTCGACGTCGCTGGCTTTGTCCAGGCCGCCCAGGCCCGCCTTGCGCAGCCCGTCATCCACGAACTCGGCGATGGAGATCACACCGTGGACCTTGCGTACGAGGTTCGGAAGCTTGAAACGCAATAGCCGTGGTCCGAGCTTTGGGTGCGCGCGAAGGGCGCGGATGTTTTTCAGCAGCTCTCGCAGGGGTGCGGGGCGCAGCAAATCACCGTTGCGTGCCTCGACCACGTACACCATGCGGTGGGCCCGGCTGGCAAAGCGTTCAGCAGCCAGATGGCGCGCCTCGAATAGGAATCCCCGGGGGTCGGGGGAGGCTGTCGTCGTGGGGCGCATGAACAGGAAGGGCACCACCAGCAACGCTGTGAAGAGCAGGATGCCAGCGAGCACCAGGCCGGAGTGACGGCGCGTCCAGGCAATGAACCTCAAGGCGGCGGAGCTGGGCTCGTCGGTGGTGTCGGCTGGCGTCTGCTGGGTGGGCATGGTGGGGTCGCATCCGGTGGGAGTCCACCTCGGACTAGAGCCAGGCGTCCTCCTTGAGGATCAGCCCGGCGGAGATTCGCCCTGACTCGTAGATGGTGGGCAGCCCGCTGCCCGGGTGGGTACCGCCCCCCACCAGATAGCAGCCCGGCAGGTCGTCGAACTGGTTGTGGGGGCGGAACAGGAGCATCTGGCTGATGGAGTGACCCAGGTTGAACACGGCGCCGCGATACACGTCGTGCTCAGTCTCCCACTGCGTGGGCACGATCATCCTCTCGGCCACGATGTGTTGCCGCAGGTCGGTCAACCCCGCGTGCTTCTCCAGGTAGTCCAGGAGCTTGTCGCGGTACCGGGCCTTGTGGCTCTCCCAATCGATCCCGCTGCGGTTGTTCGCGATGGGAACCAGCACGTAGAGGGTCGAGTGTCCCTCGGGCGCCAGCGTAGGATCGGTGATGCTGGCGTTTTGCACGTAGAAGGACGGGTCCTCCGACAGCGTCATGGACTTGGTGATCTCGTCCACGTTCTGCCTGTAGTCCCGGGCGAAGAAGATGTTGTGGTGAGGGATGTTGTAGATCTTGTCCACGCCGAGATAGACCATGAAGGTGGAGCAGGAGAAGCTCTTTTTCTCGAGAGTCTCTGGAGTCCACTTGCGGAGCTGATGGCGTGGCAACAGGTGATTGACGGCATGGCCGAAGTCGGCGTTGAGCACCACGTGGTCCGCGCGCACCTCCTCGCCCGAGGCCAACCGCACGCCCACAGCTCGTCCGCCCTCCACGAGCACCTGCTCCACCGGAGTCTCCAGATGGATTCTTCCCCGCTCCTCTTTCACCACCTTCGCCATCGCCTGGCTGATTTGATTCAAGCCGCCGATGGGGTGGTGGATCCCGCCGACGTGCTCGATGTAGGCGATCATGCTGAAGGTCGCCGGGCACTGCCAGGGAGACATGCCCAGGTATTTGGCCTGGAAGGTGTGGGCGGTCTTGAGCCGGTCGTCGTCGAAGTAGGTACCCAGGTGGGAGTACAGGTCCGTGTGGGCGTCCAGGTAGGGGACGACGCGGGCCATGCGCTTGGTGAGCAGGTCCACCGGGCTGGCGTAGGGAACCTGCAGACAGGGAACCAGTCGGTCGTATTTTTTCTTTTCATACTTGACGAAGCGATCGTAGCCCTTCTCGTTGCCGGGGAACAACCGCGCGATCTGCTCGCGCATCTTCGCCGAGTCGGAGGTGGGAAAGATCTCGGTGCCGTCCCGAAAGGCGAGCCGGTACAGGGGATCGATCTGCCGGATGTCGAGGTACTCGCGCATGTCGCGCCCGGTGAGATCGAACATCTCCTCCAGGATGTGGAGCATCATCAGGAAGGTGGGACCCGTGTCGAAGGTGTAGTCCCCCAGCTTGAGCGCGGCGTTTCGCCCGCCGACGTCGTCCTGTTTTTCGTAGATGTCCACGTCGTAACCGCGGCTGGCGAGAAGCATGGCTGCGGTCAGACCGCCGGGACCAGCGCCCACGACGACTACTTTTTTCTTGATCATCTGAGCCTCTCTTTCTGGACTAGCCGTACTGGGCAACGATCTGGTCTGCGGCCTTCTGCCCGGACAACACCACCATGCAGGTACCACCACCGGGATTCACACTGCCGCCCACGAAAAACAAGTTCTCGTAGATGGTGGACTGCTTGGGCGCCCGCAGCGCGAAGTTCTGCTTGCGGTTGGACACGATGCCGTAGATGGCGCCCCGGTTGGAATAGTACATGCGCTGCAGGTCCTCGGGTGTGAGCAGGTCCTCCATGACGATGGCGTCCCGCAGACCGGTCAATCCGATGCGCTCCAGCTTGTCGTAGCACCGCTCCTTCAGCGCGTCGTAGGCCGCCTGGGTGAAGGGCGGATCCTGGCTGTAGGGGATGTGCGGGAGCAGCTTGAGGATGGAGTGGCCCTTGGGCGCCAGATCCGGGTTGGTCACCGTGGGGCACACCAGGTAGATGGTCGGGTCCTCGGGGAGCTCTTTTTTGTGGTGCACCGAGGCCCAGTGCTGCCGAGGATTGCGCGAGAACACGAAGTTGTGGTGGTGCACCTGGGGAAAGACCCGGTCGAGGCCCAGGTGCATCACCAGACCCGAGCAGGCAGGCTCGAAGATGCGCTCGTAGGCCTTGATCTTCAGCCTGTCCTCGTCGCCGAGGAGCTGCTTGTAGGCCGGAATGATCTCCATGTTGGAGACCACGATGTCCGCGTCGTGGCGCTGGCCATTGGCGGTCTGGATCCCCGTGACCCGGTCGCCGCTCTTTTCGATGCGGGTGACCTCCGCGCCCAGGTGGAGCTCCACGCCGAGGTCTTCCAGCAGCCGCCGCAGTCCCCGGGCGAGGTTGTACATGCCGCCGGTGACGTACCAGAGTCCGTAGCCGAGCTGGGAGTAGGGCAGCAGGTTCAACAGCGCCGGCGCATCGTAGGCAGAGGACCCCACGTACTTGATGAAGAAGTTGAGCATGTCCCGCAGGTGGGGATCCTTCACGTAGCGCCCCACCCCAGCGTCCATGCTGGACAGGATGTCCGTGCGCTTGGCCACGTCCAGGGGGTTGTAGCCGCGCATGACCTCGC
>Ga0272441_10000678_pt1 | contig 76029 bp, 72 predicted proteins | sample SSMProp6N_FD_193582 | JGI IMG/M metagenome (GOLD analysis project Ga0272441, IMG submission 193582) | Marine sediment archaeal communities from Little Sippewissett salt marsh, Falmouth, MA, United States - SSM-Prop-6N | ecosystem: Environmental > Aquatic > Marine > Wetlands > Sediment ...
TCCTGAAAAATGCTCATCTCGGGCTTTACGTTGACAAACACCGCCGGCTCAAAAAAATTACCTGACTGCAGATCAGGGCCCTTGGGAACCTTGCCGCCACAGAGCAGCTTGGCCCCCTCATTCTTCCCTTTCTTAATAAAGGAAAGCACGCGCTCCCGCTGCTTTTGAGAGATCAGCGGCCCGATCTGCGTGCCGGGCCTGGAAGGATCGCCGATCTGGATCTTCCTGGCCTTCTCAACGAATTGTTTAACAAAGTCCCTGGCGATCTTTTTATGGACCAGGACCCGCGACATGGCTGTGCACATCTGGCCCTGGTTTAAAAAGATGGAGGTCAACGACCCCATCACCGCCGCATCCAGATCACAGTCATCTAAAATGATCGAGGCTGACTTGCCGCCCAGTTCCATGATCACTTTTTTGGTCGTCTCTGAGGCCGCGCGGATTATCTCCTGCCCCACCTCAGGGCTTCCGGTAAACGAGATCATGTCCACCCGCTGATCCGCGCATAAATGTTTGCCGACCACCGAGCCCGGCGCATTGATGATGTTCACCACCCCTTTGGGCAGGCCCGCCTTGTTCACGATCTCGCCGAGTTTTAAGGCACTCAGCGGGGTCAAGGATGAAGGTTTTAAGACAACCGTATTGCCCGCAGCCAGGGCCTGGGCCATTTTCCAGGATGCGATCAACAGCGGATAGTTCCAGGGAACGATCAAGGCCACAACACCCCACGGTTCATAATGCACGTCGCTTGTGGCCTCACCTTGAAGCGGGATATTTTTGGGTGTTAAAAATCTCTCCAGATTATTGGCAAAATATTCGAAGGTCGCCGCGCTGGAGGGGATGTCCATGAACGTTGTTTCTTTGGTGGGCTTGCCGCCGTTGATGGTCTCAAGCCTTGCGAGTTCAAAGGCCTCATCCAGGATACCTTGCGAGATCTTTAAGATGAGCCCTTTGCGTTCCTCTAAGGATAAGCTCCGCCAGGGGCCTTCATCAAAGGCATCGCGTGCCGCCTGAATTGAGAAATCAATATCCGCCTCATCAGCAAAAGGCACCGTCGCGATCGCCTCGTTCGTGGCAGGGCTAACGACCTTTTTCCTCTTGCCCGAGAAAGCTTCGCACAACTTACCGTTGATGAGCATGGAAAACGTATCCATGAAATTCCTTTCCCTATTCCTTACGCCTGAAGCACGATATGCTTGGTGACCAACTTGGCCGGCGTCACATCAAAGGCCGGATAATATCCTTTAGCCCCCTTGGGCGCAATACGCCTGCCTCTGAATTCCAGCATTTCCTTATCAGGCCTTAGCTCAATGCGTATATCCCTGCCCGTCTTTTTATTTGACGGCGGCGGGGCCAGAACATAAAGCGGGATCTTATAATGCTTGGCCAAAAGGGCTATCTGATACGTCCCGACCTTATTGGCAAAGTCGCCGTTTTGGGCCATATGGTCAGCCCCGACGACAACAACATCAACTTTTTGCTGCGACATGACCGTGGCCACCGCGCTGTCAGGGATAAGGGTCACGTCAAACCCGGCGCGCTGCAATTCCCAGGCCGTCAAGCGTGAACCCTGAAGATAAGGCCGTGTTTCCGTTGCAACAAAGCTGACCTTTTTTTTCTGCTGCTTGCAGAACTGGGCAGCCGCCACCAAAGATCCGCTCACGTTGCAATGCGTCAGGACCGTCATCCCGTCCTTTAAATCCTGGCTTAATTTCTTGGCCTGCTCGACCCTAGCCTTTTTCAGCCCCGCAAGGTATCCCTTGATCCTGACGCTGGTGTATTGATAAATATCCTCTCTCCTTAACAAGGCATCCTGAGTCCATCCAAGAACGGTCCGCGAAAAAATAACAAACGGAAAGGTAGGACGGCTTTCAATCAACTGCTGAGAGACAGTATTTAATTTCGTGATCAATTTCCGGGGATTGAGCTTTTTATTCTTTTCCAAAATTAATAGAAAAATATAAAAAGCCATGCTGACCTGGCCAACGGCCCGCGTCTTCATATCCTTAATATATTTAAGCGCCTGGGAAACATTACGTGCCTTAAGATAAACGATCTTATCCGGCAGGGCCGTTTCATCCAGGCAATAAATAGTCTTTCCTTTAAGCGTGACCGGCCAAAACAGAGGAGATTCTTTCATGGGTGTCCTTTCTATTTAAAGTCACAATGTCGCAGGGTCACAAAGTCACAACTAAAAATAAAAAAGTCTCTCCGTGAGACATGCGCCCTTATGACTTTATGTCTATGTATGTTTTAAAACTTTCCCTTCAAGGGCCTTGACCGCTTCCAGGGCGACGTTGATCATAGATGTCTGCGACAGATAAAACATGGGGTTAGTGAAGCCGACCTCGCCGGTCATCAGATTGTCGCTGACAGCCAGAATGCAGGCCGCCTTGACATTGAATGTCTGGGCGATCGTCAACATGGCGGAAGAGACCATATCGACCGCGATCGCGCCTTTCTGGACCTTATCCTCGACGATCTCCCTGGTCTCGCGCAGGAGCGCATCCGTGGTCCAGACCTTGCCCTTGTGCAGCTTAACGCCCATTTTCTCGGCGGCTTTTTCCAGGGCCTCTGTCAGCCCTGCATCCGGAAGCGTCTCGAAATCCTCATCAACATAATACGGGGTGACCCCGTCCCCGCGGACACATCCGGTCGCCAGGATAAGGTCCCCGATCTTAATATCTTCGCGCAGGGCCCCGCAGGAGCCGAGACGGATGAGATTCCGGGCCTCAACATTGCAGACGATCTCGGTCGTGATCGCGGTGTTGGCGGCGAACATCCCGCCGTTCATCCCGGTGACCTTGATCCCGTCCAAGTCCCCCGTATACATGGAATGTTCCATAAAGGTAAAATTTTTCATCGGGTCCTTGATCTTATTCAATAAGGCCTGCAGCCTGTCCGGCGTGCCGGGAATAATGATGTACTTGCCGATATCCTGCGGTCTCAACTGGACCATTCCGGCCAGATCTTTTCCGGTCATGTGAATGTCTTTCTTCATAGGCATGATACCATCTCCTCGTGTGTTTTTAAGATTAACCGAATAACTTATCCGAGTTCGCAGACAAAATGTCTTTTTGAATATCGGCGTCCAACTGCTTGATCACATCGATGCTCTGTGTCAAATCACGCTTGGCCGGATAATCCGACCCCCACAGCACCTGGGAAGGCCCAAACGTCTCTAAGGCCATCTGGATCATGGTCGGCGATTTGACCCCGCTTGTATCAACATAAATATTCTTCATTATTTCCGACGGCAAAGAACCCAAATCTTTAACGAAATCCCGGCCTCTGAGCATGGAGTATGTGGCGTCCAGCCGGTCAAAAACAAACGGCATAACCCCGGCAAAATGAGCGAATACGAATTTTAACTTCGAATGCTTGGTAAAGATCCCTTCCATCATCAGCGATCCCGCGCACATGGTGACATCGACCAGGAACTCAACCACCGGCATAAGAAGCGGATCCTTGACGCGATCAAAGCCGATGGGATTGATGATCTGCGCATGCACAAATATCGGCAGATTCACCTTTTCAGCCTTTGCCAGGACGGGCAGAAACTTTTCATCGCTTAAAAACTTGCCGTCGTAACTGGATGCCAGGGTCAGACAGGACAAACCCAAATCCTTGATGCGTTCGATCTCCTTGAGCATCGCATCCGTGCTCTCATCAACCGGGACAATACCGCCTCCGATTAAACGGTCCGGGTGCGCCTTAACCTTCTTGCCGATCTCCTCATTATAAACTTCACAAACCTTGCTCCAGCCGCCCATCTTAAGATGCGCATCAGAACTTGGGTACAGCAACACAGATTTCCCGATCCCGCATGCATCCATGGTCTGCAAAAGCTGATCAATATCAGACCACCCCTGCCTGAAAAACATTGTGTTTTCTGCCACCGCAGGCGGCATCCAATGATTATGTGCGTCGAAGATTGGCATAATTCTAAAAATGTCGCAAGGACACAAGGTCACATGTCACACGCAACGGCACCTAAGGATTTGACATCACGTGTGACCTTGTAACCATGTGCCTTTGTGCCTAAATATGAGCTTTCCCCTCAAGCGCGCCGGCTTCCCACTGCGGGACATTCGTCATAACGTCCTGGAAGCAGAGCTTGGCCAGAGGATCGAAATCACTCTCAAGGATGCGGTGAATGCGTCCCGGCTTGCTGTAAAATTCGCGCATGCACCAGGCGCCCAAGCGCCCCAGATCGGGAACGGTCAGATGGTCCGTCGGCACGACCGGGTGCAAAAAATCCCATTGCAAGACATTGATCTTTTTCGGGTCAACCCAGCCCTTCTTAATGGCATCCGCCCAGATCGGGGATCCCGGGGGCGGGGTTAGGTATCCGATCCAGAGGATATCCGGATCCACTTCATCCGCAAACGCAAAACGCTTTTTGATGATCTCTTCAGTGTCATAATCAAAACCGATCATAATATCGCCGACGATCGCGATATTATTGCGTCTTAAGATCTCAATGGTTTTATAGATCTGATCAACACTGATGCCCTTGGCCAATTTGCGAAGCTCATCGTCGCTGGCCACCTCAATGCCGAAAACGCCCATGAACATCCCGGCCTCTTTCATAAGCGGGATGTCCGCCTCGGCCTTCACCCAATCGCTGGCGCAGCCCAAGCTGACCCACTTCATCTTCAGCCCGCGCCTGATCTTTTCTTCACAAAATTCACGCGCCCTTTTACCGTTGACATTAAAATTGTCCTCCTGAATGACGATCACTTTAACGCCGAACTTCTTTTCCAAAAGCTCAACCTCGTCAACGACCCGTTTGGCTGATTTGGCGCGCCATCTGTTAAAATGCTTCAAGGCCCTGGGATCATGCTCGCTCCATTCATAACAGAACGTGCACGCATGCGGGCACCCGCGGGAGGTCACGATCTCCACAAACGGCTTCCAATGCGTGTGCCCGACATATTTTTCCATAGGGAACAGATCATACGCCGGAAGCGGTAAAATATCCAAATCCTCAATCAATTCACGGACCGGGCCGAACACGACCTGGCCATCCTTTCTGGAAGCGAGTCCGGGGACCTCACTCATATCCGTCTGCCCCTTGTTCATCCGATCCATCAGATCATTGAAGGTCAGCTCGCCTTCACCCATAACCACATAATCAAGGGCCGGGTTCATTTCCAGACTTTCCTTGGCCAGGTAAGAATACCATAACCCACCGGCCACAACCATTGTCTTAGGCAATACCTTCTTAACCTCTTGAGCCGTTTTATCAAAATAATGCTGCACGGCAAATCCGCCGTAAGAATGAAGAATATCGCCGACAACAACAACCTCGGGGGCCTTTTCCTTGATCATCTCGATCATCTGAGCCATGGGAATGCCCAAGGCCTTGGCATCCAGGACTTCCGGTTCGATCGTCCCCTTCTCCCTGGCATAAGCCGCCCAATGGGCATGCATTTGATTCGCGGATACATGATGCCCGTGTGTGGCCCATGAACCCAATTGGGGTGTGACAAATAATACTCGCATAATAACCCTCCAGACTATTTCTTAAACTTTTTATTATGATTGTGATTAATGTTTCGTACTCTTTAAAATGCGCTTGCGCATTTCTTTCTCATAGGCCTTCTTAATATTGGTCCTGGCATTAGCCCCGAACAACTTAACAATAACATCCTCAATGGCCTTTAATTTAAGAGAAAGAAAATAATAATCAGGTTTTTCCTTGCCGCCTTCCAATTTTGATCTCTGTCCGGCATTCTCCTTCTCGCGCATATATTCTTCGAAAGATTGTTTTAAAGCATACAATTTTTCGCGATCATAGACCTGGTTGACATCCATATTTTTGCTGATGTATTTATAGATTTCCTGGTCCACATCGAGCTGTGTGAACTTGCGGTCAATGCGGTCCAACTCTTCCTTGGTGGTCTTATAAAGCCATAAAAGGTACCGATATTTTAGATTTTTAATGTCTTGTGCCTTCATATTATTTAGGGTGTTGCTGGGCAAACGGGATCACTGGCTTGGCCCACGGTGTCTGTTGATTAATGACCGCCAATTCCAGAGGGCAAACGTTCGATTCAACGGATAAGGCGAACATGACCGCATCCACGATCGCCTTCGGGGAGATCAGGCGCTGTTTCTGCTCTTCAGTGATCTCGGCCAGCTTACCGGTCAAGTCCGTATCCGTCACGCCGGGCAGGATCGCGGTCACCTTGATCCCATGATCCCGCATCTCCCAGAAGAGCCCTTTGGAGAACGCCCGTAGCCCTACCTTGAGCGAGCTGTATGTTAAAAAGTTCCGCGGCACCGGCTCGACCAAAACCGAGCCAGAAACTAAGTTGATAATACTGCCGGATTTATTCTCGATCATATCCGGGATAACCAACCGTGTCAGGCGGACATACCCTAAATAATTGGTATGGGCAAGCCGCTCAATATCAGCTAAAGGCTGTTTGTCAAAGGGGTGCTGGCTGGAGACACCGGCGTTATTGATCAAGATATCGATTCTGCCCAATTTCTCCTTTGTCGTCTTAACAAGATTTTCCAGGTCTTCCAACTTGGAAACGTCGCAGGAAACACCCAAGACTTCGACCGGATTGGCTGCTTTAAGCTCGGCAACCGTCTCGTCCAATGTCGATTGAGTCCTTGCGGCTAAAACAACATTGCTCCCGCTGGACGTCAAGGCCTTGGCGATCGCCTTGCCGATCCCCTTGCTGGCCCCAGTTATGATGGCGTTCTTACCTTTTAAATCTATCATTTTTTGTTCAGCCATGATTATACTCCCTTTTGTGTCAACTTATTGGCTTCAGCCTCAATATTCTTTTTAAATATCTGCAAATTTTCCTGGGAATGCTTGTTGATAAGGCCGACCACCTGCTCATCACTAAACTTGGCCTTGTCATCCATCTCAAAGTCCTGGATCCAGGTCATCAAGATCCCGTCCGGCTTCGGGGTGTAAAGCCAGATGATCTTCATATACTTGAACGGAAATTCAGGCGGAAGTTTCTGGGCGTAGGCAAAATAATTCTCCTTAAACAACAGGCGAAATGACTGCCAGGACCTGTCCTCATCATCCGTCAACTTAAAGGTGAGCTTGTTCCCTTCCCGGCTCAAGATCTTGGCTTCCTTGTATTCCCCGCCGAAAAGCTCTGTCCAGCGTTCAATATCATTGGAAATATCAAAAACCTGATCGTACGGCGCATTGATCAAAACCGAATTAGCTGTATGCCCCATGGCTTCTCCTTTTCTTTTAAGTCACAAAATCACAAGGACACACGTTCCACGAAAAAACATTTTATCGTTTCTTGTGACCTTGTGACTTGCTGAGATTGTAACCTTTAAAATTTAATCCTCAATTATCGCGACAACCCGCGACCATCCGGCCCCGGCCTGACGGACGCGAACAGGAAAACAGCACACCTTAAAACCGAACGGTTTGGGAATGCTCCCCAAATTTCCGAGCCGTTCCATGTGCGAGTATTCACGCCGCCTCCCGAGAAAATGACAGGGCCATAGCTTGCTTTTGTCCCGCGTTGCTAAAAATTCCTTGAACATATCAAAACACGGCCGGTCCAAACCGATCGCATCAATACCGATCATCTTGACGCCCGCATCCAAAAGATATTCAACCGCCCCCGGCAGCATGCCGACGTATTTCTTAACATAATCTTCTGTCCCTAAAATCTTATCCGCGCCCGTGTAAATGAGGACTATATCCAACGGCTTTAATTCATATCCGATCTTTTTAAGCGCGTCTTGGACATCAGCCTTCGAGATGGTTTGCGGATACCTCAAATGCGTAAAATCCAGGATAACCCCGGGACCAAAACACCATTCCAGAGGCAGGTCCTCGATCTGCTTGGAAGGCTTACCCTCGCTTTGACTTCCGTAATGATACGGGGCATCTACATGCGAACCCATGTGCACCGAGGCATGCACCACTTCCAGGGCCGGCATCTCCCCGCCGGGGATCTCCTCAGGTTTAACTAAACGCTCACCTTTCTCAAAACGCTCCAACCCCCCTGGCTGGTTTTTCATGACCACCCAATTGAAATGCTCAACACCATCTGTGTGGGTAATGCGGTCGATCGTGGCCGCATGCGTTTCTTTCAAGGTATCGTCGATCGGAAGACTCAAGTCAATGATCTGCATTAAGCATTGGCCTTTTTGCTCTCAACCGCCGCAACAATATCCTGGGGCGTGCTGTTCTTTGTCACTTCATTTTGTTCGAACTTAATGCCCAGCGCTTTTTCCAATGCCACGCGCAGGTCCACCATCTCGGTTGAATCAACATCCAGCGACTCTGATAGCGTTGCATCCATTTTAATCTCATCCTGGCCCAAACTCAAGGTTTGCGCAATGACTTCTTTAACCTGTTGTTCTGCTGACATGTAACCCTCCTGTTGAATATATTTAGTGCTTGTGGGCTTCCCACATTCTCTCTAAAGCCATGACGGCGTTGATGCCGCCTCGACCGCGCGAAATAACAAGGGCGCGTTTAATTTCTTTCTGTCTTGCCTGGTTCGGCACATAATCCAGATCGCACTCAGGATCACTTTCCCTATAATTAATGGTCGGACAGACCGTATGATACATCATGCTCAAGACGGTGGTGATGACATCCACGCTCCCTTGCGCACCGAGCATGTTGCCGAACATGGATTTTGGAACGCTCACGGGGATCTCCTTGGCTTTGTCGCCAAACACCTTTTTGATCGCCTTGGTCTCGCTGATATCACCCTTGACCGTAGCAGCTCCGTCCGCGCAAATATAGTCAATACTGTCCTTTTCAAAACCGGCATCTTCGAGGGCCTCTTCGATCGCCCGGGCCAGATGGTTCCCCTCCGGTTCCGGGTCAATGCGGTCATACCCGTCGCAATTGGTCGCAAAGCCGGCAACGCGGGCATAGACCGGGGCGCCTCTTTTCCTGGCATCCTCCACCCTCTCTAATGTCATGATCCCGGAACCTTCGGCAATGACAAAACCATCCCGGTTCTTGTCAAACGGCGCGTATCCGCTGGGATCGCCGTTTTTCTTTGAAAGATCGCCATACGTATTGCAGCATAAAAGGGCATAAGGCGTGATCGGTGCCTCCATCCCCCCGGCGACGACAAGATCAAGCTTTCCTCTTCTTAAGGTGCGCGCGCCGTAATCAATCGCCATAAGCGAACCGGCCCTGTCCGAAATAAGCGTCTTGGAATAGCCCTTGATCCCGTAATAGATCGAAATCTGTCCCTGCGGTGCTGCCGGGAACCACGCCGAGGCCATAAAGGGACTCACCCCTTCACGCCCTTCTAAGTAAAGGTCACGCAATTCTGTTTCAGCATAAAGCCACCCGCCGATCGCATTGCCCATAAAGATCCCCGTGCGCTTAAGATCAAATTGATTTAATTCAACATTCCCGTCCTTAAGCGCCAATTCAGTAGCCACCAAGGCCAAATGCGAAAACAGATCGATCTTTTTTAATAATCTCGGCGAGATATTCTTACTGTAGGGCTCGATCTCGCTCACATGCCCTGCCATATGCGACGGGTACAGAGATGAATCAAAACGTGTGATCGGCGTGATGAAGGACCTCCCCTCCCGGATGTGACGCCAGAATTTGGCCTTCCCGATCCCGGGCGGGGCCACAATCCCCATTCCAGTTATGACAATGTCATTCATATCTTTTCTCCTTGAAGAAGATCATAAATATTCTTTTTTTGTCCTCTCTTCAAAGAATCCTACGGATTCTTTGAAGTAAATTCGGCCTTATGCCTTAGCTTCGCCCTTGCTTACGCAAACAATTCGTTACGTTATGGCCTCATTGACATTTGCCACCTTTTCAAAACCATGGACGAATGAATCCCGGAGAACCCTGAGCTTGTTTTTAAAATATACTCCACCTTTTTCTCGCGTCCGACATTAGGGATATAGTCCAGATCACAATTGGGATCTGGCTCTTCCTGATTGATCGTGGGAGGCAAAAAATTGTTCTTAAAGATCAAACAGCTGGCCACCAGCTCGACTGCATTGGCCCCGGCCAGGGGATGGCCGAACATGGACTTTAAAGAACTGATGGGAATTTTATAGGAATAATCACCAAAGACCTTTTTATAAGCGCCGGTTTCAAAGACATCATTCTGCCGCGTGGAGGAGCCATGCGCATTGATATGCCCTATGTCTTGAGGTTGTATCCCCGCATCTTGCAGGGCCAAATGGATACAATCGGCCATGGCCTCGCCTTCCGCCGGCAGGTCCGTCATATGAAAGGCATTATTGGTCGTTCCGTAACCGACGATCTCGGCGTAGATCTTGGCATGACGCTTTAGGGCATGCTCGAGTTCCTCAACAATAAGGATGCCGCACCCTTCGGAGATAACGAAACCATTGCGCTTATTATCGAACGGCCGCGAGGATTTTTCGGGCTCATCATTATTCTTGGCAAGGACATTCACAACGTCAAAGGCCCCAAAGGTGATCGGCGTGATCGGCGCCTCCGAGGCACCGGTCACGGCCACATCCAGTTTCCCCTCTTGTATCAATTCGTAGGCCAGACCCACGGAGTCCGTTCCCGCCGTACACCCGGTTGATACCGTGGTACAGATCCCGTTCAATTTATATTGACCTGATATCTCGCTGGAAGGGGTGTTGAACATGGAAGCGTCATACAGATCCTTGCTGACCAACCTCGGGTCGATCGGGTCCTTGCCATTATTGGTAACCCGCAAGAATTCCTCCTCCATGTACTTGGTCCCGCAGATCGCATTGGCCAGGATCACGCCGGCACGCTCTTTATCCTTCTTATAATCCCATTGAGAATCTGCCAATGCTGCCTTGGCACCAGCAACGGCAAACTGAACATAGCGGTCCATACGGTCCGCCGTCTCCTGGCTGTACCCATAATCTTTAAGGTCAAAATCCTCGACCTGGGCCGCCACCTGGGATAAAAATTGGGAAACCTCAAAGTTGGTGACCTTCTTGACCTTGGAGACACCCTGGGAGATATTTTTCCAGAATGTATCCAGGTCCGTCCCGCTGGGGGCCACAACACCCAGCCCTGTTATCACGACTCTTCTTTTCATTTCTCCTCCGCGCGTCTGACTTTAAAGACAATATTGCCACCGTCGGGGCACGTGACGGTATCAATAGAGTCTTGATCTTTCATAAAGAAAAATTTGGCTCCAAAATTTAAAGCGAACAGGGCCGGGAACATGCAATGGTATGCGGCCCCGCAAAAACCTTCCTTGCATTTCAATCCGTCAAACTCGAACTTGTCCCCCAGCTTATATTGGTAGGCACAATGCCCCTTGGCCGCAACGACTTCGGCAACCATCTTTTTGGGGTTAGGGCCCTTATGATCCGGGTCCTTGGGGATATGCTGGACCTGGTCACTGTCCTTCTCAAAGATCTCAGCCTTAAAAGACAATTTCCCGCCGTCCGGGCAGGTTACGTGCAATGAACGCTGATTATCCATAAAAGGGAACCGTGAGCCGAAACTGAGCCCATAGATCACCGGGAACATCGCATGCGCTAATCCCAGGCAAAAATGCTTGGGCGGATGCGTAAAATCCTCAAGGATCAATTCATCGCCGATCTTGTAGCCATGATAACAATGACCGTCCACCTGGGTAACGGTGAGTTTCAATTTGGGAAAGGGGGTGTCAACCATCAGCCGATAAACTCCTTTGTATTTTGTATGAGGTCCTCTTCACTAAAAAAATTCTTTGTTTTCTCAACCGCATGCACCATATTGATTATCTTCTCATTCAAGCGCGCTGACTGACCGATAGATTGAGCCAGCCTGACGAATTCACCGTTGATAAAATCGATCTCTGAAGGCCGATCGCGCTTGATGCTCTGGAGAATGGAGCCGTACAAGGGCTCCTTACTTAAATTCACCATAATGCTCGAAAATATACCCGCCGCCTGGTCCATCGGCATAGACATAAGCTTCTGCAGACGCTCAACGGAAAAGTCCGGCAAATCAACAACATCGATCCCCGCCTGGGTGACCATGTCCCAACCCTCATGCCATAGCTGAAGGCTCACCCTGCAGATATCCTGATTCTTAAAAGTATCCTGCATGCTTTTGCCGACGATGGCAGGCAGGCAATTATTGGCATTCAAAAACAGCTTAAGCCACTTCATGCCTTTAATATTCTTGGTCAAAATACAGGAAAAGGCTTTTGAAAATACAGCCTGCCATGCCTCCAATAATGGAAAATCTTGAGGATCAAGAGGGCCTATGATCCACGAACCCTCAAAATTATGAACAACCCGTCCCGGGGCCAGATAGGTGGCGCCGAACATGACAATGCTGCTGAAGATCCTGGCATTGGGAAAAAGGTCTGCGATAATCTCATCTGCCCTGATCCCATTTTGGGTGGATAAAATATTGGCTTCTTTCAGGAACTCCTGATTAGTCTTGAGGGCCTCTTCTAAATCCTGTGTCTTGGTCGCCACAATAACTAAATCATTAGGTTGATCCAGTCTTTCCTTAATATGGATGGGGATATTCTTATCTCCCCGCACGCCCCTGATATGCAGCCCCTTTTGATCCATTTCAGTTATTTGAGAGGATTTACCGATCAAGGTCACATCCTGGCCTTGTTCAATAAGGTAAGCGGCAATCAAGCTGCCAATGGCTCCTGCACCTATGGTCGCGATTTTCATAACAATTTATTCAGATACCTATAAATCCACATCTTTTAGTAATTGATCCAAATAAGATTTAAAGACCTCCGGAACTTCTGATTTAAAGGCCTCGGCCAGATCAGGCTCTTCGATTTGCTGGCTACTTCTTTGTACAGCCAACTCTTCAGCCTTTTTGGTCACAACCTGTTCGGCTATATTCCTATGAAAGATTGGTAACCTGGAAAGTAATTGTTTAAACTTATTTTCAGCCTGTTCATCCCATTTCATGAAGTTGCTCCATTAAATTCTGTTAAAATTAATCTATTAAAATTTTACTAATCAAATTTAAGCACATTATAATCAATTCTTAACCCTTGTCAAAACAAAATTTATGGATTTTTATAGAGCTTAAAATACCTTAAAAATAGATAGTTACGAAAGGTGAGATTTTGAAAGGATCAAACAACAATGCTGACAAGTTTATTGGGAATAACAATGAATTTTCTGATAGCCTTATCATGCATATGCCGCTTGACATTTGCATCCTCAAGAACGATTTTCTTCAAATCCTCTTCACTCAGGTCAACCGGAAGATCAAGTTTGGCCCTCACCTTGCCGTTAACCTGGGCTACGATCTGAACCACATCCTTCACAACAGCCTTTTCATCATAGGTCGGCCACGCGGATTTAAATATACTTTCCTGCGAACCGCCGATCTTTTGCCACATCTCTTCGCAGACATGAGGGGTGAACGCCGCCAAAAGAAGGACCACCGTCTTTATGCCGTCATTGAGCAAGGCCTGCTTCGCCTCGCTGCCATTAACCTCATATTTCTCTATTTTGTTCATCAATATCATGATCTGGCTGATGGCCGTGTTGAATTTATATCCCTGGTTGAAATCATCCGTGACTTTTTTAATGGCATAATTCCGCTCCCGCTCAAGATCCTTGTCTTCATGGTCGAAATCCCCGGCGCTAAACTTTGCACCAGTGGCTTTATACTTATTCTCAACAACATTCCAGACACGCGATAAAAATTTCCATGCCCCGTCTATGGCCTTGTCATTCCATTCCAGCTGATCTTCGGGCGGCGCGGCAAAAAGAATGAACAACCGCAGCGTATCGGCGCCGTATATACCAATAACCGCGTGCGGATCGACAATATTGCCCCGCGATTTAGACATGACCTCCCCGTCCTTGAGGACCATGCCCTGGGTCAAAAGCCTGTCAAACGGCTCATCAAACTTAACAAGCCCCAAATCCTTAAAGAATTTTGTAAAAAATCTCGAATACAAAAGATGCAGGATCGCATGCTCAATACCGCCGATATACTGATCGACGGGCATCCAGTAGGCGGCTTGATCTTTATCAAAGACCTGCGCTTTATCATGCGCCGAGCAATACCTCAGGTAATACCAGGAAGAATCAAAGAACGTTGCCATGGTATCTGTCTCACGCCGCGCTTCCTTGCCGCATTTCGGGCAGACCGTATCGATAAACTCCGCCGAACGCGCCAGAGGGCTGCCGCCTTCCCCGGTGATCTTTATGTCTTCGGGCAAGACGACCGGAAGATCCTTCTCCCCGACGGGAACGATCCCGCAGGCATCGCAATAAATGACCGGTATGGGCGTGCCCCAATAACGCTGGCGGGAGATCAGCCAGTCACGCAGGCGCCAATGCACCGTGATCTTGCCGATGCCTTCCTTTTCCATCCATGCGGCGATGTTTTTCTTGGCAACCTCGTTGGTAAGCCCGTCAAACTGCTTTGAGTTGACCTGAACGCCGCCTTCTTCGTAAGCCGCATCCATTTCATTTTCTTTTAGATCAGGACGTTTCGGATCCTGAATGACGATCCGCAAAGGCAACTTATATTCCTTAGCAAATAGAAAATCCCGCTGATCATGGGTCGGAACAGCCATGATGGCCCCCGTCCCGTATTCCATCAGGACATAATCCGCGATCCAGATAGGGATCTCTTCGTTGTTGACCGGGTTGACGGCATACGCGCCGCTAAAGACCCCTTCCTTCCTTAAATCCCCTGACATGCGCAGGCTCTTGCTCATGTTTCCTGAGCGTTTAACAAAATCCATGACCTCTTTTTCCTGACTCGTTCCCTTAACCAATTTCTCAACATAAGGATGTTCGGGAGCCAAAACAACATACGTCGCCCCAAAGATCGTATCCACGCGTGTCGTAAAAACCGGCAGATCCTCGCCCGTCTTCTTTATCTTGAAATAGATCTCGACCCCGAAACTCTTGCCGATCCAGTTCTCCTGCATGGTCACGACCCGCAGCGGCCAGTTCTTCAGCTTACCCAGATCGTCAAGCAGGCTTTGCGAGTATTCGGTGATCTTTAGGTACCATTGCTCAAGGTCCTTCTGAACGACCTCGGTCTTGCAGCGCCAGCACCCGTCATTGACAACCTCTTCGTTAGCCAAAGTCGTTTCGCATGAAGGACACCAATTGACCATGGACACTTTCTTATAGGCCAGGCCCTTCTCGAACATCTTTAAAAATATCCATTGGTTCCAGCGGTAATACTCCGGATCGCAGGTCGCCAGCTCCCGGTTCCAATCATAGGAAAAGCCCATCGCCTTAAGTCCTGATCGCATTTCATCGATACAACGGGTGGTCCATGTGGCCGGATCGGTCTTATGTTTGATCGCGGCGTTCTCGGCGGGCTGCCCAAAGGCATCGTAACCCATAGGATGCAGGACATTGTAGCCCTGAAGCATCTTAAAACGGGCGACCACGTCCGCAATGGTGTAATTGCGCACATGGCCCATATGGATCTTTCCCGACGGATAAGGGAACATCTCGAGGCAATAAAATTTCTTTTTGGAAGGATCTTCTTGAACCTCAAAACTCTTGTTTTGAGCCCAATATTCCTGCCATTTGGCCTCAATGCGTTTGATCTCTTCGGTATTATAAATGGTCAAATTATGTCCTTCTTAAAACGATGGGGAATGACCGAGAGCCTCGGTATTCCCCATACATGTAAATAATGGTATGTCTCTAGCTGGAGCTTGTAGGCTCTTTAGCAGAAATTTTTACCTGGGGGTTTTCTCCATCAGCCTTATCCACGTTTAAAGTATGATAGGACGACTCTGTCTTGTAATAGTCGCGGCCCCGTTCAATATACTGCTCATCCATTCTCTGCGGCGCAAAAAACTTCCGGCATATGTCTTTGGCCAGATCTAGGTCAAAGGCCTTGCAGCAATACACATCAATGCTGATAAAATTCGTTACCGTCAGGGTATGAATGACCACCGAGCTCTCGATCAACGGCGCCCAGCCCGAGAGGCCGGCTTTATCCGGGAACTGATCGTCCGGGCTGCGGAAAATACTGGGCGGCGACTGCTTGGCCATGCCCAGATCATCAACGATCTCATCAAGAAACCGATAACAATGACCCAGATCGTCGCAAACACCTTCACGGCAATTATAAAGGTCCAGCAACAATTGAAACCCAAAGGCACTGCTTTTTTGTCCTTCAATCTCACCCATTTTAGGCCTTATCTCTTTTATCAAATATTATAGGTTATTTTTAAATAAATAGTATCTCAATTTATACACCATATAAATAAAAAAATCTACTTTTTTATTCCCCCTGGCATCCACAACCCGCTCATTAAAAAACAATCAACAAAAGGAACCCCAGGGCCACGGCCGCTGCCAAACAAACAAAGATCCATTTACCCTTGCCGTATTTCATTTTACCAAGCCAGCCCTTGGTTGTCGTCCGGCCCAAACTTTCCCCGCAAAAATGGCAGAAAAGCACTTCCTCATCGTAAATAGGCTTATGACAGTTCGGACAAATAGTTTCTTTCAAATCAGATTCCTTTTATAAAATTCACATGTTATTATAAATCAAAATACAACAATGTCCATATGCCCCATGAATAATATCACTAAAACCATATGGCCCTTAAGGATCATAGCCTCTGTCAACATATTGATGGTTGTTGGCTCAGGGCTTTATATGCTCCCGATCCTCAAGCGTATTCAGGAATCACCGATCTTGATCACCATCCTAATAGTGCTTTTGGCCTGGGTTTTATTATCCAATATCGCCATGCTTTACTTAAAAGAAGCCGGACGGCGCTCCTTTTTAGTTTTTTTATGGCTGATTATCTTATCGCTTAATTTTTTTCTGATATTTCAGACAGCGCCATTTTTCATTGATCCCGCCTCTAAAGGGAGCCGATCCTTGGCCGTCTTTCTCTATATAATACTCCTTCTGCCCTGCGGGATTGAAGTCGTCTTTTTAACCAACCCAAGAATAATCAGCCTTTTTTCGACTTCATCTTCCAAATAAAGACCATCACAAGCGCACCGATCGAATAAAGGAAGGTCACGCCCATAATATGGGGATGCGCCGTCAAATATTGCTCCAGCTTTTGGGGATTCATAACTGTATCCAGCCCTAAAGATAAAAATAGCTGAACAAAAAATATCCTCAACGGTGACGATAATAGACAAATAGACCAATATTTTCTAAGACGAATCTTGGTCAGGCCAAACCCGATGTCCAAGAACCTAAAAGGGATGATCGGGAAAAATCTTGCGAAAAAAATACTAAAAAACCCCGTCCGGGATACGGCCTGATCGATCTGCTGGATCTTACCCGGGAGTTTTTGGGCCACAAAATCACGGCCCATAAAACGGCTCAGGGAAAACAGGGCCAAGACATTGATCATCTCTGCGATATAGATCAACAGCGTGCTTGTATACAGACCATAAACGAGTACGCCCACGATCTTAAAGATGTCCTTGGGGCCCAGCCAAATAAAGAATGACAGAACGACATAAAGAACAACAAAGACAATCCCCGACCACACAACGGGAATCCGGCCAAGATAATTCTGGATGCCCTCCTGATCGATGGAATAAACCCGGCCGACAAATAAAAAGATGAGGACTAAAATAAAAAAGATAAGGAAACGAAACGAAGGATTATTAAATATAGGTTGCCTCATGCCCTTTTGGAAACGTTGCGCTTTCTCTCCATGCTCATTTTCTTTAAATAGACCATTAAGATCGAAATCGCGGCCGGGGTCACTCCGGAAATCCGATGGGCCTGCCCCAATGTCAAGGGCGCAAAGTGCCTTAACTTCTGCTGGATCTCGATCGATAGTCCCTGTATTTTGCCGTAATCAAGATCTTTAGGGATCTTGATATTTTCAATATGACGCAATTTATGGATATCGGTCTTTTGCCTTTGAATAAAGCCTTCATATTTTATTTCATATTCAACCTGTTCGATAACAGAGGCGGCATGTTCCTTCAATTGGCCGTTAAAAGGGGCGATCATGGAATATGTGATCTCCGGCCTTTTTAAAATGTCGCTTAAAAGCGTCGGCTGGCGGATAGGCCGGCTTTTATTTTGTAAAAGGACATCATTGAGCTGTTTACCATCCAGGGAAGACGGATGAATCCTTTTTCCCTTTAAGTGCGCAATCTCGCTTTCAATGATTTCATATTTAGCCAAGATCTTATCGTAATCTTTTTTATTTAACAAGCCGAACTTATACCCATAGCGAGCCAAACGTTTATCAGCATTATCTTCGCGGATGACCAGGCGATACTCTACCCGGGAGGTGAACATACGATAGGGCTCTTCGGTCCCTTTCGTGACCAGATCATCTATAAGGACTCCTATATAAGCTTCGTCACGGCCTAAAATAAATGGCTTCTGTCGGCGTATCTTTAAGACAGCATTGATCCCGGCCATGATGCCTTGCGCCGCCGCCTCTTCATATCCGGTCGTTCCGTTTACCTGACCAGCAAAGAAAAGACCTTGTATTCTCTTGGTTTCTAAGTAAGGGGTCAGCTCTGTCGGGGGGATCATGCCATGTTCGATCGAATAACCCGGCCGGGTGATGACGGTCTTTTCCAGCCCCGGGATCGAGTGCACCATCTTTTCCTGCACATCTTCCGGAAGCCCGGTTGATATCCCGTTCGGATAATATAAATCCGTATCCAATCCCTCCGGCTCAAGAAACACGTGATGGCGCCCCTTATCCGGGAACTTCTTTAGCTTATCTTCAATGGATGGGCAGTATCTGACCCCGGTTGCGTTGATCTGACCGGAATACATGGGAGAACGATGAAAATTGGCTCGGATGATATCATGGGTCTCTTCGGTCGTAAAGGTAATATAACAAGGGCGCAATTCTTGGTCTTTGGGTATCCCTTGGGTTTTAAACGAAAAAGGAACAGGCGTCACGTCGGAATTCTGGATCTCCATGCGTTTGAAATCTATGGTGCGCCCATCCAGTCTCGGCGGCGTTCCTGTCTTAAAATACCATACCGGAAAGCCTAAATTCACCAAGTTTTCGGTCAACTTAATCGATGCCGGTTCATGGACCCGGCCGGCTGAAAATATTTTTGTACCTATATGGATCCGCCCGTTCAAGAAAGTCCCCGCCGCCAAAATAACTGTTTTGGCCTGTAACGACATCCCCCCGGCGGTCTTGATCCCGGCCACCTGGCCTCCCCTGAGCAATATTTCATCAGCCATATCCTCGATCACGGTTAGATTATCCTGATGCATGACAACATCCTGCATATAAAGCCGATACAATTTGCGGTCTGACTGACAGCGTGATGAGCGCACCGCCTGGCCCTTTGAGGCATTTAACTGGCGGAACTGGATCCCGGTGCGGTCGGAGGCTAGCCCTATTTCACCACCCAGCACATCAATCTCCTTGACCAATTGCCCCTTGCCGACCCCGCCTACGGCGGGATTACAACTCATCTCACCGATGGTATCCCGGCGAATGGTGACCAACGCAGCCTGGGCGCCCATGCGGCTAGCCACTAAAGCCGCCTCTATGCCGGCATGACCGGCACCGATAACAATGCAATCAAAAATTAATTTAGACATAGATCCCTATTTCCTGGCAACAACAAAAAAAGTATTTAAGATGGTAAAAACAACAAGCACTAACGCAATTAGATTAATATCCTCATATTTAAAATCACTAAAAACGGCTATCAACCCAATAATGATAGTAGCGATCCACAAAATATACATGGTAACCGTAATTAGCTTATTCATCACTGACTCCTTGGTGGGTTATTTAATTGACAAACAAACCTGCCCTAAATGTATAAAAATAGCGCCAATCGCCTTTTTTGTCAATAAATTCATGCTAGGGGAGGATTATGACTTGGGAGAACTGCAGGAATCCCGAACGATCAACTGAGGTGTTAAGACCTTCTGCACCAATGACTTTCTTTTCCCTTCCATAATGCTGTACAAATACTTAACCGACTCTTCCGCCATCTGGAACAAAGGCTGGCGAATCGTGGTCAAGGCCACCGGCCCATAAATGGATGAAGGATTGTCATCAAAACCTATAATCGAGATATCCTCAGGGACTCTTAAGCCATTTTCCATAATAACGGCAACTGCCTCCAGGGCCATTTCATCACTATGGATAAAGATCGCGGTCGGCCTCTCGTTTAGGGACAGGAATTGTTCGATCGCCACCCTAGCGCTTCGGCGGGAGTAATCCCCTTCAACAATGTAGTTATCGGGGATGGAAACATCCTTTTTTTGCATCATTTTCTTGAAACCCTCAAGGCGGTGCGCGCCGGATTGGGTTTGTAATTTACCAGTGATTGTGGCAATACGCTTATGCCCCAAGCTGATCAAATACTCGGTGGCGATCTGGGCTCCGGTTAAATTATCAATACCGATATAATTAACATCCAAATCATTAACAACATTATTAATAACCATGCAGGGGATGTCATTCTCCAAACACGCAATGACCTGGCTGCGGTTCTCAATGATATCGGCAAAGATAGTGCCGCCGACACTTTTGGTGTTGATAGGATTTGTGCCATTCGTAATATGGAAAACCAGATCCAGCCTTAATGTCTCACAGGCGTGCCCGACACCTCGAATGATCTCAATCGCATAAAATGAGTGGAAGATCCCGGGATACCCGGGCATCACAAGGCCGATGGCATCATTACGCCCGCTGGCCAGGCGCTGCGCACTGACATCCGGCTGATATTTCAAAAAAGCGATGGCTTCCTCAACCCTGGCCTGATTTTCCTTATTAACGGTGGGAACTTTATTGATAACGCGCGAGACCGTCGAGATGGAAACTTTTGCCCGTGCCGCGACATCGGTAATGCTGACTTTTCTTTTTTTGACCACTGGATAAAACTTTCGTTATGATAAAAATTTATTAAACCCTAGCGGACAACATCGCCGACCTGAAGGCTGGATGTTTTATCCTTGATATCCGCGGCGGCTATATTTTCCCTTAATTGAATGACCTCTAATCCGGCAACATATTCAGCCCCCCGATACACGCTCAAATTATCCCCGATCCTAAGCCCTGAATCCTCACCGATATCAACAATAACAAAATTGTTGTCATCATTAATGCTGACTATGTTCCCCTGATGCCCGTAACCCCTAGACGAGGTGCTTGTCCCCGAACCGCTGTCGGCCGAAACAACGATGGGCGGCAATTCTATAGAGCCCAGGCCGCTTGACTCGGCCGGCTCGAAGCTTTCGTCCAACTCCTCCTTGATCTCCCATATCTCGTCGATACGACTCTGGATGACATTCTCGGTCTCCTGCAACTTGCGCTCCATGTCTTTCTTCTCGTCCTGCAAGCGGACCACACTCTTCTCGAGGGCAATCTTGGTTGATGTCAATTGTTTGATCTTATCCCGCAAGGAAAGGTTCTCTTCGTTGATACGCTTAACCCGGTCTTCCAGGAATTTCTTCTCATTTTGCGTCCGGGCTAATTCCAAGGACAAGGTGTCGGCCAGATCATTCCCATGCTTAATGCGCCTTTCGATGATCTCTTTTTCGTTGATGATCTCTCCCAGCTCCAATTGCAAATCGGAATTCTTCTTTTTGAACTCCTCCAGCTCAACAGCCGAAGACCTATATTGCTGCTCCACTTCATCCAGCCTCAATGCCAAATCCGCCTTATTCTTAAGCACATTGGCCCAATAAGATTCCTCCTCAACGTCCGGCACAGCCTCACCCGGCGCCGCCCCCATGTCATCTTTTGGCGCCTCTACATACTTATAGACAATTTCCTTCTCCGGCTTGGCCTGGACCTTGGCAATTAATTTTTCACGCTCTTTCTTTAATTTTCCCACCCGGTCTTGCCATTCTTCTTTTTCCTCGGCCAGCTTGGCCAATTGATCCTTGAGGGCCTCCAGGTCCACCTCCTCAAACTCCGCCACCTTGGCTTCTAATTGACTTTTTTCTTGGGTGATTTCATCGATCCTGGTTTGCAATTGCTGATTGGCAAGCTTGATCTTCGTCTCGGCAATCTTAAATTCCTCGACCTGTTGCAGAAGAGAACTTTTATCTTTTTCAACCTCACCTTTTTGAATAAAAAGGAAAGCTGTGTAGCCGCTAACAATAAGGAGCAATACGAAAAGGATAATAAGGCTTTGTTTAGCAGCTTTGGACATATTAGCTCCTTGCAATTAAATTTAATATATAGTAACTATTTATTATGAATATAACAAATGATTAATATTGAAACAAGAAAAATGTTTAAATATTTATAACTAATGGGTTTTTAAGTAAAAAATAATTTCGCAGCCACATCTAAAAATATTTATCATGGAACCATCGGACCCTTTATTGGCCCAACCGACCCTAAAGATATGCTAAAATTTAAGCCTTGCGCATCCATGTGTGCAAGGCTTAAAAATTCAATGAACCGGATTATTAAAAATTATTCGTAAGCAATATCGTCCAGATAAAAAGTGCATCCGTCTTGATTGATCTCCACATTTGTGGCCCAAGAAAAACCACCGCTTATATAAGACAAGTCTTTACCGCGCAGGTCGATGGTATACTGCCGCCAATCCTTTGATAGAATGACAGGGCCTATGATCGCCATATCCGAATCCGGGTAATCGCCATCAATGCCGCCGATCTTAAACTCCTCAATCCGTTCACCGCCATTCTCCCCCTTGGCCCAAAAAGTCAATTTTCTGGATCCCGTAAGATCGAACCCACCTTTGCGATCCCCCCAATTGTTCGCGGGATTCAGCCAATAAATACCACCCCACTTCTGATCTTCCTTAGAACACTCCGTGTCATACACAATCTTAATGCATGTCTTGCCCCGATAGCAGCTCTCTTGCCATCTGTCGTTCATGGACAGACATTTTCCATTTGGCATGAAACCTGAAGGCACAAAATGGTTTTCCCTGGAACCCACGTCTTTATAGATCCAAAAAGGTTCAAACGAACTTTCTTCCTGCGGGTCTTCTGCCATTGTGGGTTGAGCCAATTTCTGCTGCGCCTCGCACCCCACCAATAAAAATAAAATTAGTGCGCCTAGTATCATTGATCTCATTGTCCATTACCTTTCTACTAACCTATTAAAAAAAGGGCTTACGATATTAATAAAAATCATATCATAAGCCCAAAATTTTTCAACCTATGAAGATATTTCTTCTATCTTCTGCTGAGCCCCTTCGGCCGGTTTCCAAAACCATCCTTGGGGATCCCAGGCCTGCGCATAAAAATAATCATTAATAACTTTCTGATAGGCTGACTTGGCCGCGTCATTATCCCCTGCCTTGCGGGCCGCCTCACCCTTGATAAAATAGCATGTCCCAACATCGTTAAGGGCCCAATAAGAAAAAATCTTCTCTTGGGATTCCCAGGCATATTCCGTCATGGATGCCTGCATTTCCTTGGCTTTCTCAGCATATAGCTCAATACACTTATCGGTATAAGCGGCAACAGCATCATAATTATTGCCATTCAATGCCTGCCAAGCCTTGGTTGTTAATGTTGAGGAAGAATAATCGCCAAAATCGAGATCTGAACCTGAGTCAATCATGGCGATCTTTTCCTGGGCTGCTTCGGAAGGCTTCCAGAACCATCCGCCTGTGTCCCAGCATTGACCGTAGGCATAATCATCAACGATTTTTTGATAGGCGGCTTTAGCTTCATCCAGCATGTCGTTCTTACGATAAACTTCACCCTGAATAAAAAGGCAAGTGGCTACGTCATTTAAGGCCCAGTAAGAATGAATTTCATCATTAGTGCCTGCAGGAAAATCCATGAGGCTGGCCTGCATCTTCTTGGCCTGGTCAGCATAAAGCTCAATACATTTGTTTGTATACGCCAACACTGCTTCCAGATCGTTAGCTGATAGTGCTTCCCAACCCTTGGAAGCGAGGGTCGCTGAACGATAATCGCCAAAATTGTAGGCATGCGCCGCTTGTGGGGCTAGAATGCCGAGAGTTAAAACTGCCGCTGCTACAATGATTCCGATTCTTTTGACCATTCCCTACTCCTTTTTTTATTGTTTTTACCTTATTTTTAAACCTGGAAGAACTTTGATTCTTTAATAAGAATATTAAAGAAAACGTTTTCAACCCTAAAAGTATACCACTTTTTCCCCAAAAATGCCAATTTTGCCCCGCATAAGGCAAAAGTTTCCCTGCCCTATTTATTCCACATCTCTTGATAGGCATAATAGCTTTTTCTCAGCTGCCTTAAGAACGGGCTATCACTGCCATCACCTTGGGTCGTAATCCCGAACCATTCCTCATAATAGTATCCTCCCGGGAAAGGTCCGATCGCGTCGGATTTTTTATCATGATAGAACGGTTCATAATTTTTCCACCACTCATCTGTCCATTCAAAAACCGCGCCCCCTAAAGCATTACCAATGCCATTAACCGTGCCCGCGAGATTGGCCTCAATATCCATCCAGTTGCCGCGATGATAATTGGCCTGCGCCTCCTGCCCTTCTTCCAATGTCAAGTGCCTGGCATAAGCCGGACAACCGTACTCTGTGATAAACCCCGGTTTGCCGGAGGCATCAAAGACCTGTTCCCAAAATGAACCAAAACCATAATCACCGCGATAAACATTGGCCGCGTAAATATCAACGTCAGGGGCAAACTTGGCAAAAATATCCAAATAAAGTGTATCCCCATTACAGACAGCCACAGGGTGATTGGGATCGATCGACTTGATCATTTTGGCAACCTTATTAACAAACTTAAAATACGACTCGGGATTTTGATCCGCATTCGACGCAACACCATAATTATTCTCATTGCCCAAAACCCAAAAAAGGATATACGGCTCATCCTTAAACTCCATAACCATGCTTCGCACCGACTCCATCATATTTTTTTTATGCGTTTCATTATCATAATCGGTCCCTTCAAACCACGAGGCACCTGAGCCCAAGGTGTACTTGCCGAGAAAATCGCCCATGATGACATAAAACCCATATTCGTCATGCATGGTACGCAATAATTCTTTGTTGGGCTTGAACGGCTGGTGATATTCCCTTAATGTATTGGCCCCCATCTCTTTCATTAACTGAAAATCACCGACGACAGGCTCATCCGCATCCTGTTTATTATTGCCGTTGGCATCCACCCACGAATCATAAGGCCCGTCGGCTAATCCATTATTATTCGTATCCTCATACATCCATGAAACCAACGTCCCCTTATCAGGGCTCTGCCCGATCTTGGTCGGGGCATACGTAACGGCCTTGACGACAAATGGCTTGTCATCAACCCTTAGTTGCCAATGACCGTTCTCATATTGAACCAACTGGACCTTATCCTGGCCGATGCGCTTGACAATTTTTCCCAAAGAGGCATGTTTATGCCAAAAAGAAAAACGCTCTTTAATCTTATCCCAAAAATTCTTTTTCGCGATAGACCCTGGATACGTCACAATCACATCATTGCTGATATCATTATCAAATCCGTTCTTGATCTCGATCTTCATGTCTTGCACTTTAAGATCCAATTCGGGATGGGTGCGTATGATATGCTTAATCTTAGCGATTGCCGCCTGGGCCGGATACCACGGCGTCTGCCAATAAGTCCAGCCCACTGTTTTTGGAAAGTGCACCACCAAAGCATGATAGGCCTTTAATGCTTCATGATACATTTTGGCCTTCTCCAGGATCAGGCCTAAATAAAACAACTTGACCCCGGTCGGTTCCGGCGCCATCGCCCATTTAAAGAACGCCGCTTCCAAGTCATCGCTGTACACATAATCCCAATGAAGCCCCTCGAGACGGCCATCTTTAAGCGCTTGTTGATACCTTGGGTTTTTGCGCACAGCCGTTAAATTAGGATGAATGCCTTCACCCACAGCTAAATTCAGCTGCACAGGGTCATCAACAACATATCGGTATTTAGAAGTACCCGCATTTAAAAACTGTCCGTATTTTCGATGATCAATAACCTGTTCTGTCCCTGGAGCGGCTAATTTAGGGACCGTCTTGATCCTTTCGATCGGCTTTTCTTCTTCCTCGGGTTTTCTTTTTCCCGTCATCACATCAATACTGTCCTGGCTTTTTTCTGCCACCGACCAATACCACCCCCTCGGGTCCCATGCCTGGGCCCACCCATATTCATCTATGATCTTTTGAAAAAGGGCAATTGATTTTTTGGTCTTACCGTAATTCATCAAGGCCTCAGCCCTGATAAAAAGAACCGTAGCCAATGTATTTAACGCTTGGTATTCTTGGGCCTTATCCGTCTTGGGTAACGCGCTCAGGCCGGCTTGTTGTTCTTGGGCCTGCTTGCCATAAAGGGACATGGCGTTATTTTCCAATTCTTTCAATGTATCCAGTTTCCCTTGGCTTGATGCCTCCCAGGCAGAGCGGACCAACAGATCAGCCTTCTCCTTTTCTTGCTTTAGCCCATCCTTTTCTTCTTTGGGAGAGGACATATCTTTTTGAACGTCTGTCCTTGACGGGGCCACGCTGTCTTGGCTCTCAGCTTCTTTTACATCCTCTTCCTGAGCCCATATCAAAGACGAAGAATTACTAACAATATAGAATGAAATAAAGATTGATAATGCGATGCCATTAGCTAGTTTACAAATTTTCATTTTTCCCTTTCATAATTAATAATTACACTGATGAATCTGCGCCCTATTTAAGGATGTTCAGAAACACCTTCACTTGGCCTCTCTCATTGTATCCATCTTGACCTTAAAGAACCGTCCCTCTTTTAATGAGTCTTTCATGGCCAGCCCCCTGATAATAAACTTTTGTGTTAAAAGATATAAAATAATAATAGGGACGGCGGCAATTGTCAACCCGGCCATTAAAAGAGGATAATCCACGTTATGCGTCCCGGCAAAAACCATTAACCCTCGCTGTAAGGGCATAATGGTCGACTTCCCGGGGATATCATTTAACAAAAGATACGCCAATATGTATTCATTCCAAACATTCAACGAATTAAAAATAACTATAACAGCGATCGCGGGTCTTGCCAAAGGCAGGGCCACATGCCACCAAATACCCATTTTGGAACACCCGTCGATCCGCGCCGCATCTTCAAGATCATGCGGCATTTTATCAAAAAAAGTCTTAAGCAGAATAATGCTCAAGGACAACCCCACATTGATCATACACAAAATGTAGCCGGCCTGCCGCACAACGGAATAGGGGGAACTAATAAAACCCAACCGGGTCATCAAAACGGTCAACGGCACAAAACTCCCCGGAAGGGGGATCATCATCGCCACAACAAACATGTAAAAGATAATATTTTTCCCGGGAAATTGCAACCGGGAAAACGCAAAGGCCGCCCATGAGGCCACGAAAACTATCCCCACAACAACCGAAACAGTATACACAACACTATTCAGCAGATACAGTCCAAACCGCCCCTCGGTCCAAGCTAAAAAGTAATTGCGAAAATTGAATTGGGTGGGCAGCAATGATCTGTCAGTGAATATCGTTTCATTGGTCATTAAAGAAGACTTCACCATCCACCAAAGCGGGATGATACACGTCAAGGCCACCCCCAGCAAAAAGCAATGGATCAATGTGGATCGCGTGTAGCGTTTGATTAAATATTGGTTCATCAGTAAATTAAACCTGCTTCATCCGGGCAGAAATTTGTTTCATCGCAAATGACAGGGAGATCAAGATCAGTCCGAACATAACCCCCATGGAACAGGCATACCCATATTGCCGCGTCAAATGCATGGCCGATAAGATCCGGGTGACAGGCACATCCGTATAATAAACCAACCCTTGACCGACCATGGACATAACAAGAATAAAAACCTGCATAGAGCCCAAAATCGTTAAAATAACCACAACCAATATGACCGGAACCATCATCGGTATTGTGATATTAAAAAAGATGCCCCAGGGGCTGGCCCCGTCAACCCGCGCGGCTTCGTACAATTGACGGTCGATCGTCTGCAGGCCCGCCAGGAACATCACAAAGCCCCAACCGAACCCCTTCCAGCTATGGACGATGGCAATGCAGGTCAAGGCCGTCTTGGGATCGGACAGCCAATCATTAACCAGATGGTTCAGGCCGATCGTATACAAAAAATGATTGAGCAATCCCACTTGCTGGCCCCCCTGCACGTTGGCCTCCAGGATCCACCTCCAAATAAGCCCCACAACCACCTCGGATAAGACCGGGGGGATAAAAAAGATCACCCGGTAAAAATTCTTCATGCGGATCTCGCGGTCACAGGCCACGGCCAGGCTAAAAGCCAAAATATTTTGAAAGGTCAAGGCGAATAGCGTGATGTAGGCCGCATGCCACAATGAAGACCACCAGACTTTATCGCGCAGAAGGTCTTTGAAATTATCCAGGCCAACAAAATATTTATCGACGCTGATCCCGTTCCATTCATGCAGAGAAAGGTTAAATGTTTCATAAAAAGGATAAATATAAAAGATCGCAAAAATAACAACGGCCGGCAAAACAAACAAAAAATTTGTCAGCACATTATGATATACCTGCCGCGTTTTTTTATTAGTCATAAAGGCTGCCATCCATTCAATCCTTTTTACCTGCCATCCTTCCTGTGTTGGCGCGCCATCTGCCTGACCTTAAGCTCCTGAAGTTCCCGGGCAAGTTGTTCGGGAGTTTTTTCCCCGATAACGATCGCCTGCAAACCCTTATCGAATCTTTCCCTGACCAGACCATCCTCTTCCAGGGGCAAAATGGTAGGATGCGTGGCATAGGCCATGCCTTGGGCAAAATCAGATAGAATATCCGGGATAGACCCCGCGGCAAAACGATTCGCAGGAAGATTCCTTGTTTCCCGGGATAAAAAAGACTGCTGTTTTTCGGCCGTAAGCCATTTTAAAAAAGCGATCGCTTGCTGTTTGTGCGCAGAACTCTTATTAACCACAAACGAAGAGCCGGCCCCGCCCCAAATGCTCATAGGTCGCTCCAGATTGACTCTAGGCGGCAACATGACACCATAGTCCAAATCCGGATTCATCTCATGATAAACATTAACGCACCACGAACCGTTAAAGGCAAACGCAGCCCGCTCTAAAGCGAAATCCTGCTCGGCATATTTATTAATCTTTGTAACGATCCCGACGATAAGGGCCTTCTTCTTGGCCAAAGTTTCAAAAACCCTAAACACCTTGATCCAATCTGCATCGGTATACGGGACCTCCCCGCGATAGGTGTTTACAACCTTGTCCTCGCCCATGATATTCATGGCATAATTCAAGGCAAAACAATTGACCATCCACAGCTCCCCCCATCCAGAGACCAGGCCTGATATGCCCACGCGGTTCAAGGCATTAATAACTTCTAAAAATTCGTCGAAAGTTGCGGGAGGGTGTTGAATGCCGGCTATTCTTAAGAGCTCCTTGTTATAGAGCATCTGAATGTTGGTCACGTCTATGGGGACCCCATAAATGCCGGGAGGTATATTATAAAAATTATTTTCCTCAAAACGATTAACGGCCAGGGCCTTGGGGAAAAAAGTCTTTGCCCACGCGCCGTTGTTTTGCTTAAACTCATCACTCAGATCGGCTATGTACCCACTTTGAATAAAATCCGCGAAGACCCTCTTGGGGTCCAAGACCCCATAAATGTCAGGCAAGATCCCTGCCTGGGCGGCCGCAACCACTTTCTGGGAATAAATGTCTGAAGGGGCATATAACTGAAAGTCGACCTTACCTCCTGTTTGCTGTTCGTATTCAGCGGCCAACCGCTCAAAGACATCATGTCTGTCAGTCATCCAATGCCAGATCACAACCGTATCATCACTCGGTTTTTGCAGAGAACAACTCGGTGCTGCCAAGGATAATAAAAACAAGACAATAATCAAACCACGCTTCATAGGATCTCAACTTATAAAAGGAAATTTATTAGGAATATTATTGTAACATGCACTTTTAGGCAGTGTCAAAATGAGGTAATGGGTGCACGCTCTAGCCCATCAGGACATCAACTTGATGAACTTTTCCGTCATTAAAAGGCGTTATCAAGCAACCCTCGATCCTGATGCCGTCTAGGTTGATCTCTTGAACGCCTTTTTCAACACCTTGGGGATTCTTGATGGTTATTTCGTAGATATCACCCCGGAAAGGTCTGCGAATAAAACATTCCTTCCAATGTGACGGAATGCAGGGATCAATGCGCAAGCCTTCAAAATCACGCCGGGCCCCCATGATCCATTCACTCGCCAACAAAAAACTCCAGCCGGAGGATCCGGTCACCCAGGTAAATGCGCCCTCACCGTAACGATAGGGATTTTCAGGCCCGACTAAATATTCCGCAAAGACATAAGGCTCGGTTTTATAAAGATCCATGTCCTTTTGTGTATTGGGCATGATCTTTCGGATCGCTGCGTAAGCCTTGTTACCCCATCCGCTCATGGCATAGGCCACGGCCATAAAGGTCGCGGCATGGCAGAAAACAGCCGCATTTTCCTTGGTGCCCTCGGAGAACATACTGATCCGGCCCAGGCGCTTGACCCACGACGTGAAGGCCGGATGAAATAAAGCCAACCCGTGCTCCCCGTCCAGATATGTATCGATCGACTTTAGGATCTTCTTTAAATGTTCATCGCGGGCCACCCCCGAAAGGATCGCCCAGGATTGCGAATTCAGGTAGATCTTGCCTTCGGTGTCCTTATGGCTCCCGTAAACTTGTCCCTGGTCATCAAAGCCGCGCGCATACCAGTTTCCGTCCCAGCCGGCCGTGTTTATCCGTTCATCCAAGGTCTTGACCATCTGCAAATACTCGGTTTTCTTGTCACGCTTACCTGCCAGAGCGCATAAATCCGCCAATATTTTCAATGACCGGACCAATGCCTGGGCCAACCAGACACTTTCGCCTTTAAGCTTGATCCCGGCCGCATCGATGGCATCATTCCAGTCGGCATGGCCGATACGGGGCAATCCTTTCTCGCCCACATCATTAAAGCAAAATTCCAGATTCTTCTCAAGATGCTCTAACAGGGTCCCCTCCCCGTCGGTTTGCGCACCGCCACAATGATCCGGGTCTTTTTCCCACCCGTTGACCCAGGCATCCTTCAAATAAGGCACATATTCATTGAGGATCTCTTGATCCCCCGTCTCCTGGATATAGGCGCTGACAGTTGAGGTCAACCAGATCTGATGATCGCGGTTGGGTAAAAATTTATGCGGCCCTTTTGTATCCGACCAGCCAGGAGCGGACGTCCCGTCCCGGCGGATCAACGAGGCTACCTTTAAGATTTTCTGGCGGGTTAATTGCGGGTTGATCGCGGCCACGGCCTCGGAATCCTGGCAGGAATCGCGGTACCCCCGGCCTCCGGAGCCTTCATGATAATAACTCGGGGAGCGTGACCATAAATTACATATATAAATCTGATACTTGACCCATACATTAAAAAACGTATCGAAATCTTTATCCGGCGTTTTGATATAAATGTTGTTGACAATACGCTTATGCCACACATCCTTGGTGTTCTCTAATTCCTGTTTAGCCCGCTTGAGCTCACGATATTTAGATAACATCTGTGTGGCCTCAGACAGCTCCTCTGATTGCCCTAAACAAACAGTGAATTCCCTGGTCTGTCCCGGCTTAAGCGTCACAACATGCTTGAACGATCCTATCCCATCTTCACCCGAACACAAGGGAAAATGCTGGAATCTTCCCGCCACAACAGCCTGGGGTCTTTCCTCATTATTATATCGGCCCAAAAAGGCGTTCTTTTGCGTGCAACATCCCTTAACAGGAAGGGATGACCCAAAAAATATCACCCATGCAAAAGGCTGAATGTTCATGCCCTCCCACTGGGCTGTTTTCTTGGCCAGGACTGCCTTAAGGGATGCATCATACCAAACACGGTTATACAAATTCATGATGTTGCGGTAACGCAATTCCTCATGATAGTCACCGATCAAAAATTCAACATAGGGATACACCTCGATTTTGCGTGTTTTCCTGGAGTTGTTGGTCAATCGGGTGATCCAAACCTCACATGAATCATTTGACGGCACAAAATAAGTAACTTCCGAGTGGATATTATAATATTCTGTTTCAATACTCGTATATCCGAGACCATGACGGCATTGATAATGTTGAGGTTTAACGCGCAGCGGTTGATACGTTAACGCCCATGCCTTCTGGCCTTCACGGGCAAAAAGGTATTTCCCTGGACGGTCAAAATGAAAATTTTCCGGCGCCCAGCGCGTTATGCGATGCGATCGGCAATCCTTATAAAAACTATAGCCTCCCGCGCAGTGGGATATAATGGAACAGTAATTTTCGTTGGTTAAATAATTGATCCAGGGGCGTGGCGTTTGAGGGTTTGTGATGATGTACTCTAGGGTGTCTTTTGAAAAATGACCGTATTTCATCTTATATATCTTAAAATTATGATTAATATTTTAATTAAAGAGAGAGTTTATCACAGGGGCATAAGACGGTCAAGATTTTTATGTGAAGAAATACTACTTGTTTTAAGGGAAAGATCAAAATAATTGAGGCATAAAAAGATAGCTCAAAAGATCAGAGGGGTTCAATAAATTTATACAGGCGATGGATCTTAAGCAGATCAATCTTGTGGAACTCCAGGCCCACATCCCACAGATCCGGCCCGTTCAATTTAGACCATACCACCCGGCCGTTGACATGCAGGGGGCGGTTTCCATCCGGCAGGGATATCTCCAAAGATATGCCATCATGCAGATACAGCCTTTGGCGGGAGGTGATCTTCATGCCGGCGGCCGACGCATCCCTTAAAAAAACATCTTGCCCATAATCGTTTTGGGCATGCTGGTATTTGGCAGGGAAGCGGGCGCTGAAGCGCTCAAAAACACGTTTATTGTCAGCAAAGGTCCCCATAAGTCATTTACTTTAAATATTTTTTTAACCGGCTTTGCGAGCCCTGAAGAACGACATCCGTAAATTTGACGCCGATGCGATAATTGCCTGTATCCTTGATACGTCTCACCCATCGTATCTTGCCCCAAACCACGACTGATTCACCGCGTGCATCCAGATCAACCTGAACGGCAATGTCATCATCGATCGGCATGGGATGGTCGCATATCAAACCGATCCCTTTTTGGCTGATGTCCACGGTACGGATCCTGTCAAACGGCCCGCTGTTACGCTCGACCGGCACCACACATTCCTGCCGTAAACCTCGACGATGTTCAGCTTTTGATTTCATATATTATCCCTTTTTAAAAAATTTTTTTCTCTATTAATTATTGTACGCTCATGTAAAGGGTATTCAACCAAATTATTTTTTTTATTCTTCACAAATGAAATTATCTGTTTTTTTATTTATAAAAATTGGCCTTGCTAATTTTGAGGGCCAGATCCCTATCAAAGGAATCTGGCCCTCAAGAACACCCCGTTCTCATTAAATCTTATTAACTAAATCATTCACTCCTCCCTAAACGACAACCCAATCCTTCGATCGAACCATCATCTCTTGAAGTGACCTCATCGGCGGCATCATCCCTGCTTTGCATCCTGCCTGTATAGGGATAATCCTTAAAGCCCCCTCCTCGCCTACCGCTGCCGGCAGCGCCCGTAACCCCCCGGGCCACCGTTCCATCAATACCCGGCCAATCCGTGTTCGTGGCATTGCCCTCATAACTCGATGTCGTACTTAAGACACCGTCCCCGTGCGACCCTTCAAACGCCCGGCCATCAGCATTGCCAATAGTGACAGTGTATTCCGCAACATTTCCTGAAAAATCCAAAGCCCCATAATATGTAGCACAGGCCTTTCCCCTGTCCGTTGTGGCGTTGGCGGCCCATCCCACCCTCAAGGGCCCCTCTATAAAAGAATCACTGGTACTAAACCAATTGGCCTTATTACTGGAAGTCTGAACATCCGGCACTTCACTGGAAGTGCCTCCATTCGACAAGGGCTCATAAACCCGCCCGGTAGGACTATCACTACCGCTGGCAAAAACGGCTGCATGGCTGGCTGTCCCGAGCGCGGCCTTTTCAAATTCCATCTCGGTTATGGGCCGCAACCCGGCCCAGTCCGCCAGAGCCGCGCAATCCGGATATATCATATAACCCATGGCGATCCACTCCCCGTCATCAGCCTCATCACCCGTATGATCACCATCCAGGTCGCAGACAAACGGGGTGCCAGAAGATTTGTATTTTATTATATTGCGATATTGGATAGTAGCCCTGTCATACATCGTATAAAAATTATTATGAGTCGTGTCATCAACCCGGTTAGCTTGGGCCGCGGTGGTCAATGTATTTAGAAAATCACGGTACAAGGCCTGGCTGACCTCATACTTCATGACCCAAAACGCATCATATCCGGTAGGAAAATTGGCGCCGAGCGCCGTGCGTGAAGAGGGCAGACTTCCGCAATCAGAATCCTCATCCCAGGCAATATCCCCCCATGTGCCATTGCCATCAGACTTTTCAGATATATAAATCGTGCCGGAACCAATACTTATGGTACTGCGCGGGTCCGATGAATCCCCGGCGTTAAAAAAGAAATGATAGCTAGACGATAAATCCTCTTCCGCGCCCAGGTAAAAACTATGGGTAGGGACATAGACCATCTCAACACCAAAGACCCTGACCTGGATATCATCGGTGGCGCTGGCGCTTAAGGGGGATGCGGCAAAATCAAGGGCCAGCTCAACATTATCCGTGCTCACCGCCCCGGTTCCGGTTGACGAGCGGTAAAGAAAGGCGCCGGCTAAATCGGTCGGGACCTCAACGGTCAGATCCGTGCCGCTACTCCCACCGCTGGTATCCGCGGGATCGGTGCCGCTTGTCTTCATTTTACCATGCACCCACTCGGAGCAGCTATTTTTACAAACCTTAAAGAATACCCAAACCCCGTCCCGATTGGTCGAATCACTCCAGGAATTGGACCAGTCAATGTCGAACTGGACCGTGACCCGATCGCAACTCGCTGTACGCGACTCCAGGGAAACATTCGTTATCGACAAATTATTGGCCCATAGAGGCCGGGCAGGAAACATAAAGAATATGAAACAAATAAAAATGGCTGTTTTGAGATACTTCATAGCTTCTATCCTATCCAAGAGAGCTTGCTAATAATGTAAGTATAGTTTATTATTCTTCTAATTACTAATCAATATATTTTATCATCTTTTAAATTTCAATAACTAAAATATTTTTTTGTAAAATAATATGCATAAAAATTCTTGCGGTTCTTTATTGCCTGGGAGAGGTTGATATGGTATATTTTCTTTGGAAAAAGGATCCCAGATGCCCGAACAAGAACAAAAAGAGAAAGAAATCCTCTCCCAAAAATATCGCGCCAAAGGCTTTCAGTCCCTTTCCCTGGCTGAGTACGAAGCCATTCGGAAGCGCAAAAATAAGAAAAAAAATCTTGCCGTTCCCCCATTCCTTAAATTTATTGCCGGCACACCGCTCATTATTATCTTTATTTTCGGCCTGATCTTTTTACCCTGGATCATTTATATGATCGCGACCGGCCCCTATCAGCACTGGAAAGAAAAGGATGACTCTTCCCGGTCTGCTTACGACAACCCATACAAAAAAAATAGCTCTGCAACCGCAAATAATTAATTTTTCATCCTTGCCTTTAAAATTTATAAAAATAATACTACAATACAACAAAAGAACATTCTTTCACCTAAGGAGTTTTATCTATGTCCCTCGGGATCACTGACCATATTGTCGTTATCATTGCCATCCTCTTTTTTTGGCGGGGTTGGCACACAGGGCTTTTACAAACGTTATTCTTTCCTCTTTGCTTGATCGCATGCGGCATGGTCGCCATCCTTTTTTTTGATCTGACAAAAAATGTGATCTTGGCTATCACCATATGGATTCTGGGGGCTATCACCTTAGCCTTGATTATTTCCACGATGTTCTCTATATGGCGCACCTCCATCGATAAAAAATACCGCAACTACATTTTTTGGACAAGCCGTTTGGCTGGCGGGGCCTTTAGCGTCTTCTGGCTGGGCACATTATCCTTTGCAGCGGTCCTCTTGTTCACCCTGATCCCCTTTTCCTCCCCGCGCATCACCTCCATCCAGAAAGATATCATGGCCTCGGGAAGTTATAATTGGACTTTTGTCAATGTCCTTAAACGCCACCCCATGGGCACCAATATTTATATGACATTATTGGTCCTCAAAGACACGGAGGCTATTGATAAACTGTCACAGACACAAGAATTCAAAGATTTCTTTTCACATCCAAAAATCCAGGACCTCCTGTCGGACAAAAATTTTTCAAGGGCTGTGACCGAAAAAAACATACCCGCATTACTATCCAACCCTCAGTTGGGTTCTATCCTGATTGATAGGCCCCTGATGAAAAAGCTGGTGCTTTTGGGGACGAGAATTTACGAAGAGGGGAACATGAAACAAGATCATTTGCCGACACAAAATGAGGAGAAAATCTGATCCAGCAAATCCTTATCGATTGCCCGCCCCGTGATCCTGTCCAATTGCTTAACAGACTCTTTAAGATCTTCGCAGACAAACTCAAAGGACATGCCCCCGTGCAAATGGTGAGAGGCCATGGCCAAGGCCTCGTCACACCGCATCAAGGATTCCAAATGCCTCATATTGCTTATGACAAGCTGCCCGGCGCCTGAACTGCGGCCGCCATCAATCAATGCCAGGATTTTCTTTTTTAATGAACCGATCCCTTCCTTTGTCAGGGCAGAGATGTGAACAATATCGTTTGTGGGCAACAACCTGCGCACCTTGTCCATATCAAGTTTTTGGGGTAGATCCACCTTATTGATAACGACAAGGACCTGTGTGCCAGAGATCTCTTTGATAAGCTTGCGGTCATCCTGCGATAAAACCCGGCTAGCGTCCAGCATAAATAAAATCAAATCCGCACTTTTTATCTGCAGGCGGCTGCGTTGAAGCGCCTCTTTTTCTATGGCATTTCTAGGCATAAGGATACCGGCGGTGTCAACCACATTCAAGGGGAAACCCCCCAACTGCACAACCTCTTCTAAGGTATCACGGGTCGTGCCGGCCACCTTGGAGACAATCGCGCGCGGTTCCTGAACCAGAACATTTAAAAGCGAGGACTTACCCACATTGACCTTGCCGCAAATAACCAGTTTAACGCCTTCTTTAAGCAACCTCCCCTGCCTGGCCGACGCCATCAAATCCTTGATCCGTTTCTGGGCCTGATGGAACTTTTCTAAAATGTTGACCTGGTCCGCTTCCTTAATATCTTCATCGGGAAAATTCAAGAACGCCTCAATCTCGGCATAAACAGTCATCAAAAACGCACGGATATCCTCTAATTGTCGGGTCAATTCTCCCTTTAACTGATTGGTGCTGACCCTTAAAAAAGCATCTGTCCTGGACTGAATAACGTCCAAGACAGCTTCTGCCTGGATTAGATCAAGCCGCCCGTTTAAAAAAGCCCTTTTAGTGAATTCACCTGGTTCGGCCAACCGCGCGCCATACGAAACGGCCAAATGCAAAATGGCTTGTAACGGGACCCTGCCGCCGTGGCAGCTTATCTCAACAACGTCTTCGCATGTATAGCTATGGGGCGCACGCATGACCGTTAACAGCACCTCATCAATAACACCTTCTGTGCCCTTGTGAACGACATGCCCATAATGAACCGTGTGGCTGGCAAACGTTGAAGGCGGCTTTTTCTTTGTTGACACAAACATACGGTCGGCAATGGAAAGCGCCCTTGGGCCGCTTAAACGCACAATGCCGATCCCCCCCATGCCGGGAGGTGTGGCAATGGCCGTAATCGTATCTTCGCTTTTTATGAACGGTTTTTTCATATTAAAATTTTTGTTTAATGATGTCACGGGCCTCCGCTGCCAAAAAAACAGAACCAGCAATCAATATCACATCATTTTTTTGGGCTCTTGTCAAAACTTTATCAATGGCCTGGCTCACCTCAGGGATATCCTCAACGGGAATATCCTTGAACATCCCCTTGATGGTATCCTCAAAAAAATACGCACGCGGGTGATGCGCCCGCGAAAAAATAATATCAGCGGCCATATCCTTAACAGCCTGACATATACCATTGATATCTTTATCCGAGGATGTTCCCAAAATAACAATAACTTTACTATCAGGAAAAATCTGCCTAACGGTTTGATGCAGTGAGCGCATGGAATCAGGGGTATGCGCCGCATCCAACACAATCCACGGCTCTTTGGTGACGACCTCAAAACGGCACGGCCAGAAGGTTTCCTTGATCCCTTCCTCTATGGCCTGCGGGGCGATATAACATTCCTTCTGGGACAAACACTCAACCAAACCAATGGCCAAGGCGGCATTGGCAACCTGATGCCGCCCCAAAAGACGACTCTGCAATCGATATTGAGCGTTCAGCCCATGCACCGAAAACTCCTGGGCTAGGGGACTGGTTGGCCCACATTCAAAAAGGATATCCTTGCCGAGACAATATAATTTTGCATTCAGGGTGCGGGCCTTGCCTTCAATGACGATCTGGGCTTCTTTGGGTTGAGGGGCCACGACAACCGGGGTATTGGGCTTTATAATGGACGCCTTTTCAAAAGCTATCTTGGCGATCGTATCCCCCAACACAGCCGTGTGTTCCATGCTGATCGGTGTCAGGCCGCACACAAAAGGGGCCACCACATTGGTCGCGTCCAAGCGGCCGCCCAGTCCTGTTTCCAGGACGGCAAAATCAACAGCTTCCTGCTTAAAATATAAAAAGGCCAACGCCGTTAAGGCCTCAAAATACGTTAACGCTTTTTGAGGGGATTCCTTTCGAAACGTCTCAAAAACGTGCCTATATTTATTAATTAAATGCCCGAGATCCTCACGGGAGATACTATTGGGAAAAATGTCATTAGTTCGTTGACGGGTGTCCGGCCGGCCAAAAATCCTAATGCGTTCGTTCACATCCTTCAAATGCGGGGAGGTATATAACCCGACCTTATAGCCGGCCTTCTCAAGTATGTGCGCCACAAAGGCACATGTCGTCCCCTTGCCCTTGCTGCCAGCGACGTGAATGCACGTAAACTTTTTCTGGGGATCACCTAAGCGCGCACAAAATTCCTCGATCCTCTTAAGTTGGAAAAATGTCCCTGCATCCGCTTTGGATTGAATTTCGAAATTAATAAAGGAATCCAGGAAATGATGCACGTCAAAGGAAGTCATAAGAGATGAGGAATTAATGTTTAAAATGCCGCACGCCGGTCATGACCATCGCCATGCCTGCCTTATCCGCCGCTTTGATCACATCAGGATCAGCAATGGAGCCTCCGGTCTGGATGATGGCCTTTATGCCGGCCTTGGCCGCAACGGTCACATTATCCGTCTTTGGGATAAATGCATCCGAGACGAGAAAGGAGTTTTTGGCTTGCTTGCCGGCCTTTTTAATGGCCAGCATGGTGCTTTCAATACGGCTGGTTTGACCGCAGCCGATACCCACCGTATGGGTATCTTTTACCAGGATGACGGCATTGGAACGAATGTGCTTTATGACATTCCATCCAAAAAGAAGGGATTGTACTTGCCGGGCCGTCGGTTTCTTTTTTGTGACAATCCTGATTTCCTTGGGGTCCACCACCTTGGCATCCCTGTCCTGCACGAGGAGCCCACCCTGAACTTGCCTTAAATCAATTGTGGATGAGGCAAGGTCCTTCATATTCATTTCAATAATGCGTAGATTCTTTTTTTGCGAAAGCATTTTGAACGCCTGGCGATCATATCCGGGAGCAATGACGCACTCCCTAAAACCACTTTTTATAATCAGATCCGCTGTTGCCTTATCCACCTTGCGATTGCAGCCAATGATGCCTCCAAAGGCAGAGACAGGATCGCTTTGCCAAACACGCCTGTAGGCGTCTTTTAAGGTTGTGCTCTCAGCCACCCCCGTGGGGTTATTGTGTTTTATGATGACGGCCGCGGGTCTGTCAAAATCCTTAACAACGCCCAAGGCAGCGTTTAAATCCATAAAATTATTAAAGGACAACTCCTTGCCATGCAGCTGCCTAATATCCGGCAACCCCTCTTTTCTTTGGCGCTCGCGGTACAAGGCCGCTGCTTGATGGGGATTCTCTCCGTAACGCAACTCCTGGACCTTCACAAAATGCAGGCACAGCTCCTGGGGCCATCCTGAAAAACTACCGTCCTTGATGCGGCTGTTTAAATAATTAAAGATCACATCATCATACTGGGATGTCTTCTGGAATGTCTCCACCGCTAATTTGAACAACACGGCATCCGAAAGAATGCCCTTGTTGTTATCCAGTTCGCTCAATATATCTTTATACCTAGCCGGGTTGCTCACCACGGCAACACTTTTGAAATTCTTAGCGGCCGAACGCAGCATGGAAGGGCCGCCGATATCAATATTCTCCAGGGCCTCACCCAAGGTAACGTTCTTTTTCTGGATCACCTTTGAAAAAGGATATAGATTGACAACGACCATATCAATGGGGGCAATCTTCTGTTTTTTGATCTCTTCCAGGTGGGAATTTTTATGGCGCAGGGCCAAGAGCCCTCCGTGGATAACCGGATGCAATGTCTTGACGCGCCCGTCCAGGATCTCCGGGAACCCGGTCCGGGCTGAAACATCTTCGACAGGGATACCGGCCTGACGCAGCAACTTGGCCGTCCCTCCCGTGGATAAAATCTTGATCCCCAAGGCATGCAGACCTTGCGCGAATTCAACAAGGCCACTTTTGTCATAAACACTGATAAGGACTGTTTGAACCTTGACCATGAAAATTTCTTAAAATGAGAGGTGCCCGGGCATTAAAGTTCTTGGACGTTATCTCTAGGATTATTGAAAAAAGGAAGCAACTGCTTAGGGCGAATTTTATTTGCCTTTTCGCCTTTTCTGCTCTGAAGGCTTGGAATAATATCTTCTTTCCTTCAACTCAACCAGAAATCCTTCTTTCTGGCAAGCCTTTTTAAACAAACGCATGGCTTTCTCAAAACCGTTTTTATCTGTCACTTTAACTTCAACCATGACTCTGTGATCACCGCCTTTTAAGTTTTATTTTAATATTCAGTATTATATTATAGCTTTTTGTTTTGTAAAGGGCTACTTCTTTTATGCCTCGCCAATTTTTAAGGGAGCTATCATATCATACGCATAGACAATCGTCAAACAGAACAAAGAACTCGATTTCTAAATTAAATATAAGTCGTTAAGGGTCAAGATGGATGTAATGCTCGGCATCATAATTGCGCAGGGTGTATTTACCCCCGTGCGAGGAGACAACATAATTCGGGGAGATAGGAATTTTCCCGCCGCCGCCGGGCGCATCAACAACATAAGTGGGCACGGCATATCCGCTCGTATGCCCGCGTAGACTTTCGATTATCTTCAACCCGGCATTGATGGGCGTGCGGAAATGCCTGGACCCCACCACAGGGTCGCATTGGTAGATATAATAGGGGCGCACGCGGATCTTTAAAAGCTCGTGCATGAGTTTTTTCATGGTCCGGGGTTTATCATTAATGCCACGTAACAATACCGTCTGGCTGCCTAAGGGGATACCGTTGTCAGCCAAAAGCGCACACGCCTCGCGCACGCGGGCCGTGACTTCCTTGTGGTGCGTAAAATGCAGGCTCATCCAAATGGGCCCATGCTCCTTTAGTATTTGAGCCAATTCCGGCGTCACACGCTGCGGCAAGGAAACAGGCATGCGTGTTCCGATACGTATAAATTCCACATGCGGGATCTCTCGAATCTTGCGGATAAGATATGCTAAAAGATGATTGGGCAAGATCAAAGGATCCCCGCCGGAAATAAGGACATCCCTGATCTTTTTATTCTTGCGGATATAATCAAAGGCGGCATCATATGTCGCCGTACTTAAACTGCGTTTACCGTCTCCCACCATCCTGGAACGCGTACAATAACGGCAATACATCGCGCACATTTCCGTGACCAGGAACAAAACACGGTCCGGATAACGATGCACAAGCCCGTGAACCGGGGAATACTTATCCTCGCCACAAGGGTCAACAAGCTCTTCGGAGTGGGTTTGCAGTTCATGGACGGTGGGAACACATTGGCGGCGAATGGGGCATTGGGGGTCTTGGGGATGCATCATGCTGGCAAAATAGGGCGTGATGGCCATGCTTAACTTATTGCCCAGCTGGTCGATACCCGCCTCTTCTTCCGGGGTCAGGCGTATAATCTTTTTAAGATCCCCCTTGGCCTTAATCCTGTGGCGTAGGTGCCAGCGCCAATTCTGCCAATCAACTTCTGTGTTTTTGGCAAATATGGCCGCTATCCTTCGCTCTGAAGGGATCAAATCACCAAAATCCTGAGCCTTTTGCGATATTTGTACTTCTGCCTGTACAGGATTCATCAGCAATTCCTAGGTATGCGCAAGATACTCTCAAAGGACCATAAATCATATAAAAATTTATGGACTCGAGGTTAATGCCCCCCTTGCATTTTGCTGTTTTAATCCATACCGATCACACGCACAGGTTACAATACGATTAATGATCTCTTCGTACGTGGTGCCCATGATCTTGGGAAAAATATGAAAGATATCATCACTGCCCAATGCCGGCAATGGATTAATTTCCAAAACAAAGGGATCGCCTTTTTTATCAACGCGGAAATCCACCCGGCCGAAATCGCGACAATCAACGGACTTATAGGCCCTAACAGCCAACTCCTTTATGCGCCGCGCCAACTCCGTTGAAATCTGGGCGGGACATACATAACGCAGGCTATCGCACGTCACTCTCTCAAAGGTATAAAATTCATCATTAAGCTCGACGTTGCCGTCAATACTGACCTGGACAACAGGCATGGCCTCACAATCCTTATTGCCGATAACGGCCACCGTAAATTCACGGCCGCTAATAAATTCTTCTACCAAGGCCGGCTGATGATAGGTTTGGTTGATAAAATCAACTTGCCGCTTGAGCGCCTCATAATCCTCAACCCTGGATTGATCGGAAAGACCTTTGGATGTCCCTTCATATCTTGTTTTAACAATTAAAGGGAATGACAAATGATTCAATGCCTTGAGGTCATCCTCCATGTCCGCGACAAAAAAACCGGGCGTGGGGATGCCGTCCGCGACGAAACATTTCTTGGCGATAACCTTATCCAAGGTTATGCCCAAACTCAGGGCATCGGCGCCTATAAAAGGGATCCCGTTCATTTCTAAAATAATCGGGACCTGGCTTTCACGATTACGGCCAGCCAACCCTTCACAAATATTAAAAATAAGGTCCACATCAAGTTCATGGATAACCTTCATCAAATCCTTCAGCCCGCCAATGCGAATGACCTCATGCCCACTTGATTCCAATGCCGCACTGATTTCTTCTACGGTTTGCGGCTTATCGAGCTCGGCATTGGCATCCTTCGGATCGGTGTCCTTCCAGACCCAATCACTTTTTAAATCGTATGTTAACCCTATCTTCATTAATCCCTCTGGCCTCCCCTTTCGAAGAAACCTTCGGTTCCTTCGAAGTGAATTCCACCGTTTGGCATATGTTAGTTTTCCTACACGAACATACGCCAAGGCCCCTTTCAATAATAAAGGGACCTTCTTGTATAAAGGTCCCTAAAAAATTAATAATTATTTCAATTTTATATTTTCCCCTTAACTGGCCGGATCTACATAAATGACCCAATACACCCTAAAAAATATTTGATTCTCGACGACATTCATCTCGGCTAATTCTTTCATGAAAAGGGCCTCAAATACCTATAAAAACAACTTTTTTTTAACATAGGGGGCCCTGGTTGTCAAGTTTTTTCACTGAAATTAATTTATATATTCCTAAAATTGCGTACCATATCTAAACAAAAAATAAACCATCAACAGGGTCAACAAAATAAGAATAACAACCGTCATTATGGCAATACCGTTAAACGTGCGGCTGTTTGTGAACTCCCCCATTATACTTTTATCATTGATGATCTTAAGCATAAATATGAGAATGACCGGTAATAATATCCCGTTACCTACCTGGGATAAATACATAACCCGCATCAGGGGAAAATGCGGGAGCAGGACCATGCCGGCGCCTATGATGATAATCGCAGCATAAAGGCCGAAAAACTCCGGGGCCTCCTCAAATCTGAGATCCAGGCCGGTATCCCATCCCATGCCCTCACAAATACAATAAGAAGTAGACAACGGCAGAACCGACGCCGCAAATAAAGAGGCATTAAAAAGGCCAAAGGCAAAAAGCCAGGTGGCATACGGCCCGGCCAAAGGCTTGAGGGCCAGGGCCGCGTCCTTGGCCGTCTCAATATGGATCCCTTCCTGGAACAATGTGGCCCCGCATGCGACAACAATAAAAAAAGCCACAACCGGGGCAATGATGCAGCCGACAATAACATCCCAACGGACATGTTTATAATCTTCGGCCGCAACCCCTTTTTCAACGATGGAAGACTGAAGATAAAACTGCATCCAGGGCGCTATGGTCGTTCCGACCAGCCCCACCAACATAACCGAATAATCCAGTTTAAAATCCATCCTGGGCGTGACCGTCTCCCGTAACACCTCTGTCCATTCCGGTCGGGCGATAAATCCCGAAATGACATAGGCCACGTAAAAAAGACACGCAAAAAGAAAAATTTTCTCAACAGATTTATATGTGCCGCGGACAACCAAGAACCATACAAATATGGCGGCGAGGGGAACAGAGATAAATTTACTGATATAAAATATTTCCAGACTCGCAGCCACACCCGCAAATTCAGCCATCACATTAGCCAGATTCACAAAGAACAACACCAACATAAGATAAAAGGTCACCTTAACCCCAAAATTCTCACGAATAAGATCCGCCAATCCCTTCCCGGTGGCGACAGCCATACGCGCACACATCTCTTGAACGACAACCAGGGCCAGGGTGATCGGGATAAGCGACCATAATAACGTATACCCGAAATGGGCCCCGGCTAAAGAATAGGTCGCAATGCCGCCTGCATCATTATCCACGTTGGCCGTAATGATTCCCGGCCCCATGATCGTCAAGAAAATAACGATATTGCGGTACATCTTATTTTGCTGGATAAGCTGAATGAATTTTTTCATTGTAAAATCCCAGACTAGGTAAGCTTTTCCTTATACTTTTTCCAGGCAATGGCGATAAGCTCTTCCATAACGTCGTCCGTGGTAATAACCCCTTGGAGAATATCGTCATCATTCAAGACGGGAATGGAAGAAAATTTGTATTTCTCCAATAAAAGGGCGATTTCCTCCATGCCGTCATCAAGCCGCACAAAGATCCTTTTAGGATAACACGTCTCTACAATGGATTTTTCAGGGTCCTCATTGAAAAACTGCCTGACCGAGGTGGAGCCTAAAAGCCTTTGTTGGCCGTCCACCACATACAAATGATATATGTTCCCCGGATAATCAAGATGATCCTTGATCAATTGGATAGCATCTTTGACCTTGGCCTCTGGCCTTAAGGACAAATATTCCGTTGTCATTAACCCGCCGGCAGAATCCTTGGCAAAACCCAACATCTTTCTAAGCTTTTTCGCCGTCTTGGTTTCCATGCGCTTCATCAACTGATATGTGCGCCCCTTCGGCAAAGATAGCAAAAGGTCTGTCGCTTCGTCCGCCGGGATATTCTCAAGAAACCCGACCGCCTCCTTGTCATCCATCTGCTCGATCAGGTCATGCTTCTCGTGGGTGGCCAGATCAGCAAATACCCGACGTCTTAACTCCTCTTCCAAAGACCTTAAAAGCGAAAGCTGTTCAAAGATATCCAGGTCTTCCATGATCTCGGCCAATTCCATCGCCGGGATCTGGGAAAGCTTTTTGCGGGCAATGTCCAGGCGAAGGATATTGCGCCTGCGGTCAGAGGTCAACACCTGCGCATTCTTCCAAGGGATAAAATCTTCCCGGGTTAAATAATGCGCCCTGGGGGCCATCGTCCGCACCATATGATCCACACCCCTAGTCCAACCTAAACGACGCACCAGCCCTCTTAACCCCACATCCATGTGGGCCACAAAAAACTGGCTATCCAAACGCAATAGATGGATATCGTTAACCCGGACAACCTTTCGGTTGTCAATATCCACAACCTGCCGGTCAAGAATATCCTGGCATAAAGTAAAGTCGAACTTGATTTTCCCGCTCTGAAAATGGATATCATCATGCCCCAGGTTTAAAACGATCTCCTCGTTCACCTCCAGGACATCATTAACATTAACAAGCGCGATCTTCTTGCGTAAAAGTCCCCGCTCTAAGACAAACCCCCTGACCTTGGGACAGACTTCATCGTTGGGGCTGACGGTCAAGTCCCGCAATTTGCCTAAATAGAGGCCGTCCTTACTAACGAATCTTTTACCCAATATTTCTGATAAAAAGACAAAAATCTGCATTATATTTGAAGGTTAAGTGGTTTTTAGAATATTTATCTTTGGTTACGCACGTTAACTTGGCCGCATATATCATTCACAGTACATTGAGAACACCAGGGAGAAACCGGCTTGCATACATTCTGTCCCCAACTCACTAACAGGGCATTATAATCTATCCAATATCTTTTCGGTAGTTTTTTTCTCAGGGCCTCTTCTGTTTCATGCGGATTGCTTGTTTTAATATATCCCCATCTATTTGAAATTCTATGCACATGCGTATCCACGCACATGGCAGGTTTGCCAAAACCCTCGATCAAAACTAAATTAGCTGTCTTGCGCCCAACCCCTTTTAAGGTCAAAAGCGTATCCAGATCATCAGGCACCCGGCCATTAAATCTTGTAACCAGATCCTTGCAAATGCCTTTTATTGTTCTGGCTTTTGTCCGGTAAAACCCTACCGGATAAATCGTCCTGGCGATCTTATCTTCGCTTAAGCGCAAGAACGCCCGGGGTTCCGTTGCCAACGCGAACAAACGCTTTGAAGCCGGCAAGGTCGTCTCATCCTTGGTCCTGAGGCTTAATAAGCATGAGATCAAGACATGAAAAGGGTCCCTCCATTGCTTGCCGACCAATGTCACTGAAGGGTCCGGATAATCTTGTAAAGCTCTCTTAAGCGCCTTTATCGCGCGGCTTATATTATTATTCGTGATCACTCTATAACAGCCTTAACGTTTATATTGATCCAGGATCTTTTTCGGGACACCGATATCAACGACCACAACCTTGCCCGCACACGCCGGGCCCTTTTTCTTATAAAAACCCTGCTTGGCAAAAATGAAAGTAACCGTCTTTTTTGCCTTGATACACGTGCCGGCAACCTCTCCTGTCGTGGCATTCAGGCCCGAAGGCACATCGACCGCGATTACCGCCCTGGCCGCTTGATTAACCCTGTCGATCACGGCCTTAAAAGGGTCCTTCACCTCACGGCTCAGCCCCACGCCGAATATGGCATCAACCACACAATCACAGCGCTGGATATCCCGCGCAAATCCCGGGGTAACCTTTTGTATTTCCTTGATCGGATAACCACTCTTCTTTAAGATAGAATGATTTACAGCTGCATCCTGTTTTAAATGACTGGCCTTACCCACAAGGTAAATCTTTACCTTAACATTATGATTCAATAAATGACGGGCAACAACGAATCCGTCTCCGGCATTGTTGCCAATCCCACAAACAACACACACAGAAGGGCGCGGCTTATATTTCAAAAATGCCAGCACCTCTTGGGCAACACAACGGCCGGCGTTCTCCATAAGAACTAAAGAAGGCACGCCATAGACATCAATGGCCAGCCGATCCACGGCTTGAATTTGTTGAACGCTTAATTTTTTCATATATACAAATATATTAATTAAAAGACATAATAGTATAATTCAAATGAATTCAAAAGGAAAGCCGAAATTGGCCTAGGCAGGAAATTAGATAAAATGCACCCCAAGCGGTGATTTAAACAAAACAATAGCCCATTTCTTCAAGCAGATCGGCATTATCGCGCCAATGCTTCTTTTCTTTGACAAAAATTTCCAGGAAAACTTTTTGCTCCAACAATTCTTCCAGTTCCATCCGAGCGCTGCTGCCGACTTTCTTTAATACCTGACCGTTCTTGCCCACCACGATCATCTTCTGTGTTCGTGTCTCCACCAAAGCCAGGGCCTGGATATACAGAACACCTTTTTGGCGGGGCTGCATGTTCTCGATCAAAACAGCAAGGGCATGAGGGACTTCCGCACGCAGGATGGCGAAAAATTTTTCGCGAATGATATCTGAGATGACCATATTGCGGGGCACATCGCTGACAATATCGACCGGATACATGGCAGGGCCTTTTGGCACGTACTCATAAATAATATCAATCAATTTTTCAACATTGATCCCTGCTTTCCCCGATAAAGGCAGTAAGGTGAAATCAGGCCTGGCATGAAGAGATGTGCCGCTCACCTCTTCCCACAAAGAGATATATTGCGGGATAAATTTGTCCGATACATCCACTTTATTCAACACTAAAATGATCGGGACCTTCAAGGCGGCTACATGCTGGGCAAGGCTTGTTTCTTCTGGCCCGATAGGATCATTGACATCCACGACATAAACAAGACAATCAGCGCCCGAGGTCGTTGAATAGGCGCTTTGATTCATGAACTTATCCAGCCTATCCTTGGCAAGATGGACCCCGGGAGTATCGACAAAGACGATCTGGCCGCGTTCATCCGTATAAATGCCCCTGACGGGATTACGGGTCGTCTGGGGGACCTTTGATACGATCGCGACTTTCTCGCCGACGATCTTGTTGAGCAGGGTGGACTTACCCACATTCGGCCGTCCGACGATCGACACCATGCCGCATCGAGTTTTATTTTTTTTCTTCATGCCAAAATGCCCCTAATCGTCAAGGTGTCATAAAGCGCACCAGTTCGTTCATCCGCTTATGCACTCGGGTTAAATTCAACGTGGATGTTTTGGCCACACCAAAACCTTCCACATTAAAAGAGGCGACGGTTGTCGCATATATAACAGCCTTCTTTAAAGCCGTTTTATTTAACTTCTTCACCTGACACAAATATCCCATCAGCCCGCCGGCAAAGGTATCCCCGGCCCCGGTGGGATCCACAACCTTCTCAACCGGATAAGCCGGAAAAGCAAACATAAATGAATCGCTGTAGAACAAAACGCCATGCTCCCCCTTTTTCACAACGATCAAGCTTGGGCCAAATTGACGCAACTTTTTGGCCGCCTTGATAAGGTTACCCTCTCCCGTTAAGGCCCGGGCCTCACCATCATTCGCCACAAAGAGATCCACCTTTTTCATCAAACGCTTTAAGGAAGGTCTCTTGTGGTCAATCCATAGGTTCATGCTATCCAGCCCAACGAGCCTGGGCTTTCGCATCATGTGTAAAATCCCCATCTGCATATCCGGATCAATGTTGGCCAAGAAGACATTGGGGATATTCTGCTGATGTTTTTTGACGTAAGCTTCTTCCCCGACCAAAACACCCAGTTCTGTGGCCAGGGTTAACGCCGTATTGAAATCGTTTTTCTTATACTCCCCTTCCCATCGGAACGTTTTTCCCCGCCCAACAGCCAAAGAGGAAAGGTCGATCCCCTTGCGGCGCAAAAACTGCAAATGCCGCTTAGGAAAATCCTCACCCACCACTGCCGTTAAATGAACTTTTGTAAAGAGCCTAGAACTCATGGCAAAATGCGAAGCCGAGCCGCCGAGCATATTTTTACGCACCCCACAAGGTGTTTTGACATTATCCAAGGCCACTGTCCCAAAAACCAAAAGACTCATCTCTAACCCCTTTGTATTTATTCCCCAATAATTTTTATAAGCGCACGCTTCCGGCGCCGCCCATCAAACTCCCCATAAAATATCTGTTCCCACGGGCCAAAGTCAAGCTGGCCGTCCGTAATGGCCACGACAACCTCGCGGCCCATGACCTGGCGCTTCATGTGGGCATCGGCATTATCCTCACCGACATTATGGCGGTATTTCGCGACCGGTTCATGCGGGGCCAGCTTCTCCAGCCAGTCATCATAATCCTGAATGAGGCCGCTTTCATCATCATTGATATACACACTCGCGGTGATATGCATGGCATTGACCAGGCACAATCCTTCCTTAACGCCGCTTTTATCAATGGCAGCCTGCACCTTATCCGTAATATTGATATACCCCCTGCGCTTTGGGGTATTAAACCACAATTCTTCACGATAAGACTTCATAATCAACCTCCTTAACCTGGGGTCAGACCCCAGTATCTTATTAAATATCAATAGGTTAAGCATTAATTCGAATTTATGCCTAAATCCTTTTATACCAACAGGTTGCTGGGGTCTGACCCCAGGTTACTAAAATGCTTGGTTAAGCCCGAACCAAAAATGCGTATCTCCATTATCGTCATTAACAGGATGGGCCACATCCAGCCTGACAACAACCTTTTCCAATAACGATCCGACATTGATGGTAAACCTCAAACCGGCTCCCGCATCAACCTTAAGATTGGTATCATCCATATTGCTATACCACGCCTGCCCCACATCAAGGAAAACAACGCCGCCGATGCCGTCCAGACCAAAAATATTATCCAAAAAGCGAACATTTAAATCTTCCATCAAGGGAAACCGGTATTCCACGCTGCCCAATAAAGCATTGGCCCCGCGGATAGTCTTGCGGTCATAGCCGCGCAACCCATCAATCCCCCCGATATAAAAAAGCTCCTTGTCGTTCGGATACCCCCATCCATATTTAATACGAAACGCGATCCTGGTTTTAAGGGAAAGCGGTTGATATACACTTATATCCAGGTCGGTGCGGTAAAAATAATCATGCGCCCCCCAAAAGTGGCCGCCGCTTTCAGCCAAGGCATCCACACGATAGCCCTCGCTCGGATCAGGATAGGGACCTGAACGGTTCCAACGCAAAGCAGCCCCAACGATCGATTCATCCCTGCGGCTGTAATCCAGGTTACGGGTATCTTCCTGGCCTGACAATAATTCGCGATGATCGCTCAACCGCTGGTTACGCACGAGATACAACGTCACATGGTCATTGATGTCCATAAGACCATATTGCGCCGGCCAGAGTTCCCGACGCAAATAGACCTTCCCGCTTAACACATCATCGTCATCCCCGTCCCCGTCCTGGGTATCCGCTATCTCAAAACCAAGCGCTGTTTGGGTATTCAGGACATTATTTAATTGATACCCGACTCGCGAATGATGCAATTGCTCCCCAAATTCATACCCTGTAGCCACATAAAAGATCTGATCAAACGGTTTCTGCAAGGAGGCCTTAATCCCAAGAGAGGAGCCGCCCACCTCGGGCCCGAAAACCAGATTATAAGAATCTTCCGGTAAAAAGACAGGGATGTCATATAATCCCAAATAAAGAGGCACGGGTTTAACGTTCAATTTTCTGGGCCAGTGATTATTGGTGCGGTCAATATCAAGAAGTTTATCCTCAGGATCGATCATAACCCTGGCCATGGCCTTGTCCTTTGGCGTTTCAATAAAAACCGTTTGCCCCTGCCAGACATACATTTTCTCATCCCTATCTTTAAAAGTCACCTTGATCTCGGCCGGCATAACAATCCCGCCCCGATTCTCCAGAAAGATCTTGTTCTTCCTGACATCCCTGACCGCATAATCAAATTTTTTATCCGTATACAGCCAGTCATCAAAGAAAGATGACAAGTCCTGGCCGCTCTCCTGCTCCGCCATATCAATAAAATCATCAATGCTTAAATTTTTAAAACGGTATGCATCAAAAATTCTTTCAAATAACCGTTCAAAGCTTTCATCACCCATGACCGCCTTTACCATGGCGACGATCCTGGCCCCCTTCCCATAGGTAAGGGAAAAGATCGATGAAGGCTCCTTGAACTTTGACAATTTATCGACAACGGCATGGTCGTAACCGATCCGGGCGATCATTTTATAGCGGTAATCCCGCGTGCGCTTAAACGTTAATTTTGGAAGGATCCATTCATAGTCTTTAAACCAATGGGGATAATCGATAATCTCAGCGTCCTTGCCGTATTTATCTTCCAGATATTGCAAAATGAAGTGGGAATTCACGCCTTCCTCCAGCCACATCTCACCATATTCATTCATCCCGACCAGGTTATAAATCCATTGGTGCCCGACCTCATGTGACACCATGAAATCAAAATACCTTTTTAAAAATCCCGGCAATCGGTATACTCTGGTATCGATAAAAACCATGTTCGACATCTGTTCCCCGCCGTATCCCAAAGGGACAGGGGCGATACTGAATTCCTGGTATGGATAGGGACCAAATAATTTTGTGTAGTACTGCATCAAATCCTTGGCAAATACAAGGGCGTCCTGAGCCGCCGCCTTATCCGAGGGCAGATAAAAAGATTTTAGGGCGATGCCGTTAAATGCCCCCTCCACCATCTTATAATCCGGGCTCATCGCAATCGTAAAGTCCCTGACCGGCATGTCGCTTTTTAAGACAACTTCTTTGCGTCCATCGCCCAGACTTTTTTCAGAATCCTTAAGCCCGGTATGGATCATCACCTGATCCTGTGGCACCGTCACTGTCACCTCATAATTAGCGGCCTCGCTGAAAAACGGCCGGTGAAAAGGATAAAACGGATAGGTATGCCAACCGTTCTTGTCGTACACCGAAAGGATCGGATACCAATGAGAAAGTTTGATGATACGATCATGCCAGCCGAAACGGGCATAGGCATGCGGGAGGATAACATCATAAGACATCTCGATATTAATGGTCTCCTGCGGGCTCAGGGGTGTTGCCAAGGACACTTGTAACAGGGTGGCATCCTCCCCCTCGATCATGAATTTGGCGTCCTGCCCATCAACGGTCACGGAATGAATGTCCATGCCTTTATCAGGCAAGCCCTCGGGGAAAGGGTTAACTTTAAAATATCCCCCGTAACGCCGGATAAATTTTTCTTCGTCAGGCCTATATTTACGGTTGGGATAAATGTGGAAGTAAACTTCTTTCAGTGTCTCTGAACTGTTATTTGTAAACGTAACCTGCTGCTTGGCAGAAAGCGTCTTTGCCTCAACACTGATATTGGCCTTGATCTCGTAGCGCAAGCCTTCAAAGGCAAACACCGAATGCGGCAGGATGCCGCCAAGGATCCCCGCCAACAAAAAAATTTTAGTACCGGCAGCGATCCTATTGTTTTCTAATGAAAATATCACCTTACTTTTTCTGCATGTAGTTTTTGGCCAACTTGATCCGCTTGGCAATTGGAGGATGGTCATAAAACATTATTTCATCAAAACGGCTGGGGTTCATTTCCGCCAGGTTTTTCTGCCCCAACTTTGACATCATACCAATAAAACTTTGAGGGTCTTCCGTTAGGGTAAGACTGAATCGGTCCGCCTGGGTTTCTAAATAACAGCTAAAGGCATTGAGCAAAGGGGTCACCAAAAAACCAAACACCATAAGGGCCAGGGCAAACACAGGAAAAACAGCGATATCGTTAATAGTTAATCCGCCCGAGCGGGCCAACACGATCGCCAAGACCTTATCGATCAAAAAGAAACCAAGAAAAATCAATGCCGTATTAACCACGATCAACTTAAGTATATCCTTGGCCACATAATGGCCCAACTCATGCGCGACAACCGCCCCGATCTCTTCCTTGGTGAAATCCTCGATCAGAGTATCCCCCAGGACAACCCGTCGCTGAGACCCCAATCCGCAGACAAAGGCATTGGCCTTTTTGGTCTTGGCGGAAAAATTAATGGCATACACGTCTTTTAATGTGACACGGCATTTCTTAAAAAGGCTAAAGATCCGTTCCTTAAGATCCGCATCATCAATTTGGGAATACTTATAAAAGATCGGGATGATCACATGCGGCATGATCTGGGCCAAGAACAATGAAATGAACAACCAGACACCTGAAGCCAGGATCCACCAGTGCCGGGGGAATGTCCCCAGAATAACGTAAAGGATCTCAACGAAAACAAGCATGATAATAAAGCTCAAAAGGCTCTTTTTGATCTCGTCGGCAAACCAGGCCCCAAATTTTTGATTAGATAATTTAAAACGGTGTTCCCATCTAAAGCCAACAAAATAATTGAGCGGGCCATGTATGGCATAAAAGATCAAACAAAAAACAGCCATATAGACAGCGCGGAAAACCAAGGGATAAGAACTGAATCCCTGGGCCCATTGCCTTAAGAACAGGGAGAAGCCCGTCACAAAAAAAGCGGCGAGAAAAATAAAGTCAAGGATCAGCCCCAAAAAAAAGACGAGCTTCTTGCCTTTATGATAAAGTTTGGATTGATCACTATCCTGCATCATCAGCTCTTTTGGGAAGTTGGCTTTTTACGTTGAGCCAAACGAGAAAGATAGGCGCGGAATCTTTCATCCCGGTGCAATTTAACCAGATCCCTATCTTTCAGCAGATAGGCAAAGTCATTGTACCCGCGCGCAATAGCTTTTTTGATGGCCTCTAAGGCCTCATCCACCCGGCCAAGCAACGAGAGGCTGCAGGCCAGGTTATAAAAAACCAGCGGGTCCTCTGGCCGCATCAAGGCCAATTTTTTATCCACCTCAAAGCCCTTAAGGTAATCCCCTTTTTTTGTATAGAGATCGCCCAGGGCCATTAACGCCTCGATAAAAGTATTACTCTTGCCAACGACCCCTTCATAAAAACGGACCTCAAAGTCCAGATCATTTTGTTTTTCCACTTTTCTATTCATAAGGGTCCTCTGATCAAGGGTTTTCCCCTAAATAAGAGGCCATTCGTCTGATCGCCTCTTTAAGGTCTTCATAGCTGGAGGCATATGAGATCCTCACATAATCATCATAGGATCTACCAAAGGCCGTCCCCGGGACCAAAGCCACTTTTTTCTTTTTTAAAAGGTCGCTGGCAAATGCGAGTGATTTCATTTTGGTCTTTTTGATCGAAGGGAAGGCATAAAAAGCGCCTTGCGGGGTATGGCATTTCAAGCCTATCTGGTTGAGCGCCTCAATAATATAGCGCCGGCGACGTGTATATTCCTTTTTCATATCCTGCACAGATTTAAACCCGTTGCGCAAGGCCTCGCGAACAGCCATCTGCCCCATGATCGAAGCGCACAGCATCGTATACTGATGGATTTTGGTCATGGCCGCGATGATCTCTTTAGGCCCGCAAGCCCAGCCAATCCTAAAGCCGGTCATAGCGTAAGATTTTGATGCCCCATTGAGATATATGGTGCGCTCACGCATGCCCTTGAGGGTTGCTATCGGCGTATGATCAAAATCATAGGTTAATTCATCATAGACCTCATCGGATATGATCAAAAAATCATGTTTCTTTGCCAAACGAGCAACATCCTGCAATTCCTTCTTGGTGTAGGACACACCTGTCGGGTTAGCCGGATAATTGATCATCAGCGCTTTGACCCTGGCTTGACAGGCCTTGTGGATCTGCTCGGGTGTCAATTTAAAACCGTCCTCGGCCCGGGTTTCAAGAAAGACCGGTTGGCCCCCGGCCAATTCCACCACCGGTCCATAGGACACATACGAGGGCTGGGGTATCAACACCTTGTCTCCCGGATTAATGATCGCACGAAAAGCCAGATCAACCCCTTCGCTGACGCCAACGGTGATCAAGACCTCATCATCAAAATCATATTTAAGCCCATACCGATGGCTCACGAATGCGGCGATTTGCTTGCGCAAATCAGGCATCCCCTTGTTCGATGTATACGAAGTATATCCCTGTTCCAAGGAATCTATCGCCTTCTCGCGTATGTTCCAGGGTGTGACAAAATCCGGCTCGCCGACACCCAAGGAAATGACATCCTTCATATTCAAGACAATATCAAAGAATGCCCTGATCCCGGAAGGGGCCATGTTTTCCACTGTTTTTGCTATTATCCGTTTCATAAATATCTCTTTTTCTAAAAATTTTTTTAACGACACGTTACAAATAACCCAACGACCTTAACTGTTCCATTGTTCCAAAATCAATCCCAGAGGAATCTTCATCCAAACTAAGCCGGGAACAATAGCTATCATGTCTATCTAACACGCGTTTAAGATCCCCAACAATGTGCGCCCTTTGAGCAACAAGATTATTTAGCTCCTTGGGATCGCTTTTAAGATCGTAAAGTTCTTGATGAACCAAGCTATCATTTTCCAAATTTTTTGCATAAAGGTATTTCCAATGATTGTCGCGAACAACCCCCATCAAGACATGTTTCTCTTTTCTCATTTCGATATCAAAAATCCTCTCGAGAAAAACATCTTCACCAGATCCCTTTATCATCGCATCACCGTTGTCTCCTAACAAACTGCACCCCTCTAGCCCATCATAACTGACATGAGCCACGCCCAAAATCGTCGGCATAACATCAATCAAGCGGACAGGTTCTGATACGACTTTTCCTGGGGCAAATGCTTCGTCATGCTTCACTATCAGCGGCACATGCACCAGTTCCTGGTAAATCGTATGTCCATGCCCGTAATCATTATGCTCTCCAAAAGCCTCACCATGGTCGCTAGTAATGATTATTAATGTTTTATCATAGATACCGTATGTTTTCAATTGCTCTAATAGGAGTCCTAAATATTCATCACAAAAACGAATTTCTCCATCATAGAACGCCATATCCCGAGCCACTTTGTCCTTGCGGTTATAAGAAAAAATTTGTTTATAACGCCAGGGCGGATTATAAGGCTCATGAGGCTCCATGAAATGAAGATACATGAAAAAATTCTCTTGCTTATAACGATGCAACCATTTCATAATCCGCGGCATGGCCATGTCAATGTTGTCTTTATCCGTAGAATCAAACCGCCTTTCTGTTGCCGCGGAAATAACCTTATTGAACAACGGCAGTCTGCGCAGCGCAACATAATAAAATTTATCCTGAATCAAATTGTCATCATAAAAATCGAACCCTTGATCAAAATGAAACATGGTCTTTAGATTGGGATTCGTAACATATCCATAAGTCAAAAAACCTTTTTGCTGTAACAGTTCTGCTAAGGTTTTAACCTTTTGGGATAAAGCAGACGCGCGCTGTGTCGCCCCATGCATACGCGGATATAATGAGGTTAACAGAGAGCCCACCGAGGGTGTCGTAAAAGGCGCCTGACTGTAACAGTTTTTAAAAAGCGTACTTTCCCTAACAAAATTATCAATAACGGGACTCGTTTTGCGCGCATACCCGTAGCTTCCCAAGTGATCCGCACGCAAGGCATCGATAACAATCAAAATAATATTTATATCCTTACCCGCATGGGAGGATATCTGCCTAAAACGCATCTCCTGATTTTGGCTGGCGCTAGTTTCATAAATAAAACCCGCAGCATTGATAATCCCTACAAAAAACAAAAAAATCACCACGCCGCGGCTTATAAAAACCAGCCGCCTTGAGCCCACTAAATTTTCAAAAGATAAACGGCCCCGCATAAAAGCAAGAAATACAAGAAAGAAAATAAATACAAAGGGCATAAAAAAAAGATAAGAGTAACTCTTGATCAAAATAACTTGAATCAAAGACAACTCTTTTACCTTGATTACATGATCTAAATCTTGTTGCCCCAAAGAAGACGCTGCAAGCACCACGGTCAAAGAAATAATCGACGCAATGATCAGGGCTTGCTGTAAAATAAGCCCAACTTCTTTTTTTCTTAACTTAAACATATTGCAGACTCAACAAAGGCCCCTGACGCTAACACCCCGCATGATAACGGGGTGTTAAATATAACAAGTCCTTTTAGAGCAACTTTGGATTAATATGAAATGGCCAAGCGTTTATTTTTTCTGGATTTCTTGAAAATATGGCCGTCTTCTTTATACTTTTTCAAAAGAAAATGCGTGGTTGTGCTGCGTACATGCGCCATAGGAGATAATTTTGAGGCAATAAAATCCGAAACCTTTTGGATATTATCCCCCTCCACAATAACCAGCAAATCATACGTCCCCGATAACAGATAGCATGACGTCACTTCCGGAAAACTGTAAATGCGTTCAGCCACATGATCAAAGCCCACATCCTTTTCAGGTTCAATACTAACCTCAATCAAGGCCCGGACGAAACTATTGGCATCACGCACCATATCTTGATTAATAATGGCCTTATATTTGACGATCGTTCCGTCCTTTTCATAACGATGGATCGCCTTTTTAATGGACGTGATATCACGCCCGGTCAATTTTGCAATTTCCTGAGGCGTCAGTCGGGCATCCTTGATTAAAAGCTCTAATATTTCATCCATAATTCACCCCTTCTCATACCTGGCTTGGCTTATAAAATTATTGAAGATTATTCCTCGACCCCAGGACCTGCCTCATTCTCAATGGGCATATCTTCCTGGGCTTCAGCAATCTTCTCCATAAATGCGGCTATTTGCTGGCGCAGATCCTGATTCTCGGCATCCAGCGCCATGATCTCTTCCATCAACTGCTTTTTCTTTCCCAGGACAGCGGCAGATTCTTCAATGGACTCCTTGATGGCATCCAGTTGCCCTTCAAGCTTGGCAACCTCGGCCTCAAGCCCGCGCTTTTCCTTGACCAAATCCGGAGGGATCCTGCCTGCTTGCCGCTGCAACTTTTCATTCTCCCGCACCAATGCCGCGTTGTCCCTTTCTTTCTGCCGGATCTTGGCCTGGGCCTCCTTAATAAGGGCACTTAATTCCTGATTTTCCGCTTCAAGCTTATCGGTCTCAAGAGGTAAAAGTTGCTGCTGCTCTTCAAGTTTTGTCAAGATATCCGTCAATTCCCTCTTCTGGGCCTGAGCCTCCTTCAATTCCTTTGAAAGCTTATCAAATTCCTCTCCCGTGGCATCCAGGCCCTCTTCCTGGACAAACTGCTGCAGTTTAACATCCAGCGTTAGCTGACGCCTTTCATCCTCCAATTGCGCTATCTGTTTCTGCCACTTCGCGTTTTCCTCCTGGAGGCCGGTTAATTGCTCCTTAAGGTCTCTATTAACCTTCTCTAATTTCTCTATATCCGCCTCAAGCCTTTTTCTTTTTTGCTCGATCTTGTTTGTCTTATAGCCTTTTTGATCTCGACGCTTGCCTAAACGATCATTCTCGGCCTTTTGCCGGGCAATATCCTCTCTCAGTTGTTTCAAAGAATCCTCGACCTGCGCCAGTTTCTCCTTAAGAAAACCGTATTCGGAATTCAATTCCTCATTTTTTTCAACCAACTTTTTGGATTGGCCCTTAAGATCATCCACCATCTCCTGCCATTGTTGCGGGGGCAAACTGCGGACATCCTGGGATGTGGGGACTTTATCCCCCAAGCCCTGGGCGTGGACACCCTGGACTGTCATAAAAAAGATGACAGCGGAAAATATCAGGCAAATTATTCTGTTCATAAAATTTATTATATAGTTAACTATTTTTTGAGGCAAATGGAAACTATTTTATTTAATAATAATAGAGACACTGCCAAAGGTCAATCAATATATCTCTGGTATTTTTGCCACAATTTTTTTGTCATTGGCCCCATAACCCCGGACCCGACCGTTACCTGGTCAATACGGGCCAGCGGCATGATGCCGATCAAAGAATTCGTGCAGAAAACCTCATCGGCATCAACCAAATCCCTTGCCGTGATTTTGGTTTCCCGGCAGGGGATTCCCTGCCCCCTGGCCATCCGGACGACCTTGCGGCGGGTAATGCCGTCGAGACAGCCATATCTCAAATGCGGCGTAAGAATTTTTCCCTGAGTAATCAAAAAAATATTGGCACGGCTTGTTTCTATTACATGCCCCTGCCTGTCAAGCAAGATCACATCATCCAATCCGCTGCGTACGGCAGATTGATAGGCCATATAAAATTTTTTATAGTGTATCGACTTTATGGCGAACAGCAAATCCCTTGGGTCCAGGCTTCTTCTTGAAATGCCAACCTGGTACCCTTTTTTATATCTTAATAAGGATAATGGCCGATAAGGGGTAACAACAACAGCGACATGGATCTTGGAAGAAGGCCTCCAGACCATCAACCGCACACGGCTGCAGCGAAAACCCGCCCTGGCCAAACAAGCATGGACAATCCCTTCGTAATCCTTCGCCCTATATGGAGAAGGGATCCGCAACAGCCCAAGCCCTTTATGCAGCCGCACAAGATGTTCTTTAAGGAATAATATTCTCTGGCCCTGCGCCCGCATCGTCTCGAATACGCCGCGCCCCCTGACCCTTCCCGGCGTCAGCTTATCCAGCTGTTTTTTAGTTTGGGCAACAAATCGCCCGTCAAGATAAATCATACCCTGGCGCCCTTTTTATTGAGGCCGGCAATCTGTTTCAGGCAGCTTTGCATGGCACTGGCCTTAACAAGCGTCTCCTCGTATTCCTTTAAAGGATCGGAATCCGCCACAATACCTCCCCCGACATGAAACGTGAGCCGTGAGCCTTGCAGCAATAGGGTGCGGATAAGAATATTAAAATCCATGCTCTGGTTAAACCCTATGTACCCCATGGCCCCGGTATAGATCCCGCGGGGGTCAGTCTCCAGCTCGTCGATGATCTGCATGGAGCGGATCTTGGGGCAGCCTGTGATGGAGCCGCCCGGAAAGGCCGCCTCAAGCAGATCAAAACAATCCTTATCTTCTCTTAGATGCCCCGATACAGTCGAGGTGGTTTGATAAACCGTTTTATAGCTCTCTAACGTACGCATGTCATCAACACGGACAGAGCCATAATCGCACACCTGCCCCAGATCATTGCGTTCCAGATCAGTAATCATAAGTAATTCAGCGCGGTCTTTGGCGCTGGCCAGCAACTCGCGCTTGTACCCCTGATCCTGCTTGACGGACCGGCTGCGCGGCCGGGTCCCCTTCATGGGACGGGTCTCGACGTGACGTCCGCGCATTTTCAGGAATCTTTCCGGCGAACTGCTGATAATCTGAAAATCCCCCGCATCAAAATATCCGCTAAAACACGAAGGGGATAATTCCCGTAACAACCTGTAAATAAGGAATGCGTCCTGCCCCGTTACTTTTCGGCCGTAATCCACCTGGTAGCGCTGGGCCAGGTTGACCTGATAAATGTCGCCTTCATAAATATATTTAAGCGCCCTTTTGACCGTTTTAATATAATCTTTTTTCGTAAAATTACTTTTTAACGTCACTCCATGTTCTTGGGGGAAAAAACAAGATGGCCGTCGGGGTGCATCCTGCCCCAACTTCCTTATAATGGCCTTAAGGCGTTCTTGAGCACGTAATTTACGTAAAGATACATTTTTCTCGGGAAGCCCGCTTGAAAATATATAAAGCTGACGGCTATAATGATCCACCATTAAAACACAATCATAAAATCCAAAACAATAGTCCGGCAGGGGATCCCCGTCCGCATACCGCTTTGGGCGCGGGATCTTCTCCAGCGCCAAACCAAAATCATAACTCAAAAACCCCACCAGTCCGCACGTAAACGGATAAGTCCCCGTATTCGGCCGCTGCAAAAAAGGCCCTGCCTTGCGGCGCAGGGCGGCAAGCGATGATGGGCCATGAGGCCTTATGGTCATGAAAGGATCGTAACCCAAAAAGGAATACCTGCCCTGCCTGGGATTTCTTAAACTGCTCTCAAGCAGGAAGACATAGGGCTCGTTACAAAAAACACTAAGCAGATCAACAGCTTTTTGATTAAAAGGAAATTTCTTAACCTCTAAATAATCCGTCATATCCCATCACGTCTCGATCATAAATTTCTTGCCTGCCAGCTCAATTAATGAGTCAATCTCGCAGATATCCCTGCGCTCCGCAATAGCCAACAAATTCATGAAGACTTTAAAGGTCAGCTCGACATCGGCCAGCGCCCTGTGATGCTGGACATCGTCGATCCCCAGAAACCTGGAAACACTCCAGAGGGAATACCGGCCCAGGCCCGGAAGCAGGCTCCGCGCCATTTTAACCGTGTCAATAGACGTCAGCGCACCGTCTATCCAGGGTAAATTCAGTATATCGAGTTCACTGCGCAGGAACTTGATGTCAAACCGCACATTATGCCCCACCAGGCAGCATCCCTGAATGAACTCCATAAAATCCGGATACACATCCCGGGGGCGCGGGGCCTGCGCGAGCATCTCTGAGGTTATGCCATTAACCGCAAAAGCACCATAGGATATCTCGCGCGGGACATGAATAAGCGTTGCAAACGTCGCCACCCTTTTTATTTTGCGGATATCATAGGCCAGCCGGCCGGTCTCATCAACGGGGTTGACAGGAAGGGCCACCTTAAGGGCCGCCAGCTCTATGACCCTGTCCCCGTAAGACGGGGACAAACCGGTTGTCTCGACGTCAAATATAACAAGCTCTTTAGGGTGAAAGGAATTCATTTTTCGCTGATCACATACGAAGGGATCATTAAAACAGGGTGATACAACATTTTATGGCGCCCCACGTGCGGCAGGCCTATATCATCCATAACATTAATAAAATCATAACTACGAACCATACCATCATTACAAAATTCCCGAAATAAAAAGGCAGACAAGCCATTTATCTCCTGATCCGTTATCTCCAATAAAACACAAAACATTTTCTCACTGATGGGGAATCCGAAGGTGTAGGCCTTGATAAGGCCGTTCACCTCAACGACCCGGCCGCTAAGGCCTACCTGTTGATAATAGTGCATCAGCAGTTGATGCACCCCTTTATTCTCCCGGATCATCCCCAGGGCTACAGGATCGCTTTGTCCCTGCGAGCTTTGTTGCGCCCAAACGTCGTATAGCTCTGAACAGGCATCGATCATCTCAAGAGAAAAGGGCCTATACCTAAAGTCATATTGGCGCATAAAACGATTACAGGCCCAGCGCTGGGATTTATAGGCATTCCCTTTCAGGCCAACGATATCCTTCCTCCAATAGCAATATTCATAACCTTTTTTATACCGCTCAAACTTTTTCTCATCAAAAAATCCCACCATTTCCTGGGGAACATTCTCAATGCGTGACACCTTGTTTCGTCCGTTAACTAAATTCATTGTCTCAAAACAATCTTCTATTACTTCACTGCTGACATTTCCGCCCAGGGGAGGCAAGCACATATATTTCCCGACAGTATCGCGCGCAAAGACACACAAACAACCATGGGTCCTGCTCAGCTCATAGGCGCAGGAATCATGCCAGGCAAATATCCCGGGAAAAGAAAATGAAGCAAGACAAGACGGGCTTTCTTTAAGATATTTTTCCAGACGATCTCTGTTTTCCAATAAAACAGACATCATGATAAGTACGGCTACCCTTTCTTGCTGTGAGGATCCATGAAACGAAACAATGGCTCCCATTCCTCTTTATAAGGGGTATAATCCCCTACCAAGCCCGGATTGCGTTGTAAAAACGCCCGGACATCATCCCGCGCAAAGAACTCCCTCAAATAGGCCACGTATTGCCCAAAAATCTTTGAATCTTTATTGTCATAAACATACGGGCATAGCAGATGAACACAAACAGCCACATGGCGCGCCTCCCGCATCAAAAGAAACGGATACAACTGGCACTCAAACGGCCTGTGCGCATAAATACCACAGGTATTATGCTGTGGATTAAAAAAATGACATACGTGCATGTCCTCATAAGGCACTGTTTTAATGACGCCTTCCTCGCTAAGCGCGGCCGGGGAGAATAATTTACGTACCGCCAGAGGCACGCTGGTTTTGGTGATCTCCTCTTTGGCGATCCTGGGCTGCCAAGGCGACGGGACATGGCGGAAGCGGCAACATCCATCACACTGAAGACAAACCCTCGAAGGCACAAATTGCTTAAAATTGGGGTCAGACCCCGGCATCTTATTTAATATCAACATGATACATATTAATTCGAATTAATGGTTAAGTCCTTTTATATCAATATGTTGCTGGGGTCTGACCCCAATTCTATTCTCCGATGAACTGCAAGACCAGTTCTCTGCGACGGCTGCGATTATCAAAATCAATAAACACAATCTGCTGCCAGGTCCCGGTTATTAAACGCTTGTCCTTAAAAGGCAGTGTGATGGAGGACCCCACCAGCGAGGCCCTCAGATGTGAATGTCCGTTACCGTCATGCCATGTCTGGTCATGATGATAATCCCCCGCAGGGATAAGTGTATCAAAAATCTCCTTAATATCACGCTTCAGGCCCGGCTCATACTCACAAGTCGTCAAGGCCCCTGTCGATCCGCAGGCATTGATATTGACAATCCCGTCCTTGATCGGCAGGCCTTCCATCTTTTCTGCCACCCAAGGGGTGATATCGATCATATCGGCATGGCCCTTTGATGCAAAACGAATATACTCTGTAATCACTGGCATTTCATTGTCTCCTGAAAATTACTTGATTATGATCTTGTTGGGATCCGCCCCCATCTTAATGGCCTTGTGATAAAGACTCACGGCCTTCTGCTTTTGCCCTAACCGATAATAGCATAGCGCCAGATTAACATACGGGCCTGCCTGCCGGGGAAAAAGCTGCGCCATCGCACTATAAAACAAGACCCCGATGCGGTCTTTTTCCCTTCCCTCCGCACTTTTGGCGACCATGCCCGCCAGATAAGTGGCGCGCTGCTGCCGGATAACTTTACCATCGATCACCCCCAAAAAAAGGGCGGCGGCCAAACAATAAAGAAGTATCGAACGCTGCCACAACCGTTGCTGCATCCTATCCTCACTCTTTTCTTTTTTTATAAAACGACAGCACCATATAGATCAAAAACCCATTAAAAAAGAAAACAATAAACATAAAAATGTTCCCACTCATTTTAGGCAAAAATGTCAAATGAATCGTATTACTGCCCGCGGGAACCCAGAACCCCTTAAAGGCGCCGTTGGCCTGATACAGGTCTGCCTGCCTGCCATTTATAAAAACCTTCCATGCGGGGGCGTAACTATCCGTGTACACCAAAAATTTGGGAACCAAAAAATTTGTGGTTATCGTAAGCGCATTGACATCAAAGCGCACAACCCTAAAAGCATCTGAACCCTCATGAACAACCAATGCCCTTTCTGCTGGATCGCCCAAAGAGGCATCCTGCAAAACGATGCCTTTAGCGCCATCAATTAAGGCCACATTTTTATTATTTTTAAGGACATCCCTTAGCCGCCCGATATCTTCGTCGCCGTTGAACGCATCCACATGATCGTAAAGATAAAATTTATTTTTAGCATATTGCAAAAGGACCTCCTCACCGATACGGTGGGAGAGAAAATAGACCCCCTTAGAAATACGTTCCGCGCCCTTAATGACAGGCGGCGCGTCCTGCAAAGCCATGTCATACCAATAAACAATATACGGCCTATAACGATATATCGCACATGGGCTTTCAACCGCTTTTTCGGGCCGTACATATGAAAAAGCAACATGGCTATGCGTCCTTGGGATGGCGCAGTCCTCCTCAGAAGCATTCTTTGCATAGGCATAAAAAACCTGTGCCGGCTGTAACAGGGCGATGCCAAGCAACCCGATCAGCCAATAATTCTTGAATCCATGGGACCCCCGCGCCAAGAAATATACAAAAAACACCAGGCTCAATATGATCGTGGCATAAGAGCTGACCATCGTATCCCCATGGACCAAAAGATATGATACAAAGGCAAGGTGCACCCCCACAATCAATAACATGTGCCCGCGTTTTTCCCCGGCGGATGCCATCTTATATTCAACCAACGACTTTAATTGCATGACCGAAAAAAGAATGAGCAGCGGCATAATAAAAATAGAAAAATAAAAAAGATTGCGGAAATATTTAAAATAAAAAACGTGTTCATAAAAAAACCGGCTCACCGGCGTGGCCTCTCCCAAAGATATCAAAAAAAGAATGCACGTCATGATAAAAACCAGGATCTTTTTCCTGTCCAAACCCGTCCAGCAGGAAATGGCGATAATAACAAAAACGATTAAAGGCAGGTAAAAAAAGTCGTCCGTATGATAACTCCTCTTATCCAGGTGCAAGAACAATTCAGCGAGCCTGGCCCGCTCACCCAGGCTTCCGGTCCTGGCCGTTTCCACATACGTCATGGCCGCATCATTTTTCATCACCTCTTCATAACACGCCTGAGGACTTTTAAAGGAACAGTGGCGGGCCGGGGATACCATGCCCCCCCGGGAATCAGACAACTTGAACGCAATAAGGGGTGACGCGGCCACGGCCACGGCCAATAAACAAAAAACGGCCGTCATCCTGTTCTTGGCAGAAAATCCACAAAAATCCTTGAGCAGTTGCGGCAGTCTCTTATAGTAAAGGCCCGCGTAACATAAAATAAAAATAAATAAAAGTGTGGCGAAATGGAAGGGGATATACGATGTGCCTATAAGCATGGCGGCAAATGTCATGCCCAACAAATATCTTTTCTTGAAAGCATTAAAAAAACGGATCAGGAAAAAGAAGAACCAAACACCCGGCACAAAAATAAGAAGTATGGCGCTTTGCGTAAATATGCCGGCTGTCATGCCCGAAAAAAGAAAAAGGGCATACGCCATAAAGGCATACAAACGGCTTTTTAGAACAGCCCTGGAAAGAAAATAAAAACCCGCAGCCCCCAGCATCATAAAAACAACCAGATACAGCATAAAGGCGTGGTAGTAATCCACCCCTCCCCTGACCAGGACAGCCATTAAGGATAAGAGAGGATTGAAGGCGCCGTTGAGGACCGTGCTATAAAAAGGTCGGCCTAAAAAAATAAAAGGGTCCCATAAAGGGAAGACGCCGTTAAGGAGATTATTTATGTAATATTTTATTTGGGTATAGTATGACTGGGTATCAAGATTGACAATAATATTTCCCCAAAGAAAAGACCTGAACAAAAACATCCACATGGCTAAAGGAAGGAACGTCCCTATCGTCAACAAAAAGGGGCGTCTTTGAAAAAAATGAAAGGTTGTCTTAATTCTTTTATTTGAGGACAAGATGGATCCTAAATCAAATTAATCTATCACCATTAATGGGCAAACTACCGCACCCTGCTCCCCAAGGCCAGCGGCTTTTCGGGACTCAACAGAACGATACCGTTGGCATCGCTGCCGGCCAACAGCATGCCCTGGGATTCGACCCCCCGGATCACGGCCGGCTCCAAATTGCTGACCATGGCGATCTGCCTGCCGACCAGCTCTTCTTTTGTATACGCTGCGCGTATCCCGGCCACAAGCTGTCTTTCTTCCGTGCCGGTATCAACCTTAAGCACATACAGCTTATCCGCATCCGGATGCTCCTGCGCCTCCTTGATCTGGGCAATAATAATGTCGCATTTCATGAAATCCTTTATAGTGATCATACCAACTCCCTTTCTTTCCCCTTTTTGCAAAAAGAAACCGCTAATGTCCACATTGTTCTGTGATCCTTAAATACGCATCATATCTCTTGTCCCGGGGATAGAGACGTTTGGCCTCAAGGAAAGCCTTGTAGGCCTGATCGCATTGATTCTGCTTAAGGAACATCAATCCCAAATAATAATGAGTTACCGAATAACGCCAATTTTTCTTCAATGCCGTTACAAAAAATTGCTGGGCCCGGGTATAATCGCCCGCCAAAAAATAAGCATAGCCGATATCAGCATATATATAGGTCGTGCTTTTCGGTGCTACGTCCATCCCCTTCTTAAAATATTCCAAGGCCTTTTGATAGGCCCCTTTATCCAGCAAGGATTTGCCCATACCATAAAAAGGGGTCATATTGCGGTCATTATTCTTGAGCCAATAACGGCAATAGGTTTCCTGGTCCTTCCAAACAGTGTTATGCCGTTGTAGAAGCAAAAAATAAACGACCAGGACCACTAGGGGAACAACCCAAACCGCCCGGCTCCCGATAAATTTTTTAATCCTGATAAAGGCATAGGCTAAAAGCAGGAAAAAACCATACGATGAAAAATAAAACCAATGGGGTTCGATCATTGGCTCGGCGAATGGATAATAGGCAAAACTGGACCAAAATACCGGCAGCAACCCTAAAAAGAATATACTCACGCCGAAGGCAACCAGTTCTTTTTTTATTCTCCAAAAAAGTAAATAAATAATAATCACTGTGACCAGCACTATTTGAAGCATGCCCCAATAATCGTTGATCGGGAACTTTATATCCGTCCATAGAAAGAGAATATTGGTGGGCCATACCAATTTAGAAAAATACCATGAAAAAAGATTGGCCATAGAGGCACTATATATCCCCGGCACACCGAACATAAGCATAAAGGACCTCTTCATCGGGGCCTGAAGGCTGAAAAACTGAAGCCGAAAAATAAAATATACAACTACCAAGGCAACAAACGGGAAGACAAGAAATATAACTTTCTTTACAGGAAACTTATAAATAAAAAATAGTGCGGCAGCCAAGTAGAGGGGGAACATCATGCTCATCTCATGGGACAATAATGCCAGAGAAAAAAACAAAAGACTGGGCACGTAAGATGAACGCTTGTGCGACTCTATATACTTTAGAAAAAAAATAAAACCCAACTGCATGGTGATCAAAAAAGTGCTGATAACACTGGCCGTAACATAATTGACCAACATGCTGTGAATAGGATGCAGGCAAAATAATAAAGCCACCAATAAAGAAAGCTTGCGGTCCTGAAATAAAATTTCTGTTATGCGGAAAAATAAATACGCTATGATAGAAAAAAGCAGTAAATTGGCCTGGTGATAGCCAAAAGCCGTTTCTCCAAAAAGCCGATGGCTTAACATCAAAAATAGATGGCCGACGGGCCTATAAAATAAATGCTGTCGGGCATTAAAAAGGGAAACGATCGTCTTATTCTCAACCCCATTCTCCCCGAAGAGGACGACATGATCATCCAGCATGAACTGATTGTTGAGGCTTGTGGCATAGGCCATCAGGCACACGCCTAATATCACGCCCCAATGAAGCCAGGGATTGCGGCTGGTCCACATTTCTTTTATCATGGATTTAACAAAATGCATCGAATTAAATTAACTTTGAGTTAAGATGGGCTATTGTAACATATTGATTGCTTGATGAAAAGCCGTAGAAAACATCAATAAAACAAGACCCCGGGCTTTATGCCGGCAATAAATTCCAGGGAACTGATTGCCTTTCATCAGGCGGGGCCCTATAATGTTAATGACTCCTTAGGAATATTTATAGAAATATTATTCATGCGCCCAAAAAAAATTATTTTTATATTGATCACCATCCTAAGCGGCCTCTTGCTTTTGTCCCCTTTCCTCAATTATGACGACATCATTGCCCAGGGCGACCACGGCCGCGATTTCTATTGCTTTCGGGCCGCTTCAAGGGGCGAGATCCCCTACCGTGACTTCTGGTGGGTGTATGGCCCGCTTATGCCCTACTATTATGCTGTTTTTTTGAAAATTTTCGGCATCAGCATCAAAAGCATCCTCTGGGGGCATTTTGCCTTATACGTGCTGTGCGGCCTCATCATTTTCCTGATGCTCTCACCCTTTATCCCGCTTACTTTTGCCTATATCGCCGCCCTGTGGTCCTGGACTTTCGGCATGGACTTCTTTTACACCTACAATCATATTGGAGGCGTCTTTTTTCTTTTAACAACCATGTGGGCCCTTGCTGCCTATATCCGTAAAGGCCAGCCGCTGGCCCTCTGGGGCGGGGCGCTCAGCATTTTCTTATTATGTTTTATTAAAATAAATTTTGGGATATGCGCCTTCATTGTATTTACCATGATGGTTTATATAAAAGATAAACTTCAAGCACCTCCCGTGCTGTCAGAACAAAAACTTTTTTACAGTATCATGCTTCTTATCCTTCCGTTGTGTACCATTATTATTTATTTACTCTTAATCAAAGACTTGCCCGCCTACGCCTTTAAGCAATGCTTTCCCTATCTCGCGGGCGACCATCCCCATCATGCAGAACCATTAACCATGATCGCCACCTGGTGGACATCTATTGCCCTGACAATAAACGCAGATTGGCCCAACCGGATCTTTTTTGTCCTGCTTCTAACGTCGATCGTAAAGACTTTCCTCATTTTAAAGGAAGATAGACAAAAATTATTAAGGCATCCTGTTGTCTTGATGATCATCTCTTTATTCTTTTTTTATGTCATTAATCTCCATGAATTCCTGGTCTCCGGGGTCCTCTATCGCACCTTTTGGTCACAAATTTTCAGCATACCCCTTATCTTTCTTTTCATTGGATTTACCGCAAAACAACTGAAACAATCACTGCGCAGGCCTCTATGGATGATCCTTATCCTTATTGTCATATTAAACTATTCGAATACCTATCAGGCTGTGCGCATAGAAAAGAACCCGGCCCATTACCTGGACCTTAAACATGCCCAGGTTTATTTAGGGAACACCCCCTCCTGGATCACGGCCGTAAAAGAAACAACTGAATATCTGCAATCGCATCTGCGTGAGGACGAGACGTTCTTCGCCCTGCCTTATGACCCGATATATTATTTCCTGACCGACAGGCGCAGCCCCACCCGCCAGCTCATCTTTTTTGAGCATATCAACATCCCGCCGGAACAAGAAGAAAAAATCCTTGAAGAACTCGAACAAAAAAAGGTCAATTGGGTGGCCCTCTCCAGCCGTTTTTTTGATCAACACCCTGGCATGGGGATTCTGGGAAAAACTTATTGCCCTCTGATCGGGTCTTATTTGAAAGAAAATTTCAAAGTAGAAAAAGTAATCGGCAACTGGAGGCGCCCGGCCGGGTGGGTCCATGGACACGGCGTGCGGATTCTAAAAAGAAATACAGAAAAAGATATGTAAAGAGAAGTGCCGCCTTTCAGTCTCGCTTTGGATGTTACCCTCTCCCTATCATCTTTCCGTATCTATTTATACGAAGCTAATATCTCCGCCGGCAGGTGTGACTTCCATGTTTCAGGAATTTTTGTAAGCCGCTTCATGCAAAAAAGGGTGGCCCGCGGTCCCGCGGCATTGGTGGTCCGGGCGGGACCCCAGTTGAAGAATTCCCAGACAATTTGGCCCTCGCGGGTGATCTCGAATACCCGTCCCTGGTTGTCTTCGGTAACCATAATATTCCCGTTCGGCAGGATCTGTTTGCAGGAGCCCGCATGCGAGAAAAAATTCTCAGGCGGATCGGCTGTATATTCCCACTCGATCTGTTTGGTAAAAGGATTGACCTCCACCAGGCGCGAATATCTGCGGGTTGTTCCATTATCGAAAATCATAATATTATTATTATCCAAAAGCGTGGCATCATGCGGCCCTTGAAGTTCGTTGTCACCCCAATACCAAATAAAGGCTTCCCTCTGCATATCAACGATCGCGGTAAAATCACGCCTCTGGGTTGAAACCAGAACATCCCCCGCCCTACAGAGCCCAGGGATATCCCTTTTAATCAAATCAACTTTGTTGGTATGAAGAATATCATATACCGTGCTCTGCGTGACCTCGGTATTTTCTTTAAAACGGAATTTGCGTCTGGAAAAAATCGTGAACAAGCACTCCCTGGGAATGATCGGGGCAAACACATCATAAAGCGAAACTTTTCTTTTCAGTTGACCCGTCGGCCCGAGAATCGTTATGTACTCATCATAGATGGGGATAGACCCGAATCGGGTATTGATCCAGCGCTCATCGCCTGTCAATGTGTATAAGTCTCCGTCCTCGGCGAAATCAACCCAGTGATGATGACGCAGGTCCGATTTCCACTTGAGATTGGAATCCCAGTCCAGACATCCCAAAAAATCATCATGTTCGATAAAAAGCAGATCCCCGTTGGGCTTGATCTGGATGGACTGCCAGCCGACTTCGGTCTCATATTGCCAGGTATGGAGGACATTACCCTCCATGTCCATAAGATAGGCTATGCTCTGCTCATAGGGATTAAAAACGTTCAGCCCTTTATAGGCAAGTTTGGCATTATACAACGTAACGCCGCTTTTTTCTTTGTCTTCCTCTCTGGGCTCCTCGACCCAAGCTATGTACGGCACAGAGGTCAGCTGCTCCAGCGTATTGGCCAGTATCATCCCTGGCCGGCGCCTTTTAAAAAACCACCAGCCTGCCAATACGGTGACTGCCAATAGCCCCATAATAATAAGCGTCACAATCAATTTTTTTCTGGATCTCATATTATGAGTGTACCCATCATGACCGATCATTTCAAGGGAAAAGAATTTTTTCGGCAATTTTTTTCTTTCGTTAGACCAACAAAAAATACCCTACTTTTTAGGTTGGTTATTTCAGATGCGGGAATGACGAGATTTGAACTCGTCCCGATTCTTCGATCGGGAACAGTCAGATATGCTTCATGTTTCCCGGATTCATTTTCATTATCATGTTTTCAATATAAATCCTGCTTTTAAATGCCTTCATCTGTTTCTCGCGTTTAATAGCCTCTGTCTTCCTCTCATAACTCTCAGCATACACCATCTCCCAAGGAATGAATCGTTTGGTCCACCTGGATTTACCGCTATTGTGCCATCTCAACCGATTATCAAGATTGCCAGTATATCCAATATAATATCTGCCAAATAGTTCACTCTTGAGAATATAAACATACCACATGACTGCTGATTCCCAAAGAATACCCCACCTTTTGAGTGGGGTATGAATTATGCGGGCCCGACGAGATTTGAACTCGTCCCGATTCTTTGATCGGGAACAGTCAGATATGCTTCATGTTTCCCGGATTCATTTTCATTATCATGTTTTCAATATAAATCCTGCTTTTAAATGCCTTCATCTGCTTCTCGCGTTTAATAGCCTCTGTCTTCCTCTCATAACTCTCAGCATACACCATCTCCCAAGGAATGAATCGTTTGGTCCACCTGGATTTACCGCTATTGTGCCATCTCAACCGATTATCAAGATTGCCAGTATATCCAATATAATATCTGCCAAATAGTTCACTATTGAGAATATAAACATACCACATGACTGCTGATTCCCAAAGAATACCCCACCTTTTGAGTGGGGTATGAATTATGCGGGCCCGACGAGATTTGAACTCGCGATCTTCTGATCGACAGTCAGATATGTTAACCAAGCTACACCACGGGCCCAAAAACTATTTATAAACCATGCCCTGGACCCATACTAAAAGCGTAACCTGAGATTTGAACTCGTCCCGATTCTTCGATCGGGAACAGTCAGATATGTTAACCAAGCTACACCACGGGCCCAAAACTAGCAGTAAGTTCTAAGCAGTAAGCAATAAGTAAAATCTTTAAAGAACAAATGTCTATTTCAAAGGGCTTAATATTACCAAAATCTTAAAGAAATTGCAACAATTTCTCTTTGCTATCTTTCCCAGTAACCTTCTGCTTTAACTTATTACTTACTGCTTACTACTTATAACTAAATACATGGGCAATAGAGGATTCGAACCTCTGACCTCCCGGATGTAAGCCGGACGCTCTAACCAGCTGAGCTAATCGCCCGTTGAAAACCTTAAATCTTTATTAAGACAGCGCGCCAACCTTGCCCAGCAAGAAAACCATGACGAACAATGCCACCGATTCGATAATACCCAAAACGATCAAATAATTCGTAAAACCCTTGCCGGTCTCCGCCAAGGCATCGGCAGCGCCGGCCCCGGCCTTGCCCTGCATCCAGGCTGACATGCCCATGGCCAGGCCTCCGATCAAGCCAATCGCCCATAAATAAACGCCTTTTTGGGCTGCGGTCGCAATGCTGTTCATAAGGATCATGCCGTAAATCGTCTGGGTTAACGGTGCCCCGACAAACACCAGCAAAAGAAACGGTGCCGCCTTGCTCTGGGCATAACATTTTTTCCAGGCGCCGACGGCCGCCATACCAGCCGCCCCCGTCCCCAGAGAGGAACCGCATGCGGCCAAACCTACCGCCGCCGCAAGACCCAAATCCTTTAACTGCATTAATGCATTCATTTCCATAAAGATCTCCTTCGTTTAATCAGGCTTAATTATCTTTTGTTTTCTGAAACGGGTTGTAGCGCACTCCGCTCCATTCCATATTTAAATGACTGGAGAACTCCAAAACATTCAGCCTCAATCCGTGCACAAGGATCGACATGCTCCCCAAGACGATATTAAAAATATGCCCAAAAAGCAAGACCAAGGCCGACATAAATCCGGCCAAGACACTGTTGAACCCAATATCGCTTGCCACCGCATTGAATGCATCGGCAACCGCGACCGAAGCCAAACCGACGGCAAAAAGACGGATATACGAGACGACGTCGGCAAAAGTGTTGGCGATACGCAGTAGAAAATCCCCTACCCCTGCGCCCATAGCCTTTAAAATATTCTTCTGCGGGCTGGTAAAGAACAAGATCAGTAGTCCCCCACCGATAAAAAGCCACTTGGCATAGACGGGAAACGCAAGCCCCAGGATCAGCAGCTTGGCGACATGGTACATGCCCCAAACCACCAAAAGCCAGCCCAACTCGCCCAAGACGGTCAAAGACGGCATGCGCACGATGATCCGCCAAATATGGGCAATGCTCAAATGAACAGCACCGATAAAAAAACACAACAGCTGCACATTGCTGTTTTCCCTCAACCAAGGCAACAAAGGCTTTAAGGGGGTTATGGCAAGCCACTCCTGCCCGAAATAAGTCCCGGATAAAATTCCCCATAGAACAGCACAGCCGCTTAAGGCATACAGCAAGATAAACGGCGCCTGGTTCGCCGCTTTATGCTTAAATTTATTCTGCAAGAACATTGTCAGCAAAATAAAAACAAACCCGTATCCGGCATCACCGATAAGCATGCCGAAAAAAACGGAAAAAAAGAACAAAAAGAAAAGGCTGATATCAAATTCCTTATACCCGGGAAGCACATCGATCAACTTAAAAACAGGATTAATGATCTCGACCCAGCGCGGATTGCGCAAAAGGGTCGGGACCTGATCCCCCTCCTCAGTATCCGTGATCACCAGGCCCCACTCTTCCTTGCGGGCCTTATCCTCCAATTCCCTGCATCGGTCTTTCGGCACAAATCCCTTTAAATAAGAAAAAGATTCTGCTTGCCCCCTCCCCTGAAAAACTTCCTGAAAAGTCATCTGCTGCCGGACCTCTTCAAAAGCCTTACGAAAGGCATCCAGATACCTGGTTGCCTCGGCCATCTTTTTCTCCAAATCCGATATCGCGACCTTGCCCTGGGCCAGCTGCTCCTTTAAATGCTTCAATCCTACCGGCGGCAATGCCAGATCATGAACAGGCAAAGAAACATCCCCTTCTGAGACCGCCAAGGCGCGCACGATCGAACCCTTGGATGCGATCACTTCCCATTTGACTTCCTCGGGGATATCGATCTTTTCCCCTTTGGGGATCTCTACAAACCGCACAAAGATACCTTTTTCCCTTAAATCCATGATATCCCTGGGATCAAAATCGCCCCACGGCTCCCATGCTTCAGCCAAAGTTCTGCGCTTGCCCATATCATCTTTGATATGCTGGATGCGCTCGGCTAAATGCAGCACGTTATGCACCTCGGCCCCCCAATCAGCACAATCTGCCGGCTCCGCCTTCTGTTTCTGCAAAGAAAGGATATCGATGACCCTCAAAAGACGCTGCGCCTTTTCGTTCAATTCATTTAGCGTTGTCCCTGAAGGCGGCCTTTCATGTGCGACATGCAACAGCCCCATCTGCTGAAGAGCCCCAAGGGTCGTTGCCATGTCCTTATTCTGGACCAATAAAAAAACTTTTTTCATGGGAACGATCATGCCACTAAAACCTCCTCGGCATAGGCCCCCTCGATCTTCTTTTTGGCCACCTTGCCGATCCCGACCGCATTGGCCTGCTGATCTCCCAGATAAATACGGATCCGGCGGATCGCATCCAAAGCCTCGGGAATCTTGATCTTCTCGAACAGATTAACCCTCTGCGTCGTAACCCTGAGCTCCTTCTCCAGAAGACGGACCTGGCTCTCGATCACAAGGACTTCGGCCAAGGCCGCCATATACTGGCGTAATTCTTTAATGCCGCGGTCCAGCCACAAGGGAGAGCGATAAAGGTCATAATCCTCTTGCGGGAAAACAGCTTCCTTAAACAAAGGCAGGTTCGCCCCGGCAATATTGATTAAATCGATCTCGACACGCTCCGGGATGATCCACTTCTTGATGTCGATGCCCTTGTATAATTGCGGGTCAGCCAGCAATCCGATCCACTGCTTGATAAATTCCTCTTTCTTCTCAAGCGCACCCTGCTTTTCCTTAAATAATTTCTTAACCTCAAAGAGCTTGATCTGCAGCTGCTGTTTCTTGAGCTGCAGCGTAGGCAGATAATGACGGAACCTCTCCAAATTATCCCGCTGACGCTTTAATTCACCCTTTGATAGTTTTATCTTTGCCATGAAAGTATTGGGGTCAGACTGTTATGCGACAATATTTAGGTAACTTTTTTGAGATAGATTCGGTAAAATAATCTATCTAGAAAAGGAGCCTAAATATGTCACCTTATACAAAAAAGCTCTTTGTCAAAAAAT
>Ga0272441_10000683_pt1 | contig 75664 bp, 79 predicted proteins | sample SSMProp6N_FD_193582 | JGI IMG/M metagenome (GOLD analysis project Ga0272441, IMG submission 193582) | Marine sediment archaeal communities from Little Sippewissett salt marsh, Falmouth, MA, United States - SSM-Prop-6N | ecosystem: Environmental > Aquatic > Marine > Wetlands > Sediment ...
CAACGATGACGGCAGTCATCACGGCGCTGGTCGGCCTCGTCGGCGTGTTGGTGGGCGTGTTGCTATCGTTCTTCCTCCAACGCCGTCTGTGGCAGACACAGGAGGCCATGAAGGCCTACAGCGAGTTGTTCGCTGTTGGTGACGAGACGCTCAGGAGGTGCAACGACGTCCTAATTCTAATTGGCGAACCAGAGCAAGCGCACGAGCACAACAGGATACTTCATGAAGAGTATGACCCCACTTTCCGGCGTCTGCTTCGCCACTGTTGGATGCTCGAGAGAGACGCTTCCGTTCGCCAGAAGATCGAAGGCTTTCAGCAGAAGTATATCGACTGCAAGGTTGGGCTCAATTTGCGTTTGGCCGAAGCCGCTGACAAGCGCAAGGGCTTATTACAACAGCAGATTGCACAGAAGCCGCCGCCCGACAGCCTCTTCCCACTGCTGGAATCCCTTCAGCGCGAGGTCGCAGCGAAGTACTTCCACGGCGGCGCGCCGAGCAACAATGGGAAAAACGACGGCAGCAGCAAACATGACTGACGGTAGCGGCGGTGTTTGCTTTGGCCGTTTACTCAGGTACTCCGGTACTTTGGTACTCAGGTAGTACTTAACCCACGGCGAGATTTCTCGACTCGGCCCTTTCGGGCCTCGCTCGAAATGACAACCTAAAGGAACCCCAATGAAAGCCCTCGTACTTCACGGCATCGGCGACCTCAGGGTCGAGGACGTGCCAGAACCCGAAGCCGGGCCCGGGCAGGTGAAGGTCCGCATTCAGGCGGTCGGCGTGTGCGGGTCGGACGTCCATTACTACACGCACGGGCGGATCGGCGACCAGGTCGTCGAGAAACCCATCATTATCGGCCACGAGGGCGCGGGCGAGATCGTCGCCTGCGGCGAGGGCGTCGAGAACCTGGCCGTCGGCCAGCGTGTCGCCATCGAGCCGGCCCTCTCGTGCGGCACGTGCGAGTGGTGCCTGACGGGCAAGCCGAACGTCTGCCCGAACGTGCGGTTCTGCTCCACGCCGCCCATCGACGGCCTGATGAGCGAACTGGCCGTCTTGGCTGCCCATCAGTGCGTGCCGATTCCCGACGCCCTCTCCTTCGAAGAGGCCGCCATGCTGGAGCCGCTCCAGGTGTCGGTGCACGCGGCGAATCTCATCGGGACGGTGCCGGGCGAGACGGCGGCGATCGTCGGCGCCGGGTGCATCGGCCTCGGCTGTATGGAGATGGCCAAGGTGGGCGGGGCCGCCCGCATCATCGTGACGGACAAACTCGACTACCGGTTGGACCTGGCCCGGCGCCTGGGGGCGGACGAGACGGTGAACGTCTCCGAGGAGGACCCCGCCGAGGCCGTCGGGCGGCTGACCGACGGCCGGGGGGCCGACCTCGTCTTCGAATGCACCAACCGCTGCGCCGGGGCCCCGCAGGCGTACGAACTGGCGGCCATCGGCGGACGGGTCTGCCTCGTCGGCATCCCGGAGGAGGACGAGGTGACCCTGGACGCCCACCATCCGCGGCGGAAGGAACTGCGGGTGCAGTACGTCCGGCGGTCGCGGCACGCCGCCCGGCAGGCGATCACGCTCGTCACCACGGGCCGGCTGGACGTGGCCAGTTGGGTGACCCACCGCGTGGGGCTGGACGACGCCGCCGGCGCGTTCGACACCATCGCCGAGTACGGCGACGGCGTGCTGAAGGCGGTCGTCTTGCCGAATGGGTAGACGTTTCCCCTCTCCCATCAAGGGAGAGGGCACCGGCACGCACCCCGTTGCCGACGGACCCCTCACCCCCTATAATGGCCGTGTTATGACCTGGAAACGCCCGCTTCTCCTCTACCCCTACAGCCCCGCCAAGAAGAGCGAGCACCTGTACGGGGGGTTGACCGTCATCAACCCGATCGGGTTGGAGATCGTGGCCACGGCCATCAAGCCGATGGTCGACGACCTCCTGCTGGTCGACATGCGGATGGAGGACCGTCCGCTCGAGGAGATCCTCCGCCGCTTCCGGCCGGACATGGTGGCCGCCAGCCTCATGTGGGGCCGCGACGCGTACGCCGACGCCCTCATCCGCAGCCTGCCCGGCGACGTGACGGTCCTGGTGGGCGGTCTGTACGCCACCCGCCACTCGGACGAGATGCTGGAGGCGTACCCAAACGTCGACATCCTCTCCCTCGGCTACGGCGACGAGACGACGCAGCACCTGCTGGAGGCGGGGTCGCCGGAGGGATTGGCCGGCTTCTGGTACCGCGACCGGCCGACGGCCCGCGCTCCTGACGTGCGCGGCGGGTGCCCCTCGTCTGCGCTCGGGACAGGCTCTGACACGCCGCGCAAGTCCATTGATAGGCCGGGCAAGTCCATTGATAGGCCGGGCAAACCCGACGCCCCCCTCGTCAAGAACCCGCTCTACACCGGCCGCAGCGTCGAGAACATGCACATCGACCGGTCCGTGCGGCGGTACGCGTACCCGTGGCTGACGCTGAAGGGCGACAACATCATCACGAGCGTCGGGTGCCCGATGGTCTGCGCGTTCTGCAAATGGCGGGAAAACATCTTCGGCGAAGTCCAGCCCTGGATCGGCCGAAGCGCCGAGGACGTGGTCGACGAACTCGCCGAGACCGACGCCCCCATCGTCCACCTGGTGGACGCCAACTTCGCCGCCGACACCGACCGCGTGGAGCGCATCTGCGACCTCCTGATCGAGCGCGACATCCGCCACCTGTACGCGTGCGAGATCCGCGTCAATCCGCTCTACAAGAGCGCACGCCTGGTGAAGAAAATGGAGCAGGCCGGCTTCTTCATGTTCATGGTGGGGCTGGAATCGTACCAGCCGCGCCTGCTGAAGGCGATGCGCAAAGGCTACAGCGTGAAGATGGCCCGCAAGGCGTTCCGGCACCTGGCGGAAACGAAAATCCTGACGCTCGGCAACTTCCTCATCGGCAACCCGGGGGAGACGGAAGACGAGATGTTCGCCATCGCCGACTACGCGGCAGACCTCGGCGTCGACTTCATCAGCCCGAACAAGATTTACGCGTACGAGGACAGCGACTTCGAGCGATGGGTCCTCGCCCAGCCGGGCATGAAGGTCGTCGGCCGCAGGCGGTACGTCGTCAGCGACTCTTGCGGCGTGGAGGACCTTCGGCGAATCCAGGCCCGCATCATGCTGCGGTTCCTGGCGAAGCACCCGCCGTGGATTCCGTACCGGAAGGTGCTGGCCCATCCGATGGTCCAGAAGATCGGGCGCGAGCGGATGCGCCGGGCCATGCTCCGGAGCCTCTGGAACCACGTGGCGGATCCGTCGTTCCGCCGCCGGGCCGTCAAGCGCCTGGCCAAACGGTTCCGACTCTCGGCCCGGGCGGCGACGTGAGGCTCGGACGGCGCCTGCGGCCTTTGCGCCTCCGCGAAGGGCCCGCGGCCCGCAAGCGGGCCGGCGAACACAGACACGCCCGCAGCGATGAACATGCACCGACGTCCCCACGCCCCGCGCTGTGGCTGTTACCTTTTGCCGTTGCCGGCTGCCTGCCGTTGTGGCTTTTTCCTTGACGCTCGCGGCGAAGCGGCGTTTAATGATTCTGAACGCCTGTCCATAATCGCCGTCGACGCATTCAGGTCACCGCCTGATGGAGGGATCGTCATGCACCGGTTTGCGCTCCCGCTGATTCTCCTTGCCGCCGCCGCGATCCTGCTGCCCGGGGCCGCGCTGGCCCAGACCGACGAATTCGAGTTGCCCCCGGTCCGGCTGAAACCGGACCGGCCCAACCAAGCCAAGCCGATCCCGCCCACGCCGGACGACCGCGACGTCGAGCCGCCGGCGAAGCTACCGGAGCCCTCCGAAAAGGACGTCGAGGAGCCGAAGAAAGCCCCACCCGTCAAGAAGGCCGAGGAAGGCATAGAGAGCGAAGCGCCGGCCCCGAAATCCGAGAAGGCCAAGCCGCCCAGCAAGGTCCTCCTGAAGCCCGAGAGCCGCGAGGAAAGCGAACCGCCCACCCCCGCGGACCTCCCCATGCCGGAGCCCGGCCAGGAACCCCCGGAAGCCCGGCCGAGCACCGTCGCCCTGCCCGAGACCGAGCAGCCGCCGGCCGCTCCGACGCCGCCCGACATGCCCGCCACCCTCGGCCGCGAGCCCGGGCCCACGGAGACCGAGCCCCGGGCGACGGACGTTCAGGCCGAGGCCATGGAGGCCCAGGTCACGCCGACCGTCCAGCCGCGACTCGCCGGCCTGGGCGAGGTGGGTCTGGTCGAGGCCGTCGCGGCCGCCCGCAAGCAGTACGAGCGGACCCTCGAAGCCCTGAAGTCCTACTACACCGATCGCGGCCACAACGCCAAAATCGAATGGGTCGGATCGGAACTGCGCGGCTTCGCGACCACGCCGAAACCGAGGTATCTCCTGGCGGCCGAAATCGCCGGCCCGGAACTCCGGCCGACCCGGACCATCGAGGCCGCCGACCAACTCTACGAGGAAGGCCTGCACTTCAAGGATTACCCGGCCTTCCCGCCCGGCAAGAAGGACTACCTGAAGGTGGCGCTGGAAAAGTTCCGGACCGTTATCGAGAAATATCCCCAGAGCGATAAGATCGACGACGCCGCCTTCCGCATGGGCGAGATCTACGGCGGGTGGTACTTCCAGGATTACGCCCGGGCCGTTATGTCCTACGAACGGTGCTGGCAGTGGAACCCCGAGACCCAGCACGCCGCCCGCTTCAACGCCGCCAAGATCTTTGAAGAGAAACTCAAGAACCGCGCCAAGGCCGTGGAACTCTACAACGAGGTCATCGCCCACACCCAGAACGAGGAACTGGCCAAACAGGCCCAGGAACGTATCCGGGCCCTGACCGGACGGTAGCGCTCGGCGCGAGTTCCCGCGCGGCGGGGCTCCGGGCCCGCCGCGCACAACGGCTCGTCGGCATCGCCGGCCGGCAAGACCGGGACATCCGAACCAGGCACGGGCTGTGTCGGACCCCGTCCTCGCGGGGCCCGGCGCGGCCCGTTTCCTTGCAAACGCCGCCGCCGCCCGCTACACTGCCTGCGCGTCGCGGCCAAAGCGAACCGCGACCGCAAGGGAGCAGGGTATGCCGTCCATCCGCGTCGGCATCGGGTACGACATCCACCGCCTGGCTGAGGGCCGGTCGCTGAGGCTGGCGGGCGTCGACATTCCGGCCGAGGCGGGACCCGTCGCCCACAGCGACGGCGACGTGGTCCTCCATGCCGTGGCCGACGCCGTTCTCGGCGCCGCCGCCCTCGGCGACCTGGGCCAGCATTTTCCGGACGACGACCCCGCCTGGGCCGGCGCCGACAGCGCCGCCATCCTCGGCCGCGCCGTCCAGATGGCCCATGAGGCCGGCTACCGGCCGGCGGGCGTCGACGTCAACGTCCTGCTGGAGTCGCCGAAACTCGCGCCGCACCGCGACGCCATGCGGGCCCGGTTGGCCGAACTGCTCGGCCTGCAGGACGACGCCGTCAACGTCAAGGCCCGCACGATGGAGGGCCTGGGGCCCGTCGGCGCCAGCGACGCCCTCGCCGCCCAGGCCGTCGTCGTGCTCGAAGCGGCGCCGCACAGTTAGCCGCCGGGCTTGCCCGGCGCGTGCCGTTCAGAGGAAGTGCATATACCCATGACCCTCCGCGACCACAACCTGCACGTCACGAACACGCTCGGCCATCTGCGGCAGGCGTTCGAGCCGGTCGCGCCCCCGCACGTCGGCATGTACGTCTGCGGGCCCACCGTCTACGGCGACGCCCACATCGGCCACGCCAAGAGTTACGTCGCCTTCGACGTCATCCTCCGCTACCTCCGGTACCTCGGGTACGAGGTCACCTACGTCCAGAACATCACGGACGTGGGCCACCTGACCGACGACGCCGACGCCGGCGAGGACAAGGTCGAGAAGGCCGCCAAGGCCCGCCGCGTCCACCCGATGCAGATCGCCGAGGACTACACCCGCCGGTACTTCGAGGACATGGACCGGCTGAACGTGCGGCGGCCGGACATCTCGCCCCGCGCCTCGGGGCACATCATCGAGCAGATCGAGCACGTCCGGCGGCTCATCGAGGCCGGCCACGCCTACGAGGTCGACGGCAACGTCTATTTTGACGTGCCGAGTTGGGGCAAGTACGGCCGCCTCTCCGGCCGCGACGTGGAGGAGATGCAGGCCGGCGCACGCGTCGAGGCGAGGAGCGAGAAACGCCACCCTGCCGACTTCGCCCTCTGGAAACGGGCCGAGCCCGGCCACATCATGCAGTGGCCCAGCCCGTGGGGCATGGGGTATCCCGGCTGGCACATCGAGTGCACCGTGATGTCACAAAAATATCTCGGTGATACCGTGGACATCCACGGCGGGGGCATCGAGAACCAGTTCCCGCACCACGAGAACGAGATCGCCCAGGCCGAGGCCGCCACGGGGCAACCGTTCGTCAAGTACTGGCTCCACAACAACATGGTGACCGTGGACGGCCAGAAGATGGGCAAGAGCCTCGGCAACTTCATCACCCTGCGCGATGCGATAGGAACTCGAGAGAAATCTGGCAAGTGGGATCCGATGGTTCTGCGCCTCTTCCTCCTCCAGACCCATTACCGGAGCCAGACGGATTTCTCGGAGGAGGCACTCGAAGCGGCGAAGGGCGGATACGACCGGCTGACGGGCGCCGCCGCCGCCCTGGACAAAGCTCTGGCCAGCGCGCCGGCTGGCAAAACGGACGAGGCTATTGGCGAAGCCGTCCAGGCAATCCGCGTCCGTTTTGACGAAGCGATGGACGACGACTTCAACACCGCCGGCGCCCTGGCTGTCTTGTTCGACCTAGCCCGGGAAGCGAACCGGGCGCTCGACGCCAGCGAAGCCACGCGCGGCACCGTCGAGGCTCTCCGCAACGCGCTGCGTGAACTCGGCGGCGACGTGCTCGGCCTCGCTTATGAAACCAGTGCGGCGGCCGGCGCCGAAGGCACCACGTCTGACCTTGTTAAGGCATTCATCGATATGCGCGCCGAGGCACGCGAGCGAAAGGACTTCGAGACGGCCGACGCCATCCGCGACCGTCTCGGCGAACTCGGCATCGTTCTTGAGGATGCGCCCGACGGCACAACCTGGCGCTTCAAGTAGACCCGCAGGGGCGGCTGCCAGTAGCCCCGGACGCAAGTCCGGGGGCGAATGACGTCATCACGACCCCGGAGCCCCGCAAGGGGCGACTGAACCGTAAACGGCGAAAAGCCAATCGCCCCGACAGGGCTCTGGTGAAACGTCGGCACCCGGTTCCACGGGCTTGCGCCCGTGGCTACGCGCAGCCGTGCCTCCGGCACGGTACCCCGCCCCGCAGGGGCGGCTGCCCGTAGCCCGCGGCCTTGCGTGACGCTTGCCGCACGGAGAATCCTGCCTTGCCTGTGAACGGATACGACCCGAGAGCCTTGAGACGTATGCTGCGTGCCGCTCTGGTCCTTCTGGGCGTCGGCGCGGTAATGAGCGCCATATCACTCGTCTATCACGCACCGACGTTCTGCACGGCGTCGGCGCGCGGTTGGCCGTTCGGTATTGTGGTATATCCCTGCCTGTGCTACGGCATGGGCGACGTGGAATGGTTCGTGGACCCATTCGGACTTCTGCTCGACACGCTCTTCTTCACGGGTGCCGCCGGCGCACTGTGGCTCCTTGTCGTGTGGATGCGCAATCGCAAGCCGCGAAGGCGCGCGGCCTTCGCCCGTGCGCCGGCGCTCGCTGCGGCCAATCCGAATTCCGAATTCCGAAATCCGCATTCACCATGAGAATCCTCGGCATTGATCCCGGTCTTCAGGCCACCGGCTACGGCGTCGTCGACGGCGCCGGCGGCGGGGCGCACCCTGCCCTCGTCGAGGCCGGCGTCATCCGCACGCAGCGCGAGGACGACCTGGCGGACCGGCTCGTCGAGATCCACGAGGGTCTCGTCTCTGTCCTCGCGGACTTCGACCCCGACACCGTCGCCGTCGAGGAACTGTACGCCCATTACAAGCACCCGCGGACGGCCATCCTGATGGGCCACGCCCGCGGCGTCATCTTCCTGGCGGCGGCCGAGGCGGGCAAACCCGTCGCCAGTTACAACGCCACGAAGATCAAGAAATCGCTCACGGGCAGCGGGCACGCCAGCAAGGTCCAGATGCAGCGGGCGATCCAGGCGGCGTTCGGCCTCGGCGAGCCACCCGAACCCGCCGACGTCGCCGACGCCCTCGCCGTCGCCCTCTGCCACGCGCACCGCACCGTCCGGATCACGCACGCGCCATGATCGCACGCATCAGCGGCATACTGGAGAGCGTCGCCGACGACCGAGCGGTCGTCGCCGCCGGCGCCGTGGCGTACGAGGTACTCGTCGCGCCGACGACGGCCGATGCGCTCCGGCCGCACCTGGGGCAGACGGTCACACTGCACACGCTCCAGTATTTCGATGGCAACCCGGCGTACGGCCAGATGGCCCCGCGGCTCGTGGGGTTCCTCACCGAGACCGAGAAGCGGTTCTTCATGCTCTACGTGAGCGTCCAGGGCATCGGCATCGGCAAGGGGCTGAAGAGCCTGGCCATGCCGGTCGAACGGATCGCGGCGGCCATCGAAGCGGGCGACGCCGCCACCCTGGCCAGCCTGCCGGGCATCGGACGCCGCACCGCCGCCAAGATCGTGGCGGAACTGGCCGGCCGGCTTGACGAGTTCGCCCTCGCCGCCGCCGGACGAGAAGGCGCCGAGCAGCCCGAGGCCAAGCGCGAGGCCGTCAGTGTCCTCGTGCAACTTGGCCTGACGCGCCCCGAGGCGGCCGACCGCGTCGACGCCGCTTACCAGCGCCTCGGCGCGGACGCGGAGGTCGAGGCCATCGTCCGCGAGGCGTTCCACCAGGGACCGACCTCCGCCGAAGGGTAAGGCGTTGCCGTGAGCCCGCCGTGGAAAAGGCGGGGCATCACCAAGATGCAGCGCGGTGGGTCTCCGCACCCACCGCGCCGATGATGCAATATGCGGTAGCGCGGCGGGTGCAAAAACCCGCTGCGCCCAAGGCTGCCCAGGATACGCACGAAGCGAGAGGCTTATGCCCCGCGAACGCATCGTCAGTCCGGAAAGCCAGGGACCCGAGGAGGACCGGTCCTCGCTCGCGCTGCGGCCGACGCGCCTCTCGGAGGTCATCGGCCAGGCGGACCTCTGCGAGAAACTCACCATCGCCATCCAGGCCGCCAAGCAGCGCGCCGAGCCCCTCGAACACCTCCTCTTCCACGGCCCGCCCGGCCTCGGCAAGACCACCCTCGCCCACGTCGTGGCGGCCGAGATGGGAGCCGGCATCAAGACGACCTCCGGCCCGGCCCTGACGCGGCCGGCGGACCTCGTGGGCATCCTCACGAACCTCCAGACCGGGGACGTCCTCTTCATCGACGAGGTCCATCGCCTCGGGCCCGTGGTCGAGGAATTCATCTACCCGGCGATGGAGGATTTCAGGATCGACATCACGGTGGACCGCGGCTCGTTCGCCCGGACGATCAACGTGCCGCTCCAGACGTTCACGATGATCGGCGCGACCACGCGGGCCGGCTTCCTGAGCGCTCCGCTGCGGGAACGGTTCGGTATCTTCCACCACTTCACGTTCTACCCGGAGGCGGACCTGACGGAGATCGCTCGCCGGACGGCCCGCCTGCTGGAGGTGGAGGCGGAGGAGGCGGCCCTGGGGGAGATCGCCCGCCGCAGCCGAGGCACGCCGCGCGTCTGCATCCGGCTGATGCGGCGGGTCCGCGACTTCGCCCAGGTCAAGGCCGACGGCCGCATCACCAGCGATATCGCCCGCCAGGCCCTGGAGATGGAGGCCGTGGACGAGGGCGGGCTCGACGCCCTCGACCGCAAGTTCCTACGGACGCTCATCGGCACATACGAGGGCGGACCCGCCGGCATCGAGGCGCTCGCCGCCACGCTCAACGAGGAGGTCGACACCCTCGTCGACATGGTCGAGCCGTACCTCCTGAAGATCGGCTACGTGGCCCGGACCCGCCAGGGCCGCGTGGCCACGCCCGCCGCCTACGAGCATCTCGACATGACACCGCCCGCGGACGGCGAGAAGGGAAAACCGAACGCCGATGGCGAGCAGGCGGACCTGTTCAACGGCCAATAGCCGCGGGCCTCACCGCCGACCGAACGGCCGATACAGCGGGTCGCCGATGAAGCACATCTGCCAGGAGACCTGCGGCTGGGCCATCCAGACGGCCTCGCCCCACGAGCGGCCCTGCACCAGCCGCTGCGTCAGGATGTCGAGCCGCGGCGTGCCGTTCAGGAACGGTTCGTACACCGCCCCGGCGGTGGCGCACGCTCCCTTGACGAGCAGCGGTCCGACCCAGTGGGTCTTGGGGTCGCGGATGCTCGCCCCGCTGAAACTCTGGAGGTGGTAAGCGATCGCCCCGCGCTGGAAGCGGAAGTCCCGCGCGGTCATCGGCCCGGCGGCCTCCTGAGCGTACCAGCCGAGGTAGACGGCGGCGTCGGGCATCGGATGGGCCAGCGGCCAGATCTCCGGCCGCTCGTCCATTTCGGTCTCCATCCCCGCCCGGCGAAGGACGGCGGCCGCCCGGCGGAGCGTCTCATCGCCGGCGGCGTAGTTGCCCTCCGTCAGGCCGCGCGTGTCCACGTAGGCCCGGCCCTTCAGACCGTGTTCCTCGGCCCAGACGGCGTCGTCAACGAGCCGGCGGGCGATCTCGGGCGTCGGCCCGTCCAGCCGCGACACGAGCAGCACCTGCGTGCCGACCATGGGCGTCTCGGCCGACGCCGCCCCGAAGAAGGGGTTGGCCAGCGGGCCGACGAGTTCGTGCTTGTACCCGGGCAGGAGGACGAGCTCGGAATCCACCGCCGCCGCCCGCGACATCTGCATCGTCTTCACGTCCTCGTAGCCGCCGATCTTCACCGGCACGCCGTAGACCGGGACGAGGTACTTGGCGCGGCGGGGCTCCAGGCGAAACCGCACGATGCCGTCGGGCAGTTGGACCGCCATCCGCCCCTCCCACATCTGGAGAAAACGGTACAGCGGGTCGCGGACGGTCCGCTCGTAGGTGTCGCGGTCAATTGTCTCCTCGCCCGGCACGTGCAGGACGCAGAGGTTCCGCTCTGGAATACCGCGCGCCTCCATGTAGTGACGGGCGACGGGAACGCTCTCGGGGACCGTGTCGGTCGCGACGACGATGGTCCGTCCGGCCTCCGGATGGCCGGCGAAGGCCGGCGACGGCCCGGCGAGAAGCACAACGGCCACGAGAGCAGCGGGCAGGAACGCGAGGCGGTGCATGCTGTCTCCGCATTAAGACTCTTGGATGCGTAGCGCGCCCGGCGGGACGGGCCGGCGCGGGACGTCAGACAGCGAACCCGGGACCACCCGTCGGGCCGGCCACCTGGTCCAGCACGTGGTCCGCCACGAAGATGGGCGTCTCGTTCGCCACGGCCAGGGCGATGGCATCCGAAGGGCGGGCGTCGATCCACACCTCGTCGCCGTTCCGCTCGACCACCAGGTTCGCGTAAAACGTGTGATGCTTCAGGTCCGTCACGACGATGCGCGCCAGGCGCCCGCCCATCTGCTCGATGACCGAGGCCAGCAGGTCGTGCGTCATGGGGCGCGGCAGGGCATGGCCCTTAAGTCGGCGGTCGATGGCGGCCGCCTCGAAGAATCCGATGACGATCGGAAACGCCCGCTCGCCGTCCGATTCTTTCAGGACGATGATCTGGTGATCGTCCGTCTCGGAGATCATGATCCGCACAAGTTCGCAGCGGACTTCCATGGCCGATTCCTTGCCTGCGCCCACGACTATTCTACCGCGCTTCGGGCCGCAGGCAACCGGGGAGTTGGTTCTGTCCCTCACCCCAATTCCGCACGGCGTTTTTCGAGGGCGTCGATCGCCGCCCCTGCCTCCTTGGCCCGTTCGCGTTCGCGGTCGACGACTTCGTCGGGCGCCTTGGTGACGAAGTTCTCATTGGCCAGTTTCGCCTCGGCCCGCTGGAGCACCTCGCGCTTGTCGGCGATCTCGCGGTCGATGCGCTCGCGCTCGGCGTGGATCATTTCTTCGGATATGGGCACATACGCGCTCTCCCCCAGGCAGCCGACGTAATCGGACGCGAAAACCGTGTTCTCGGGAAGCGGTTCACCGGTGTGGACGGCCGTCACGCCCGCGAGATGGGCGTAGTCGTCGAACGTGGCGCGGACCAGGTCGTCCCGGCCGCCCGTCTCGGGGAAATGGGCCTCGACCCACGAGGCGGACTGCCCGCTCTCGGCCTTGGCGCGGCGGACGCCGTCGATGATCTCCTGCCGAAGGCCGAAGTCGCGCTCGGCGGTCTCGTCCAGAAGGGCGTCGCTCGTCTCAGGCCAGGCGGCGGCGATGAGCCGCTCGCTCGCCGGCGCCTCCGCCAGGCCCGGCAGGCCGCGGTCGGCCACGGTCGCATTCAGCCCTTCCCACGCGGCCTCCGTGATGAACGGCACGTACGGATGCATGACCCGCAGCGCCCGGTCCAGCGCGAACGCCAGGACGCGTTGGGCCGTCGGCCGCTCGGCCTCGTCGTTCATGCGGGGCTTGATGGCCTCCAGGTACCAGTCGCACACGTCGTGCCAGAAGAAGTCGTACAGGGCCATGAGCGAGCCCTGGAAGTGAAACGCCCCCAGTTCCTCGTTCACCTTGCGGACGATGCGTTCGGTGCGGGAGAGGATCCAGCGGTCCTCCAGGCGCAGGCGCTCGGCGTCGAAGGCTGCCTTATCCGCGCCTTCGAGGTTCATCAGGGCGAAACGGACGGCGTTCCAGACCTTGTTGCAGAAGTTGCGGCCCTGGTCGAACTTCGGGCTCGTGTTGCGACCGGTCTCGGCGTCCGTCTCGACGGGCATCCGCACGTCCTGCGTCTCGGTGGTCATCCAAGCCAGCGTGAACCGCAGGGCGTCGGCCCCGTGCGTGTGGACCACGTCGAGCGGGTCCACGCCGTTGCCGAGGCTCTTCTTCATCGGCCGGCCCTCGCCGTCCTGGATCATCGCATGGATGTAAACGTCGGAGAACGGCACGTCGTCGCGGCCGGCCTCGTACTCCGGCTTGACGGATTCCACGGGCCGGTTGTACAGCCCCATAACGACCATCCGCGCGACCCACAGGGTGATGATTTCGCGGGCCGTGACGAGCACGTCCGTCGGATAGAAGAGGCGCAGGTCGTCGGTCGCCTCGGGCCAGCCGAGCGTGGAGAACGGCCAGAGGGCGGAGGAGAACCACGTGTCGAGGACATCCGGGTCGCGGACGAAGCCACCCTCCTCCAGCCGCTGCTCGACGGCTTCGCAACCGTCGGGGACGGCGACGAAGGCCACTCGGGTCTCGGCCTCGGTCGTGAGATGCACCGCAACTTCCGTGCCGTCGATCTCCTGCCGCCAGAGGACGGGCGCGTCGTCGTCGGCCGCCGCCACCTGAGACGCGTCGAGCAACGGGTTGTCGGCGGCCCCCTTCCAGACGGGAATCCGGTGCCCCCACCACAGTTGCCGCGAGATGCACCAGTCCCGCTTCTGCGAGAGCCAATCGAGGTACGAACTGGCGTACCGATCGGGGTGGAAACAGACGCGGCCGTCGCGGACCGCCTCCATCGCCTGCTCGGCCAAGTCGCCCATCGCGATGAACCACTGGTCCGACAGGTACGGCTCGACGGGCGTCTTCGAGCGGTCGCTGTGGCCGATCTCCGTCTGGTATGGCTCGACGCGCTCCAGCAGCCCCTGGGCCTCCAGGTCGTCGACCACGCGCTTTCGGGCCTCGAAACGGTCGAGGCCCGCGTACGGGCCGCCGTTTTCGTTGATGCAGCCGTCCGGCGTCAGGATGTTGATGACCTCCAGGTCGTTCCGGAGACCCGCCTCGTAATCGTTCGGATCGTGGGCCGGCGTCACCTTGACGCACCCGGAGCCGAACGCCGGGTCCACGAGTTTCCCGTCGGCAACGACCGGCAGCGGACGGTCCAGGAGCGGCAGGATCACGGTCCGGCCGATGAGGTGCTTGTACCGCTCGTCGTCGGGATGGACGGCGACGGCCGTATCGCCGAGCATCGTCTCCGGCCGGGTGGTGGCGACGGTCACGAACTCGCCCGGCGCGTCCTGGACGGGGTACCGGATGTGCCACAGGTGCCCCGCGACCGTCTCGTGGTAGACCTCGTCGTCGGCGACGGCGGTCTGGAGGTGCACGTCCCAGTTCACGAGCCGGAGGCCGCGGTAAATCAGCCCGTCGCGGAACATGCGGTAGAAGACCGCGCGGACGGCGCGGGCGCAAGTTTCGTCGAGCGTGAACCGCGTGCGCGACCAGTCGCACGAGCAGCCGATGCGCTTGAGTTGCTCCAGAATGAGGTCGCCGCTGCGTTTGCGCCAGGCCCAGATGCGCTCGACGAGGCCGTCGCGGCCGACGTCGTGTCGCGTCTTGCCCTCCTCCTCCAGCATGCGGCGCTCGACGACGGCCTGCGTGGCAATGCCCGCATGGTCGGTGCCGGGCAGCCACAGGGTCCGCCGGCCCTGCATGCGGCGCCAGCGGATGAGGATGTCCTGGAGCGCGTTGTTCAGCGCATGGCCCAGGTGCAGACGGTCCGTCACGTTGGGCGGCGGGATGACGATGGTGTACGGCTGGCCGGGTGCGTCGGGCCGCGGCCGGAAATAGCCGCCCTCCTCCCACGCCCGGTAGATGCGGTCCTCGACCGCCGACGGATCGTACTGCTTCGGCAGCGGATGGGCCTGCGACTCGGGGGTCGGCGATGTCACGCTGGGCTCCTCTTGTCACTTGTCATTGGTCATTTGTCAATGGCGGTGGATGCTTGCCGCCTGTGGCTTGGGGTTTGCGGCCAACCGGCTGTTCCCTTTCCTTGGTCAACTTATACTCGAAACTGTCGACCAGGGCCTGCCAGGAGGCGTCGATGATATTCTCCGAGACGCCCACCGTGCCCCAGTGCTCGTCGCGGTCGCGGGACTCGATGACCACGCGGACGCTGGCGGCCGTCCCCGCCCCCGTGTTGATGACGCGGACCTTGTAGTCCGTCAGGCTCATCCCCTCCAGGGTCGGATAGGCCGCGCTCAGGGCCTTCCGGAGGGCGGCGTCGAGGGCGTTGACCGGGCCGTCGCCCTCGGCCACCGTGTGCTGCCACTGGCCGTCGACGGAGAGTTTGACGGTGGCCTCCGTCACGGGCAGGCGGTCGTCGTCCTTCTTGATGGCCACGGTGTAGTGGTCGAGGTCGAAGAACGGTTCGGCCAATCCCGCCAGCCGACGGACCAGCAGGACGAAGGAGGCTTCGGCCGCCTCGTAATGGTACCCGGCGTGCTCGCGGCGCTGGACCTCCTCCAGGACGGCCTTCTGGAGGGCGGCGTCGGTCTCGAACCCCGTGCCGCCCACCTTAGCCAGGATCGTCCCGCGCCCGGAGAGTTCGCTGACCAGGATCCGGCGGGTGTTCCCGACACGGGCGGGGTCGACGTGCTCGTAGGACGTCTCCTCGCGGCCGACGGCGGAAACGTGCATCCCGCCCTTGTGGGCGAACGCCGCCGGCCCCACGTACGGCTGCCCGGGCGTCATCAGCAGGTTCGCCAGGTCGTAGACGAATCGTGATACGTCCGTCATGTGCGCCAAGCGCTCGGGGCCGAGGCACTCCCGGCCCATCTTGAGTTCGAGGTCCGGGATCACGACGCACAGGTCCGCGTTGCCGCACCGTTCCCCCAACCCGTTGATGGTGCCCTGCACCTGCGTGCACCCCGCGCGGACGGCGGCCAGCGAGTTCGCCACCGCCAGGCCGGTATCGTTGTGGCAGTGGATGGCCAGGGCGCCGCCGACCTCGCCGGCGGTGGCGCCAACGATCTCGGCCACCTCGTCCGGCAGGCACCCGCCGTTTGTGTCGCAGAGGACGAGCCAGTCGGCCCCGGCCTCCAGCGCCGCCGCCAGCACCCGGCAGGCATACTCGCGGTTCGCCTTATACCCATCGAAATAGTGCTCGGCATCGAAGAAGACCGTGCGGCCGGCCTCCTTGATGAAGCGGACCGAGTCGCGGACCATCGCCACGTTCTCATCCAGGTCGGTCCGCAGGACCTTCCGGACGTGGAAGTCCCACGCCTTGCCCACGAGGGCGATGGCCTCGGTCTCGGCCGCCAGCAGACCCGAAAGGCCCGGGTCGTCCTCGGCCCGGGCGCCCACACGCCGCGTCATCCCAAACGCGACCGGACGGGCGTGGGCGAGGGGTTCGGCCGCCAGGGCGCGGAACACCTCCTCGTCCTTGGGATTGCTCGCCGGGTACCCGGCCTCGATGTAATCGATGCCGAGGTCGTCGAGACGGCGGGCGATGTCGAGTTTGTCCTGAAGACTGAGGCTGACACCCTCGCCCTGGGTGCCGTCCCGTAGCGTCGTATCGTATGTGACCACGCGTGTCATGGCTTGTGCCTTCGTATGGCGGGACCGCGCCGGCCGCGCGAGCCCAGGCCGGCCGCCACGTCCCACAAAAAAACCCGGAGCCGTCGGCCCCGGGTCGGTTGCGCGTTTGGCCTGGCCTACACCCGGGGCCCTCCATCGACGACGGTTACCACGATACCGGGGCACGCGGCACCCGGACCCTGGGCGAGAGCGGTCAGACCGTCTCGTTGTCCGTGTGCCGACACGCGGGCGACCTCCTGGCCCGGTCCGGCCCGCCGGGGCATCCGGCGGACGGAACCGAACATCAAAGTATACCATCGACCAGCCGGCGGTCAAAGGTTTATTGGAACCGGCGAGCCGGCCCCCACCCCGTCACGGTTCCTCGCCGGCCTTCCCCGGATACGCCCCGAGGTCGTACCCCCATTCCACGAGCGACGGCAGGCGGTCGCGGTACTCCACGCGGCCGTCGGCAAAGAGGTAATTCGAGCCGATGCCCTCCTCGTCGACGAACGCCGCCGACGCCGGCCGGGGATGCCACTCCCACCGCTGTACCATGCCGCTCGTCCGAAACGGCACGTTGAACTGGCTGCCCACGGTCTGGCCGGCGGCCCCACAGAAGAAGAGGACGACCCTCGGCCACTGGGGAAACCGCCGCCGCTGCTCCGCCACGGTCGTGTACGCCTGGAGCCCGTTGAAGTCCGGGGCGTCGCCGGCCGTCCCCCACGTGCATCCGGCCTGGCGGCGGAGGTCGTCGGCGGTGCGGAACAAGATGACGTTCAGGGCGTAACTCTCGGGCGGGGCATCGAGGAACGCCGCCATGCGGGCCCGCTGCGGGCCCGTCACCGCCTCGCCCCGCAAGTGCCGCTTCGGGTCCGACGGGCAGGTGTACACCTCGAGGGAGTTGACGTACGGCCAGAGGACGACGGACCAGTGGGGGCCGGGCTGGCCCCAGTTCGACGCCGGCCGGGCCAACGCCGGGGCGAGGCCCGTCGCTTCCGATATGCGATGCAGCAGCCGCTCCGGCCGCTCGCCCGTCATGATGGGCGGCCAGACGTTGCCGGAGTCGCCCAGGTACGCCTCATACCCCTGCCAGATGGTGCGGAGTTGATTGCGGCAGGCGAGGCTGTCGGCTGCTCCCAGGGCGCTAAAGACCGCCGGCACCAGCAGGGCCGCCAACACCGCCAGAATGGCGAAGACGATGAGCACTTCGACCAGCGTGATGCCGGCAAGCCGGCCCCCGGCCGCGGGATGGCGCCGCCGCCCCGTCATGGCACCAGGAACGAGTCGGCGGGCGACCGGGGCAGGTTCAGCGGGTCCGTCGGATCGCCCGCGTCCGGACGGTAGATGTGGTCCCGCGTGCCGTCGGGACGCCGGGCGCCGCACCGGGGGGTGGTCCACCATCGAACCTCGCCCGTCAGGTACAGCACGTTCTGGCCGAGGCCGTGATGGTTCAGGCTGTTCGCCTCCGGGTCGTCCTCCGGCGAAACGGTCGGCTGCCGCGTCAACGGCTGCCGCGTGTACGGGTTCCGGTCGGCGCAGATGGCCAGGTCGAGGGGGTGGACGGCCCGGTTGGTCGTCGGCGCGCCCGGCCGGGCGACGGCCGGGTCGGTTGCGGGGTGCGCCAACTGGTTCTGATACGAATACGAGCACCGGCCGGCCGCCAGACGGCGGAAGAAACGGGCCTCGTCCGGGACGGGCAGTCCGGTGGCGGGGTCGATCGCCACAAACGCCATCACCGACGCGGCGCGGGCGCCGTTCAGGCTGGGCCGGTCCGCGGTGGCGGGGCACACGAAGATGCCGGCGTCGGCGTACCCTTCGCGGACGAGGAGCCAGAGGTTGGCCTGGTTGCCGACGGCGCGGACGCGCGGCCAGTCGCACGTGCCGGGCGCGTCGAACCGGCTGGCGACGTGCCGGCCGTCATCGGGCACCGCGCCGCCCAGGGTGGAGGCGGCCCCGCAGTCGGGCAGCCGGCCGTCGTGGTCCGCTGCATACACGAGCAGGGCCTTGCCGATCTGGGCCAGGTTGGCGGCACAGAGCGTCCGCTCCGCCGTGTCTTTCGTGGCCGTCACGGCGGGGACGAGAGCCGCGAGGAGACAGGCGAGACTTCCGACGGTCACGAGCATCTCGGTCAGCGTGATGGCGCGTCGGCCCGCCATATGCCCGCCCCCGTCGCAAAAAGGGAAAGGTGTGACAGCGCGTTGGCATTCACAGCCTTGCAGGGACAACAATATGGCACATCCATCTTCCAACAGGTCCTCGCGCGACGCAAGGAATTTTGCGGACCGGGGGCGCCGCCGCCCACGATCCGCCGGCCCGTCCGGACGGGGCGCCCACGCCGGCGAATCTCGTTGACGACACCCCCCGCCGCTTTACAATGGCGGTCGACCTTCAGCGAGAGGATGTCATGCCGGATCACGATTCCCCGCTTGCCTTTGTTACCGGCGCAACCGGGATGATCGCCAGTCACCTTGTGCGCCGCCTCCTGGACGAGGGGTGGCACGTGCGGGCCCTGGTGCGGCCTACGAGCGACACGGCCCTGCTCACCGAGTGGGGCGTGGAACTCGTCGAAGGCGACGTCGCGGATCCCGCCGGCAGCCTGACCCCCCATCTCGAGGACGCCGATTACATTTTCCACTGCGCGGCGCTCGTGTCGGATTGGGCCCGCCTGGAAGACATGGTCCGCGTGAACGTAGAGGGGACGCGGCACCTGGCCGAGGCCGCCATCGCCTGCGGGCGGCTGCGGCGGCTGGTGTACCTCAGTTCCATGGTCGTCTTCGGCATGCAAGCCCAGCGCGACCTGGACGAGTCCTCCCCCGTCATCCACACGGGCGACAATTACAACGTGACGAAAATCCGTGCCGAAAAAGTTGTCCAGGAGTTCATCCGTGAGCGGGGCCTGGAGGCGGCCATCCTCCGCCCGCCATACGTCTACGGACCGCGCGACCGCCAAGTGCTGCCGAGGCTGCTCGGGAACCTCAAGAGCGGCACGTTCAAGTTCATCGGCCCCGGCCGGCAGCCGATGTCCATGGTCTACGTGAAGAACCTGGCCGACGCCCTGTACCGCGCCGCCGTCGCGCCCGAGGCGGTCGGCGAAGTGTTCCTGATCACCAACGGCGACTCCATCACACGCGAGCGGCTCGTGGAAATCATCTCGGAAGAAACCGGCTACCCGATGCCCACCGCCCACGTGCCGACGTGGCTGGCACGGATGGTCTGCCCTCTCTTCGAAGGGCTGCACGCCCTCAGCCGCAGCAAAGAGCCGCCCCTGGTGAACAAGATGCGGCTGAAGTTCATGACCGTCCCGCTGACATACCGCATCGACAAGGCCCGGCGCCTCCTGAACTACGAGCCGCACGACGGCACGGAGGAAACGCTCCGCGAAACGCTGCGCTGGTTCCGCGAGCACCGGCCCGACCTCATGCCGGACGGCGAGGCGTAACCTCCCGCGGCGCCCCTTTGCCCCGCTGTTTCATTCCTGCGCGATCGCACCGGCCAGCCGGACGATCTCTTCCACCGTATACGCCTCCGCCCGCGCCGACGGGTCGAGGCCACACGCCTCAAGCCGCTCGGCCCACGCCTCCAGCCCTCCATCCGACGGATCGGCCAGGGCCAGGCTGCGCACGGCCCGTTTCCGACGGTGCGCAAAGAGCGCGGTCACCGTCCGCTGGAGCGTCGCGAGGTCCGCCACCCGCTCCCGCTTCGCCGCGGTCGGCCGGACGCGGACCATGGCGCTCTCGACCGCGGGGCGCGGCCAGAAGACGTCCGGCGGCAGATGGCGGAGCACCCGCACGTCGGCCACGGCCTGGACCAGGACACCGACCGGCCCGTACGCCCGCGTGGCCGGCGCGGCCGCCAAGCGGGCCGCCACTTCCTCCTGCACCGTAAAGACGAGCCGCTCCGGCGGGTTAGGGTCCAGCACCAGGTCCACGACGAGCGGCGTGGCAATCTGGTACGGGAGGTTCGCGACGAGTTTCCACGGGCCGCCGAGCGCCTCCCGCCCCTCTCGCACCGCCTCCACGACCTCGCGACGGACGTGATGCTTGTCGGCGAGGGCGTCGGCGACGACCAGGCGGACGTTCTCCGCCTCCGCGAGCCCGTCGCGAGCCACCTCCGCCACCCGCGCATCGACCTCGACGGCGACGACACGGCCGGCGTCGGCGGCCAGGAGACCCGTCAGGTTTCCGACGCCCGCGCCCACCTCCAGGACGGTGTCGGCGCGCCCGAGGTCGGCCTCGGCCACGAGCAGCCGCATGAGATTGCCGTCCACGAGAAAGTGCTGGCCGCGGGCCGTGTCCGGCCGCAGACCGGCGTCGGCCAGCGCCGCGCGAATCTCGGTTTTCGTGGGAACGTGGGGCATGGGACACCTGCGGACTCGTGTGCGGCAGGTCGCCGCACCCGCCGCGATGCCTGTTCCGCACGGTGGGCACGTGGACCCACCGCGCGGAAAGAATCGTCCGTCTATCCAGCCGGCGCGCCACTGCGAACCATCTCGGCCGCGAGGCGGACGGCCGAGGCCATACTCCGCGGGTCGGCTTCGCCCCGGCCCGCAATGTCGTAGGCCGTCCCGTGGTCCACGCTCGTCCGGACGACCGGCAGGCCGAGCGTCACGTTGACCGATTCCTCGAACGCGACCGTCTTGACGGCGATCAGCCCCTGGTCGTGGTACATGGCCACGATCATGTCGAACCGCCCGGCCAGCGCCTGGTGGAACGCCGTGTCGGGCGGGAGCGGGCCGTCGGCGCAAACGCCTTCCTCGCGGAGGCGCACGAGCGCCGGCTCGATCACCTCCCGCTCCTCGGAGCCGAACCGCCCCTCCTCCCCGGCGTGCGGATTCAGGCCGCACACGCCCAGCCGCGGCTCCGCCAAACCAAAATGCCGGCGGAGCGCATCGTCGGCCAGACGGCACGTCGCGACGATGCGGTCGGCCGACAGGGCGCGAATCGCCTCCGCCAGGGCCACGTGGATCGTGACGAGCACCACGCGGAGCGGGCCGCCCGCGAACATCATGGCCACCTCGCCGGCGCCGAACGCCTCACCCAGCAGTTCCGTGTGGCCCGGCCAGGAGTAGCCGGCGAGACGGATGGCGTGTTTCGAAATGGGGCCCGTGACAATCGCGTCGACGCGGCCGGCCTTGCCGGCGTCGATGGCGGCGCGGATGTAGCGGATGCTCGCCTCGCCGCCGGCGGCGCTCGGGGCGGCGTCGGCCAAGCCGGAGAGGTCGCTCCCCACCTCCACGAGCCGCACACCGGCGACCTGGCCGTCCCACGCATTGAGCGGCGTCGCGGCGTCGAGAGGCGGCAGTGGAACGCTCGCCCGGCGGGCCCACGCGTCCGCCGGCGGACCGAAGACCGCCACCTCCGCCCGGTCGCGGACGGCCTCGTCCGAGAGCGCCCGCGCAGCCACCTCCGGGCCGATGCCGGCCGGGTCGCCGAGCGTCAGGGCCAAACGGGGTCTGGTGTCGGGAGGCATGGGAAACTCCGAGCAATCCCGCGCGGTGGGTCTCCCGGCCCACCGCGCAACGACATCCGCTCCCCTCCGGGTCGCGGCTAGAAGGGCGATTGGGTGAGTCGAGTTCGCGTTTCGAGACCCGCTGCGCCGGGAGCGTTTTCACTCCAGGAAACCGGCGCGCTCCAGGGCCGCCATGAGGCGGCGGTCGGCGGCCTCGACCCCGGCAGCGTCACCGGCGGACAGCGCCCGCCGGACGTACTTCGCCAGCAGGTCCGTCTCCAGGTTCACGCGGTCGCCGGGAGCGAGGCGGCCGAGCGTCGTCTCGGCGAGCGTCATCGGCACGAGCGCCACCGTGACGGCAGGCGGACCGGCCTCGACGACCGTCAGGCTGACACCGTCGATGGCGATGCTCCCCTTGGGGGCGATCTCCGGTGCAAGCGCTTCCGGCACCTCGACGCGGAGGATCCACCCGCCTGCCCCGTCCCGGTTCTCACGGACTCGGCCGGTGGCGTCAACGTGCCCCGCCACGAAGTGCCCGCCTAGTCGGTCGCCGGGACGGAGGCTCCGCTCGACGTTGACGGCCGTGCCCGCCTGCCAATCGCCCAGCGTGGTGCGGGCAAGGGTCTCGGCCACGGTGTCGAAGTCGGCGACCGTGCCTTCGATGCACACGACGGTCTGGCAGACGCCGCCGAGGTTGATGGAGTCGCCCGGGCGGACGCCGTCGGCCGCAGGGCCGAGGTCCACGCGCAGCCGAACCCCGCCGCCCGTGCGGTCGGCCGAGACGACCCGTCCGATGGTTTCGATGAGGCCGGTGAACATGCCGCCGCCATCGTAAGTCGCGGGGCGCGCCGCGTCAAGCAGACGCCGCGCTTGCAGTGCGGGCCTCGGCGGCTATACTGGCACGGTTCGCAACCCATCGGACGCCGCGCGAGACGCCATGACACCGGACACAACAGACCGCCTGCCGGACCCGCACCGCGACGCCGCCCCGTGGCTGGGCATCGGCGAGGTGGTGCGCATGGCCGTCCCCACCGTCCTGAACACCGTGAGCGTGACGGTGATGCAGTTCGTGGACGGCCTGATGGTGTCGCGGGTGAGCACGGAGGCGTTGTCGGCCCAGTTCATCGGGGCGGTCACCTCCTTCGTGCCGATCAGTTTCTTCTTTGGCGTGATGATGTGCGTGTCGACGTACGCGTCGCAGAACCTGGGCGCCGGGCGGCCGCGACGGTCGAGCGTCTACGGCTGGCACGGGCTGTGGTTGGCGTGGGGAGCGGCGGCGCTGCTGGCGCCGCTGATTCCGGCAGCGCCGCACATCCTGGGCCTGTTCGGCCATTCGCCGGAGGTCACGCATCTGGAGACGCGGTACTTCCAGATCCTGCTGGGCGGCGTGGGACTGGCGCTGTCGGCCCGGGCCCTGGGCCAGTGGTTCATCGGCGTTCATCATCCCTACATCAACGTGACGGCGGGCCTGGTGGCGAACGGCGTCAATGTGTTAGCGAATTATATACTTATTTTTGGCAAGTTCGGCGCCCCTGCCCTTGGGCTCGTGGGGGCGGGCATCGGGACCGTCATCGGCTTCTTCGTGGAGGCCGCGATCCTCGCCACCCTGTTCTTCCGGGAAGGCGCCGGCCACGAATTCGCCGTCCGCGAGGCGCTGTCGCTCCGCTGGTCGGCCATCAAGGACCTGCTGCGCCTGGGCCTGCCGATCGGCGGGATGTTCGTCGGCGAGGTCCTTATGTGGGCCATCTTCATGGGACGCATCGTCGGCGGCTTCGGCACGGCGGCGCTGGCGGCGGCGGCCATCCTGAACCGGTACTGGCACCTGTGCTTCGTGCCGGCCATCGGCGTGGGGACGGCGGTCCAGGCAATCGTCGGCCGGTATTGCGGGGCCCGTCGGCAGCCGCTCGCGCGCCGGCGGACCTACGCCGGCTTCCTCCTCGTCGAGGCGTACATGGTGACGATGGGGGTGGCGATCTGGTTCGCCCGCGACACGCTGGTCGGCGTCTTCAACGAGGAGGGCAACGCCGAGGTCCAGCGCATTGCGACCAACGCCGCCGTCTTCATCGTGATCTGCCAGGCATTCGACGCGATGGCCATTACGTTCTCCGGTGCGCTGCGCGGGGCGGGCGACATCCTCTGGCCCAGCATCGTCCAGATCGCCATGGCGTACGTGCTGGGCGTGGGCGGTTCATGGCTCGTCGCCACGGTGAAACCGGAATGGGGAAGTTTGGGTCCGTGGGGTGCGGTGTCGGCGTACGTGGTCGTCCTGGGCTGTGTGATGTGGGCCCGGTTCGCGAGCGGGCGGTGGCGGTCGATGCGCGTCGTCGATGTGCCGGCCGCGCCCGTCCCGGACGAACCGCCCGAGACTGTGCCGCCCGCCTAGGACCGTCTCGCCTGTTCCGTTCGGCCGGCGGCGGCTTGACCGGAGCCAAGGCGGGGTCTAGGATGGCCCCTCGCCCACATCGGCCTCGCGACGGGCAGCCGGCACGGCCGCACACGCACCCCGCACAACGGACGAGCCGATGGCGCAGAAAGAACAAGGCCGGGTCCCGAAGCGCATCCTCCGCGGACGGATGCCGCGCGCCGCGTTCACCTTGGCCGGCCGCACGTACCGCCTGGAGAAAACGCTGAAGCAGGACTTCTTCGCCGCCACCGGCCGGTACGTGGGACCGGACGGCCAGCGGGTTGTGCTCAAGCACTATCACACGGAGCCGTGGCTCGGGTGCCCGCTGGCGTGGGCGGGCCGGCTCATGGCCGACCGCGAGGTCCGGCACTACCGGCTCCTCCAGGACACGGGCAGCGTACCACGATTCCTCGGCCGCGTGGGCCGGAGCGGGTTCGTCCACGCCTGGGTCGAGGGGACGGACCTGCTCGACCGCCGCGAGCCCGTTCCGGACGATTTTTTCGACCGGCTCGAGGGGCTCGTCGCCGTCATGCACCGGCGGAATATGGCGTACGTGGATATGAACAAGCCGGATAACGTGCTGGCGGGGACGGACGGGCGGCCGGTGCTCATCGACTTCCAGATCTCGTGGGCGCCTCGCCTGGAGCGCGGGCTCCTGCGCGGGGCGAAGCGCCGGCTGCTCGCCCTGCTCCAGGAAGCTGACCGGTACCACGTGCGGAAACTGAAACGGAAGTACCGGCCCGACCTGATGACCCCCGAGGAACGGGCCGCCAGCAAGGAGCCCCCGTGGTTCCTCCGGATGCACCGGCTCGTCGGCGCGCCGCTGCGGGACCTCCGGCGGAAGTTCCTGGAGTGGGTCGGGTCGCGGTAGGCAGGCACGGGCTGGCAAGCCGCCATTGGCACCCGCCGCGATCGGCACGGAAACCCACCACGCACTGCCTGAAATGCGGGTGGCCTCCATCGGGGCGGGTGAACCGCTCAGGGCCCCTCTCCGGCAAGATGATCGGCCAGAAGGCGGGACGCCTCCTCCTCCGACACGTCGCACCATTGGGCATAGGCGTCGGCGACGGCGAACGGCGCGCCGGATCGGACGTTCGGGCAATAAATCACGTCCGCGAGGTCGGCGATGCGGTCGAGCGACTCCTCGTGCGCCGTCGGCACCGCCACGATGGATCGCGACACACTCCGGGCCGCCAGCGTCTGAAGTGCACACCGCATCGTGAAGCCGGAGGCAAGGCCGTCGTCGACGAGAATGGCGGTCGTGCCGGAGAGGTCGGGCATCGGCCGATCACCGCAAAGGGCCTTTCGGCGACGTGCGACCTTGCGGTGTGTGTCCTCGATGCCGCGCTTTACCTCCGCCTCGCCCATGCCGGCATGCCGGAGCAGGTCCTCGTTCAGGACGACCGTGCCGTCAAACGCCACGGCCCCGTACCCCGCCTCGGCATTCCACGGCAGAGTAATCTTGCTAACGACGGCGACTTCGAGTTCCAGGCAGCAGACCTCGGCCACAGCGGTGGCCACGGCGATCCCGCCGGCGGGCACGGCAAGCACAACGCCGTTGCAGAGGTCGTCGTCGCGGAGCATCTCGGCCAGCGCCTGGCCGGCGTCGGTGCGGTCGGCGAAGATGCGCATCCGCTCGCGAAGGTCGTCGCGTTCGACGAGTTTTTCGAGGGTGGTGGATTTCACGGTCGCCCTCACTGACCATCGACCGCCGCGAGCGCAGCCGGCGACGGCGTCACGGCCCGGCAAGGGCTCGGGCGCTCAGTCCACTTCCCCCTGGACCCACGCCCGGGCCCGGTCTTCCTCGCCGGTTTCGTAGTAGCGAACCTCGGCGGTGGTAAACGGTTTGCAGAAAATGCCCATGCCCTTCTGCCAGGCCTTCTCGCCGACGAGAGCAAGGCGCTCGATATCGCGGAAGTGGCGGATGTCGAACTTGAGGTCCTCCCACAGAGCGGCGGCGTCCCAGCCGTGGAAGTCCTTCATGCGGACGAGCATGTTGATCTTGCCGCGCCGCGCGATGAGTTCCTCCACTTTCGGAACGAACGCGCCGTAATCCTCTTCCGTGAGTTTGCCCGTCAGGTGAACTTCCAGCACCTTGCCGTCCATTTGTTCCAGGATATCGACAGCCATTGCATGCTCCTCTCGTTTCGGCCGGCGCAGCCGGCCAGGGGCTCGTTGCGTTCGTGTTTGGTTTCGACCTCGGCGCGGGGCCGCTGCCCTCCTACGCCGTGGGAAAGCGGAACGTGGCGGCCAGATCGCCGGCCGCCGGCATCCGGTCGCGCGGCATCGCGTGGACACTGGCGCCGCTGCGCAGCGCCAGGACCGACGCCGCGTTCAACAGTTCCTCGTCGCCGGCCTCGCGGACGTCGTGGGGCTGAACGCGGCGGGCCCCAGCGTCGAGGCGTCCCCAGGCCTGCTCGTCGACCGCCACCCAGAGGGTATCGACACGAGCATCCAGGGCGGCGAGGATCACGGTTTCAAGGTCGGCGGACGCCCGGTCCCCCTCGGCAAGTTCGACGGCCCGGTGGTAGCGCTGGGCGTCGCGCTCGAGTCGCTCGCGGAACTGAGGCTGGAGCGTCTCGGCCGCCCGGTCGCGCAGGGTCTCGGCAGCCAGGCGGTCCGGGTTGCCGTGAATCACCTCGCCGACCAGGTACGGATACTTATTGATCTCCCGGTAGATGCCAACGAGGGGGTCGGCGGCGGCAAGGACGAGCGGCGTGCCGCGCCCGTTCAGCCGCCGCATCACGCCGCGGTGAACGGCCTCGCAGAACTCTCTGGCCCGTTTCTTTTCGAGGGCCTCGTCGCTCGCGCCGCCGTGACCGTGGAACACGGCCGTCCGTTCCTGGCCGCGGCCCGCCGGCGCCTGCGTATGAAACTGGAGGGCCCGCTCGGGTGCCTCGTACTCGGCAAGGTCCTCCACGCTCTGCGGCGTGTCGGGGGGCAAGCCGACCTCCTGGACGCCTTGCAGCGTCGCCTCGAGCAGCCGAACGGTGTGCTGGCTCAGGGCCAGGACGTAGAACCGCCGGCCGCCGTCCAGGGCGGGCAGGAGCGGCTTCACGTAAAAGCGCGGCCCCACGAGGGCAAGGGTTTCCACGTCGACAGGGACGCGGCATATCTGCGGCTCGTCACCGACGAAGACCGCGAGGCCGCGGCCCTGGTGCTCCCAGAACGCGGCGTCGTCGACGAGGGTGTAAAGGGGCTTGAACCGGTCGCGGATGTCGGGCCGACGGCCGCCGGTCTCGACGAATTGCTCCTCGGCCTCGCGGAGGAGGTTCCGGAACCGGATCGGGTCCTCACGCGTATCGGGCCCGCCGGTGTGCGTCGGCATGACGATGGAAACGCTGCCGGCGGCCTCGTGTTTGGCGAGCCCGCGGAGCCACCCCGGCGTCAGGTCGTGCATAAACCTACACCTCCGTCATGGTGCAATGCGCATGGACCTCTGATTTGACTCCGTCGGGAGGTCCGAGGCGGACACCGACGTCGCCGCCCGCGTCTCGCCCCGGACCCGCGCGCATCCCCGACGGTACACTCATCCGACGGCCAGGGCCTTACTGGACCGCCACAGGCCGTGAATGTTGCAATACGAGAGGGCCATCAACGTCCCCGGCTTGTCGGTCTTCATGGCGACGGTGGCGGCGTGGTGGGTGTAGACGGGCCCCTCGTTGGCCCCGTCGACCGACTCGCCGTGCACGGTGAACTCGACGCTCGCCACCTCGTAGGGGAACTTCCCGCCCTGTGGGAGAAAGTAGAGCCGGATCCAACGGATGTGGTGCTCGGTGGTGTTCGGGTGAGCCACCTCCGGGCCGACGCTGATCTTGACCTCGAACGTCTCGCCGGCGGTCGCCTGATCGGGACACTCGATGACGGGCACGTGCTTCTCGGACTTGAAGTCGGCGGTCTGAATGAGTTCAGGCAATTCGGCCATCGGGCGGATCTCCTGTGACTAAGGGCTCCGGACTCGTGGGCCGGCACGCACCGGCCCAGTATTTCCATGATAGACGGCGCCTCGCCGGGCATGCAACGGGGAGGGAAAATGCCCCGACCGGCCCAGGTCGTCTCGCCACGCCCTGCGTTTGTCTTGCCGAATCGCCCGTTTCCCGGTACACCAGGGCGTCGGCGGCGCGGCAACGGGCCGGCCGGCGAAGGTCCTGCGTCGCGAGGGAACCATGATCCCGTTCATCGCTCTGTGCCTGGCTCTTTACGGCGGCTACCTGCTGCGGAGCAAGGTGCGGCTGCTCCAATGGCTGTATCTGCCCTCCTCGGTGCTCGGCGGGCTGCTGGCGCTGGTGACGATCCAGGCGACCCAGCGGCTGGGACATCCGCTGCCGGCCGACTGGACCGCCGGCTGGGACGCCCTGCCCGGCCTGCTGATCAACGTGGTCTTCGCGTGCCTGTTCCTCGGCCATCCCTTGCCGCGCGCCCGCGACCTCTGGCGACGGGCCGGGCCGCAACTGGCCTACGGCCAGGTGGTGGCGTGGGGCCAGTACGTGGTGGGCGTCGGCCTGGTGCTTGTCGTACTGGGTCCCGTCTTCGGCGTGGGACCGATGTTCGGCGGCATCGTGCCGGTGGGGTTCGAGGGCGGCCACGGGACGGCGGGGGGGCTGGCGGCCACGTTCGCCGACCGCGGGTGGCCGGAGGGCAAAGACATCGCCCTGGCCAGCGCGACGGCCGGCGTCACGAGCGCCATCGTCGTGGGGATGGTCCTGGTGAACTGGGCGGCCCGTCGGGGCCACCTGGCCGGCGGCCGCTCGCCCGCGGTCCTGTCGACGCTGGAGCGTGCCGGCATCATTCCACCCGACCGCCGGCCCCCCGCCGGACGCCTGACCGTCTCCAGCGACGCCATCGGCTCCCTGACGCTGCACCTAGTGGTCATCGGGGTGGCCATTCTGATCGGCTACCTCCTGAAGGAGGCCGCCTGGCAGATCGAATCGCTGATTCATGCCGACCTGGACTTGGCGGCGCGGAAGGCGTCGGCCCTGTACGTCATCGTGAAGAGTTTCCCCCTGTTCCCGCTGTGCATGATGGGCGGACTCCTGGTGCAAGGCGTGGAGCAGCGGTTCGACCCACACCGGCTGATCGACAGCGGTCTGACGCGGCGGATTCAAAACGCGGCCCTCGACTTCCTCGTGGTGGCGGCGATTGCCACGATCCGCATCGAGGCCGTCGCCGACCTCCTCGTCCCGCTGCTCATCGTTGTGGCCGCCGGCATCGCGTGGAACGTCTTCTGCGTGACGGTGCTGGCGCGCCGCATGCTGCCGGACGCGTGGTTCGAGCGGGCCATCGCCGAGATGGGCCAGTCGATGGGCGTGACGGCGACGGGGCTCCTGCTGCTTCGCGTGGTGGATCCCGATTACGAGACGCCCGCCGCCGACGCGTTCGCCTCCAAACAACTGCTCCACGAGCCGTTCATGGGCGGCGGCCTGTGGACAAGCACGGCGATTCCCCTGCTCGCCGTCTGGGGAAGCCTGCCGGTGTTCGGCATCGCGGTAGCGGCGGTCGTGATGTGGATGCTGATCGTCTTCGTGCCGCGTGCTCTTCGCCGGCCAAGCGGTGCGGGCCGAGAACCGTAGGCTGTCGGCGCACGAAAAAACGGCCCGCCGCCGGGCCGTCCGTTCGCACAACGTGGTGCGCGGGACAGGACTTGAACCTGCAAGGCCGTTTTGTGGCCACCAGCACCTCAAGCTGGCGTGTCTGCCAATTCCACCACCCGCGCACGTTGTGCCGTCACCCTATAGAGTACCGCGGACGGGCCGTCTGTCAAGCCCCTAGCCTACCAGACCTTCCTGCGCGGCGGGTCTCCGTACCCGCCGCGCCGAGCGGTCCGAGCGCGGTGGGTACGGAGACCCACCGCGCTCCATCGCAAGCTGGGTAGACGCCCACTCATGGTTGACGCGCGAGGCCGTGTGCGGCATGATGGGGCCCATGAGCCTGAGACTCGTCATCTTCGATCTGGACGGCACGCTGCTCGCGTCGCCGTTGGACTTCGACGCCATCCGCGCCGAGATCGGGCTGCCGGACGGTCGGCCCATCCTGGAGGCCCTCCAGCCCCTGCCGCCCGACGAGCGCCGCCGGGCCGATGCCATCATCGATCGGCACGAGGCGCAGGCGGTCCGGGCCTCCCGCCTCCTGCCGGGCGCGGCGGATCTGGTGGCATGGCTGCGGGGGCGCGGCGTCCAGGTCGCCCTGTTGACGCGGAACAGCCGGGCCAGCGTCGAAGAGGCCGCCCGCCGGCACGGCCTCGTCTTTGACGCCGCCGTCACCCGCGAGGACCACGAACCGAAACCGTCGCCGAAAGGCGTCCGGCACCTGATGGCCGCGTGCGACGCCCGGACGGAGGAAACCGTCCTGGTGGGCGACTTCCGCTTCGACGTGGAAGCCGGCACGGCCGCAGGCGTCCGGACGGTCGCCCTCTCGGCCCAACCGACCGACTGGGCCGAGGAGGCAACGTGGCAGGCAGCGGACCTGGCAGGCGTCCGCCGCATCCTGGCGGACCTGCTGGACGACGGCTGAGTGAAGGGGGCATGGCCATCACGGCGCACCGGGACGTGGCCATGGGGTCAATGACGGAGCGGCTCGACCCTTCATGGCCACCCAGAAGAGGGTGGCCATGCCACCCGGCCGGCTGAGCGCGGGGGCGTGAATCCTTGCCGCCCTCCTCCACCGCACCTATAATCGCCCCACGGCCGATCCGGCCGCGAGACCGCGGACATACTGCCTCATCCGGTGCGAGATCCCATGCTGCCCCTGGCAAACATCCTGGCCCGCCCGTTCCGGACGACGGTCAGCATGCTGGCCGTCGGCGTCGGCGTGGCGCTGTTCCTCGTGCTCGTCGGGCTGACGAGCATGCTGGACGAGATTGCGCGGCGGACGACGCGGGTGGAGGCCCACCTGATGGTCTGGCCGGCGTCCGACCAGGTGGTCGTGAGCGGCGGCCTGCCCGCCGAGAAGGTCGAGAAGGACCTGGAGGCCATCGCCGGCGTCGCCTGCGCCATCCCGGTGCTGCGATGGCCGCTCAAGATGGCCGGCCGCGTGCAGAACGTGTACGGCATCCGCCCGGCGGACTGGCCGGCGTTTGCGTCGGCGGACCAGATCGTCTCCGGCCGGCCGCTCGAGGGCGGCGACGAAATGGTCATCGACACGCGTCTCGCCGACGCCGGCGGCTACGCGGTGGACGATTCCGTCGAACGGTGGGGCCGGACGTACCGCATCGTCGGCATCGCGCGGGAAGGCGTCGCCGGCCGCGTCTTCATGCCCATCGACACGGTGGGCGAGGCGCTCCAGCAGACCGGCCGCCGGGCCTCGTTCTTCTACGTGCGGGCCACGGACCCGCGGCAGGTGGAACCGGTGCGCGACGCCATTCGCGCGCGCGGCCTCAACGTCTTCACGATGGACGAGTTCTACCAGGTCCTCGCATCAAGTTTCATGGATATGGACAAGGTCGTCGGAGCGGTGGTCTTCGTGGCGGGGTTCGTCTGTTTCCTCGTCATCCTGTTGACCGTCTACACGATGGTCATCGAGCGGACGCGGGAGATCGGCATCCTCAAAGGCATCGGGGCGTCGCGGCTCCAGGTGTTCGGCCTCGTGCTGGCGGAGGCGGGGCTGATTGCGGCGGGCGGCATCGTGGCCGGCTTCCTCCTGACGTGGGGGAGCAGGGCCCTCATCCTGCACGTGCAGCCGCTGTGGACGGTGGCGATTCCGCCGATCCGGCACGCCTATGCCGCCCTCCTGGCCGTGGGAGGCACGCTACTCGGGGCCCTGCATCCGGCGGCCCGGGCGGCACGGCAGGACCCGGTCGAGAGTCTGCGGGAGGAGTGAACCGCGCAAGTGGTTCCCCCTCACCCTACCCTCTCCCGCCAGGGGAGAGGGATGAAGAAGAGGCGATTGAATCGTACGAAAGGGCACGCGTCCAAGTAAGCACCATGGCACCGATCCTCGAAACGCACAACCTGACAAAGGTGTACGCGAGCGACGGCGTCGAAACGCCGGCGCTTCGCGGCGTGGACCTCGCGGTCGCGGCCGGCGAGTTCGTCTCCATCATGGGTCCGAGCGGGTGCGGCAAGAGCACGCTCCTCTACCTGCTGGGCCTCCTCGCGACGCCGACCGACGGCACGGTGTGCATCGACGGGCAGGACACGGGCAGCCTCGGCGACGGCGGCCGCACGCGGTTGCGGCGGCGGCACATCGGGTACGTCTTCCAGCGGTTCAACCTCCTGCCGACGCTCTCGGCCGAGGAAAACGTCGCCCTGGCGCTGCGCCTGCGGAGCGAGCGGCCGGGCGAGGCCCCGCGCGAGATGCTCCGGGCCGTCGGCCTGGAGGACAAGCGGCGGCGGCGACCGGGGCAACTCAGCGTCGGCGAACAGCAGCGCGTGGCCGTGGCCCGGGCGCTCGTCACCCAGCCGACCGTGCTGCTGGCGGACGAGCCGACCGGGAACCTCGACTCGGAGGCCTCCGCCCGCGTCATGGACCTCGTGGACCGTCTGCATCGGCAGCGCGGGCAGACGGTGGTCCTGATCTCGCACGACCCCCAGGTGGCCGAGCGCGGCGACCGTCTCGTGAGGATGCGCGATGGCCGATTCCTCGACGCCTGACGCCCCGGCGGACGTGCGGGACCTGCGCCTGGTGCGGCACGAGCGGCTGCGCCTGACCTCGTGGTTCGTCCCGTTCGGTCTGCTGCTGGCCCTGGTGGGCGGCGTGTATCTCGTGGGCGGCGAGGGGTCGACGGCGGCGGGCCTGGCGATGCTGTTCGGGTACCTGAGCCTCGCGTGCACGTTTCTGCCGCTGCCGACCGCGTGGATCGTGATCTGGGCGGCGGCGCCGGCGGCAAAGGGCGGGCTCGGCCTGGACCCGTGGCTCGTGGCAAGCGTCGGGGCGGCCGGCACGGCCGTCGCCAACATGCACGATTACTACCTGCTGACGTTTCTGTATCGATATCGGCCGGTGCGGCGGATCCGGATGACGCGCCTGTACCGCCGCTTCGCCTCGTGGTACAACCGGGCCCCGTTCGGTACCCTGGCGGCAGCGTCGTTCCTGCCGATTCCGGTGGACGTGGTGCGGCTGCTGGCCATCAGCGAAGGATACCACCGGGGGAAATTCGCCCTCGGGTCGCTCGTCGGACGATGGCCGCGGTACCTGCTGTTTGCGATCCTGGCGGACGCGTTCGAACTGGGCTGGCAGTGGGTCGTGGGCGTGCTCGGGGCGACCGTGTGCCTGGGTCTGTGGCGGGGCCTGCCGCCGCTGGTCCGTCGTCTGCGCCGGTGGCGTTCTGAAGCGAACGAGACGCGAGAGGAGATATCCGAATGAGATGGGTCGTGCTTTTCGGCGCATCCGCGCTTGCGTGCCTGGCTTTCGGCGGAGCCGTCCGCGGCGGACAGGCAAAAGACGCGCCCGCGGAGGCGACGGCCGAGGCGGCCGAGCCCCTGCCGGCCGACGTCGCGACGGTCCTGGAGAAGATGGAAAAGGGCGGCGAGGCCGTCCGCACCCTCCGGGCCCGGTTCGACTACGAACTCAACCAGACGCTCTACGAGGACATCCAGAAACGCAAAGGCCGCGTGGTCTACGCGGCGCCGAACCGGCTGCGATTCGAATTCACGGACCGGCCGAAGGAAACGTTCGTCTTCGACGGGCGGGTGGTCTACCACGTGAAACCGTCGACGCAGCAACTCATCCTGTGGGAAATGCGGACAGCGGACGAGGAACCCGTCGAAACACTCGCGCTCGGCAAGACGCCGTTCCCCCTGCCGTTCGGGCAGAAAAGGGACACGGTGGTGAAACACTTCGGCGTCCGCCGCGACGCCGAGACGGAGAAGAAGGACTCGAAGAAACGAAAAGTCCTGGCGCTCGTGCCGAAGAAGGGGACGACGCTCGCCCAGGATTACGCCCGCATCCTCCTGTGGGTTGACACGGAGCGGTGGATGCCGACGCGCGCACGGCTCTTCGATACGAGCGAGAACATCACGACCGTGGACTTCCATCACATCGAGACGAACGTGAAGGTGGAGGACGACCGCTTCGCCCGGCCCCAGGTGCCGGACGACTGGGAAGTCGTGGAGCATCGGAAGGCGGACGCACAGAAATGACGAATGACGAATTCCGAATGACGATTGAATGAGGGATGATGCAAGGTCGCCCCGCCGGCACGCCTACGTCACTCGGAATTCGTCATTCCTTCGTCATTTGGCCCTCGTCATTCGTCATTTCAGATTGGCCCGGATGGCTTCGGCCTGGCGCTGGAGGGTTTCCGGATCGGCCTCACCGGCCGGCCAGCGGTAGCCGAGGCCGTCGTTCGGCACGCGCGGGATGAAATGGATGTGGACGTGTCCCACAACCTGGCCGGCCACGGAACCGTTGCTCTGGAGGACGTTCAGGCCGTCGGCGGCCATCGCCTCCTCGACCGCCCTGGCGAGGCCGGGGACCTGCCGGCCCAGATGGGCCACCTCGTCCGGCGGCATCTCGCCGATGACCTCGTAATGTTTCTTGGGAATGAGAAGCGTGTGCCCGTCGGCGAGGGGGCCGATGTCCATGAAGGCGAGGCACTGCTCGTCCTCCCAGACGCGGGTGCAAGGGATCTCGCCGGCGACGATCTTGCAGAAGATGCAGTCCTCGGGCATGGGGGGCTCCTGAAACGAAAGGCCGCTATCGTCACCCTCACCCCGACCCTCTCCCGTCAAGGGAGAGGGAGATCGCGGCCACGCGAGTGCGGCCATGTCACCGGGCGGCTACCCTTCGGCCTCTTCGGTCTCGCGCATCTCGGTGAGTTCGAGGCGGCACAGTTGCGTGCCGTCGCCGACGCGGTGGCGTCCGAGTTTCAGGACGCGGGTGTACCCACCGGGCCGATCGGCAAACCGCGGGGCGATGTCCTCGACGAGTTTCCTGGCGGCGTCCTCGTTCTGGAGCCGGCTGGCCACGAGGCGGCGGGCCTGAAGGGTGCCCTTGCGGGCGGTGGTGATGAGGCGCTCGACGAACCGCCGGGCCTCTTTCGCCTTCGGGACGGTGGTGGTGATGGCCTCGTGCCGAATGAGTGCGCACGCCAGGCTTTGGAGCGTGCGCTTACGGTGCGAACTGGTCCGGCCGAGTTTGCGTTGGCGTCTTACGTGCCGCATGTCAACTGCTCCCTCCGCCGCCGGCGGTCACACCTTCCAGGTCCATGCCGAGGCTGAGGCCCAGGTCGGCGAGTTTGCGTTTGACCTCTCGGAGACTCGTCTTCCCAAAGGACCGGATGGCCAGCAGGTCGTCCTCGGCGAGGCGGACCAGTTGGCCGACGGTCATGATGTTGTCGGACTCGAGGCAGTTGGCCGCCCGAACCGAGAGGTTGAGTTCGGCGATGGGCATGGCGAGTTTGCGTTCGAGTTCGGAGACGTATTCCTCGGCGCCGGCGGCCTCTTCGGCCTCCGGGACCGCCTCGGCGGCGACCTCTTCGCCGGGCTGGAAGTATTCGACGAACGGATTCAGATGCTTCCGCATGATCTTGGCGGCCTCGACGAGGGCCATGTCGGGCGAGACCGTGCCGTTCGTCCACACCTCGAGCACGAGGCGGTCGTAGTTGGTCCGCTGGCCCACGCGGGTGTCCTCGGTGCGGTAGCGGACGCGCTCGACGGGCGAGAAGTGGCTGTCGATGGGGATGTACCCGACTTCCTGGTCGCCCTCGGGGGTGTTCTCCTCGGCGGTCACGTAGCCGCGACCCTTCTCGATCTGGAGTTCCATCGAGAGGGTGGCGCCCTTGGCGAGCGTGCAGATCACGTGGTCCGGGTTGAGAATCTCGACGTTCGGGTCGGTCTGGATCATGCCGCCCGTCACGGGGCCGGGTCCGTCGGCTTCGAGGGTGACGGTTCGGGGCTGGGTGCCTTCGAGACGGACGACGAGGCCCTTGAGGTTGAGGATAAGGTCCGTGGTGTCCTCGATGACGCCTTCGACACTGGAGAACTCGTGGAGGACGTTCCCGATGCGCACCCCGGTCACCGCGGCGCCCTCGAGGCTGGAGAGGAGAATGCGCCGGAGGCTGTTGCCGATGGTCACGCCGAAGCCGCGTTCAAACGGTTCGGCGATGAACTGCCCGTAGGTGGGGGCCTCGGTCTCTTCGTCCAAGACCACGCGTGTGGGCAGTTCGAGCCCTTTCCATCTTATCCGCATCACGATTGTGGCCTCCTCGGCTATGGGCTATCGGCTGCAGAATTCGACGATCAGTTGCTCGTTGATCTGGATGGAGACATCGTCACGGGTGGGGAGCGTCTTGACCTCGCCGCGGAACCGTTCGGGATCGGCGTCGAGCCATTCGGGCACGATGCGGTCTTCCTCGGCCTCGATGTAGGCCCGGACGAGATCGCGACTGACTTTCTTGTCGCGGATCTCGATCACGTCGCCGACTTCAACCTTCTGGCTTCCGACGTTGGAGCGCCGGCCGTTGACGAGCACGTGCCCGTGCAGGATGAGTTGCCTGGCGCCACTTCGGCTGGGCGCAAAGCCCAACCGGTAGACGACGTTGTCGAGCCGGCGTTCCATGAGGACGAGCAGCCGCTCGCCGGTCGATCCCTTGCCGCGCGCCGCCTCCTCGTAGAACCGGCGGAACTGCTTTTCGAGCACGCCGTAGTACCAGCGCAGTTTCTGCTTCTCGCGGAGGCGCAGGCCGTACTCGCTCTGGCGGCGTCGTCGCCAGAAGTGCATGCCAGGGGGCTTGCTGCGCCACTGTTTCTCGATGGCGCACTTGGCGGTCTCGCAGCGGAGCCCCTTGAGGTAGAGTTTCATGCCGGCCCGTCGACAGCGTCGACAGACCGGTCCAGTGTATCGAGCCATACGATTCTCCCGGCTTGGCCCGTCAGACGCGTCGGCGTTTGGGCGGGCGACATCCGTTGTGCGGAATGGGGGTGGCGTCCTCGATGGCGGTGACCTTCAGGCCGGCCGCCTGCAACGCCGTGATCGCGGACTCCCGCCCGGACCCCGGCCCGCGCACACGGACCTCGACTTCGCGCATTCCCATCTTCTTGGCTTTTTCGGCACACGCCTCGGCGGCCCGCTGGGCCGCGAACGGCGTGGACTTGCGGCTGCCCTTGAACCCGATGCTGCCGGCGGAATCCTGGCACATGACGTTGCCCGCCGGGTCGGTGATCGTGACGATCGTATTGTTGAACGTGGCCTTGACGTAGACGACGCCCTTGGCCACGCCGCGCCGCGCTTTGCGCTTCTTCTTCCGCTTCGCCATATCCTCTCCGTCCGATTCCGTGCGTCGGGCCGCCGCCCCGCCTCCTGCGGGGTCCGAGGGCCCGCCTCTGGCTTATCGCAGTTCCTTGACGCCTTTCTTTCCGGCGACGGTTTTGCGCGGTCCCTTGCGGGTCCGGGCATTGGTGCGAGTGCGCTGTCCGCGCACGGGGAGCCCGCGGCGGTGACGCCGGCCGCGGTAACACCCGATGTCGCGGAGGCGGGCGATGTTCTGGAGCACCTGCCGCCGCAGCGCGCCCTCGATGACGTAACTGCGGTCGAGGATGGTGGCGATGCGGCCGATGTCATCCTCGCTCAGGGCCTTCATGCGGTCTTCGGGATCGATGCCCGCTTCCTCGCAGATCTTGAGGGCGCTGGCCTTGCCAATCCCATGAATGGCCGTCAGCGCCACCCACGTGACCTTGTCGGCCGGCACGTCGACTCCGGCGATACGTGGCATGGTTTACTTCCTCCTGGCCTTCATCTTCTGGCGCTGCTTGTGGCGGGGATTGGAACAGATGACCCGCACCACGCCGTGGCGGCGCACGATTTTGCAGTTCTCACAAATCCGTTTTACGCTAGTCCGCACTTTCATCGTCCTGCACCTCGCGACAACGTGGGGCGCCGCGTCTCAGCCGGTCCGGTAGACGATGCGGCCCTTGGTCAGATCGTACGGCGAGAGTTCCACCGTAACCTGGTCGCCGGGCAGGATCCGGATGAAGTGCATCCGCATCCGCCCGGACATATGGGCGAGCACCTTGTGGCCGTTCTCCAGTTCCACGCGGAACATGGCGTTCGGCAGCGCCTCGGTAACCGTTCCCTCCATCCGGATGACGTCCTTGGCCATGATGTTGGACTCATCCTCCCGTTTCGGGTTCAACCCACCGCGTCAGGGCATCGCACCCGTCGCGGCGGACCACGAGCGTATCCTCAAAATGGGCACACGGCTGGCCGTCCTTCGTGACGACCGTCCATCCGTCATCGGCCTCGCGGACGTGCCGGCGGCCCATGTTGACCATGGGTTCGACGGCCATCGTCATGTTCTCGACGATGAGGAAATCGTCGCGTCTCATGCTTCGGCCGACGTAGTTCGGCACGCGGGGTTCTTCCCACATCTCGCGGCCGATGCCGTGACCCACGTACTCCTGCACGACCGAGAAGCCGGCACTGGTGACGCAGTCCTCCATACGTCCGGCGACAGCCGACCAGAAGAGGCCGGGCCTGGCCTCGCGCCGGGCGATCATGAGGGCCTCTTCGGTCACCTCAAGCAGGCGTCGGACCCGCTGTGGCACCTCGCCGACGGCGAAACTCCGTGCCGCGTCGCCGCACCAGCCGTCCTTCTCGACGCCGACATCGATGCTCACGATGTCGCCCCCGGCCAAGCGCCTGAGCCCCGGGATGCCGTGCACCAGTTGCTCGTTGATCGAGGCACAGATGTTGCCCGGATACTTGTCTCCGGTGCCCGGGTGCGGCTGGCCATAGAAGAGCGCCCGGCCGCCGCGCTCCCGGATGATCCGCAGGGCCTCGGCATCGAGGTCGGCGGTGGTGACGCCGGGCTCCGCCATGCGCTGGAGCCGGACGAGCACCTCGCCGACGATCTGCCCGGCCGCCCGCATCTTCTCGATGTCTTCGTCGCGCTTGGGGCGGATACTCATGTCGGGTCCGGCGTCTCAGCCATTCTGTCCCTGTGCGTCCAATTGTTCGAAGAGCCGCTCCCGCACCTCCTCCGGCGTGCCGCTGCCGTCCACGCGAACCAGGAGGCCCAGCGTCTCGTAATACTCGATGAGCGGTGCCGTCGCCTCCTGGTACGTGGCCAGGCGTTGGCGGACGGTCTCAGGCTTATCGTCTTCGCGCGTGATGAGGTCGGCCCCGCACGCATCGCACACCCCTTCCGTCTTGGGCGGGATGTACTCCACGTGGTAGGAGCGCCCGCACGTCGGGCACACCCGCCGGCCGCTCATCCGCTTCACGATCACTTCCGGGTCCACCGACAGGTAGACCACACCGTCGAGCGTATGGCCATCCTGCTCCAGGGCCTCGCCCAGGGCCCGCGCCTGCGGCTCGGTCCGGGGAAAGCCGTCAAGCAGCCAGCCGTCGCGGCAATCGTCGGCCTGGAGGCGTCCGACCACCGCCTTGACGGTGATCTCGTCGGGCACCAGGGCGCCCGAGTCGAGGAACTGCTTAATCTGTTTGCCCAGGTCCGTTTCGTTCGAGATTTCGGCCCGGAAGATATCGCCGCTCGAGATGTGCGGGATATCGTACCGCTCAGCCGTCTGTTTCGCCTGGGTTCCCTTCCCGGCGCCGGGCGGGCCCATGAAGACAAGTCGCACGCGTGCGGCTCCTTTCCGGTTGTCCGTGCGCGGTGCCGGGCGCGATGGCCCTCGATCGGCCCGTCAGCCGCGGCGGCCCTTGACGCGTCCCTCGGCCAGGAACCCCTCGTAGTGCCGCATGACCAAGTGCGATTCGATCCGCTGCACGAGGTCCAGGGCCACGCTCACGATAATGAGCAGCCCCGTGCCGCCCAGGAACCCCGTCATGACACGGTCGACACCGGTCACGCTGCTGACGACGATGGGCAGGATCGCCACGGCCGCCAGGAACGCTCCTCCAACGTACGTAATGCGGTTGACGACGCGTTCCAGGTAATCGGCGGTGCGTTTGCCCGGGCGCATGCCCGGCACGAAGTTGCCCCAGTCGCGGAGGTTATTGGCAATCTCGCGCGGCTGGAACGTGATGGCCGTCCAGAAGTAGCAGAATACAAAAATCAGGGCCACATAAACAAGCATATAAATCGGGCCGCCGCTAAAGGCGTTGGCGAATTCCTGCGCGATCGGAAACGCCCAGGAGTCGCCCGGCACGTTCCGGGCGATGGCCCCGAACAGATACATCGGCAGATACAGGAGGCTCGAGGCGAAGATGACCGGAATGACGCCGGCCTGATTCACCCGCAGCGGCAGGTACTGGCGCTGCCCCCCGTACATCCGCCGGCCGCGCGTATGCTTGGCCTGCTGAATCGGAATGCGCCGCTGCGCCTGCGTAATCAGCACCACGCCGATGATGACGCCGACGAACATCACCAGGATGAGAAAGACCGTTTCGATGCCGATCCGGCCGGCCCCGCCGTAGAACCCCAGGAACTCGAGGGTGGCGTTGTCGCGGATGTACTGGGCGACGGCCGGCAGGCGGTCCACGATGCCCGCCATGATGATCAGGCTGATGCCGTTGCCGATGCCGTACTCGTCCACGAGTTCGCCAAGCCACATCAGGAAGATCGTGCCTCCGGTCATGGCGACCACGCACACGAGGTAGTACATGACAGGGCTGACGTCGGCGGCCCGCCAGCCGGCGCCCGCGAGGTTCTGCCCAGGCACGTACCCGCTGCCCTTGGCGATGAACGACGCCTGGACCAGGCACAACAGGACCGTAAGGTACCGCGTGTATTCGTTAATTTTTCGCCGGCCGCTCTCGCCCTCCTTGGCCAGTTTCTCCAGCGACGGAATCGCCTGGGTCAACAACTGGAGGATAATGGAGGCACTGATGTACGGCATGATGCCGAGCGAGAAGAGGAACGGACCGAAACTCCCTCCCGTGATCCGGGCGATGAAGTTCAGATACCCGCCCTCGGCCTCCGCCGTTCCCTCCATGGCCACCAGGTCGTGCAGATACTGCGCGTTCGTGCCGGGAATCGGCATATACATGCCGACCCGGTAGACGGCAATGATGAGGATCGTGAAGAGGATCTTCCTCCTCAGATCCGGAATCTTGAAGACGTTGATCAGGGAGCCGATCACGCGCCGATCACCTCCGCCTGGCCGCCCGCACCCTCAATCTTCTCACGGGCCGAGGCGCTGAACGCGTGGGCCCGGACCGTCAGTGCCTTCTTCAGTTCGCCGCGGCCGAGAATCTTGACGCGCCGGACGCGACCCTTGACGAAGCCGGCCTCCCGCAGCCGGTCCGGGTTCACCTCCGTCCCCTTGCGGAACCGGTTCAGGGCGTCGACGTTGACGGCGACGACCGGTTCGGCAAAGGGGGCGTTGGAGAATCCGCGTTTCGGCAGCCGGCGGAACAGGGGCATCTGGCCGCCCTCGTACGTGTGGGCGCGCGAGTAGCCCGACCGCGACTTGGCGCCCTTGTGGCCCCGTCCGGCGGTCTTGCCCAACCCGCTGCCGATACCCCGGCCGACGCGCTTGCGCCGCTTGTGCGCCTTGCCGCTCTTCTTGACGTCGGTGAGATTCACGACTCGTCCTCGGACTCGTTGGCGTCGGCCGGCTGGTCCGGCTCGGTGGCCTCAAGCCGCTCCTGGGCCTGAGGATGCGGCGGAGGCGGAGCAGCCTCGGCGGCCTCGCCCGTGTCAGCAGCCTCGTCGGTGACAACGGCCACCTCGGCCTCGATGGCGGTCGGTGCCGGGGGCTCGCCCGCGGGCTCGGCCGCCTTCTCGGGCGCCTTCTCGGGCGCCTTCTCGGGGGCGGGTTCGGCCGCCTTCTTCGCCGCCCGCCCGGCCTTTTCCAGACCGGTCAGTTCCTCGATCGGCACCCCGCGGAGCCGCGCCACTTCCTTGACATCCTTCAGTCTCAGCAGGCCGTCCATGGCGGCCTTGACGAGGTTGACCGGGTTGTTCGACCCGATCGACTTGGTCAGGATGTTCCGGATGCCGACCATCTGGCACACGGCCCGCACGCCGCCGCCGGCGATGACGCCGGTGCCGGGCCCCGCCGGACGCATGTACACTCGGGCCGCGCCGAACCGCCCCGTGACGGGGTGCGGAATGGTGTCGCCCTTGAGCGGGATCTCGACGAGGCTCTTCTTGCCCTCGGAGATGCTCTTCTCGACGGCCGGGGGCACCTCGTTGGCCTTGCCGTAGCCGATGCCCACGCGTCCTCGGCGGTCACCGACGACGGTCAGCGCACTGAAACTGAACCGCCGGCCGCCCTTGACGACCTTGGCGGATCGGTTGATGTTGACGACCGTGTCCTGGAGGTCGCCTTCCTCGCCGAAGAACCTCTTTTTGTCGTCCGACTTAGCCACGCCGTGCGTTCCTTTGCTTGGGTCCGGGCGTTAGAAGCGGAGGCCGGCCTCGCGGGCGGCCTCGGCCAGGGCCTTGACCCGGCCGTGGAACTTCCGGCCGCCTCGGTCGAAGGCGACGGTCTCGACACCGGCCTGTTTGGCGCGCTCGGCCAGCAGGGCGCCGACCTTGGCGGCGGCATCGCGGTTACCGGTCGACTCGACCTCCTCGCGGACCTCCTTGCTGAGCGTGCTGGCCGACGCCAGGGTCCGCCCGGAGATGTCGTCAATCACCTGCGCGTAAATATGCTTGAGACTGCGGTAGACGCTGAGGCGCGGGCGATCGGGCGTCCCGATCACCTTCTGCCGCACGTGCCGCTTTCGCCGAAGCAACGCTGCCCGTTTGTGCTTCACGTCCGTCATGCCATCGTCCTCTGGTGCGGTGTCTTACTGGCCCCCGCCCACGAACGTCTTTCCGGCCTTGCGGCGAATCTGCTCGCCGAGGTACCGGAATCCCTTTCCGAGGTACGGCTCGGCGGGCCTGAGGTGCCGAATCTCGGAGGCGAACTCGCCGACGAGTTGCTTGTCGCACCCTTTGATGAAGAACCGGGCCGGCGTGTCGTTGCCGCGCGTGTTCGGCACCTCGATCTCAACCTCGATGCCCGTCGGGATGCGTTTCTGAATCGGGTGCGATACGCCGCACTGAAACGCCAGGGCCTGCCCTTCCTGGACCACGGAGTACCCCGTGCCGTACAGTTCCAGCCCCCTCCGGTAGCCCTGGACCACGCCCTGGACCATGTTGGCGATGAGCGACCGCGTCAGGCCGTGCAGGGCCTTGTGGCGGCGCTGGTCGTCGGGGCGGTCGACGCGAATCTCATGGGCATCCTCATCGACGGTCACCGTCAGGCCGAACGGGTACTCCCACTCGAGTTTCCCGAGCGGCCCCTCGACGCAAACGGTGCGGCCCTGGACGACGGCCTTGACGCCGTCGGGCATGGGCACGGGTTGTTTTCCGATACGGGACATCGCACGTTCTCCGCGCTGCGTGGGCGTTACCAGACTTCGCAGAGCAATTCGCCACCCACATGCATGCGGCGGGCCTGCCGGTCGCCGACGACGCCGCGGCTGGTCGTGTAGATGCCGACGCCCAGTCCGCCGAGGACCGGTTCGATAGCGTCGGCCTTGCGATAGACGCGCCGGCTGAGTTTGGACCCGCGCTTGAGGTGCGTCAGGACCTCCTCGCCGTCCGGCCCGTACTTCAGGTGGACGCGGATGAGCCCCTGCCGGCCGTCTTCGATCTCGTCAAACCCCTGGATGAAGCCCTCGGCGCGCATCACCTGGAGCACGCCGCGCACCGTCCCCGACGCCAGCACATCGACGGTGCCCCGGTGTCGCTGGAGGGCGTTCCGGATACGAGTCAGCATGTCGGCGATGGTGTCCTTGTTCACCGGCCGAACCTCCCTGCGTATGCTACCACGACGCCTTGCGGACGCCGGGAATCTGGCCCTTGTGGGCGAGCTGGCGAAAACAGATGCGGCAGATGCCGAACTTGCGGTAGACGGCCCGCGGCCGGCCGCACAGTTCGCACCGGCGGACGCGTCGGGTCGTGTACTTCGGTTCACGTTTGGATTTCAGCCGCTGGGCCTTGGTCGCCATAGGTCACCGCCCGGTTGGTTCCTCGCCGCGGAATGGGAACCCGAGGCCCTCCAGGAGGGCCCGCGATTCCTCGTCCGACTCGCTGCTTGCGATCACGATCGTAATGTTCATCCCTTGCTGGTACTGCACGTCGTCGACGCTGATCTCTGGAAAGACCAACTGTTCCGACACGCCCATCGAGTAGTTGCCCCGCCCGTCGAAGGCGTCGGCCGGCATGCCGCGGAAGTCGCGGACGCGCGGCATGGCGAGGTTGATGAGGCGGTCGAGGAACTCGTACATCCGCGCCCCGCGGAGCGTGACCTTGCAGCCGACGCCCACGCCGGCGCGAATCTGGAACGCCGACACGCTCTTGCGTGCCTTGGCCAGGGCCGGCCGCTGACCCGCGATGCGGGCCAAGTCGTCCATGGCGGCATCGAGGCGCTTCGGTTCCTCGCGAGCCCGCCCGAGGCCCATCGAGACGACGATCTTCTCGAGCCGGGGCAGACTGTGGACGTTCTCCCGTCCCAGGCGCTCCTGAAGCATCGGGACGACCTCGCTACGGTATTGTTCGAGCAATCGAGCCATGGGGCCTACATCTTTCCGAGGTCCGCGCCGCAGGACCGGCAGACACGATGCTTCGTGCCATCGTCGTCGATGCGGGTGCCGGTGCGGACGCCCTTGTCGCACTTGCTGCAAACGAGTTTGAGGTTCGACAGGTTGATCGGATTCTCGATTTCGAGGCGGCCGCCCTGCGGATTCCGCCGCGACCGGCGCAGATGCTTGTAGACGCGGTTGACGCCCTCGACGATGGCCTGCCCTTTGCCGCGGTCGACGCGCAGGACGCGGGCGCGGACCCCGCGGTCCTCGCCGGCAATCACCTCGACCGTATCGTCGCGCCGAATATGCATCGGGCCTCTCCGGACCTTTCCGGTTTCCTGGCGCGAACCTAGACGACCTCGCTGGCGAGCGAGACGATTCGCATGTACCGTTTTTGCCTGAGTTCGCGGGCCACCGCCCCGAACACCCGCGTCCCGCGCGGGTTCCCGTCCCGGTCAATCAGGACGACGGCGTTGCGGTCGAATCGGACGAAGGAGCCGTCCGCCCGCCGCGTCGGATACTTCGTGCGAACGATGACGCAGCGGACGACCTCGCCCTTCTTGGCCTCGCCGCTCGGCACCGCCTTCTGGACGGAGCAGACGACGATGTCGCCGATGCCGGCCGTCGACCGCGTGTACCCGCGTCGGCGGGTCGACCCGCCCAACACGCGGATCGCCCGGACAGTCCGGGCGCCGGTGTTGTCGGCCACGTCGAGCACGCTCTGCATCTGGATCATCGGGGCCTTCTCCGGATGGCTACGTCGCCGGCGCGTCTTCGGCGCCGGGGGTGTCCTCGTCGGTCGGGGCCTCGGCGGCATCGCCTTCGGTCGGGGCGGCATCGCCTTCGGTCGGGACGGCATCGCCTTCGGCCGGAGCGGTGGCACCTTCGATCGTGGCGGCATCGCCTTCGGCCGGGGCGGCGTCGGTGTCCGCCGGTTCCGCCGGTTCGACCGGCGGCGTCTCCGTCTCGGTGTCGGCCACCTCGGGAGCCGCCTCCGCCGGGGCGGGCGGCTTGGTCTGCTGGCGCGGTTCCGCCTCCGGCCGGGCGGGCGGCTGACCCACCAGGGCCTCGCCCGGGCCGCGCTCCACGATCCGCCCAAGCCGGTACCGCTTGGTCTTGGAGAGCGGCCGGCAGGAGACGATCTCGACCGTGTCGCCGATCTTCGCCTCGTTAGCCGGGTCATCGGCCGCCAGATGCGTGTGTCGGCGGACCATCTTGCCGTACCGCGGATGCTGAAACCGCCGCACCACCTCGATGGTGATCGTGCAGTCGGCCTTGTCGCGGACCACGACGCCGCGCAGCCGCTGCCGATTGCCGCGCTGTTTTGCCTCGCTTGCGGTCATGGCGTCGGCTTCTCCTCCGTGGCGGCTTGGGCCTGGGCGGCGAGTTCGCGCTGGCGGAGGATCGTCCGCATGCGGGCGATGTCGCGCCGGGCGGCCCGCAGTTCGCTGGGCACGCCGAGTTCCTCGGTGGCAGCCTGAGTCCGCAGGTCGAACACCCGCCGTTCCAGCGCGGCGAGTTCCTGCTGGATCTGCTCCTCCGACATGTCGCGGATTTCCTCGACCTTCATGCGTTTGCTTCCGTATGGCGTCCGTCGTTCGGGTGGTCGCCCACCAGAGAATCTCTTACAGTCCGTGTCGCCGGCTGACCATGCGCGTGCGCATCGGCATCTTGTGCGCCACGCGGCGCAGGGCCTGGCGGGCGAGGTCTTCCGGCACACCGCCCAGTTCAAACAGGATACCGCCCTCGCGGACGACGGCGACCCAGTGGTCCGGTTCGCCCTTGCCCTTCCCCATGCGGGTTTCGAGCGGCTTGCTGGTCACGGACTTATGGGGGAAGATGCGGACCCACAGTTTCCCCTCGCGGTGGAGGAAGTGGGTGGCGGCGACGCGGCCAGCCTCGATCTGCTGGGCGGTAATCCATCCGGACTCCAGCGCCTGGATCCCCCAGTCGCCGAACGCAACGTAGTTGCCTCGCTGCGCCTTCCCCTTCATCTTTCCGCGGTGACTCTTGCGGAACTTAACGCGTTTGGGCATCAGCGCCATCGCCGGCCTCCTCTTCCTCCTTGGCGGGCAGCCGTTCGCCCTTGTAGATCCAAGCCTTGACGCCGATGACGCCGTACGTGCAGTACGCCTGGGCGAATCCGTAATCGATGTCGCCTCGAAGCGTCTGGAGCGGGATGCTGCCGCGGCTGGTGGTTTCGGCCCGGCTCATTTCGTGGCCGCCCAACCGGCCCGCACAGCGAATCTTCACGCCCTTGGCGCCGGCAGCCATGGTGGCGTCGGCGGACTGTTTCATCGTCCGGCGGAAGGACGACCGCTTTTCCAGTTGCTGGGCCACCTGCTCGGCCACCAGTTGGCCGCTCAGTTCCGGCTTCGAAATCTCGACGATGTTGACGGTAATGCGTCGGCCGGTCAGGTCCTCCAGTTCGCTGCGGAGGCGGTCGACCTCGGCTCCCTTTCGGCCGATGATCAAGCCCGGCCGGGCCGAGTGCAGGATAACCTTGACTTCCTCGCGCGTCCGCTCCACCTCGATCTTGGCGATGGCGGCGAAGCCGTAGTGGCTCTTAATGTAGTTACGGATCCTCTCGTCCTCGACGAGCAGTTGGCCGAACGCCCGTTTCGGGGCGTACCATCGGCTGCGCCACGGCTCGGTGATGCCGATCCGAAACCCGGTTGGGTTAACCTTTTGTCCCATAAGGGGCTGCCTTTCGTCCGAGGGGTCAGGCCTCGGTCGCTTCCTCGAGTTCCACCGTCAGGTGACACGTGGGCCGATGCAGGATGTCGGCGGCGCCGCGGGCCCGGGGCGAGACGCGCTTCAGGACGGGGCCCTGGTCAGCGCGGGCGTCGGCCACGTAAAGGAGTTCGAGGTCGGCCTCCTGCTCGTCGGCGTTGGCCAGCGCGCTGCGGAGCAGTTTGGCGACCATCCGCGAGGCACGGCGGGGGCTGAAGTCCACGGCCCGCAGCGCCTCCTCCAACGGCTTGCCGCGAATCATGTCCATCACCAAGCCCACCTTCCGCGGGCTGATGCGGGCAAACCTGTGGCTCGCGCGATATCCCATGATCGTCCTGCACTTCCTGGACCGCGCCGGACGCACCCGGCGCCGGCCGGTTCGATTACCTGCCGCCCGTGCCGGGACGGCCCGGCGGCGCCGCCGTCCGCCGGCCGCCGTGACCCCGGAACATGCGGGTCGGCGCGAACTCGCCCAACTTGTGGCCGACCATGTCCTCCGTCACGAACACGCGTTCGTGCGTCTTGCCATTGTGGACGAGGAAGGTCCGGCCGACGAACTCCGGCACGATGGTGCAGGCGCGGGCCCACGTCTTGATGGGATCGCGTCCGCCTTCCTGCTCCTGCTTCTGGACCTTCCGCAGGAGTTTGGCGTCTACGTAGGGGCCTTTTTTGGTCGACCGTCCCATCGGGCTGGGTTCCTGTCCTGGTTACTTTCTAGGGATCTTGACTTCGCCGTAGCGCCGGCTCTTGCGTCGGCGGATAATATGAGCGTTGGAGGGCTTGCGGCGCTTGCGGGTCCGCCCGCCCTTGGCCTGAACGCCGGTGGGCGAACACGGAGGCCGACCGCCGGCGCGGCGTCCTTCGCCGCCGCCCATCGGGTGGTCCACCGGGTTCATCGCCGAGCCGCGGCTGTGGGGCTTGCGGCCCTTGTGGCGCTTCCGCCCCGCCTTGCCCCATCGGACGGCATCGTGCTCGCTGTTGCCGACCGAGCCGATGGTGGCCCGGCAGCGAAGGTTGACGCGGCGGACTTCGCCGCTCGGCAGGGTGATGTGCGCCCACTTGCCTTCCTTGGCGCTGAGGGCGGCGCTGCGGCCGGCGGCCCGGACCAGTTTGCCGCCCGAGCCGGGGCGGATTTCAATGTTGTGAATCGGCAGCCCGCTCGGAATCCTCTCCAGGGGCAGGGAGTTGCCGACGCGCGGTTCGGCGTCGGGGCCGCTGACGACGCTCTGGCCGACCGCCAGGCCCGCCGGGGCCAGGATGTACCGCTTCTCGCCGTCCGCATAATGCAGCAGGGCGAGGCGGGCGCTGCGGTTCGGATCGTACTCGATGGCGGCGACCTTGGCCGGCACGCCGTCCTTGTCGCGATGGAAGTCGACCACGCGGTACAGTTTGCGTGCCCCGCCGCCGCGGAACCGGGCGGTTGTCTTGCCCTGGTTGTTCCGTCCGCCCTTGCGGCTGATGCGTTTCGTCAGGCCGCGCTGCGGCCGCTGCTTCGACAGGTCAGAAAAGTCCTGGACGGAGGACCGCCTGCGGCCGGGGCTGGTCGGATTGTACTTTTTCGGGGCCATGATTCCTATCCTTCCGGGGCGGACCTCGCGGCGCCGCCCGTCCGGCTAGAACAGATCAATATGGTCGTCGTGATGGAGCGTGACGACGGCCTTCTTCATGCCGGCCGTCCGCCCCCGGGTGTACCGGTACCGCCGCATCTTTCCGCGGCGTTTCAACGTCCGCACCTTCACGACGCGGACGTTGTAGATGTGCTCGACGGCTTCCTTGATCTGCGCCTTGTTGGAGCGCATGTGGACCTGGAACGCATACTGGTTCAGGTCCTCGTTCTGGAGGGTCCCCTTCTCGGTGATGAGCGGCTTGATGACAACCTGGTAAGGGTCCATCACGCCTTCCTTGCTTCGAGCATGGCCTCGAACGCCGGCCGTGTGAACACGAGCCGGGCGGGCCAGAGCACCTCGTAGGCGTTCAGGTCGGCCACGCGGCGGACGCGCATCCGCGGCAGGTTGCGGGCCGACTTGTACAGGACGTCGTCGCCGGGCTGAACGGCCAGCACGCACGAGCGGTCGACGCCGAGCGCCTCGAGCACCCGGGCCACCTCGCGCGTTTTCGGCTCGGCCAACTCCAGGCCGTCCAGGACGAGGATTTCCTCGTCCTGAAGCCGGGCGAGCAGCGCCGAATCGAGGGCGCGCCGCCGGAGTTTGCGCGGCATGTCGATGCTGAAGTCGCGGGCGCGTTTGGCGAACGTCGCCCCGCCGCCGCGGCGGATCGGGCTCCGGACGGGGCCCATGCGGGCCCGGCCGGTATGCTTCTGCCGAAAGATCTTGCGAGTGGAGCCGCGCTTCATCCCGCGGCTCTTGTTGGCGGCGGTGCCGACGCGTTGACGGCTCTCGTACCGGCGGACCGCCAGCCGCAGCGCCTCGGCGTGCACCTCGCCGCCGAACCAGGCCTCGTCGACCTCGATGGTGCCGGCGCTCTTGCCGTCCGGGTTGTAGACCTTGACTTCGATCATGATGGCTCACGTGTGGCGTGGGAGTCGGTTCCGCATGGCCCTGGCCGGCGCCGCCGGCCGCGCAACAGCGACTACGCCTTGACGGCCCCCATCTTCTTGGCGCTTCGAACGAATACGTATCCGCCGTTCGGGCCCGGGACGCTGCCCTTGACGACGAGCAGGTTCCCCTCGGTATCGACCTTCAGGACCTGGAGCCGCTCGACGGTGCGTCGCTGGTGGCCCATGTGTCCGGCCATGCGTTTGCCCTTGCGGACGGCGCGGGCGGGGATACCGGACCCCTCGCCGATGCCGCCGGAGGAGCGGTGCTTGCGCTCCGTGCCGTGCGAGGCCGACTGGCCCTGGAACCCGTGCCGCTTCACGACGCCGGCGAACCCACGCCCCTTGCTGACGCCGACGACGTCGACTCTCGGCACGTCCTGGAAGGCTTCGACGGTGACCGTGGCGCCGAGTTCGTAGGCATCGAGGTCGTCGGTGCGGTACTCGCGAATGACCTTCTTGGGCGTGGCGCCGGCCTTTTTGGCGTGGCCGGCCTGGGGCCGGCCCGCGGCGCGGTCGCTCGTCTCGCCGTAGCCCAACTGGACGGCGTTGTAGCCGTCCGTTTCCACGGTCTTGATCTGGAGGACCTGGCACGGACCGGCTTCGATGACGGTGACGGGGACCTGTCGTCCCTGGTCATCGTACACGCTGGTCATTCCCGCTTTTTTGCCCAGGATCGCCGGCATGAGGTCAGGCCTTGATCTTAATAAATACACCTGCAGGCATATTGAGTTTATTCAGTGCATCCACGGTTTTGGCGGTCGGCTCTTCGATGTCGACGACGCGTTTGTGCGTCCGGATTTCAAACTGCTCTCGGCTCTTCTTGTCGATGTTCGGAGAGCGGAGCACGGTATAGCGTTCGATGCGCGTGGGCAAGGGGATCGGCCCCTTGACCCGTGCGCCGGTACGCTTGCTGGTTTCGACGATTTCCAGCGCGCTCTGATCCAGGATGCGGTGGTCGTACGCTTCCATCCGGATACGAATTCGGTCACCTACCATGCGCGCTCAACCTTGTGCGGTCCACCCATAAGACAAGAAGTCCCCGGCTTAGCCACTCGAGCCCAGAGGAAACGAGCCCGGCCGCCGAGCACTTTCCCTGTATCGCCGGCCGCCCTCGGCCGGGAGTTTGTCACGTCGAGAAACGGTAGTCTACCACCCGTCAGCAAGGTGTCAACCTCTTTTTGGCCAAAATCCCTGGTTTCGCACCACCGCCCCCCGACCGGGCTCCCGGCCACTGGCTTCGCTCATGGCCAGGCGTTTGCCTATTCCATCAGTTCCTCGGCCACGCGGTCCGGCACGACGGCATAGTGCGACGGTTCCATCGAATACGTGGCCCGGCCCTGCGTCAGGCTGCGGACGGTGGTCGCATAGCCGAACATCTCGGCCAGGGGGACCATGGCGGTGATGACCCGGCTCGTGCCGCGAAGGTGCGTATCGCGGATTTCAGCCCGCCGGGCCACCAGGTCGGAGGTCACCTCGCCGAAGTACTCGTTCGGCGAGACCACCTGAAGCCGCATAATCGGCTCCAGGAGGCGGACGCCGGCCTTTTCGATGGCCCGTTCGAGGGCAATCCGACCGGCCGCCTCGTACGCCACCTCGGACGAATCCACCTCGTGGTACTTGCCGTCCAGCACCTGGACCGCCACGTCGATGAGCGGGTAGCCGGTCATAATGCCGGAGGAAGCGGCGTCGCGGATGCCTCGCTCGATGGGGCGGGCGAACTCCTGGGGAATGGTGCCGCCCTTGACCTTCCACTCGAAGTTGATCGGGTCGGCCTCCAGGTCCCCGCTCGGCCGGGGCTCGACACGGATGGTGACGACGCCGAACTGTCCCCGTCCGCCGGTCTGGCGCACGAAGCGGCCCTCGGCCTCGACGGCCTCGCGGATGGTTTCGCGATAGGAAACGCGCGGCCGGCCGACCTTGACGTGGAGGTCATAGTCGCGGAGCATCCGGTGGACGAGCACCTCCAGGTGCAATTCGCCCATGCCGGCGATGAGGGTCTGGCCGGTCTCCGGGTCGACGTACGACTCGAAGGTGGGGTCCTCGCGGCCGAGAGTGGCGAGCACCTCGCCCAGCCGCTGTCGGTCCTCGCTGGTCTTGGGTTCGATGGCCATCGAAATGACCGTCTTGGGCACCCCCATCCGCTCCAGGACGAGCGGGCGGCGCGTGTCGGTCAGTGTGTCGCCGGTGGAGGCGTTCTTGAGTCCGACGAGGGCGACGATGTCACCGGCGACGACTTCGTCCTCTCGGATGCGTTCCTCGGCGTGCATCCGCCAGATGCGCTGGACGTTCTCCTTGCGGTCGCGGGTCGTGTTCAAGATGCGCGTGCCGGGCGTCAGGCGTCCGCGATAAACGCGGACCCAGTGCAGGTCGCCGTGCGCGTCGGCGGAAATCTTGAAGACCAGGGCCACGAACCCGGCGTCCGGATCGGGCTCGATATCCACCGGGTGCACCTCACCGCGCTTGTCGGTTTCCTGCCCGACGACGGCGCCGCGGTCGAGCGGGCTGGGCAGGTAATCGCAGACGGCGTCCATGAGGAGTTGGATGCCCTTGTTCTTCAGCGCCGTGCCGCACAGCACCGGCACGAGTTCCGAGCGGAGGCAGCCGGTGCGGATGGCATTCTTGAGGGCGTCGACGCTGACGTCGTGCTCCTCGACGTAGCGTTCCATGAGGTGGTCGCAGAAGTCGGCGGCGCGGGCGATGAGTTCCTCGCGGGCGTGCTCGGCCTCGCCCATCATCTCGTCGGGAACGTCGGCCTCTTCGATCTGGGTGCCCAGGTCGTTGCGGTAATAGAAGGCGCGCATGTGGACGAGGTCGATGATGCCGCGGAAGTCCTCGCCCTCGCCGATAGGGAGTTGGACGGGAACGGCCCCGGGATGCAGGCGGTCCCGGACTTCGCCGACCACCTCGCCGAAGTCGCTGCCCACGCGGTCCAGTTTGTTGACGAACGCCACCCGCGGGACGCCGTAACGGTCGGCCTGGCGCCAAACGGTCTCGCTCTGGGCCTCCACGCCCCCCACGCCGCAGAACACGACGACGGCGCCGTCCAGGACCCGGAGCGACCGCTCCACCTCCACGGTAAAGTCCACGTGGCCGGGCGTATCGATCAGGTTGATCGTGTGGCCGTGCCAGGGCAGCGTGGTGGCGGCGGCGTGGATCGTGATGCCGCGCTGCTGCTCCTCGGGGTCGTAGTCCATGACGGCGGTGCCGTCGTGGACCTCGCCGATCTTGTAGGTCTTGCCGGCGTAATAGAGGACCCGCTCGGTGACGGTGGTCTTTCCGGCGTCGATATGGGCAGCGATGCCGATATTACGTGTTTTGTTGAGGTCAAGATTCGTCATGCGTCATGAGTTCCTGAAGCCCGGTCCGGCAGCGCGCAAGGGCGCTCTTGAGAAGGATCGGGATGCCGCCTTTCGGTCAAGGCGGCCGGCGATTCGGTGCGAAGGAAGGTCCGGAGCCGGCCCCGCGGCGCCGCGCGCCCGGGCCGCGCCTCTCTACCAGGCGAAGTGGGCGAAGGCCTTGTTCGCCTCGGCCATGCGGTGGACGTTCTCTCGTGTCTGAATGGCGGCGCCCTCCTTTTTGTACGCCGCGAGAAGTTCGTCGGCCAGGCGCTGGGCCGTGGGCCGGCCCGAGCCGGCACGCACCGCCTCGAGGATCCACCGGATGGCCAGCGACAGGCGCCGCCGCTCGTTCACCTGCATCGGCACCTGGTAAGTGGCCCCGCCGACGCGCTTGGAGCGGACCTCGATGTGCGGCTTGACGTTCTCGATGGCCTGCGTGAAAACGTCCACCGGTTCGGCGTCGGAGACCTTCTCGGCGATGACGTCCATGGCATCGTAGAAGACACGCTGGGACACGCTCTTCTTGCCGTCCCACATCATGCAGTTGATGAACTTCTGGACGAGCGTGCTGCCCAGGCGCGGGTCGGGCTTGAGGTGCGTGTGACTGGCGGTGAACTTCTTATAGGCCATCGGGTATTCTCCTGGGGCCGGACGGCCCGGCCGTCCGGTGCGTTAGCGTTTCCTCTCGCCCCCGCCCTCTCCCGCCAGGGGAGAGGATATGGGCGGGCGGTTACTTCGGTTTCTTGGCCCCGTACTTGGATCGTCCCTGTCGACGTCCCTCGACGCCGAGCGCGTCGAGCGTGCCCCGCACAATGTGGTACCGCACGCCGGGCAAGTCGCGGACGCGGCCGCCGCGGACCAGGACGATGGAGTGCTCCTGGAGGTTGTGGTCGATGCCCGGGATGTAGGCGGTGATTTCCTTGCCGTTGGAGAGCCGGACGCGCGCGATTTTGCGCAGCGCGGAGTTCGGCTTCTTGGGCGTCTGGGTGCGCACCAGGGTGCACACGCCGCGGCGCTGCGGGTTCCGCTCGAGCGCCTGGCTCTTGGACTTCTTCTTCTCGGACTTGCGACCCTTGCGGATCAACTGGTTGATCGTCGGCATCGGTTATCGTCTCCGGCTTACGTCAGGTTCCATCCGTATCGTTCGGTGTCCCCATGATGGGGTTTTCCTATTTTGGTGCATTGCGGCGTCCGGGTCAAGCCCCCTGCCCCGGGTTGCCGGGCGTCTGCGGCGCGTCGAGGGGCGGCCGGACCTCGGAGCCGACGGCGGGAATCTCCTCGCCCTCGGGCTCGGGCGGCAACACGGGCTCGGCGTGCAGGCGGACGGCGGCCTCGAGGTACGGCTTGAAGCCGGTGCCCGCGGGGATGAGGTGCCCGAGGACCACGTTCTCCTTCAGGCCGACGAGCGGGTCGATCTTGCCGGCCAGCGACGCCTCGGTCAGAACCTTGGTGGTCTCCTGGAAACTGGCGGCCGAGAGGAACGAGTCGCTCTGGAGGCTGGCCTTGGTGATGCCGAGGAGCATGGTCTTGGCCGTGGCGGGTTTGGGCCGGCGTTTCTTCGGCGGCTCGCCGCCGCCCTGTTCGGCGATGGCGGCCGCTTCCTCGAACTCGCTCTTCAGGACCAACTGGCCTTCCTCGAACTCGGTGTCGCCGGGGTCGGCCACCTTGACCATCTGGTGGAGGCGTTCGTTCTCGGCCCGGAACTTGAAGCGGTCGACGACCTCGCCCGGCAGAAACGCCGTGTCGCCGGGCCGGTCGACGCGGACCTTCGAGAGCATCTGGCTGAGGATGATCTCGACGTGCTTGTCGTCGATGGTCTGCTTCTGGGACCGGTACACGTTCTGGATCTCGCGGAGCATGTACTTATGGAGTTCCGATTCGCCGGAGATCCGGAGGATGTCGTGCGGGACGAGCGGGCCGTCGGTCAACTGGTCGCCGGCGCTGACGCGGTCGCCCGTGTGGACCCGCAGGTGCCGGTCGTGGGGAACGTAGTGTTCCTTCTCGATCTCGGACTCGGGGTTGCGGACGATGATCGTCATCTTGCCGCGCTTTTTCTCCTGCGACAGTTCGACCACGCCGTCGATCTCGCTCATGACGGCGGGTTCCTTGGGCTTGCGGGCCTCGAAGAGTTCGGTGACGCGTGGCAGGCCGCCGGTGATGTCCTGCGTGCCGCCCACCTCGCGCGGCCGGCGGGCCAGCAGCGTGCCGGGCTGGACCTTCTGGCCCTCCTCGACCTCGACGTAGGTGCGTGCGGGGATGTAGTGAAACTCGAGGATCTTGCCCTCGTCGTCCTCGATGATGACCCGCGGGTGCAGTTCGCCCTTGTGCTCGACGACCAGCCGACGCGTGAAGCCCGACCGGTCCTCCTCCAGCCGCATCGTCTCGCCTTCGACGAGATCGGCGTACCGGACGATGCCGGTGTCCTCGGCCAGGATGGGGGCCATGTACGGGTCCCACTTGCAGAGGATGTCGCCGGCTTTGAGTTTCGCGCCGTCCTTGACGGCAAGGGTAGCGCCGAGGGGGACGGTGTAGCGTTCGAGTTCGCGCTCCTTGTCGTCGAGGACGAGGATTTCGCCGTTGTGCTTCAGGCTGATGATGCGCCGTTCCTTGCCCTCACTGACCTGGACTGCCTGGATGGCCTGGAACTTGACGGTGCCGGCCTGGCTGGCGCGGTGTTCGCTCTGGAGGACGGCCCGGTGGGCCGTGCCGCCGATGTGGAACGTCCGCATCGTGAGTTGGGTGCCCGGCTCACCGATGGACTGGGCGGCCATGATGCCGACCGCCATGCCCTCCTCGACGTTGCGGCCGGTGGAGAGGTCCACGCCGTAGCACTTGGCGCAGCAGCCGATGGACGAGTCGCAGGTGAGCGGGCTGCGGACCCGGATACGGTCGATGCCGAGTTCCTCGATGCGGGCGGCGCCTTCGGTGGTGATGACCTCGCCTTCCTTGGCCACGTACTCGTCGGTCATCGGGTCGACGATGTTCTGGGCGGCGACGCGGCCGACGATGGCGTCGGCCAGCGGGCGGTCGACCTCCGCCCCGCGGTACCACGTTTCCTTCTCGATGGAGTTCAGGGTCCCGCAGTCGGTCTCGCTGATGATGACGTTCTGGGCCACGTCGGCGAGTTTCCGGGTCAGGTAGCCGGAGTCGGCGGTCTTGAGGGCGGTGTCGGCCAGGCCCTTCCGCGCGCCGTGCGTGGAGGAGAAGTACTCGAGCACCGAGAGGCCCTCGCGGAAGTTCGCCTTGATGGGCGTCTCGATGATGCGGCCGGACGGCTTCGCCATCAGGCCGCGCATGCCCGCCAACTGCCGGACCTGGTCCACGCTGCCGCGGGCCCCGGAGTGCGTCATCAGGAAGATGGGGTTGAGATACGGTTTGCCGCCGCGCGTATCGTGGGCGAGTTCCTGCATCATCTCCTGGGTCACGAGTTCCCGCGCGTGGGTCCAGGCGTCGACGACCTGGTTGTAGCGTTCGCCGTCGGTGATGGCCCCGGCCTCGTACGCCCTGTTGATGCGGTCGACCTCTTTCTGGGCCTGCTCCAGGTGCTTGCGTTTTTGCTCCACGGGCACGCGGAGATCCTCGGTCGAGAACGAGAGGCCCGCCAGCGTCGACCACTTGAACCCAAGTTCCTTGACGGCGTCGAGCACGTCGATGGTGGCGGCCTTGCCGAGCAGGCGATAGCAGTCGGAGATGACCTGGCTGAGACCGCCCTGGTCCATCTCGAAGTTGTAGAACGGCATGCCCTCGGGCAGGACGTCGTTGAAGATGAGGCGGCCGACGGTGGTCTCGATGCGCCGGCTCTCGGGCTCGGTTTCGATGCCCTTGCGGACGGCCGTCTTCATCCCCTCGGGCAGGCGGACGGTGATGCGGGCCTGGAGACCGACGCGGCCGTGGGCGTAAGCAGCCATGGCCTCGTGGAAGTCCTTGAACGCCTTTCCCTCGCCGGCCTGGTTGGGCCGCTCGGTCGTGAGGTAGAACCCGCCGAGGACGATGTCCTGACTCGGGCTCATGATCGGCCGGCCGTTCGCCGGGCTGAAGATGTTGTTCGTACTCATCATCAGGACGGTGGCATCGACCTGCGCCTCGATGGAGAGCGGCAGGTGGACGGCCATCTGGTCGCCGTCGAAGTCGGCGTTGAAGCCGCGGCAGACGAGCGGGTGGATCTTGATGGCGTTGCCCTCGATGAGCACCGGTTCGAACGCCTGGATGCCCATCCGGTGCAGCGTCGGCGCGCGGTTCAGCAGGACCGGGTGCTGGTGGGTAACCTCATCGAGGATGTCCCAGACCTCGCGGCTTTCGCGCTCGATCATCCGCTTGGCACTCTTGATGGTATCGGCGTAGCCGAGGTCCTTCAGGCGGCGGATGATGAACGGCTGGTAGAGTTCGAGGGCGATCTTCTTCGGCAGGCCGCACTGGTTCAGTTTCAGGTCCGGCCCGATGACGATGACGCTGCGGGCGGAGTAATCGACGCGTTTGCCGAGCAGGTTCTCGCGGAATCGGCCCTGCTTGCCCTTGATCATGTCCGTCAGCGACTTCAGCGGCCGGTTGGACGAGCCGAGGACGCTGCGGCGGCAGCGGGCATTGTCGAAGAGGGCGTCGACGGCGGCCTGGAGCATCCGCTTCTCGTTGCGGATGATCACCTCCGGCGCGTTCAGGTCCACCAGTTTCTTCAGGCGGTTGTTCCGGTTCATAATCCGCCGGTACAGGTCGTTCAGGTCGCTGGTGGCGAAGTTGCCGGAGTCGAGCAGCACCAGGGGCCTCAGGTCCGGCGGAATGACAGGGATGACCTCCAGGACCATCCAGTCCGGCTGGTTGCCGGACTCACGGAGGGCCTCGACGAGTTTCAGGCGTTTCGTGATATTCTTGATCTTCTGCTTCGAGCGGGTCTTCGTGAGCCCCTCCCGCAGCCGCATCGAGAGTTCCGCCAGGTCGATCCGCTGGAGCATCTTCTTGACGGCCTCGGCGCCCATGTCGGCATCGAACTCGGCGCCGTACTTCTCGCGGGCGTCGCGGTACTCGTCCTCGGTCAGCAGTTGCTTGGGCTTGAGCGGCGTGGGGCCGGGGTCCACCACGATGTAGTCCTGGAAGTAGATGACCTTCTCCAGGTCCGACACCTTCATCCCCAGCAGCGTGCCGAGGCGGCTGGGCATCGCCTTGAAGAACCAGATGTGGACGACGGGGGCGGCCAGGTTGATGTGGCCCATCCGTTTACGGCGGACGCGGCTGTGGGTAACCTTGACGCCGCACCGGTCGCAGATCATCCCCTTGTGCTTGGTGCCCTTGTACTTACCGCAGAAGCACTCCCAGTCGCGTTCGGGGCCGAAGATGCGTTCGCAGAACAGGCCGTCCCGTTCCGCGCGGTAGGTGCGGTAATTGATCGTCTCGGGCTTGCGGACCTCGCCGAAGGACCAGGACCGGATATCGTTCGGGCTGGCCAGCGAGATCTTCACGCTGCCGTAATCGTTGATCTTATCGTAAACGGTGGTATCGATTGCCATGTGGATTGGCTCCTCAGGTAAAGCAAGTAACGCCGTAACGCAGTGACGCAGTAACGAAGGCGTCTTGGGATGCGTTTCGCCGGGCAAACCCGGTCCGGATTCTCCTTCGTTACTGCGTTACCGTGTTACTTCGTCACCCCGACGGCCCGGTGACTTCGCGAACGCCGAACAACGCGCCTATCACAGCCGCTTCTTCTCCAGTTGGATGTTGAGGCACAGCCCCTTGACCTCGTTGCAGAGGACGTCGAAGGAGACGGGGGTGCCGGCTTCGAGGGTGTTGCGGCCCATGACCATGGACTCGTAGATCTTGGTGCGTCCCTCGACGTCGTCGCTCTTGACGGTAAGGAGTTCCTGGAGGACGTAGGCGGCGCCGTAGGCTTCGAGGGCCCAGACTTCCATTTCGCCGAACCGCTGGCCGCCGCTCCGCGCCTTGCCGCCCAGCGGTTGCTGGGTGATCAGGCTATACGGCCCCGTGGCGCGGGCGTGGACCTTGTCGTCAACAAGGTGATGCAATTTCATCATATAGATGTTTCCGACCGTCACGCGCTGGCCGAACGGCTCACCGGTCCGGCCGTCGTAAAGGGCGATCTTGCCGTCGCGCGGCAGGCCGGCGTCCTCGAGGAGGTCGTGGATCGTGTCCTCCTTGCACCCGTCGAAGACGGGCGTCTGGGCCTGGAAGCCCAGGACGCTGGCGGCCCAGCCGAGGTGCGTTTCGAGGATCTGGCCCACGTTCATGCGGCTCGGCACGCCCAGCGGGTTGAGCAGGATCTCGACGGGCCGGCCGTCCGGCAGGAACGGCATGTCCTCGACCGGCAGGATGCGGGCGATGACGCCCTTGTTTCCGTGGCGGCCGGCCATCTTGTCGCCGACGGCCAGGGTCCGCTTCGTGGCGATCCAGATTTTGACCATCTCCAGGACGCCCGTGGGCAGTTCGTCGCCGCGCTTCAGCCGCGACACCTGCCGCTCCTTCTCGTCCAGCATTTCCTGGATCTTGGGCCACTCGCGCTGGCAGATTTCGCGGCCTTCCTCGTACGACTGCGACCGCGTCTGGAGCCGGTCGTAATCGAACCGCTCGATCTGCTCGATGAGTTCGGCGTCGGTCTTCGCCTCGCCGTACACCTCCCCCGTGTCGGGGTCGGTCATCTTGGTGTGGAGGAGGGCGTTGAGCGTCTCGACGAGGCTGTGGAACGCCTCGATGATCTGCCCGTTCATGTCCTTGGCGATGCGCCGGGCCTCTCGGCTGCGGCGTTTGCGTTCGGAATCGGAGAGGTGGGCGACGCGGCTGTACTTCTCGGCGCTGATGACGATGCCCTCGGTGCCGGCGGGCACGACGAGGGAATCGTTCTTCACGTCCTCGCCCGCGCGGCCGAAGATGGCGTGCAGCAGTTTCTCCTCGGGGGAGAGTTCGGTCTTGGACTTCGGCGAGACCTTGCCGACGAGGATGTCGCCCGGCCCCACGCGGGTGCCGATGCAGATGATGCCCTCCTCGTCCAGGTTCCGCAGTTGCCGCTCCGAGACGTTCGGGATGTCGCAGGTGAACTCTTCGCGGCCGAGTTTCGTCTCGCGGACCTCCACGTCAAATTCATCAATGTGGATGCTCGTGAACCGGTCATCCCAGAGGAGGCTCTCGGAAACGAGGATGGCGTCCTCGAAGTTGTAGCCGTCCCAGGTCATGAAGGCGACGGTCACGTCGCGTCCGAGGGCGAGTTCGCCGTCGCACGTGGCGGGCCCGTCGGCCAGGACCTGGCCCTTCCTCACGCGGTCGCCCTCGTGGACGATCGGCTTCTGGTTCAGGCACGTCCGCTCGTTCAGTCCCACGAACTTGCGGAGCGCGTACGACTTCTCCCATCCGTCCTTGTTCTCGACGACGATCCGCCGGCCGTCGACGTAGGTCACCGTGCCGGCCTCGGCCGCCTTGACGACCATGCCGGAGTTCTCGGCCACCGGCCGCTCCATCCCTGTGGCAACGACGGGCGGACGGGGTTTCAGGAGGGGCACGGCCTGCCGCTGCATGTTCGAGCCCATGAGGGCCCGGTTGGCGTCGTCGTGCTCCAGGAACGGGATCAGGCTGGCCGACACGCCCACGACCTGTTTCGGGCTGACGTCGACGTAATCGACCTCGCCGGCGGGGACGCGGCGGGTGTCGCCGGCCTCACGACCGATGAGGGCGTCGGCGGTGATGCGGCCGCGGCCGTCGACCGGAATGTCGGCCGGCACCAACGTGTGCCTCATCTCCTCATCCGCCCGCATGTACCGGATCTCGCCGTTCACCTTGCCGCGCTCCACCTTCCGGTACGGCGTGATGAGGAAGCCGTACGGGTCGACGGTGGCATAGATGCCCAACTGGGCGATGAGACCGATGTTCGTGCCTTCGGGGGTCTCGATGGGGCAGATGCGGCCGTAGTGCGAGACGTGGACGTCACGGACCTCGAAGCCGGCCCGTTTACGGTTCAGGCCGCCGGGGCCCAGCGCGCTCAGGCGCCGCTCGTTGGCGAGTTGGGCCAGCGGGTTCGTCTGGTCCACCACCTGCGAGAGTTCGCTCCGACCGAAGAAATACTCGATGGACGAGGAGACGCTCTTGGAGTTGACCAGCGTGCGGGGCGTCAGGTCTTCGGGGTCCTTCAGGCTCATCCGTTCCTGGACGGTGCGGCGGAGTTTCAGGAACCCCTTGCGGATTTCGTCGCCGGCCAGTTCCTCGATGGTCCGCAGGCGGCGGTTGGAGAGGTCGTCGATGTCGTCCAGGTACCCCTCGCCGGCCCGCAGGCCCAGGATGTAACGGAGGCAGGCGATGAAATCCTCCGGGCGGAGGGTCATCTCGTCCTCGTCCACCTCCATGTCGAACTTGCGGTTCAGGCGGAACCGGCCGACCTTGCCGAGGCGATACCGGTTGATGTCGTAGAACTTCTCCTGGAACAGTTGCTTGGCCTTGTCGAGGTTGGGCGGGTTGCCGACGCGCAGCCGCCCGTAGATGTACAGGATGGCCTCGTCGTAGTTGGTGGTCTTGTCCTCGGCCAGGGTGTTCAGGATGAGGGGGTCGCAGTTCGGGTCGGCGACGACCTCCATCTGGCCGAGCGAGGAGTTGCGGATCTCGTCCCACTTTTCGCCCACGCGCTGACCGGCCTCCAGGAGGACCTCGCCGGTCTCCTTGTCGACCACCGGCCCCACCACGTACATGTCCTGCACCGGCATGCCGCGCTTCACCTGGCTGAACCGGAGGAGTTTCGTCTCGTAGAAGAGGCGGATGAGGGTCTCGGTGTCGGCGCAGGCGGGGTCCATCGCCCGGAGGAACGACGTGACGGGGATCTTCGACGACTGGTCGATCCGCATCTGGAGGACGTCCTTTTTCGAGACGTTGATCTCGATCCAGGACCCGCGCTCGGGAATGATACGGCAGGAATGGAGCCGCCGGTCGCCGGCTTCCAGTTCCATCGAGAAGTCGACGCCGGGCGACCGGTGCAACTGGCTGACGATAACCCGCTCGGCCCCGTTGATGATGAACTCGCCGCCGCCCATCATGATGGGCAACTCGCCCACGTACACCTCTTCCTCGATCGGCTCCGGATACGCCTGCCCGCTCAGACGGACCGTGATGCGGAACGGACGGCCGTACGTCAGCCGCAGCGCCCGGCACTGGTCCGGCGTGTAGCGGGGGCGTCCCAGGCGGTAGGAGAGGTAGTCGAGGCGCAGCGAGCCGTCGTAACTGGTGATCGGGAAGACCTCGCGCAGGACGGCCTCCAGGCCGTGGCCGTCGCGCTTGGACGGCTCGACGTCTTCCTGGAGGAAGTCCGCGTACTTCTCGGTCTGGATCTCCGTGAGGCTGGGGATATCCAGGACCTCGGCCACTCGGCCGAAATTGCGGCATTCGTGCTCGCTCACCGTATCACCTCGCCAGCAGAGGTTCGTGTGGGCCGGGCCGTCGGGCGGGGCCTCCGCCCGGCCGGCACCAAACACTGCGCGTTGTCACTGCGAGTGACGTCGCCGAAGGCGACGGAGCCGAGGAATCTCGCCGTGGCGGCTCCCGTATTGCCGTACGCACGGAGAGGTTTCTCCACCCGCCCCGATGCTGCCATGTGGCCGCATCGGGCTCGGTCGAAATGACAAACGCGTCCAGGCAACAGCGACGGACAACGACTGTCTACTTCAGTTCGACCGAGGCGCCGGCCTCTTCGAGTTTCTTCTGGAGTTGCTCGGCCTCTTCCTTCGGCACGCCCTCGCGGACGGCCTTGGGGGCGCTCTCGACGAGTTCCTTGGCCTCCTTGAGGCCGAGGCTCGTGATTTCGCGGACGGCCTTGATGACGGGGATCTTCTTGTCGCCCGCCCCGGTCAGGACGACGTCGAACTCGTCCTTTTCCTCTTCCGCCTCGCCGCCCGCGGCGGCACCCGGGGCCACCATCGCCACGCCGACCGGCGCGGCCGCCGCCTTGATGCCGTGCACCTCTTCGAGGTAGTCGCCCAGTTCCTTGGCCTCCAGGACCGTCAGGCCGACGATCTTGTCGCCGAGTTCCTTGATCCCATCGCTCCAGGTCCGTTCCTGGATGGTCTCGGTTGCTGCTTCCGCCATTGCTCAAGCCTCCGTTGCAAGTTCCTGCCCCGCGGCGGGGCCCTTCCGGTTCATCGGTTGCCGGGCGCCCGCCCGTCCGGGCGGCGCCGACCCCCCTTCGGTTTATGAGGACTCGGACTCCTGTGCCGACTCCGGCCCGTCCGAGGCCTGTTCCTGTGACTCGTCGTCCGCGGCCGGCGCATCCGGTGCCTCGTCGGCGGCCGGCGCATCGGCGTCCTTCTCGGCGTTCTCGTCGGCCGGGGGCGTTTCCGCCTCCGCCGTCTCGTCCTCGGCGGGCGCTTCCGCCGGGGCTTCCTCCGCCGGGCCGCGCTTCTCGATCTCACGAATCTGCGCCAAGAGGCCGCTCGCCGGGGCGGTGGCCAGGCTCACCAAGCGGGACGCCTGGCCGGTGGCCCGGGCCACGATCTGGCCGATGAGTTCCTCCCGGCCGGGCAGTTTCGAGAGGTCCTCGATCTGGGCGGGCGAAAGGACGACCCCCCGGCTGAACCCGCCCCGAATCTCCAGGGCCGACAGGTCCTTCGCCTGCTCCGACAACGTCTTGGCGATGTCGACAATGCCCTCGGCCCCCCAGATGAGCGTGGTCGGCCCGTCGAACAGGACCTCGGCACCAGCCAGCGGACCTTCCCGGACGGCCAGCCGGCACAGACGGTTCTGCACCCGCATGGCGTCCAGGCCGTGCTGGCGCAGGGTCGCCCGCAGGGTCACCATCTGGTTGGCGTCGATGCCCTCGGTATTGACGGCCGCGACGTCGGCGACCTCGCGGAACCGCTGGCTGTACGCCTCGACCATCCGTTCTTTGATGTAACGACTCATCGGATCATCCTGCTCGTGGTTCCCGCGCGGCGGGCGTCCTGACCTGCCGCGCCATCTGGCCCCTGGCGCGGTGCATCAGGAGATACACCGCGCGGCACTCTTTTCTCTTCCCGCCGCCGGCGGGCCCTATGCCTCGACGGCGGCCGGCGCCCCCAGAGAATCCAGACTCAGTTCGATGCCGGGCATCATCGTGGCGCTCAGGCACGCCCGGCGGAAGAACCGCCCCTTCGCCGACGTCGGCCGGAGGCGTTTCAAGTGGTCGGCCAAGGCCCGGACGTTGCGCGCCAGGTCCGCCACCTCGAAACTCATCTTGCCGACGACGGCGTGGAGGTTCCCGCCGGAATCGTTCCGGTATTCGAGTTTGCCGGCCTTGAACTCCGACACCAGGGTGGGAATGTCTTCGCCGACGGTGCCGGCCTTCGGGGTGGGCATCTTGCCCTGGGGCCCGAGGACGCGACCGAGTTTCGCCACGCTCGACATCATCTGCGGATGGGCCACCGCCACGTCGAAGTCCATCCACCCGTCCTGGACGCGCGCAATGAGGTCGTCGGCACCGGCGTCGACGGCGCCGGCTTCCTTGGCGGCGTCGACCACCTCGTCGGGGCAAAACGCCACGACGCGCCGGGGCCGGCCGAGACCCGCGGGCAGCGACACGGCGCCGCGGATGTTCTGGTCGGACTGTTTCGGGTCGATGCCCAGCCGCAGGTGCAGTTCCACGCTCTGGTCGAACTTCGGGCCGGGCAGGGACTTCAGCAGTTGGATCGCCTCTTCCAGATCGTACGGGCGCTGCTGGACGGCCTCGCGCGCCTGGCGCAGGCGTTTTCCATGTTTGGGCATGCGTGCCTCCGTGGTTCGAGCCCCGCGGGCGCGACCGCGGGTCCCACAAAGGGGTTCCGGATGTTCACTCGGCGGCCGGCTGGGGCGTGGCCTCCTCGGCCTCGCCGGCGGGCGCCTCCTCGACATCGGCCTCGGGCAGGGGGGCGGCGGCCTCGGCGGCCGTCTCCACCACTTCCACGCCCATACTGCGGGCGGTGCCGGCCACGATACGGGCCGCCGCGTCGATGTCCGTTGCGTTCAGGTCCTGGAGTTTGCGTTCGGCGATTTCCCGGACCTGGTCCCACGTGACGCGGCCGACGATCTTCGCGTGCGGTTCGCCGCTGCCGACCACGATGCCGGCGGCCTGTTTCAGAAGGACGGCCGCGGGCGGGCTCTTCAGGATGAACGAGAACGACCGGTCCGCATAGACCGTGATCTCCACCGGGATCGTCAGACCCGGCTGGTCCTTCGTCCGGTCGTTGAACTGCTGGACGAACTGGCCGATGTTGACCCCGTGCTGGCCGAGCGCCGGTCCGACCGGCGGGGCGGGCGTCGCCTGGCCGCCGGGACACTGCAACTTGATCTTCGCTGTAACTCGCTTCGCCATAGGATCCTCTGACTCATCACGGCACGCGCGGCGCCAACGCCGCGGCGAACACGGCTAAATCGGCCCCACCTGCCAGTACTCCAGCTCCACCGGCGTCGGCCGGCCGAAGATGGTGAGGATGACGCGGACGAGGCCCTTCTCCAGGTCGACCTCGTCGACGACGCCCTCGGAGTTCTCGAACGGCCCCTGCTTGACCTTCACCTGGTCGCCGGGGGCGTAATCCACCTTGAGGGCGGGGGCCTCTTCCTCGCTGCGTTCGGCCTCGCCGAGCAGTTTTTCCACCTCGCCCGGGTCCATCGGCGTGGGCTTGCCCTCGGTGCCGATGAAGTCCCCCACGCCGCCCGTCTCGCGGACGAGGAACCACACCTTCTCGGGGACGCGGCCGTCCTCGTCGGGCTCCATCTCGACGAAGACGTACCCGGGATACAGTTTGCGTTCGGCGACGCGTCGCTTGCCGCCCTTCATCGTCGAGACCCGTTCGGTCGGGACGACGACGCGGGACAGCCGGTCCTCGACGCCCTCGAGTTTAGCCTTCCGCTCCAGGGTGTCGCGCACCGTGGCTTCCTTATTGGATTGGACGCGCAACACGTACCAGTGTTTGGCCATGACCGTCGTCACCAGAGTCCGAGTCCGGGTGCCCGCAGCCCGGTCCAGGGGATGGGGCAGCCGTCGCCCAGCGTCCCGCTGACCAGGTAGTCGACCACGAAGATGAAGGCGGCCAGGATAACGACCGTCACGATGACCACCAGCGTCGAGCCGACGACCTCGGCCTTGCTCGACCAGGAGACCTTCTTCATTTCGCTCTCGGTGGCGATGAGGAAGTCGGCGGCCCTCGGCTGATTCAGGTACCTCGCCACCAGCAGCGCGATGCCCGCAAACACCAGGGCGGGCACGGCGTAGGCCACGTACACCTTGTACGCGAAGTCCTCGGACAGATGGGCGGCCAGCAGCGTATAGACGTAGTAGGCCAGCAAGAGGCCCACGAGTCCGGCCACGCCGGCCGTCCCCAGCCGCACGTACCGTCCCTGCCCGGGTTTATAGATCTGAAGGGCCACGCTGTGCGATCCTCACGTTCGTTGTTCCGCCCGACGGGGGATGGTTGGCAGGGGCGGAGGGACTCGAACCCCCAACCGTCGGTTTTGGAGACCGGTGCTCTGCCAAATTGAGCTACGCCCCTGTGGGCCGCGGCGGCGTTACTTCTTCCGTTCGCGGTGCAGTGTATGTTTGCGCTCGCGCGGGCAATATTTCTTGATGCGCAGTTTTGCGTTCCCGCGCGTTTCCATTTGCGTGCGGTAGTTCCGCGACCCGCATTCGGTGCATTCAAGCGTGACGTATTCGCGCATCGGCTGTTTCCCGGAAGCGAAGGGCCGCGCCGCTCCAGACCACCCTTCCCCGGCCGGTCCGAGCCGACGGCCTCTGTGACGGGCGGGGCCGCCCGGCGGCTGCGTCGGCCGGCCCGCACCGGTTGTATGCGATCAGCGGATCACTCGATAATCTTCGCGACCACGCCCGCGCCGACGGTCCGGCCGCCCTCGCGGATGGCGAACCGCAGCCCTTCCTCCATGGCGATCGGGGTGATCAGTTCGGCGTTGATGCCGATGTTGTCGCCCGGCATGCACATCTCGGCCCCGCCCATGAGTTCGATCGAGCCCGTCACGTCCGTGGTCCGGAAGTAGAACTGAGGCCGGTAGCCGGTGAAGAACGGCGTGTGGCGACCGCCCTCTTCTTTCGTCAGGACGTAGACCTCGCCCTCGAACTTGGTGTGCGGCGTGATGGAGCCCGGCTGCGCCAGCACCATGCCGCGCTCCAGTTCGTCCTTCTCCACACCGCGGAGCAGGACGCCGATGTTGTCGCCGGCCTGGCCCTGTTCGAGCGTCTTCTGGAACATCTCGACGCCGGTGGCGACGGTCTTGCGGGTTTCCTGGATGCCGACGATCTCGACCTCGTCGCCCACCTTGATCCTGCCGCGATCCACCCGGCCGGTGCCGACCGTGCCCCGGCCCTTGATGCTGAAGACATCCTCGACGGGCATGAGGAACGGCTTGTCGATCTCGCGCTCGGGCACGGGGATGTACTCGTCCATCGCCTCGAGCAGTTCGACGATCGCCTTGCAGGCCTCGTCGTCGGGGCTCTCGGCACTGACGGCCTTCAGCGCCGAGCCGCGGATGATCGGGGTGTCGTCGCCCGGGAACTCGTACTTCGAGAGGAGTTCACGGACCTCCAGCTCGACCAGTTCGAGCAGTTCTTCGTCGTCGACCAGGTCCACCTTGTTCAGGAAGACGAGGATCTTGGGGACGTTGACCTGTCGGGCGAGCAGGATATGCTCGCGCGTCTGGGGCATCGGGCCGTCGGCCGCGCTCACGACCAGGATGGCCCCGTCCATCTGGGCGGCCCCCGTGATCATGTTCTTGACGTAGTCGGCGTGGCCGGGGCAGTCGACGTGGGCGTAGTGCCGGTTCGCCGTCGAGTACTCGACGTGGGCGGTGGCGATGGTCAGGATCTTGGTCTCGTCGCGCCGGCCCTGGGACTCGGAGGCCTTGGCGATCTCGTCGTACGACTTGTAGGTCGACAGACCCTGCATCTCCATCACCTTGGTCATCGCGGCGGTCAGCGTCGTCTTGCCGTGGTCCACGTGACCGATGGTCCCCACGTTGACGTGCGGTTTGGTGCGTTCGAAGACTTCCTTGGCCATAACCCTGGTCTCCGCTCTGGTGCGTTCGCGTCCTGTATGACCCGCGCTCCCGCAGCGGGCCTTCCGTCATTCCGATATCAGCAGACGTTGCGGCCGGCTCCGGCCGGCCGAACGGTTCACGCCCCGCGGGGTCCGGAAATGGAGCTGGCGATGGGGGTCGAACCCATGACCTCGTCCTTACCAAGGACGCGCTCTACCACTGAGCTACGCCAGCCTCGCACGGCATTCGGTTCGGCCGCCCGTCCGCCGCCGGGACCCACCGGCTCGGCCCCTTGCCGGACGATCCGCCGCCCCAAAAGACGGGGTACGGCGCAGACCAACCACCGGCCCTAGAACGGTCCATGATAGCGCGTGGGACGGCCCTGTCAATGGAAAAATCCCGCCCTACCGCTTTTTTCGGCCCCGGCCGACGCCGCCGACCGGCGGACCCGTTGCCGATGGAGCGGGCGATGGGAATCGAACCCACATGACCGGCTTGGAAGGCCGGGGCTCTGCCGTTGAGCTACGCCCGCAGACCTCATTTTGGATTTCGGAATGCGGCTTGGCAAGGCGCAACTGCCGCCTCGCGCATCAGCTCGGCCACACGCCCGCGAATCCGAAATCTGAAATCCGCAATCCGAAATCATCGTGGTGGTGAGGGGTGGATTCGAACCACCGAAGGCTGAGCCAGCGGATTTACAGTCCGCCCCCTTTGACCGCTCGGGAACCTCACCACCTCAGTGAGTCCAACGTCGCGAGTCCAAGGCCCAAAGTCAACCGCACCAACACGTCACCCTTGCCCGCCGTTGACGTTGGACTTTGGACTGTCGTTCCGACTTTGGATTTCCGTTCTGGAGCCGGCGGGGAGATTTGAACTCCCAACGTCCGGTTTACAAAACCGGTGCTCTACCGTTGAGCTACGCCGGCCGCCCGAGACGGTACAGTATATCGCGCCCATCGGCATTTTCAAGCCTTCGCCGCCGGGATTTCGCGGCCACTGCTCGCCTCCCCTATCGTTTTCGACCGAGTCGGCGATTTCCCCTACACATAGCATCCCGGACTTGGTAGAAGAGGCGTGGATGCCTCACACGCCAGCAGCGTGTGCCTCCGTGCGTCTCGGCGAGAAGCATATCGTTTCCTAGAAGGATCTTGCGATGCCGACCTATTTCGAGTTCGAGGTCAGCCTCATGGACATCAAGCCCCGCATCTGGCGGCGGTTTCTCCTGGAGGCTGAGGCCACGTTCCGCGACCTGCACCTGGCTATCCAGGACGCCTGCGGCTGGGAAGACTGCCACCTGCATGCCTTCCGGGCGAAGGAGCGGGCACGGTCGGCCATCGCCACCAACGCCGGCGCCGACTTCGGTCCAGCGAGCACAACCGCCCCCCTGGCGTCCTACTTCGGCAAACCCGGCGACCGGTGCGTGTACGAGTACGATTTCGGCGATTCCTGGATGCACCGCGTGAGCCTGAAGGCCGTCCGCGACCTGCCGGAACGCGTCCACCGCCGGCTGACGGGCGGCATGCGGGCGTTCCCTTTGGAGGACTCCGGAAGCATTCCAGGCTACTACGCCTGCGCGGCCGCCGCCGGCGCCGTCGATCCCGACGAAGTAGGGCTCCCGGAGGCGCTCATCGAGGAGAAGCGCGACTGGATGGACCCCGACTGGCACCCCGACGCATTCGATCTGGACGCCGCCCGCGAAGCCTTCGACCTGGACCAGCCGATTTCCCTGTCCGAAACCGATGAGCCGTTTCCGGACGACGACCTCTTCGGTTTTTCGGAAGACGAAGACGACGACGCGTTCGGCTTTCCCGAGGATGACGAGGATAACGTCCCGGGCGCCGGCCTGCTATCGCTCCTGGAAGGGGCGATTCGGGTCCCGGCCGGCTACCCGATTCCGCTTCCCGTTCCGCCGGAGGTACGCCGCGTGCTGTTTCCGGTGGCCTCCGGCAACAAGACGCTGGCGGAGCTGTTGCGGAACGCCTCGCCGGACACTCCCGCGGTCCATATGACGCTGGAGCAGGTGGACGACCTCCTCAACCTGATCGGCGACACGATGGCCGAGGCCGACGAGGCCACGCGAAAGCGCCTCAAGGCGGCCGGGGACCACCTGTACGCCGTCACCCTGCCCTACGTCGAGTGCAAAGACATCGCCGCCATTGGCACGCCTTCCGAGGAAACCGAGGGCGATCCGTTCGAGGAACTGATCCTGGACGCCGAAAACGGCCTGCTGCAATTGGGGCTGATCGACGAAACGCAACTCGCCCACCGCACCGGCCGCACCCTCGCCGACCTCGACGAGGAGGCCGGCGTCCGTCTCACCGGGCCGCAGCGCGAGGCCATCCTGGAACACGTGACCCTCTCGGACGAGATGCGCCGGCGGCTGACGCTCGACACGCCGCGCATCGCCACCGTGCGGGCGCCCCTCCGCGAACTGGCCCAACTGCACGAGAATCTGGAAGCCGAGGTGCACAACACCTCCGGCAACCTCAGCAACAAACTCTGGAGGGCACTGCGGCGCCTCCGCGAGACGCTGGACGCCTACGTCGTCCGACGGCCGCCCGGCGCGGGCGGCAACGGCGACGGGGCGTGAGGAGCAAGGTGCATGTCGCTCGACGGATCACCCGGCTCGTCTTTCAGGTCGCGACGAGTAAACAGACGCCAAGGATGCACCCCAGTGCCGCCACCCGGCACACGAGCCGCTCCTGCCGTAACAGAACAAGGCCGAGCAGCGCGAATGTCGCCAACCCTCCAAGCCGCAGCGCACCTTCCGCACCCGCGCCGTTTGCGGAGACCTGGACGTGGCGGTGGTTGTCCACCCATTCGTCACCGACGGGATCCGGCACGAGGACCACGTCGCGGTCCATGGCCCGGAGCGAGACGACAGCCCGCAGCCGCGTCAGGAAGGGCGTGGGCGGTTCAGCCACGGCCAGCGGGTCGCGCTGCGTGATGAGCCCCAGCAGCGGGCGGCCACCCACCCTGTCGAGGTCGCGGGCACATTCGGTCACAAAGAGCCGGCCGCCTCGCTCGTCCGTCGCGCGCTGAAATCCCTCCTCGTACGTCGTGCCGCTCGGCGCGCCAGCCGACAGCGCAACAGCGATCTCGTCAATCGTCGCGCTCCCCCAGTTGAGCGTACGGTAACGACCGTCCGCCAGCACGTACAGGACGACCTCGGTTTCCAGGTCGGCCGAGAGACGCGAGATCGCCAGCGGATACACGAGTTTCGTGTCGTCGTACGTGTAGACGACCGGATGGGGAGCGACTGTTTCCGCCTCGCTCAGTTCCGGACGGACCTTCATGGCGAGCCAATGCCACCCCCCGTCCACGTAGGGCCGGAAGGCCTGTTCCGCCCCTTCCGGCACGGCGAAGCGGTTCGCCTTCAGCCACTCGACGAGGTCGCCGGCGTCCTTCCCCTCCAGGACAACCCACTCGTAGATGCCCGCCGTGCCGCGGCTTTCGACCACCACGCTCGTCTGATCCGTCCGTGAGGCCCCGCTGCCGCATCCCAGCTTCTTGCCACCACCGCTGAAGGTGTAGAACCTGGGAACGGTTGCCCTGTGGAGGGCCGTGAAGATGCGGTCCCGCCCCGCCGTCACGTCCGTCGGCGTCGCGGGCACGGGGACGAACCAGGCCACCTCCTTCGGCCCGGCGCGGAAGTGCGTCCGCAGGATGATCTGGACGGTCCGGCCGTCGAAAATGAGGACGGCCTCCTGCTTCGGCGAGGTGACCACCTCCGTCGCCTCTCCCGTGCTGACAAGCCGGGGCGCCATCCACCCGTCGGCCAGAGACATCGTCGGCAGGACCGCAAGCACGAGCACAACCGTTACGAGATGACGCATCCTGCACCTCCTCCCGGTACAGCGGCCTCGTGAACGTGGTCCGGACCCGGTCCGAACGCGATGGCCAGTGTAGCCATCGCGAAGCGTGCTCGCGAGCCTAATCCGCTTGCCGACAGCCCGGCCCGCCAGTATCATCGGCCGGGCGGCCGGTGCCCTGTGTCACAGCGTCCGATAACCCGGAATTTGCCTCAAGCAAGGACTCTCCCCATGCCGATACCGCTCTTAGTCCGGCGGAAACCGGACTGCGACGACCTTCCCCTGCCCCGATACATGAGCGAGGCGGCGGCAGGGATGGATGTCTGTGCCGCGGTCGACGAGCCGCTCACCCTTGACCCCGGCGACATCCGACTCGTCCCAACGGGGCTCTTCGTGGCCGTCCCCACGGGATACGAGATCCAGGTGCGGCCACGGAGCGGCCTGGCGCTGAAGCACGGCCTGACGGTCACCAACGCGCCGGGCACCATCGACGCCGACTACCGGGGCGAGGTCGGCATCATTCTCGGCAACGTCGGCCGCGAACCGTACACGATAACGCGCGGCATGCGGATCGCCCAGTTGGTCGTCTCGGCGGTCGAACGGGCCGAGGTCCAGGTCGTCAACGAATTGCCCGAGACCGTCCGCGGCGAGGGGGGATTCGGGTCGAGCGGCACGCATTAATGGATACCTCCCTCTCCCTCGACGGGAGAGGGATGGGGTGAGGGTGAACGCGTTGCCGCGCGGCGGGCCTCCTGGCCTGCCGCGCACCGGCGAAACAACCATTCGTCGCGCGGTGGGCCGGGAGCCCCACCGCGCGGAATGTGCCGCGACGTCGCCGCCACAAGGACCACACATCCGTGAACACGACCAGCCGAGCCCGGATCGCCGCTGCCGTCCTGACAGCCGTGGTGGGCCTGTTCCTGGCCGGCAGCCTCGTCTCGTTCCACCCGGCGGACCCGCCGTCGGAGGCCATCTATCCGCCCAACGTCCCCGTGCAGAACTGGTGCGGCGTGGTCGGGGCTTACGTGGCCTACGGGCTCCTGTCGGCGGTCGGCGACGCCGCCTACCCGCTCGTCCTCTTCGTCCTGGCGGGCTCGCTGCTCTGGCTCTCCACCGAGACGCTCGGCGACAAGATCTTCCGCGTCGTCGGGGCGGCGATGCTGACCGTGGCCGTCTCCGTCGTCTCCGCCATGATCGCGGTCCACGCCCGTCTGCCGGAGGGCAACGGGGGGGTGCTCGGCCTGGCCACCTGGCTCTACCTGGAGCCGCGCCTCGGCACGCTCGGCACGGCCCTGCTCCTGGTGCCGACGATGGTGGTCGGCCTGATCCTGCTGACGGACACGTGGCTGATCATCCTGCCGCTGGCCGTCTTCAAATGGGTCCGCGACCGGGCCCGGGCCCCGCAGGCCCGTCTGGCGACGGCAGCGGCGGGCATCGCCGGGGCGGCCGGGTCGCGGCTGGTGCGGTTCGCCCAATCCGCCGGCGGGAGTGAGGACGACGCCTCCCGTCCGAAGGCCCGCAAGCAGCGCACGTCCCGCCGCAAGACGAAAACCGACGAGGCGGACGAGGACGAAGAGGCCGCGGCCGGGACCGCGACGGCCGTCGCCGAGCCCCCGGAGAAGGAAACGAAAGCCGAGGCGGCCTCGAAATCCGCCAGGCCGCCGCACAACGTCATCATCCGCGACGCCCGGACCACGACCGCGAAGGCCGACGCCGACGCGGACCCCGCCGCCCAGCCGTTCACCCCGGCCCCGACGACCGCCCGCAGCAAGGACTATCCCCTGCCCTCGTTCGACCTGCTGGAGGACACCGAAACCAGCGGCGACGCCACCGACGAGGACGCCATCCGCGAGGGGGCCGACGTCCTGACCGAAACGCTCCAGGAGTTCGGCGTCTCGGCCGAGGTCGTCGCCATCGAAACGGGCCCGGTCATCACGCAGTACGAGGTGGCGCTGGCGCCCGGCGTGAAGGTGGGCAAGGTCATCGGCCTCTCCGACGACATCGCCATCGCCATGAAGGCGCCGAACGTGCGGATCGTGGCCCCCCTGCCCGGCAAGGACACCATCGGCGTCGAGGTGCCGAACACCCGGCGCCAGATCGTGTGCCTGAAGGAAATCGTCGAGGCCGCCCAGGCCGCCCCCAAACGCTTCAGCCTGCCGCTCTACCTCGGCAAGGACTCGAGCGGCCAGCCGCTCGTCAAGGACCTCGGCGCCATGCCGCACCTGTTGATCGGCGGCACGACGGGCTCCGGCAAGAGCGTGTGCCTGAACGCCATCATCATGTCGCTGCTCCTGACACGGACGCCGGACGATCTGCGGCTGATCCTGATTGACCCGAAGATGGTCGAACTGTCGGTCTACCAGAAACTGCCGCACCTCCTCTGCCCCGTCGTCAACGACATGCGCAAAGCCGAGGCCATTCTCGGCTGGCTGGTCGACAAGATGGAGGAGCGGTACCGCCAGCTCTCGAAGGCCGGGGTGCGGAACCTGGCCTCGTACAACCGCCTCGGCCGGGACCGTATCATCGAGAAGTTCCAGCCCTCCTCGCCGGAGGAAGAGGCCAAACTCACCTTCCACATGCCGCACGTCGTCGTCATCGTCGACGAACTGGCCGACCTCATGATGGTGGCCGCCAAGGAGGTGGAGGGGCACGTGACGCGCCTGTCGCAGAAGTCGCGGGCGGTGGGCATCCACCTGGTGATGGCCACCCAGCGGCCGAGCGTCGACGTCCTGACCGGCCTGATCAAGTCGAACCTGCCGGTGCGGGTGGCGTTCCAGACCGCCAGCCGCATCGATTCCCGCACCATCCTCGACTCGATGGGCGCCGAGAAACTGCTCGGCCAGGGCGACCTCCTCTTCATGACGCCCGGCGCCTCCAAGTTCACGCGGGCCCAGGGCGCCTTCGTCAGCGACACCGATATCCAGAACGTCCTCGACCACATCACCCAAAAGGCCGAGCCCGAATTCCAGCGCGAACTCGTCCAACTCAAGGCCGACGAGGACGACGACGCCGACAACAGCCTCATCGCCGTCGGCGCCGACGACGAACTCTACAACAAGGCCATCGAAATCATCCTGGAACACGAGCGCGGCAGTGTGAGCCTGCTCCAGCGACGCCTCGGCATCGGCTACGGACGCGCCGCCCGCCTCATCGACCAGATGGCCGAGGACGGCATCGTCGGCGCGTACAAGGGCAGCCAGGCCCGCGAAACGCTCATCACCCTGGAGCAGTGGGAGGTCCTCAAGGCCCGACGAGACCAGGAGGGCGGCGACGAGGACGACGCCGACGACGACCACCACGAGGACGACCCGGAAGCCGCCGACATCGACGACGAAGCCGACGACGACGACCCGTACCTGACCGACGAGGAAGCCGACATGGACACCTGACCTGGCCCCCCAACCAGGCAGAGGTGCGGCCTGCTCCCCCCTCACAGGCCGTGCCGACCCCGGAGCCGCGTTCGCCCCCTACCGCGGCTCCGATTTTTTGCGCCCGCCCGGTGTCTGGCACCTTTTGCTGTTCAAAGGTGCCTGACACCAATGGCATTAAGTTAAGGCGTTTGGGCCGATAAAAAGAGGCCCCGCTTGTCGATGAGATGGGTGTCACACGAACCATCGCTATCGGCAAGGAGGCCTCTGATGGATGGTATCGACCCGCGGA